>Ga0172382_10005173_pt1 | contig 19589 bp, 15 predicted proteins | sample Leawel138RmetaG_FD_122245 | JGI IMG/M metagenome (GOLD analysis project Ga0172382, IMG submission 122245) | Leachate microbial communities from a municipal landfill in Southern Ontario, Canada - Leachate well 138R metaG | ecosystem: Engineered > Solid waste > Landfill > Unclassified | place... | reverse complement strand
TTTTTTTTGAAAACAGTTAGCTAAAAGGTTATTGTTTTATGTACATACTTTTCCCGAAACCGAGGTTACAAACCATTCCTCATGGTTAGGATCAGGGAAGCAAATTTAAAATAATTATCCTGCTTTAATGACCTTAAATAGTGAATTCAAGGAAAATTTTTACCTTTAGCGCTCATTTTTTAGAGAATAATTCAACTGATTCAATTTGTGTAGAAATACTTAATATTATGAATTTAAAAAGATTTCGATTGTTGGTATTGATTGCTGCTTCAATTTATTTATCTCTTAAAACAGAAGCTCAAACCTACCATTGGCAGAATCCCAATTCAAAAGTAATTGCCACTGGTGATTTAACCTGGCAGCCTGAGCCTTTTGAGTATCCTGTTTCAAGAGGTGAAGAGATACGATATATTGATTATGAAAGCGGGGATGATCAGAACAGTGGGTTAACAAAAGATGTTCCGTGGAAGCATCATCCCTGGGATACGCGGGCTTCAGGAAATGCTGCACGGGAATCCGGTATCAGATCGTATGTTTTCAAACGGGGTGTTACCTATCGGTTATATCCTGAAGATGGTGAAGTTGTACTGCAAGCCGATGATTCCGGTGTGGAAAATAAGCCTATCCGGCTTACCAGTGATCCAAATTGGGGTGTAGGTGAAGCAGTTATTGCTGGTTCCCGTTTGATTGATACTCCATGGCGAAAAGCAACACGAAATGATGTTCCCAAAAGGATGAATCCGGAGAATATCTGGTTCATAGACATCAATATACCTGCTGCCCCACAAAAAGAACTGCCCCCATCGGTGCGTGAAAATTTTATGGAATGGAGGTTTGGCGGACCAAGGATGGCTGAAATGATATTGTTTGAAGTAACCCCTCAGGGGGATATTCAGGATTTGCATATCGCCAGTGATGTGGGTTGGAACATTACGAATCCGAATTTTGTAATGCATCACTGGAATCAGTGGGATGGGGAAATGAATATAAGCCCGGAAGGAGAGAAGGAAGATCTGCATGGGTACGATGACGCACTGGTGGGATTTGATTCTGATTATTTTGACGGAGGAACCCTTTGGAGCCAATACGGTGGCCTTATGGGAACGCCGACTCCGTCTGTTCTTGAACCGGGCGATTACGATCCGGTAAAAGGTATCCTGGCTCATAGAAATCAAGGACACCCTACCTTTAAGGGGGTACGTTATTTAATCGAAAATCTACCCCAGTTCCTGGATAAACCGGGAGAATACTATTTCGACAGGGATTTTCATGGCAACCGGGGACGCTTGTTCCTCCGGCTTCCGGCCGACCGTGATCCCAATCAAAGCAGGATTGAACTTTCTACTGCCTGGAATTCGATTGTTATTCACAACCAAAGTCATATTGAAATTTCAGGACTGAGCTTTCGGTTTAATGGCCGGAAAGGAGCAGTGATTGACCTGGCAAATGGCAGCAGTCATATTACCGTTAAGAATTGCACATTTGAACATCTTTCCAATGATGGAATCTACGGTCGTGTAAGAGCGAATGAATGGATGGATGACATCCGGATCACGGATTGTGATTTTTACCATGTAAACGGGGGTACAGTTATCTGCTTGCAAGGACATGGAGGTGGTTTAAAAAATGAGGAACGCCTGGGAGTTATGGATCATATCCAGGTTTTGCGCAACCGAACCCGGAACGCCGGATTATACCGGCATAACGATAGTCCCTGGTCCAATGTGCCCGCAATTGCGGTGAATTATGCCAGGATTGGTGAAGTGGCAGGGAATATGGCTGACATGTCATTTGGTTCAGGCATTGTAGTACAGGGAGGAAAAAACGGTACAGACAACCAGGCATACGATATCCCGTTGATCCGCATTTTTGTACATCACAACAAGATTGAACATACTGCCCTGGGATTGAATGACTATGGTGGTTTGTCGCTGTGGCAGCACGGTCCGTTGTATTCCTACAGTAATATTGTGGGAAATGCTGTCGGGCACTGGCCCGGTGGATTTGGAGGCCGACGCACCATCAACTTATCCTATCCCATATACCTGGATGCCGGATTCCGGGTGTTCAACTTCAACAATATCAGCTGGGCAAGGCCTTTTAAGGAAGATGACCCATACACCAGTACTTCTTCAGCTTATTTTAATGTTTTTGGATACCTGAATCCGTTTGTGAATAATACCGTTTATGGTTCAGGTGTTGCCCTGGGGGGAACTTCCGGTAACCGGAACGATTATGTTGGGAATATTTTTACGCACATCACAAGAGATTTTATCTCTGTTAACCACGGTGGCAATCCTTCATTGATTGGTGGAGATGATCCGGGAACCTCAGGAATTGACGGAGCAACAACACTTGCTTATGGAAGTAATCTTTTCTATGGACCTGCCAGAGCAGGTACGGTTGCCACGATCCGACAGGGAGCTAAGAAGGATCTGAATTCCGACGACTTGCAGGTTCTGAAAAAACAGATGCAGGAATACCCGCTGCGATTTGCAGAGGTCGGTAACCAAACATCCCGCCAGCCACTGGAAAAACCGCTGCCCGATGAAGTGAAGCCAGGCATCAGTGATGCTGACTTCCGTCCCGCCTCCGGATCAGATGCTGTCAATAATGGAATTCAGTACTTCGTGCCGTGGAGCCTTTACGGAACAATAGGAGAGTGGCATTTTAATGAAAACCACAGCAACCCTGAGCTGGTGCTGGATTATCACCATTATCCCACACTCGAGTACTTTAACCGATCTATGTACTATAAGGTGCCGGTATTTGAACTTGAAGTGAATCAGGCCGGATTGGATGATTTTATCCCATCTGCTTCTGAAAGCTGGGCTAAAGGTGCTATGGTGTTCGATGGCAGCAGATATGCCAAACTGACCGATGCTAAAATGAAGGCAGATGTGCTGATCCATATCAATGACCTGGGCAGAAGAGTTGCCCTGCCCAATGACCCGTGGATAGCCCCCGAACCTGCTTCAGTGAGTGAGGACGGCAGGCCACAGTACGCCGATGATCAATACTTCAGATTTCCGGGGGAAAAGAGAAAGAATCCGGATATGAAGATTAATAACTTCCTGCTGGAAGTGATCCTGAAAGTAGATAAAAATTACAGAAACGGTGGTGTGATGGGAAAACATGACGGGGAAACCGGATATAAACTTTTTTTGAACAAAAAAGGAAGAATGGAATTTGTTGTGAGTGTTCATGGAATTCATGAAGCCCTGACTGGCAAGAAAAAGATCAATGATGGCAACTGGCATCATGTAATTGCAGAAATTGACCGTCAGAATAATGAAATGATCATCTATATCGATGGTAAACAGGTGGGAAAACAAAAGACCAGCATACCCGCTTCAGCTTCTCTCTCGAATAAAGCAGACTTCCTGGTAGCCCGGGACAATGCCGGGAAAAATTATTTGAAAGGTGCCATTGATTTTGTGCGCGTAAGTTTGGGAACACTGGCAGATTCGGAAACCAGCATCGATGAAATCTATGAATGGCAGACAAACGGTCCGGTAAAGTATGACTTTGCTGGTAACAAACCGCAGGGGAAAAGAGATATCGGGGCACTGGAGAGAGTAGAATAAGAGACTGTTTCGATTTTGTTTTTTAGAAATATTTTGATCTGTTTTTTGCTCCGACAAGACAAAATTGACGCGAATAGCCATAGCTATTTAAGGAAATTTTGCAGAAGTATGAGTAAAAAAGACGCAAAATAGAATAAATGGATAAATTTAAAACAGTCTCTAAAACGAAATCAGAAATTTTTACGATCGGTATCCTTTAGAATTATATCGATTTAATTTGATTTTCCGGTCCCCGGGCTGGCAACTGGCAAAAGAGAGAGATGAGCTAATCGTAAGTGCGGAGGCTCCGGGACTGGCAACGCAGTTCCAGTGAGCCGTATCCATCCTTCGTGTAATTTGTCGGATACGGTTTATATTTTTTTTCATTTACCAGAATTATTCTTCATATACATGCAACACCCTGTCGCTGTAATGAGGTGCGCCCGGGTACATTCCTGGTGCTGTGAACTGCAGGAAATTTTTCCCCTTTATTTGCCGGGGAGTAGTGGCTTCTCCTGTTTTAGGATTATACCAATAGTAGCTGAATGATTTTTCTTCAGACGATTGACCTATGTTGAGATTGAGCATGCCGCCATACCTGAGATAAACGATATACTCTTTCCCCGGCACCGCCAGGCAGAAAGGTTGTGGCGAATCTTTTACCAGGTCGGGGCGTGGAGTCATCTTCCACCATTCTATTTGTTTGAAGAATGATGCCAGATGCTGCATGGATACAGCACCTTCATAGTCGAAGGAGGGAATTTCTGCACCAACCTCAATGGGCCATGCACCCCCACCACCAGCAGGAGATTCAGGTACACTGGCCAACCAGACATGTCCTCCGCCATAAGTGTGTCCAGCTGCTCCGGAAAGTATCGCTCCCCAGGCAGCAAGTCGTATATCCATTCCGGTTGGATTCCCCTCAATAAATTCATACCAGGGTTCAGTTATCACAATAGGTTTTGCCGGTTGACGTTTGTACTCATTTGCAATGACAACAGGGATCATCTCATTGGCATATTTCCCGTGTCCGGATTGACACTGATTGTAATCGAGCCAGGTTTCATCATGGAATACCTCACCGGTAGACCATTGGGGGGCTTCTGCTCCGCCATCCCAAAAGGGAGGGGTATTATGCAGACTAATAATCCGTTTATATGGATCTTCTTTTTTTACTAATTTCCCCAGGTCTTTCCAAAAATCCAGGTCGAACCCGGCATTGTTATGCATATTATATTCTCCTCCCAGAATCCATATGACATTGTATGCACCCAACCGGTGTACCAGGTATCGCCACCAACGCTGCATTTTTTCAGCACCAACGGTTCTGTTCAGCTCTGGCCGGCTCCACCATGCGTGTACCCAAACTGTTATCCCTTTTGCGTTGGCATAAGCAACCATCTGTTCCACTTTTTTCATGTGCTCAGTATCCAGTTCGGAATAGGTTTCATCAAGAATAGAACTTTCTCGTCCCCAACCGTTTCCAGGAACAAACAGTTGACCCAGGTTGAATCCTTTTTCTGCCCGGTTGTCAACCATTTTTTTGAATGTGTCAAAATGAATACTTCTTTTGGTCCAGTTCCACCAGGTATCTCCAATCCATAAGAATGGATACCCGTCGGCATACTCAAAAAAGTGACCGGCACTTTCTCCGGATTGGCTCACACGAATCACTCCCCGTCGTGAAGGATTTGATTGTAACTCATCCTCACTCCAATCTGTGACCTGAATTTTGCCGGTTTTTCCGTTGAGCCCCCGGTCAGAGGAAAAAGATTTGTATTCCCAGGTGCCTGAATAAGGGGCAGCAAAATTTACGCGCCATTCTTTTCCTCCATTCCAAAAGCCGATGAGCTTAATCCTATGTCCTTTTGCCTCTCCGTCGATGCCGGTAAAATGAACTTCCAGCAAATCGCCTGCCTGTATCGCAGGTATCTCTGCATACGGATTATTCATCTGTTTTTTTGATTGAAAAACAATAGGAGTGACTTCCCATTTATGTGCGGTTTGGGCAAAAGTGAAAATACCGGAAAGTACCAGAAAAATACTGAGACTGATTTTGATTAGCAGAGAGTTCGTTGCCATTTGTAAAAAGTTTTATTTATTATTCTGTTTTTAAGGTAGATATAAGATTAAATCCATCTGGTTTGTCCTGTAACGTGGATTGATCAGTTAATAAGCTTAGTATAAAACAAATCCTCCGTGTGGTTCCATGGACACGGTGACCGTGTTTATTGAGTTGTCGAATTTTTGAATGATCATCTCATTCAACTCTTTACCGTCGCCCATTAAAATGGTATTGTGCATATCTGCAGGTAGTTTAACCTGCACTTTCCGGGTTTCATCTTTCCCATTAATACCGGCTATATACCAAATATTTCCATTGCGTCGTGCGATAACGAAAAGTTCACCTGGTATTGCCTCCAGCATTTTTGTTTCATCCCAGGTTACCGGAACTTCTTTAAGAAAGTTTATGGCTTCCTCAGGCAATGAGTAATAACTTTCAGGGGTATCGGCCAGATGCAGCAGTCCCGTTTCATATACAAGGGTTAAAGCCAGTTCATGAGCATAAGTTGTTTTATGCGGGAATCTCTGATTGGAAAAAGTTGCTGGGGTAAAGTCGGTTGGGCCGACTACTGCCCGGGTGACGGCGGCAAGGGTATTATAATGTGCTGCGATATCGGGATAATCTGCTGCAAAACGGTAGCATTCTGCCCCTCTTACAGCCTCCATAGCCAGGAGATTGGGATAGGTACGTGACCAGCCCCTGGGCAAAGTGCAGCCGTGAAAATTTACGACCAGATGATTTTTTGCTGCATCCTTTAGAATATTGTGGTACAATTCTATGGCCATCTGTTTATCTGTGGCAAAGAAATCAACTTTTATTCCCTTTACTCCCATGGCAGCAATCCGTTCCATTTCACGGGCACGGCTTTCATCCCCAAACATGACAAAATCTTCGTTAAGTTCCGAACTGTCGCGACGTCCGGCAGAATTATACCAAAATAAAAGTCCCACATTTTTCTCCCTGGCATAATCTACTACGTCTTCAATTTTCCCGTCGGGCATATTTTCCCATCCGGCATCCACCAGTGAGTATTCCCAATTCATTTCAGCAGCCAGGTCAACAAAGTGTTTTAAATTTTTCACTGTCCGGCCTCCTCTCGATGACCACCATTCCCATGACGCGCGACCAGGCTTGATCCAGGAAGTGTCTTCAATTTTTGAAGGTTCTGCCAGATGATGAACCAGCGAAGATTCAACAACAGCATGAAGTGACTGACTGACCTGTATAAACCTCCAGGGCATCTCCCACGGCAGGGAAGAGGAAGGGAAAACCTCACCATCGCCCAGCCGTTCATTGGCTTCAGGCAGGGCAATCGTGTACAAACCTCCTGAACAATCCTGATTCAGATGGGTCGCACAGTAGTCCGGCATCAATCCGGTTTCGGAAATGAAGATCCAGTGGTTGCCGGTATGAAATAATAAAGGAAAAATCCATCCAACTTTTTTGGGAGAAGGTGTTCCTGATTTTACTGGTAAGATATCATCCTCATAACCCGGATTTCCCCAAGGAGTGGCTTCCTGATAGGTAGAAATCCATCCATCTATTTCTTCAGGAACAGAAAAACCAGTAGCTTCCGATTCAACGGTTACAGGTTGTCCCGGTTGTCCCGGGAAAATGTAACGGAACGCCAGACCTTCATCAAAAAGCCTGAAAATGATGTGTAACTCTTGTCCTGAATTATTTTTGAGAGCAACGCCTGATTCACGGGCAGTCCAAGACAATTCTTTTTGTTTCCCGGCGACCATTGTATACGAATCCGATAAATCCTGAACGTTAAATACCTCTTTTAATGTCAGATTGTCGGTGAAATTTCCGTCACTTCTGATTAACCCAAGTGGTGAAGGTTGGATGATTACCGTTTCTTCGTTTCCGTTTTGGCTGATGAGTTGGTAAAATACTTTATTTTCATTGGTGGTGACCAATACTTTAAGATTGCCGGAAGGAGACTCAAAGGTCAGCAATTCTGATTTGTCCTTGCATGACCATAAAAAGCTGATAAGAAGAATAAAAATTAGTTTTTTCATGAGATTGTAATTTCTTTAATGTATTGTATATTAGGCAAATAAAAGCAGTGTTCATGCCAAACTTCCAGGATCCATTGAACTTTTATAAATCGTATTTATCCCCTTTTGTAATAACCTGTTCATGCTTGTCGTATTTGTGACTTATTCCAAAGGGCTAAATATATTTTACTTTAAGCAAATAAAAAAGAAAATTTAAAAGGATATAGGCAATTATGACCATGGCAAGTCCGTAAACCTGGAAAAACAGGAACAGCAGGATGGCAATAAAGAGAAATAGATAGCGGTACCAGTTTTCCTGAAAGGAAAAGTTTTTTAGTTTAAGTGAGAACATAGGGAGCGAAATGACCATCATGACCGAGGTGAAAATTCCGAGGAGGAATAGATTTTTGGTGGAGAAAATCATCAAAAAAATTTCCTGATGTTTCGGGATTTCCAGCATCAACCCTAATGAAGCCCAGAAAAGTCCGTTTGCCGGGATTGGCAATCCCCTGAAGTAAGGGATGTCTGACTGATTTGCATTGAAACGTGCAAGTCTGAAGGCTCCGCAAACCGGCATCAACAGGGCAGAGAAGAGAATGAGCCATTGTTGCCAGGATGCAGCAATCACATGCACAGGCTGATTGATTTCGAATAAGGAAAATTCCAATAACGTAAATAGGATAGCTGCTGGTGCCAGGCCAAAGGAGATTAGATCGGACAGGGAATCGAGCTGTTTCCCCGTTTCTGAGTAAGCGTTTAAAAGTCTTGCTGCCATACCGTCAAGAAAATCGAACACAGCTGCAATGCAGATAAATATTCCGGCCCAGATCAGGTGTCCGTCGATGGCAAATATTACAGCAAGTGAGCCTGCCATCAGGTTCAAAGAGGTAATGAAATTGGGAATGTGTTTGATTATTTGTTTCATGCTTTTTTACTCAGCGATGCAACTAACGTTTTGCCTCCTGTTGATTTTTGATGAAGATGAACATGTACCTGAGCATCAACAGGTAGAAAAAGATCTACCCGCGAACCAAAACGGATAAATCCATATTCATCACCCTGATCGACCGTGTTTCCCTGTTTTTTATAGGTAACAATTCGTTGGGCTACCGTACCGGCAATCTGCCTGGCCATCACTTCTGTTCCATCTGGCATTCTGAAAACAGTTGAACAACGTTCATTTTTTAATGATGATTTTTTGACAAATGCAGGATAGAAGGCTCCGCGTTTATGTTGTTGATACACAATTTCTCCGGCAACAGGTGTGCGGTTTTGATGGACATTAAAAACCGACATAAAGATGGAAACTTGCAGCCGTTCGTCATGGAAGTATTCATTTTCAGTAACCCTCATGATTTCTACAATTTCTCCATCGGCAGGCGCCAACACATGGTGTTCGTTTTTCTCTATGATCCGTTCAGGCTCCCTGAAAAAGAAAATGATTAAACCTGCAAGGAAGAGAGAACCTGCCATCAGAATGTAAAAAATCAGGTAGTCCTTTAACGTTAAATAAACAATAAAATCAACTACTGCCAGTATAAAAAAGGCAATGGGGATAATTTTTTTTCCTTCTCTATGTATTTGCATAATCTATAAATTTCCTGAAATGGATAACCAAACATAAATTACGGGGATCACAAAAAGCAGGCTGTCGAACCGGTCAAGCAGCCCACCATGCCCGGGTAAAAAATTACCTGAGTCTTTTACTTTTAACCTCCGTTTAATAATTGATTCGAACAGATCGCCAAGCGTCCCGAATACAGCTGTCAGAGCTGCAATTACCAGCCAGTTTATCATCGATGGGGATCGAAAGACAAGGGCATTCATTACTCCCAGAATTAATGCAGAAAGAGTACCTGCAATAAATCCCTCCCATGATTTGTTGGGAGAAATTTTTGTGTGAATTTTGTGCTTTCCGAACCTTGAGCCGATCAGGTAAGCCATGGAGTCGAAAGTCCAAATAATGAATAAGACACCGAGCATAGTTTTTGAATCGAATACCGGGTATAACGGATAACCGGGATGCACAATAAAAATTAGCAGGCTAAATGGAATGGCTACGTAGATAAATCCGGTAAGGGTAATTGCACTGTTTTGCAGAATTCCTGGTTTATCACGCAAAGCTTCCATTAATAATATGAAGATCATAGCCGGAATGAAAATCAGGTATGATTTAGCAGGTAATATTTGATTAACCATTCCAAAGCATACAAGGAAACATAGGACACCCAGCGATGTGCCAATTGTTTTTCTGGGTGACATTCCGGCAGTTTCCACCAGATTATAAAACTCCATTAGTGTGAGATACAGGAAAACCCCAAATACAAGCATAAACCCAATGGGGTGAATGGTTATACCAGCAATCATAACAAGAACATAAATGATTCCGGTTAGGGATCGTTGTGTTAAATCTTTCAATTCTTCAGGTTCTTTAATAGTTCAAGTGCTTTATTTTCGTCAGCATCCTTTACATATACCACAAAGTTTCCAAATAAATAAGCTGAGTCATGTTGGTTTAAAACAACAGTTGAAATTCCTGCATTTTCGAGAATGTCTTTAGCTATAGTTGCTTTGTATTCGAATGCAGCCAGATATACTTCTTTCCATCCTTTTTTCATAAAATTGATGTTAGGCTTTGTTTTTTTGTTTTACTTATCTGTATCTTCGTCAGCTGTTTCGGGTATTTTCTCTATTTCGGCTGATTCCTGGTTGTTATGATTTTCGGGTTCAATTATTTTTTTATCCCATGGTCGTTTCCCGAAAATATGTTCTAAATCTTCACTGAAGATAACCTCTCTTTCCAGGAGTAATTGTGCCAGTTTTTTATGTCCTTCAGCGTTTTCTCTCAGCACATTTTTAGCTCGCTCGTACTGTTCATCAATAATCTTTTTCACTTCTTCGTCAATCAATTCTGCCGTTTTTTCGCTATAAGGTTTGGTGAAGTTGTAGTCTGACTGTCCTGTTGAGTCATAATAACTTACATTCCCTACTTTTTCACTCATTCCGAAGTAGCTGACCATTGCATAAGCTTGTTTGGTGACTTTTTCGAGGTCGTTTTGAGCTCCGGAAGAGATTCTTCCGAAGATATTATTTTCAGCAGCCCTTCCGCCCAGTGCTGAGCACATTTCGTCGAGGAGTTGATCTTTTGTTGTTATGGATCTTTCTTCTGGCAGATACCAGGCTGCTCCCAGGGCTTTCCCCCGGGGTACAATGGTTACCTTTACCAGAGGATGTGCATATTCCAACAGCCAGCTGATAGTAGCATGTCCTGCTTCGTGGAAAGCAATGGTATTTTTTTCTTCTTTTGAGATGATCTTATTCTTTTTTTCCAATCCGCCTATGATTCGGTCAACCGCATCGAGAAAGTCCTGTTTGGTAACGGCTTCCTTGTTTTTTCGGGCAGCAATAAGTGCTGATTCATTGCAAACATTGGCAATATCAGCTCCGGAGAAACCCGGTGTTTGTTTGGCCAGGAATTCCACGCTAACATCTTCCCCAAGTTTGAGGGGACGAAGGTGCACCTTAAATATTTCTTCACGTTCTTTGAGGTCGGGTAATTCTACATGTATTTGTCTATCGAACCGGCCGGCTCTCATCAGTGCCCGGTCAAGAATGTCAGCCCGGTTTGTAGCTGCCAGGATAATTACTCCGCTGTTGGTATCAAAACCGTCCATTTCGGTAAGCAGCTGGTTGAGGGTGTTTTCGCGTTCATCGTTTGATCCAAAATTGGGATTCTTTCCACGTGCGCGGCCAATGGCGTCTATTTCATCAATGAAGATGATGCAGGGAGCTTTTTCTTTTGCTTGTTTGAAAAGATCGCGGACTCTTGAAGCACCAACTCCCACAAACATCTCAACAAAATCGGATCCTGACATGGAAAAGAACGGCACACTTGCTTCTCCTGCCACTGCTCGCGCAAGAAGCGTTTTCCCTGTTCCGGGAGGACCAACCAGCAAAGCTCCTTTGGGTATCTTACCCCCCAATTTGGTGAATTTTTCAGGATTTCTTAAAAATTCAACAATTTCTTCCACTTCCTGTTTTGCTTCAGCTAACCCGGCTACTTCTTTGAATGACGTGGTGACTTTTTGATCCTTGTCAAAAATTTTTGCCTGTGATTTTCCTACACTGAAAATTCCTCCGGGCCCTCCGCCAGATCCACGATTCATTTTTCTGAATATCCAAAGCCAAAGTAAAATGATCAGTGCAAACGGACCAATTGTCCAAAGCAGCTCTCCTGCCCAGTTGCGCTCTTCATGATATTCGGGAAGAACTTCATAGTCGGATTCTTCCTGAGCTTCACGTAAATTTTTTTCAAAAGTCTCAACCGACCCAATATTAAAAGTATAATGTGGGCCTTCTTCTGAAGGCTGGGAATAATCACCCTCATGCTTACTTTTATAGGAGGGCCAATACTCTTTTTTAATAAAAATTTGCGCTTTCTTTTGATTGATAACCACAATTCTTTCAATATGGTTACTGGCCAGCATTTCTGTTTTTACCTCACTCCAGTTGGTCTCATGTGGTCGGTTTTTTGTATTCAGATAGTATTGAAGGCCAATGAAAAGAGCTATTAATATCCCATAAATCCAGAATACCGGGTATTTGGGTTGTTTATTGCTCTTGGAGTCAGCTTTTTTTTCTCCCGGCTTTAGAGAATTTCCGGAATGTTTTGGGGGCGGGACGTTATTGTTTTTCTTCTCTGTCATAATATATTCCTAATTTTCTGAATCTATATTGGTAATTTTAGCATCAGCCCAGAGCCCTTCCAAATTATAATAAGCCCGGGAAGATTCCTGAAATACATGCACTACAATTTCTCCAAAATCAAGCAATACCCAGATAGAATTTTGATAACCTTCAGTATGCCACGCGTTTTCGCCTGTTTCTTCCTTTACTGTTTTTTCTACTGATTGTGCAATAGAACTCACCTGAGTGGTAGAATTCCCGTGACAAATAATAAAATAACCGCATTCAGTATGATGTATTGTATTCAGATCAATGATTCGAATGTCATTTCCTTTTATTTTTTTGATTCCTTCCAGAATGGATGCTTTTAATTTTTCAACCGTTTTTGTGTTTCCTCTCATAAATAATTTTTAACCTTACAAAGATAAACTTTTTGTATTACTTCGTTTTTGTATTTTCTCTTTCCCTTGATTAAATAAAATTTTCCCAATTTTGCAGTTTAAATCGGCCCTGATCATTGATTTGGGCTGAAATACCTTAAGTTATGCTAAAAAATAACCCACATGTCATACTTTTAGCTGAAACGGATTCAACCAATAACTATGCCATGCGCCTTATTGATCAGGGTAAGGTGGTTGATCAGACTGTCGTTTTGTCATCTTATCAACAATCCGGTAAAGGACAGCAGGGAAATAGTTGGGAAAGCTCTCCGGGTTTGAATTTACTGTCTACTATTATTGTTTACCCTGATTTTTTATCTCCCGGCATGCAGTTCTATCTGTCGAAGATTGTCTCACTGGCCCTGGTTGACTGGCTCCGTCGGGAAACGACTGAGGTTGCTGTAAAATGGCCCAATGATCTTTTTGTTGGTCAGAAAAAGATTGCCGGGATTCTGATTGAAACTTCTATACAGGGGAACCAGCTGCTTTGGGCAGTTATAGGAATAGGCCTGAACCTGAATCAGGAAGTTTTCAGTCCGGAAATTCCTAATCCGGTTGGATTAAAGTATCTTACCAGAAAAGATTATGATGTTTATGCTACCGGATTACAGGTGAGGGATCATTTCTCCCATTGGTATGAAAAGCTAAAATGCGGTTATTTTGAAGAAATTGATCGAAGTTATATCCAAACGCTTTTTCGATACAATGAATGGGCAACGTATGCTAAAGCCGGCCATATTTTTGAAGCCCGGATTCTTGGGGTTGGAGAGTTTGGGAAGCTTATGCTGGAAGATCGTTCCGGAATAGTTACTGAAAATTATTTTAAGGAAATTGAATTTGTGATCTGAGTTCAGCCTGTTTCTGCTCCAGGTTATGAATAGGGCAGAGTTGCCAGTGTTTTGACCAGCTGGTTGAGTCCTTCCTGTAGTTTTTCCCCAACCATCATTTTTATCATCATATTCAGATCGGCATGCAGGGTAAGCCGGATTTTTGTTTCAAAGGACGAGGATGGCAACAACTGAATCCAAAAGGTCAAACTTAACGGTAATCCACCTGAACTCTCCACTTTTATAGTTTTGAAAGGTTCCCGGTTGACTATCCTGATTTGTGCCAGACCCAGACCTGTGATGTTAAACCTGCAGGAGTCACGATCCGATTCAAAATCGGTGACTTTAATTTGTGGAACCTGCTGTGTAATTTTTTCGATCAGGCCAGAGTTAAGGTAACCTGAAAGATTTTCAAAATTTGACAGGTAATCAAATACAATTTGCTGATTATGGGGTATAATTTCTGTGTTACTGACGTATTTATTGATGCTCATAATTTTTTTATTTTCCCCAATCGGCCGGGTTATTCCGCCACTCCATGAGGGTTTGTACCTGATCCTGTGTAATCTCTCCGTTTTCCAGCGCCATTTCTATCAATACCTGGTAATTGCTTAAAGGTGAAAGCTCAATTTTTGCCTGACTGAATTTTTCTTTGGCTACGGGAAAGTTATACGTGAAAATGGCAAGCATTCCAATAACCTCTCCACCAAAACTGTTGACTGCTTCAGCTGCTTTCAGACTACTCTCACCGGTAGATACCAGGTCTTCAATCACAACCACTTTCTGTCCGGGTTTGAGATCGCCTTCGATCAGGTTTTCAAGTCCGTGCCCTTTGGGTTTTGAACGTATATATATAAAAGGAAGTTCCAAAACATCGGCAACCAAAACTCCGTGTGCAATTGCCCCGGTTGCTACACCGGCAATTACTTCTACTCCGGGATACTTATTCCGGATAATTTCTACAAATTTGTCCCGTACTAAAGTCCGGGCTTCAGGAAAAGATAATATTTTCCGGTTGTCACAGTATATGGGTGACTTCCAACCCGATGCCCAGGTGAATGGATTTGATGGCTGTATTTTTATCGTGTCCAGTTGCAGAAGTTTTTTTGTAACTTCAACTTGAGTTGGTTCCATAAATTTAATTTTAATTTTGATGAAGCAAATGTATAAAGTTTTTCTAAATGACCGTTTGATAAGAATTGACACATCTGAGAATATAACAAATAATAAAATAGCGGTTGTTTTTAAGCCATCCTGTACCCCCTCTGACATAGAGAGATGGTTTATGTCTTTTGTGGAAAGTGAAACAAAAGAAGTACTGCTTACACATCCTGACCCTGATCTGTTTTTCCCGGTTTTTCAACAGGCTTTTCACAAAATATATGCTGCCGGTGGAGTAGTTTTAGCCAAAGATCAAATACTTTTTATTTTTAGAAATGGTATTTGGGACCTGCCTAAAGGTAAGATGGATCCAGGTGAAAAAAACTGGCAGACAGCTTTAAGGGAAGTAGCTGAAGAAACAGGGATCACCGGCCACCGGATTGTTCAACCATTGCCGGCAACATTTCATATGTATTCTATGCCGGCTCAGCATTCCAATAAAACCTGGATTTTAAAGGAAACCTTTTGGTTTGAGATGGTATATGATGGGGAATGGAAAGGTATACCACAGGAGGAGGAAGGAATTACACGAGTTAAATGGTTCAGGAAAAGCGAGTTGGGTGAAGTTCAGGCTAATACCTACAGAAGCCTGGAACAGATCATTCAGTTGTATGCCCCTCCATTGCGTTGATCTTCAAAAAGCTTTCGCCTGAGAAAATGTCCGAACTGCTGCTCAAATCCATCCAGTGGAGCCAGGGTGTGCTGAAAAACGACTTCGTGATTGCCGTTCAGTAGAAAACACATGGGGAAAGATCTGATCCGGTAATTTACAATAAATTCACTCTTCTCATCGATCAGATGAATGCCAGGGATCTGTTGTTTCTCCAGGAACATTTTCATTGCTATCAGATCGGTCTTTTTGAGAATAATATATATGTCCAAATGTTTTTGAAACAGCTCGTTTATTCGCGTGAGAAATTTGAGTTGTTCCTGACAAACAGCCATTTCAGTGTCGGCGAAGATCAGATATTTGAATTTGCCTGTCTCTCCCGAAGGATTCCCGTCGGAACAAACCAGATGCCCGTCGGTATTTTTCAGGCATACAACCGGGGCTATGGTTCCCGGTCTCAAATGTTTTAGTTTTTTTTGGATGTTTTCGGCTATACTCCGGATGTTTTTATCCCCATCAGACAGGAAGTAGCCGGAGGCCAGCAGTTTTAAAATATGATTTTGTGAAAAATCTCCGGAATAATATGCATCGTGTAGCATTTTTAAAAGTACAAGATCAGCCATAGAGCCTGATCCCATATATTTTTCAACAGTTATTTTTTTTAGTCGGGAGAGATCACCGGATGCAACCGCTTTTTTTACATCCTGTCCGGTTCCGGAGCGGGATTCAAAACTGAGCAGATTTGTGAAAGATTTATCAAGCAGCTGCATAAAAGCAGGCTGGGTCCAATATTCCGGCTGGACTTCCCGGATTGCTTCAGCAACATTTTTTGCCGTTAACCGGAACGCATCTGCTTCAACAGCTTTTAATTTCAACTTTTTATGCCATTTGAAAATATTTGACCGGGTAGCTCCGAATTCTCTTTCCAGTTGGACTGCGATTGAATCATAAGTCGTTCGCGACTGATTAAAATATAAGGAGTTAAAGTGTTTGTCGGTAAGTTGATTGAGGTGAGCATCAAACGCTGCAATTTGGTCGTTAAGCAAATTGGCTTGATCTGTTGCAAACCAGAATTCAACAGGGTTGAAGAAAGGATTTTTTTGATCGGCAAATAACTTTTCCCGGAAAGGAGGTAGTAAAAGGTTGATGGTATTTTCCTTCTCAAGTATTAACATTCCCCGGTAAATGCCAAAATCGCAGGTTACAAAAGCGGGTTGAGAAAGGTTCAGTTGGGTTGAGAAATTTCCATTTTGGTCAAACATCAGTGTGAATACTTCCTCTTTTTCCTGAGTGACAGGATCAGTATACCTGAAAAAAGTTAGTTTTTTCCCGGCATATTCCTGATTGTTCCCTTGAATTAATTGGGCATGGCCTGATAATGAGAAAGATAAAAAGAAAATAAACAAGATGATTTTCATTCAAAACGCTTTACTCATACTAATCCGGTTTAAAATCATTCCGGTCGAGGCCGGCTGGAAGAAACATGCTGGCATCTCCTCCGTGAAGAACGATATCGCGTATAATGGTTGCATTAACTGGCGTATGTTCGGGCAGGGTCAGCAGGAAAATGGTTTCAATTTCAGGATGCATTTTTTTGTTCACCTGTGCAATTGCCCGTTCGTATTCAAAGTCGGCAGAAGTGCGTAACCCACGTAATATATAAGAAGCCCCTGCCTTCTTGCAGAAGTCTACTGTAAGTCCTTCATGTACACATACTTCTATTTTGTTTTCATGCTGGAAAACCTGATTGATCCATTTTAATCTTTTTTCCAGTGGAAAGAAAGATTTTTTATTCGCATTAAACCCTATCATGATGATTATTTTATCAAACATCGGTAAGGCTCTCCTGACAATGGATTCATGGCCGATCGTAAAAGGATCAAAGGATCCTGGGAATATGGCAGTTTTCATCTCAAATAAATGATTTGTTTTCTATTGTATCAGAAAAAACTCGCATAATTTGATCATGATCGTTTGTGTCATGAATTGCCATGCTTGTTTCATCAATTCTTTTTGTTGCTAAAGTACAAACATATTTTAAACTTTTCTTTTTCTGGTGAAAAACGCCGGTTTTTTCAGTTTATTGCTTTTGCCCTGTTTGCATTGACGAACAATATATTTCCCAATGAATCGAAGCCTTTTGTAAATTCTTCGGTGTTTTTCAGCATTTCAGTAGTGAATCCAATTAACGTCAGATCGGCATCAACAGAATATTTAGTAATAACCTTCTTCTTGTGCCCCTCTTCAAATGAAACCATGGTAATATTTGACGGACTAATGGGTAGTCTTCCTGTTTTGATCAGTTCCAGCAGTTGTTTTCGTTTCTCTTCCATTGATTCGCTGGGGTAGAGTGCAAATATTTTGATTTTTCCTTTTTTCCAATCCGGATGGCCCAGAATGATATAACCCAACAGGATCATCAGGTTGCCGTTGCGGTAATCGTCGGGTTTGATCCAAATATGTATCTCTTTTTTGTATCCGAAATTTTTATAGGATGAGTTTAAAATGCATATATCAAATCCCATGGATTCAACAATTTGATAATTTTCGGTTATTTCTTTTATATTCTCTGGGGTCAACCTTGAGAACTCGAACAGGATCAGGTTGTTTCCTTTTCCTGATATGCCGGAAAGCTGCACTACCTGTGCAATAGCTGATGTGTAGGATGGTGATATGATGCTGTCGAGGTAAACCCTGTTTTTGGTGCCCTGAGTAAGCTTGATGAGGCGTGCCAGGGTTTTCCTGGATTCAGCAGTAGTTTCGGCATTAAGATATCCTTTAATGAAATGGATGTAAGTTCCAAATCCATATTTATAGGAGATCCAACGCATGATATCAAAGGCCGACTGCCTGTTAAATGTTTCATTTGAGATACAAACTCCAAAAGGTCGCCATCCTTTTTGAGTTTCTAAATTCTCTGCTCTCTGAAGAAATAGCTGCATTTGCCTGCTCAGCTGAAATATTACGCCCCTCAGGAGTTTGTTAATTCCCTGGTTCTCTTCATTTCCTATCATCACGATATAATAAATCATTCCCATGATCAGCAGGGAAAAGGCGGCATAAGTTGCATTCATTTTGAACATGAGCCAAAAGGAGAAAAGGGTCCCAACAAGTGAAATATACCAGGAAGACCTGAAAGTGGGCCTGTAGGCGGGATCGGCAGCAAAATGTTCCAGAAAGGAGATGAGACAGATAGCACCGTATGTAACCATGAAAAACATGGAAATAATTTGTGCTACCGAATTGATGTCTCCAATACAAACAAATACAGTAGCTATGATGATAGATACCAATGCACCGTTAAATGGTTCATTGTCGTCCTTTTTCCCCAGGGCTAACCATTTGTTCATTTTGTTATGAGGGAATATGTTGTCGAATCCCATAGCTTGTAATGTGCGGGGAGCAACTATGATGGATCCCAGAGCTGAACTGAGGGAAGCAGCAGCAAGACCGAGGGGAATAATTGGACCCCAAATAGCTATTTTGCTCATGATCAGCTGGTTGTTGACCAGTTCCTCGGGAGTGGCAGAAATGGCAAGCTTCCAGGCAACAAAAATGTAAATAATCATCCCGACAAAGGTAGCCCACAATGTGCCTTGTGGAATTGATCGTTGAGGATTTTTTAAATCGCCCGATAAACCTAATCCTGCAGCTAATCCGGTGAAGGCAGGAAATAAAATGGTGAAAACATAAAAGAAATCTTCAGGCTCTGTTACGCGTGAAAACAGATTGATATCTTCAGGTTCAGAAGAGGGTTGCCCCAGTAAAAAAAACAAAATGGAGGTTCCAAGAATAGTCACAACAACATAAAGTGCTTTCATTCCCAGATTGGCACCTCTTTTTAGAATCAGTAAGGCCAGGATCAGCATGGTTGGAACAGAAATCCAGCGCCGGTCAGCGATATAAACACCAAATTGGTCGTTAATCCAGTTGAGTAGCGGTTCAAAAGCCTCCCCAAAGGCAATGATGTAAAATGCCACACTGATTGCCTGCGAAAGAAATAAAGTTACTCCAATGGCTCCACCTATGTTCATTCCAAAGGATCTACTTATAATATAATAAGCTCCACCACCATACACCCGCTGGTTGGTCGCAATCTCGGCAATAGCAAATGCCGTGGGAATACTGACTACATGCCCTAACAGGATGATGCCAATCACTCCCCAAAAGCCTACATGTCCGATTGCCCACCCAAACCGAAGGAATAGTATAGCACCCAAAATGGTGGATA
>Ga0172382_10005172_pt1 | contig 19589 bp, 15 predicted proteins | sample Leawel138RmetaG_FD_122245 | JGI IMG/M metagenome (GOLD analysis project Ga0172382, IMG submission 122245) | Leachate microbial communities from a municipal landfill in Southern Ontario, Canada - Leachate well 138R metaG | ecosystem: Engineered > Solid waste > Landfill > Unclassified | place... | reverse complement strand
ATCTTTCCAACCGCTCTGCACCCCATTGTCTTCGCTGAGAAAAAATCCGCTGACCCCAGCGCGAAAACTTTGCTTATCTATGGACATTACGATGTGCAGCCAGTGGACCCGCTGGATGAATGGCAGAGCGATCCATTCGAACCTGAATTTCGAGAGGAGCATCTCTTTGGCAGGGGCGCCTCAGACATGAAGGGGCAGGTGATGGCAACCATTTTTGCCGTGGAAAGCGCTCTGCAGAGCGGTGATTTGCCCATTAACATCAAATTCCTGATAGAAGGCGAGGAGGAAATCGGCTCTGTCTCGCTGGAAGACTTCATCAAAGGTCACAAAGATCTGTTAAGTTGCGATATGATCCTCAACCCTGATGCCGGCATGGTAGGAAAAGATCGACCCACGCTGGTCTACGGACTGAGGGGCATGACGTACTTCGAAGTGCGCGTCGACGGACCGAAGGCAGACCTTCATTCCGGGCTCTGGGGCGGAAATGTTGCCAACCCGGCCATCGTCCTTTCTGAAATCATCGCCAAATTGCACAATCCCGATGGCTCGGTCGCCATTCCGGGTTTTTACGACCCAATCCCTGCACTGACAGAAGAAGAACGGACCAGAATCGCCTCGAATAAATTGACCGAAGAGGATATTCTTCAGATAACCGGTTCTCCAGCGCTTTATGGTGAGGAAGGTTTCACTCCTGTTGAACGCCAGGGTGCCCGCCCAACGCTGGATGTAAACGGTTTGTATTCAGGTTTCATCAGCGAAGGCGCGAAAACTATCATCCCCGCTTATGCCAAGGCGAAAATCTCTTGCCGGCTGGTACCCAACCAGGATCCGTTGGAAATTTTCGAACTTGCAAAGGATTACATTTTATCGATCGCGCCGGAAACTGTCAGGACAACCATTTTTCTGCACAGTGCTGGTCCCGCCTACCTGGCAGATGACGCGCCCGGCGTGCAAAATCTTGTGGACGCGATGGCCAAGGTCTGGGACAACCCCGTTACCTACAAACGAGAAGGTGGCAGCATCCCGGTCGCGACTGTGATGCAGCGAGAGCTGGGAGTCAAATCGCTCCTGACCGGTTTTGGGTTGCCGGACGATGCCATCCATTCACCTAATGAAAGAATTAACTTTCCAAACTGGTTGAAGGGAATTGAAGCTTTGATCTATTTCTATCTAAGTTTCGGAAAGGCATAAGTATGCCCAGCGACAAAGCCTTACGCCTGCCGTCCTATGGCGGTCAGGCTGTGATGGAAGGCGTGCTGATGCGCGGGCGCGCCAACCTGGCCATGGCGGTCAGGGCGCCTTCAGGCGAAATTGTGACCTATGAAGAACGACTGCCCAATCTTTATCAATCCAAATGGATGAAGGTGCCGTTTATCCGTGGGATCATCAGTTTGTGGGATTCGCTGAGCCTGGGAACGCGGCTCCTGACTCAATCAGCCAACATTGCCTCCGGCGAAGACGAGCCCCTGGAAGGCGGCGCGCTTATCGCCACCGTGTTGGTATCGCTCACTCTGGGGGTAGGTGTGTTTTTCGTTTTGCCAGCGTTGCTGGCAGGCTTGGCAGATAAAGCTTTCCAACTCGACCCCTGGTGGAGCAACTTGCTTGAAGGCGTATTTCGATTGCTGATGCTGATCGTTTACCTCCTGTTGATGGGCCGGGTGCCTGAAATTCGTCGGGTCTTTGCCTATCACGGCGCGGAACACAAAACCATCAACGCTTTCGAAGCCAATGCTGAAATGACCCCTGAAGCGGTCGGACAGCAATCCCTGGTCCATCCCCGCTGCGGTACGTCCTTTATGCTTACTTTGGTGTTACTCTCTGTGCTGCTATTTACTCTTTTGGGGCCTCTTCCCTTGCTTACAAGGCTGATATCGCGTATTCTGCTGCTGCCCGTCCTTTCCGCGATCGCCTACGAATACATCCGCTTTGCGGCAAATTGGATGGAACGCTCCGCTTTGGTTCGCATGCTGATCCAACCAAATTTATGGCTACAAAAATTAACCACCCGCGAGCCATCACCTGATATGCTCGAGGTTTCCATCACAGCCTTCAACCTCATGCTGGCGGCTGAGAAAAGTCAGGCAACACTATGAAATTCTGGAAGCAGTATCTCGGGGGTATCCTTGTTGGTCTGTTGTTGAGCGGTCTTATCAGGATGATAAGCCTGAACAAAAACGAACAAACCTTCAAATTAATCACAGTTACTCCCAACCTCACCCCGGAGCCAAGTGTAACCACCAAGCTGATCAAGGTTCATGTGGCTGGTGAGGTGACACAAACAGGAGTTTACAGCCTGCCGGAAGGGGCCACAGTTCTGGACGCGATCAACGCCGCTCATGGCCCGACGGCGCGAGCCAGAGAAGACTTGCTGAACCTGGCAGCGGTCTTGAGCGATGGTCAGCGTTTGTATATCCCCTCCCTGCAGGAAGAACAAGCTTCCCTTGAGACAGAATCGCGCCTCACCGAAATCGATGTTAGCAAGCCGATCAACATCAATACAGCCAGCCAGGAAGAATTAGAAGATCTGCCTGGCATCGGTAAGGTCCGCGCGGAAGCCATCATCGCTTTTCGCACCCAAAACGGATACTTTCTGACAATTGAGGATATCTTAAAAGTGAACGGTATTGGCGATGCTACCTTCGCGCAGTTGAAGCCCCTGATCACAGTCTCGCCATAAGAGGAGTGTGTTCGCCAGGCCAAAAATGCGCCAAACTATTCAAGATATAAAATGGCACGTTGTCTGCGTGTTGGCAGTCTATATAAAAGATCGCCCCCACCTGATGACCACCAAGAGGTGCCCAACCTCGAAAAAGCCAAATTGAGTTCAAAAGGTATAATAAACCCATGGATTTTCACAACCAATTACAAGATGACCTGGTGACAGCCATGAAAGCCAGAGACGAAACCCGCAAATGGGTGGTCAAAATGCTTAAATCCGCCATCCAACTCGCGGAGGTGAGTAAAGGTGAACCTCTCTCAAAAGAGGAATTTCTTGCGGTGGTGCAGAAAGAGATCAAGGGTCGACATGAGGCTCATGCCGACGCGCTCAGAGCCGGCCGACAAGACCTGATCGATGCTGCCGACGCCGAGATTGAAATTCTAAAAACCTACTTGCCCACCCAGCTCAGCCAGGGGGAATTGACCAGTTTGGTCAGGCAAACCATCAAAGAACTTGGAGCCAGCTCAGTCAAAGACATGGGAACAGTAATGAAGACCCTGCTGCCCCGCCTGCAAGGACGAGCGACCAATTCTGAGGCCAGCCGAATAGTGAAAGAAGAGTTGAGCAAAGAGTAACTCATGAGGAGCGCGGCAGATCAGCAAAACCAACCTCTTGCCACCAGGGGCGCGATCAAATTAGCCATTTTGATCGTTACTTGCCTGCTTGCTTTCGGAGCGCTGGTAATTCCCGACTTGCTCAACCAGCAAACTCAGATGGTAAAGGTGGGTGAAGTTTCATCTCAGGAGATCCTCGCACCGTATTCGGTCACCTTTGAGTCACGGGTATTTACAGATATCGCGCGCGAGAATGCCGCCTCGGCGGTCCTGCCAGTTTATTTGCCCCCAGACCCCAATATCACGCGCTCACAGCTGGAAAAACTGCAAAACGCGCTCTATTTCATTACAACGGTCCGAAGCGATAACTATGCAACCCAGAGCCAAAAAATACATGATATAAAATCACTGTCCGATTTGCACCTCAGTGATGCCGATTGCGTCGAGATTCTGGAATTGTCGGATCAAGAATGGCAGGCGATCAGTTCTGAAGCCAGCCGCGTCCTGGAAGTGGTGCTCAGAGAAAGTATTCGCAACAACCAGCTGGGGACAGTCAGAAGCAATCTGCCCGCATCAATAGATTTTGCTTTCCGCAGCGAACATACTAAGTTGATCATCTCGATCATTTCTCCGCTTATCGTGCCCACCAGCCTTTTCAGTGAAGAACAAACCCAATTGGCGCGCGATCAGGCCAGTGCGGCTGTGGAGCCAGTCATCCGGCAAATTATGGCCGGCGAGGTGTTGGTGCGCCGCGGCGAGATTGTCTCACCGGATGATCTTGAGGCGTTGACCACTTTTGGACTGGGCGAACCGACTGACCGCTCCACCCTTTTTATGACCAGTGGCGCCATAGTTACCATAATGGGCATTTTGGTTTTGGTCTATTATCAACGGAACAGGCACGAGGCGTTCTTCCAACTTAAATCGATCCTCTTGATTGCTTTCTTCTTTATCCTCTTTCTTGGTTTGGCCAAGTTCCTCGTTATGGAACGAACGATATTGCCCTATCTCTATCCAATCGCGGCCTTTGGGTTAACCGCTGCTATCGTTTTCAATTTTGAATTTGGTTTTTTCGCCACGCTCTTGTTGGTCTCATTGACTGTATTCGGTCACACCCGCAGCACAGAACTGGCTCTTTATTACTTCCTGCCCTCAATTGCGGGTATGCTGGTATTGGGCAAGGGGCGGCGCGTCAGCAGCTTCCTTTGGACCAGTATTGTTGTGGCGGTGCTTTCTGCCACCGTCATTATTGCCTTCCGGTTTGGAGACCTTAATACCGATTGGATTGGGATCGCATCATTGGTGGGGGCCGCCTTCTTCAACGGCATCGCTTCCGGAACTTTCGCATTGCTGCTCCAAAATATTTTCGCTTTCGTCCTGGATGTGCCTACCGCGTTACAGTTGATGGATATCTCACGCCCCGACCATCCCCTTCTTCAACACATTCTGACTAACGCGCCAGGTTCGTATCAGCACTCCCTGCAGGTCTCGAACCTGGCTGAGCAGGCCGCGGATGCAATCGGAGCTGATCGTTTGCTTGTTAGAGTTGGCGCGTTGTATCACGATGCCGGTAAAGCTGAAAACCCTGGCTTCTTTATCGAAAACCAAAACCGGGAAATGATCGATTCTCATGATAGTGGTGATGCCAATGCCACAGCGGCCATTATTATCCGTCATGTCAATGACGGCGTAGCCCTGGCAAAGAAGTATCGGTTGCCCTCCCGCGTGGTCGACTTCATGCGCGAACACCACGGCACCAATCTCACCCGCTACCAATACAGCCAGGCCTTGGAGGCAGCCGATGACCCCAACGATATTGACATCAATGACTTCAGGTATCCCGGTCCGGCGCCGCGTTCAAAAGAAACTGCTCTGCTTATGCTGGCGGACGGAACTGAAGCTCGCGCTCGGGCTAACACCCCCAGAAGTGACGAAGAAATTATGGCAGTTATCGACAGCGTCTTTGATGTCGTTCAGGAGAGCGGTCAGTTGGACAACACTGACCTGACGCTGAAAGATTTGCAGACTATAAAGACCTCTTTCTTTAACACTTTGAAACAGTCCTATCATCCCCGCATTAAATATCCAGAGCCTGCCAGGCAGGCCCAAAACCTGGCCACACCCAAAGAAAGCCAGCCCTCCTGACCTTGGCCGCGGTTACTGAGTATGCTTAACCTGATTCTCCCAAATTCTTACGCTAAACAGATCGATCAGAGCCGTCTGGCGGAGGCCTACCGCGAAGCACTGCGAGTGCTCGGTCTACCTGATAACGCTTCTGTCACTTTAAGGGTCACCAACAACCGTCTGATCCGTCAACTTAACCATACCTGGCGGGGTGAAAACGCCGTCACCGATGTCTTATCCTTTGATAATGCCTTCACGGACCCCGAGACGGGCGAACAATATCTGGGAGATATCGTCATTTCCTTCCAAAAAGCAGGCCAACAGGCCCAGGCGGGTGAACATTCGCTCCAGACTGAAATTGAGATGCTCTTTGTGCACGGACTGCTGCACCTGGCCGGCTTCGACCACGCTGACCAGCAGGGGTGGTCTGAGATGACCCGTAAGCAAGACCAAATCCTCAAGCGTATCGACAACCCCCTCCTGGGCACAATTCAATACCACCAGGACTAAAAACTGACTTTGCGTAGCTGCGAAATCCTGGTCCTTATCCACCGCAGCTGTCCCAAAACAGCCAATCGCTTCTATCTTGTACCTGAAGGGAACAAATTCAAAGGCGCGGATTCTCCTGGCTAGTTTAGGGCTACTCTCTGGTACAATCTCAGTAGAACTTTGTCGCTCAAAACTTTCAGGTTTGAGCCATAAATTTGTGCGTTAAACAATCGAAAAAGGAGAATGATCAGTACACATGCATAAAGATTTTCTGGATATCATCGACTACTCACCTGAAGAATTACTGGAACTCCTGGACCTGGCTGTTGAACTGAAGAAAGAGTATCGGGCTGGCGGTAATCAGCCTGTGCTCAAGGGCAAGGTCCTTGCCATGATCTTCCAAAAGCCTTCTCTGCGGACGCGTGTCAGTTTCGACATGGGCATGCGTCATCTGGGCGGCGACGCTCTCTACCTCTCACCCAGCGAAATCGGGTTGGGCAAACGTGAATCAATCGCGGATGTCGCCAGGGTTTTGGACGGTATGGTACAAGGGATCATGGCCCGCGTGTTTCAACACGAACACGTGTTGGAACTTGCCCGTTGGACGACCATTCCGGTCATCAATGGTCTCAGCGACTACAGCCACCCCTGCCAGGCCCTTGCCGATATGCTCACAATTTACGAAGAGTTCGGCAGGGTCAAGGATGTCAATATCGTCTATGTCGGCGATGGCAACAACGTGGCAGTCTCGTTAATGCAAATTGCTGCCAAGCTCGGCTCCAACTTCACCATCGCCAACCCGGAAGATTACGATATGCCTGCAGAGGCAATCGAAACCATCAGACCTTACGCCGAAATCAGCGGCAGCAAACTTACCTTCCTGCGTGACCCCCACGCAGCTGTCAAAAATGCAAACGTGATCTACACCGACACCTGGACCAGCATGGGTCAGGAGGAAGAGTCAGCAAAACGCGAAAAAGTATTTCCTCCCTATCAGGTCAACCAGGCCCTGGTAGCCGAGGCTGACCCTGAAGTAATCGTCTTGCATTGTCTGCCCGCTCACCGGGGACAGGAAATCACTGATGAAGTTGCCGATGGCCCTCATTCAAGGCTCTTCCCGCAAGCTCACAACCGAATTCATGCCCAAAAAGCCGTATTATACAAACTATTAGGAGAGAAATAAGTTATGAATACACAGGATTACATCAACCTCGAATCTGCCTACGGAGCCAGAAATTACAAACCCCTTGACGTCGTCCTGAGCGAAGGGAAAGGCGCCTGGGTCACCGATGTCGATGGAAAACGCTACCTGGATTGCCTCAGCGCTTACTCGGCTGTGAACCAGGGGCACTGCCATCCCCACATCGTTCAGGCCAGCATTGATCAGGCTCAAAAATTGGCACTGACTTCGCGCGCCTTTCGAAACGACAAACTGGGACTTTTCTATAAAAAACTGGTTGACCTGACCGGTTATGAGATGGTCTTACCAATGAACAGTGGTGCCGAAGCTGTTGAGACTGCTATTAAAGTCGCCCGCAAGTGGGCTTATGTTGTCAAAGGCGTGCCCAAACACGACGCGGAAATTATTGTCGCTGCCGGTAACTTTCACGGACGCACAACCACCATCATTTCATTCTCAACCGAAGAATTCTACAGAGATATGTTTGGCCCCTTCACGCCTGGTTTCAAGACCGTGCCCTATGGCGATTTTGAAGCCATCAAAGCCGCTATTACTCCCAATACCGCGGCGGTCATGCTCGAACCGATCCAGGGTGAAAACGGTGTAGTTATCCCTCCTGCTGGTTACCTGAAACAAGTCGCAGATTACTGCAAAGAAAGTAACGTCCTCTTCATTGCCGACGAGATCCAGACCGGTCTTTGCCGGACGGGTAAATGGTTTGCCTGCCAATACGAAGATGTTCGTCCTGATATTACGGTGATTGGCAAAGCGCTTTCCGGCGGGATGTATCCTGTCTCAGCTGTGCTTTCAGATAAAGAAATTTTGGGTCTCTTCCAGCCGGGCGAACATGGTTCTACCTTTGGCGGCAGCCCATTAGCCGCCGCGATTGGTATCGCCGCGCTGGAAGTTTTGGAAAATGAACATCTGGCTGAACGTGCCACCGAATTGGGCGAATATTTCATGGAAGAACTGCGCAAAATCGACACATCGATTGTGAAAGAAATTCGTGGCCGCGGTATGTTAATTGGTGTCGAACTCCATCCTGAAGCCGGTGGCGCTCGCCGCTACTGTGAAATGCTCCAGGAAGAAGGCATCCTTGCCAAGGAAACTCACGACCATGTTATCCGTTTCGCCCCGCCTCTGGTGATCGAAAAATCTGACCTGGAATGGGCCCTCGGGATTATTACGAGTGTACTGAAAAGATAAGGTGAAATTATGATCAGGTTTGCCAAGATTGTCGCCACACTCGGTCCCGCGAGCTCGGACGAGAAAACACTCACCGAAATGGTGAATGCAGGTCTGGACGTTGCCCGACTGAATTTCTCCCATGGAGAACAAGACAGCCATGCAGTGCTCATCAAACTGATCCGCCAGGTTTCAGACAAGCTTGGCAAACCGGTCACAATATTAATGGACCTGCAGGGTCCGAAATTAAGAGTTGGCAACCTGGGCAAAGAGGGACTCAACCTCAAGTCGGGTCAGGAAATCGCCCTCAGCTCGTTTGAAAACCCCACAAGTTTGCCCGAAGGTGTCACGTTTATTCCCTTTGATGTCCCCAGACTTCACGAGGCTCTGACACCGGGCAATCACATCCTTCTCGATGACGGACAACTGGAGTTTGAAGTCACCCACATGGATGGCGAGAACATCTTCGCCAAAGTTTTATTGGGTGGAAAATTAAAGTCTCACAAGGGCGTGAACCTGCCGGGTTCAAACCTCGATATCCCCATCCTGACCACCAAAGATCTGGATGACCTGCAGTTCGGCCTGAATAACGGCGTGGATTTGGTGGCGGTTTCATTTGTGAAAACCGCTGAAGACATCCTCATGGTCAAGGATACGATGCGCTCTATGACCGACAGTAAATGGCTCCCACCTGTGGTCGCAAAGCTCGAGCGCCCGGAAGCGATCGATAACCTGGACTCAATCATGAAGGTTACAGATGGTGTGATGGTCGCTCGGGGTGATCTGGGGGTCGAGATGTCCCCGGCTATCGTGCCTGCAGTGCAGAAATCGATCATTAAAACCGCCAACAGAAACGGCAAATTTGTGATTACTGCCACGCAAATGCTGGAATCGATGATCAATAACCCTCGTCCCACCCGCGCGGAGGCGGCAGATGTAGCCAACGCGATTTTCGACGGCAGCGATGCTGTCATGCTTTCTGCTGAATCGGCCGTAGGCAAGTATCCCGTGCACGCAATCAGAATGATGGATACAATCATTCGCCAGGCTGAAATACATCTTGACGAGTGGGGGCATCTCGAAGTTCTGGACAGCAATATTTTTGAGGATGACATTGTCACCATCGCGCGAGCCACCAAGGTCATGGTGGGAAACCAGGATGTCAAGGCGATCATCGTCTTCACGCTTACAGGCAGGTCGGGACTTTGGATGAGTAAAACCAAACCCTCAGTGCCTATTTATGCCTTTACGCCAGAGCTCACGACGCTCAACTGGCTGGGTATCTGCCGAGGCGTTACTCCCATGCGGGTGCCGCACGCGGATACCCTTGAAACCATGATCACGCATGTTGAAACCGCTCTGCATGCTTCAACACACCTCTGCAAAGGTGACCAGGTGGTTGTGGTCAGCGGCTTTCCTGTGGGCGCTTTCGCGCCCGCGAATCTGGCGTTGCTTTACACTATTCGCGGTTAGGTGCAAAGTTCATCCACGCTAATAAACCGTCCGACACCAAAAAACAAGACCGCCGCAATTGCGGCGGTCTTGTTATCTGATCAAAAAGGTCTAATATAGTGCCCGGTTGATTTCGTTCAACATCGCTGGGGTCGGTCTCAGGCGTTCACTCCCAATCCGATTCATCGGTTCATCTGGCAGGTCGTAAAGTTCCTGGATAGTGGCGGTTGCTTCAGAGAAATAAATCAAACCTGTGGCGAAATATTTATTCTTGTACGACTCAGCCAACAGGTCCAGCGCGGCATTGCGGTCCGTAGGGTCGTATTCCTTACCAATTTTCTTCAGCACCATATAGGAGCCATCCTCCATACGGATTTCCTTGAAAGTGCCTGCTTCAAAATTCGCCAGTTCAAGGTCGTTCCTGCTGCCAAAGTGTTTGATGTCATGCAGTGGAGCCTCATTTTCTCTTCCCCAGGTGTAGGACTGCAGCGCGTCATCTTTATTATTGAATGATACACAGGGGCTGATCACATCGATGATGGCGATACCGTTTTGGGAGATTGCCGCCTTGATCAATTCCTTCAACTGCTTGGCATCGCCGGAATAGGCACGAGCGACAAAGGTCGCCCCACTGATCAGTGCTTCCATACACAAGTCAAGCGGAGGCAGCAAATTCACCCCCTGATGCTTCAGGACCAACCCTAAATCAGAGGTGGCAGAAAATTGACCCTTGGTGAGACCATAACAGCCATTATTCTCGATAATATAAGTCATAGGAACATTTCGACGGATCACATGCTTAAAATGCCCCATGCCAATGCTGGCTGTGTCTCCGTCGCCCGAAAAACCCAGAATACGGATCGAGGAATCAGCAAAACAAGCCCCGGTTGCCAGGGTGGGCATGCGGCCGTGCAGACCATTAAAGCCGAACGAACGGTCAAGAAAGTAGTTTGGGCTTTTGCTGGAACAACCAATCCCGCTTATCTTTACGTATTTTTCTGGTGGAAGCCCCAACTCCCAAACCGCGTTTTGTACCTGAGCTGAGATGGAATTGTGTCCACAACCCGGGCATAGCGTTGAAGGCTTGCCCTTATAGTCACCCAGGGCTAAACCACAGAGATTTAGTTCAACAGATCTTGCTTCAGTTTCCACGTTTGCCTTCCTTGCGTTCCTGGTTAACGATATTCTCGACCGCCCAGGTCGCGGTCATCGGCATGCCACCGATGTCGGTAATCGAAATCATTTTTTGCGAGTATTCAGAAATCTCCAGCGATAATATTTGCCAGAGCTGCCCGTCACGGTTTAATTCCAATACGTAATTGCGCGTATGGCTGGCAATGAACTCCCTCACAGCTGGGTCAGTAGGCAGCGATCGTACGCGCATGTAGTCGACATGGATGTCCAGATCTGCCAATTTGTCCTGTGTTTCCCGCAGCGCATCGTCGGTCGAGCCCATGCCGATTATGCCAATTTCCACATCGTGCTCTTTTGAGCCCCGAAAAACCGGACCCGGAAGCTGGGTGATCGCGTTCTCCAGCTTTTTCCCGATTCTCATAAGCATCTTCGACCAATTCTCCGGGTCTTCACTGTAATTACCATATTCGTTATGCCCCGTCCCACGGGTGAAATATGCTGCCCGGGGGTGCTGGTTGCCCATTACCGTGCGATAGGGAATTCCGTCGCCTTCAATGTCCTTAAAGCGCCCCCAATCTTTAATTTTTTCCAGTTCATCCTCCCAGATGATGCGCCCGCGGTCGATGGGTCTGTCAGGATACTCGAATTTCCTGGTCACCCACTGGTTCATGCCCAGATCGAGATCAGTCAAAACGAAAATTGGCGTCTGAAACCGTTCAGCCAGATCCAGCGAACGCCATCCAAATTCAAAGCATTCAGTGACCGTGCCAGGGATGAGAATAATGTGGCTGGTGTCACCATGCCCCAGATAATAAAGCATGGAGAGATCGCCTTGAGCGGTGCGGGTCGGCAGGCCTGTGCTGGGGCCAACCCTCTGCACATCCCAGATAACCACAGGGGTTTCTGTGAAGTATGCCAAACCGATATTCTCAGTCATCAAACTGATGCCCGGACCTGAGGTCGCGGTCAGCGATCGCAAACCACCCCAACCTGCGCCGATGGCGACCCCCATGGCAGCCAGCTCATCTTCAACCTGCAGAATCACACAGGTTTTCTTACCGGTAACCGGATCGATGCGCAGCGTGTCGACCTGGTCGATCATCGCCTCCACCAGACTGGTGGCCGGTGTGATCGGATACCAGGAGCAAAACTGGGCCCCACCAAACAATGAACCCAGACCACCCGCGTTGTTCCCATCGGTGAGGATGTAGTCGCTCAATGGAGGCAGCTGTTTTATCTCAAACCGGTCTTTCTTCTCGAGATTTGCAGCGGCATAGTCGTAACCAGTCTTGATCATTGAGAAATTGGATTCAGCAATGGTTGGTTTTGAAGAAAAATGGCTGTAAACGGTCGAGTGTAAAGCATCGAGGGGAATTTTCAGGATTTGTCCTACAATACCCACAAAGAGCATATTTTCCATAAAGGCCTGCAGTTTGCGAGGAACGTCGCTGCCTTTCATCAGAGTCTTGATTGGCATGGGGTAATAGATCAGGTCATCACGCGCGTCCTCAGGCATGCTGAGGTGGTCAGCATAAAAAACAACCCCACCGCTGGGCAGATATTGCATATCTTTCTCAAAAGTCACCTGATTCATCGCCACAACCAGATCGTCATGGGGCTGCCTGCCAGTATGCCCCTTTTCGGATACCCGGATGACAAACCAGGTGGGCAGACCTTTGATGTTGGAGGGAAAAATGTTTTTTCCCGATGTTGGAATGCCCAAATGGAAAAAAGTGCGGTAGAGGATGTGATTGGCAGTGGCACTGCCAGAACCGTTCACCGTGCAGATGGTGATGCAAAACTCATTGACGATCGGTCCGTCCCCTTCATAAGAAATTTGGTTGACCTCAATCATTAAAGATGCTCTCCTTTACTCAAACCTATGCTTTAGTTCAGCTTTTCTTTGAGTTCTGACAATTTCGAAGTGAGTCATCAGCGCCTGATAACCCAGATCATATTCTTTCGCGGCAATTGCCTGCTGGATCTTGCGATGATAAGCCCAGATACTTTCCAGGTAGGTCTTATCAGAGTAAACCCGAACTTCAGTTTCCTGGTAAATTTGCCAGTAGGCCTCCAGCAGTCCGTTCAGAAAACAATTATCAAGCGACCTGTAGATAGACAGGTGAAACTCTTTATGCTCTTCTATTGGAATAACCACCGGCTGACTGCTGATTTTCGAGAAAGCGGATTCGATCAATTCGCTTAGATATTGCACATCCTTTTTGGTCAGGTGCACGACGGCTTCTTGCCAATAGGAGAGCTCAAGATGTTGACGTACCGAGATAATATCCCAAATCAGATCCGGTTCCAGTTCCAGCCCATAACGATAAGCCAGGCAAATCGCCGGCGCGGCAGAAAACGAACTGGTCTGGATGCCGGTTCTGGTTTTGACTTCAACAAACTCCAGCTGCCGCGCTACTTCAAGCTGTTCGCGCAGTGAGGCTGTGCTGAGGCCAAGGTCGTTGCTCAATTGTGCAATACTGGGGATGCTTTTACCCTCTTTGGCGCTGATTGCCAGGTAAGACAGAAGCGAAAGATTTGACTGTTTCATTTTATTAATCTGATTAATATCATTAATCCGTCAATTCCATTATAAGCCCGCCCATAATAAGCGTCAAGCATGATTATTTCACCTCAAATACAGCCACAACCCTGACCAACTGAGCCACTACAATGCGATCTCTATGGCTCTCTCTCCTCCTTGATTTTGAGTCGTGCTCTGGTCGCAGACCCCAAACAATGGGAAATCGCCACTTCGATAAGATCAATCATCGCACAAAGTGCCACAACTTGCACGAACAGGTCGGAATTTACTCCGATGCGGTACAATTGAACCTACAAAAAAACAAACTATGACGATCAGTGAATTCTCAATCCCCTTCAAATATAAAACCAATCGGTCCAGCCCGATCAAATGGGTTTCAGGTCATGCCCTGCACCACTGGCCAATTTTCCTGCTGGCCTTGATTGGCGCCATCGGCAACGCGGCCCTGGCATCAGTTCCCGCCATCGAATTCGGACGGGTCTTCAATAACCTCACTTCTGGCTCCCCTTCCATTGACCTCTTTTTGCGAAGCGCAGTCATGATAGGGATCACTCAGACAGTGCGGGGATTGATGCAGTTCATGCGCAATTTTGGCTTCGAAGTCACCGCCCAAATGATCGAAAGGGATGTACGCGAGGAGTTTTATATCAGCCTGCTTGGCAAGAGTATGACTTTTCACAGTCTGCAGTCTATCGGCGACCTGATGGCCAGAGCCACGAATGATATCCGTGAAGTCAATTACATCTTCAGCCCGGGCATCAACATGGTTTTTGGCTCGCTGAACTTTCTCTTCATCCCCCTCACCATCGGTGCCTCGATTCATCCAGCACTGTTGATCACACCTGTGGTCTTCATCATCGCTTATTTCATCTCGATATGGCATTACCTGAGAATTCTTAAGCCGGTGACCACCGAGATTCGTTCCAGCTTTGGTAAAATGAACAGCCGTCTAACCGAGGATATCGACGGAGTCGAAACCGTCAAAGCCGCTGCACAAGAAGAAAATGAGATCGCTCTTTTCAGAAAAAACACGCAAGCCTACCGCGACGCAATGATCAAGCAGGGAGACATCGAAGCACGCTTTCTTCCGCTGCTGCTGCTGGCCCTGGCTTTGGGTTTCGGTTTGCTACACGCATTAATCCTCGCCCGCCAGGGGCAGATCGAACTCGGGTCTGTGGTGACTTATTTCAGCGCGCTGTCAATGCTGGGCTTTCCCACCAATACCTCAATCCGCTCTTATTCAATGATCTCTTCTGGATTGGCTGGCGCAAGGCGCTTATTAAACCTGATGAACACCGAAAACATTCTGGATGAGAATACGGAAGGTCACGCTGCGGTCATTGCGGGCAAAGTCGAATTTAAAGACGTCTGTTTCGCCTACGAAGAAGGCAGTCCTGCCCTGAATGATATAAATTTCTCTGTTGAACCGGGGCAGACTGTAGCCATCGTTGGGCAGACCGGTTCAGGGAAAACCAGCCTCATCCGGCTGATAAACCGCACCTACGATCCTTTGAAGGGGCAGGTTTTAATCGATGGGATCGATCTGCGTGATTGGAAATTGGACAGTCTGCGCAGTCAGATTTCAATCATCGAACAGGATATTTTTCTTTTCTCAAAAAGCATCGCTGACAATATCGCTTTTGGCAAGCCCGATGCGACCGAGGACGAGATCATTTTAGCAGCCCAAAAAGCACAAGCCGATGGGTTTATCCGTGAGGCAGACGAGGGCTACGAAACAGTGATCGGCGAAAGAGGCGCAACGCTATCCGGTGGTCAAAGGCAGAGGCTGGCTCTCGCCCGCGCTTTTCTGACTGACCCGCGAATCCTGATTCTGGATGATTCCACCAGTGCGATTGATAGCCAAACTGAAGACGAAATTCAGCGTGCCATTAAAACCGCCTCTCAAGGACGTACGACCTTTATCATCACCCACCGACTTTCGCAAATACGCTGGGCTGACTTGATCATTGTCATGCGTAAAGGTCACATTTCTGCCATTGGTAATCACGACGACCTTATGCAGACATCGCCTGCCTACCAGGCAATTTTTGGGGAGGCATAGCAGTGGGTTTTCATCGAGGTCTCTCAAGCGAATCGTACGATCGTATTTACAGCAACAAAACACTGCTGCAGCGTATTTGGGCCTACACCCATCCTTATAAGAAACAACTGATCATCATTCTTCTGGTGGTCATCATCCAGGCTATCACCGGAGCCCTGCCTCCTCTGCTGGTTTCCAGGGTTTTGGACAGCACGCTTGCCGACAGCTCGGCTCTCAATATCTTTATTCTGCTGGTGAGTGCCGTCATCATCATCGAGGTGCTGGGATACCTCTTTTTCTATATACTGCGCCGTCTGATGGTTCGGGTCATCGGCTATGTTATCCGCGATCTGACCGTGGACGCCTTTGCAGCCTCTCTCAGGCAGGACCTCGCCTTCCATGACAATCTTTCTTCCGGTCGCATCGTTTCCAGGATCACAACCGATAGTGAAGACTTTTCCATGCTCATCAGCCTGACAACCGATGTGCTTTCAAGTGTGCTCCAATCAATCGTGGTGGCGATTATCTTATTCAGGACGGAATGGCGCCTGGCTGCCGGCTTGCTCTCCTTTATTCCGATCGTGGTTTTGATCGTGGCCAGCTATCGAAAACTGGCACGCAGGGTCACCACCCGTGGAATGCGTGCTATGGCGAATGTCAATGCCACCATCAAAGAAACTATCAGCGGCATTTCTATCGCAAAAAACTTCCGCCAGGAAGAAGCCATTTACGAAGAATTCCAGGAATCCAACCAGTCATCTTTCAAAGTCAACGTTCAACGTGGCTTGGTCCTCTCCCTTGTCTTTCCCACCATGCGCACCCTCAGCGGAATTACGGTTGCCCTGCTGGTCTATTTTGGCGCGCTTTCTGTCGTGGCAGGGTTGATCACAGCAGGAGCCTGGTACCTGATTCTGCTTTCGAGTGACCGTTTCTTAATGCCAGTTTTGAGTGTCACGTCTTATTGGACCCAGGTTCAGACCGGTTTGTCTGCGGCTGAAAGAATTTTTGCACTGATCGACAGCGAACACAGCGTCAAGCAAACCGACTCTCTCGAGGTTGCTGAGATTAAAGGGAAAATTGATTTCAATAACCTGTGCTTCAGGTACTCCACTGGAGCAACAGTTTTGGAAAACTTTGACCTTCATCTCCGACCAGGCGAGAACATCGCCATTGTAGGTCATACTGGCGCCGGCAAGTCGTCTATTGCGCGGCTGGTTGCTCGCTTTTATGAATTCCAGAAGGGCCAGCTGCTGATCGATGACATCGACATCCGCCGTTTCGACCTGACCAACTTACGCCTGCACATGGGGATCGTAAACCAGGTACCATTTCTGTTTGAAGGTACGATCGAAGACAACATCCGTTTTTCAAAACCAGACATCCCCAGAGAGGAGATTCTGGAGTTTGCAAAAATGATTGGTAAAGGCGAGTGGCTCGAGACTTTTTCGAACGGTCTCGACACGCAGGTGGGAGAACGCGGGGCTCAGATCTCCATGGGTCAGCGTCAGTTAGTCGCCTTGATGCGCATCTTGGTCGTGAAACCTTCCATTTTTATTCTTGATGAGGCCACCGCCAGCATTGACCCGTTCACGGAAGAACAAATCCAGGAAGCCCTGAACCTGATACTCAGCCGTTCGACCAGCATCCTGATTGCTCATCGGCTTTCGACGGTCAAATCGGCAGATCGTATCCTCGTGGTTGACCACGGTCAGATCCTGGAAGAAGGCACCCATGACGAATTGCTGGCAACCAGCGGTCACTATGCCAACCTTTACAACACTTACTTCCGTCATCAATCGCTGGAATATGTCGAGGAAATTGGCGATTTTCTGAAAGAATGACCTGTTCTCTCACATCAGCAGACTGACTAATCCGATTGTCCAGCTGGGTTGGCTGACCTGCAGTGTATTTAAGTTAGAATATCCCTGAAATGAAAAAAGTTGTCTTGGCTCTCAGCGGTGGTGTGGACAGCGCTGTCGCTGCCGTTCTCCTGCAGCGACAGGGTTTTGCTGTTCACGGTCTCAATTTGCAAACCTGGGCAGAAGACCACCATCGAGAAAACATCTCCGACCTGGCTAAAAAGCTCAACTTCCCTGTCGACTTTTTGGATGTCAGGCAGACCTTTCGCGAACAGGTTGTGCAGCCCTTTATCGATGCCTATTCCAGCGGGCTGACCCCCAGCCCCTGCGTTTTTTGTAACCGGCAAATTAAGTGGAGCGAAATCCTGCGTAAAGCTGATCAAATCGGTGCGGAATTCGTTGCTACCGGTCACTATGCCCGTTTGAGACAAGCAGAGGACGGGCTAACTCAGATCTGGAAGGCTGCAGACTCAGCTAAAGATCAGAGTTATATGCTCACTTTTTTGACCCAACCCTTGCTCAGCCGCACACTGCTGCCTCTGGGAGGCCACACCAAACCGCAGATTCGCCAAATCGCCGCCGATCTGGACCTCGCGGTTTCTGACCAACCTGACAGCCAGGATCTGTGCTTTCTGGCCTGCGGTGACTACCGAAATTTTCTCAGACAACATTCAGACCAGGCCATTCTACCTGGCCCGATAGTTAACAAGGATGGTGAGCTGCTTGGTCAACACGAAGGGCTGGCATTCTACACCATCGGTCAACGCAAAGGCCTGCCGTCAGCCACCCAGGCGCTATACGTAGTTGAGAAAAGATCCTCCGACAACAGCCTGATTGTCGGCTTCCTCCAGGACCTCGGCGCTGACAAATTCTTGGTGCGGCAGGTCAACTGGATTTCAGGAAAACCACTGCCCGATCACTCTTTGATCGAGGTAAAAATTCGTTATCACTCCACGCCGGTCAAAGCGACGATCATGCTTCAACCGCAGAGCAGTGTTCTGGTGACTGCTTCTGACCTGCTTCGTGATATCACCCCCGGGCAAATCGCTGCCTTTTACCAGGGCGAGCAGCTGATTGGTGGCGGGGTGATTCAGGAAGTTGTGGCTGACTGACATCAGTATGTCAACAGATTCCATCCACCCGCGTCGATAGCCTGCGAACCTCCACAGACCACCTGCACATCCGCCAAAATCCGCTCAATGCCTGATAGAATAATAACAAAGCAGCATACACTTTTTTGCGATAGCACCAAACAAACATAAGGAGAAATAATGTTAGTCCCAGAAAATCTTAAATATCTAAAAACTGACGAATGGGTTAAAATTGAAGCTGGGATCGCCACCATCGGCATCACTGACTTCGCCCAGGATTCCCTATCAGACGTTGTGTTTGTGGAATTCGAAGTAGACCCGGATGATGAAGTCAGCGCTGGCGACAGCATGGCCACCATCGAATCTGTTAAAGCCGCCGCGGAAGTCGTTTTCCCTGTGAGTGGCAAAGTTATAGAAATCAACCAGGCCGTGGTCGACGCCCCAGAAATGTTGAACGATAGCCCATACGAGGACGGATGGTTAGTCAAGCTCCAGGCTTCCGATGAATCTGAACTCGACAAGTTAATGGACGCCACCGCCTACGACGCCTATTGCCAGGACAGATAGGCCATGTTTACACCCCACACCAAACATGATGTGGAGGTGATGCTCAAATCGATCGGGGTTGAAAAAATAGAGGATCTTTTCGACGAGATCCCTGCTGAATTTCGTTACCCCGATTTGAACTTGGCGCCCCGTCTCACCGAGATGGAGGCTGCTGATGAACTTGAGAACATTGCCTCTGCCAATGGCACCACCAAAAACTTCCTGAGCTTCCTGGGTGCCGGCGCCTATGACCATTACATTCCCGCCGCCGTTGACAATTTACTTCAACGCGGTGAGTTTTACACAGCCTACGCCCCTTACCAGCCAGAAATTTCCCAGGGAACCCTGCAGGCGATTTTCGAATTCCAAAGCCTCATTTGTAAGCTAACCGGTATGGACGTGAGCAACGCCTCCCATTATGATGGCGCCACCGCTGCTGCCGAAGCCGCCATCCTCGCTTACGGGCATTTCCGCAACAAACGCAAGAAGATACTGGTTTCGCGTGCGGTGCATCCGCAATACCGCCAGACTATCCGCACCTACATGCAGGCAGAAACCACTTTGCAAATCGTGGGCGACGACCAGCAAACCGGTATCGACCCTGACATGAAGAAATTTATCGCCCAGATCGATAACGACACAGCCCTGGTGATCGTGCAATATCCCGATT
>Ga0172382_10005170_pt1 | contig 19591 bp, 20 predicted proteins | sample Leawel138RmetaG_FD_122245 | JGI IMG/M metagenome (GOLD analysis project Ga0172382, IMG submission 122245) | Leachate microbial communities from a municipal landfill in Southern Ontario, Canada - Leachate well 138R metaG | ecosystem: Engineered > Solid waste > Landfill > Unclassified | place... | reverse complement strand
CTGATCGACAGGAAGAAGGGAACGAATCTGGTGGCCGGTATTCTGATGGAGCCTGCCCAGGGTGCCGGAGGCTATCTCATTCCCCCGGACGGCTTCTGGCAGGGTGTACGGCAACTCTGTGATAAATACGATATTCTGCTGATAGATGATGAGATCCAGATGGGATGGGGCAGATCCGGCAAATATTTTGCCATCGAGACCTCGGATACATATCCCGATATCATGATGGTGGGTAAGGCGTTTACGGCCGGCACCTTCCCCAATGCGGCTATCATCGCACGCACGGATATCATGGATACCTTCCAGCCGGTCAAGCAGAGCGTTACTTTCTCCGGCAATCCGGTCGGGGCGGCGGCGGCACTGGCTATGATGGAGGTGCTGGAACGGGATAAGCTGATGGCCAATGCGGTTGATGTAGGCGGGTATTTCCTGGAAGGATTAAAGGAACTGCAGCGTAAGCATAAGATAATAGGCCAGGTGCAGGGCAAGGCGCTCATACTATCGCTGGAGTTTGTCAGGGACCGTGAGACTAAGGAACCCGCCTCAGAGGAGACTATGACGATCATCAGGGAGGCGGTCAAACGAGGCTTGCTGCTGACTATCTCCGGACATTTCGGCAACCGTATAAATATAGTGGCGCCGTTGATTATTACCAGGAGCGAAGTGGATATGGGCCTGGCTATCCTTGATGAGGTGATATCGTTGGTAGAGGGGTGCAAGGATGCGGCAGGATGTAAATGTTGCGCGGCTAGTTGATAAAAACCGGGAAGAAGTCGTCTGCCTGTTGAAACGACTCATAGCTTTTGACAGCCAGGTCATAGAGCAGGGACGGCAGGGCAGAGAGGGCCTAATTCAGGAGTATATTGCTGGTGAACTGAAAGCCATCGGCGCAGAAACGGATATTTTCGAGCCGGATAATACCCGGCTCGAAAAGTATCCGGATTTCAATCCGGGACATGATTACAACGGCCGACCCAATGTGGTGGGCGTTTTTAAGGGCAGCGGCGGCGGACGCTCGCTAATCCTAAACGGACATGCGGATACGGTTTCACCCGGGGATGTTTCGCTATGGAAGCACGCCCCATATAGCGGGACCGTCATCGGCAACGAGATAACCGGCTTGGGTGCCGTAGATATGAAGGGCGGCCTAGCGGCCATGCTTATGGCTGTGAAGATTGCCAAAGGAATGAAGTTGCAACAGAAGGGCGATATCATCTTTCAAAGCGTCGTGGATGAAGAAGGCGGCGGCAACGGAACCCTGGCCTGTGTGGACAGAGGATATAAAGCGGATGCAGCCCTTATTGCCGAGCCTACCGGCCTGGAAATAGCCTGCGCTCACAGGGGCGCCATGCATTTGAGAATCAGGACCAGGGGCATATCCACTCATGCATCCATGAAGGATAGAGGCGTAAACGCCATCGAGAAGATGGTAGAACTAATGAAAGCTCTGGCAAGCCTGGAGCGTGAATGGTCCGATACCAAGAGACACTCTCTTCTGCCGTCTCCCACCATATCCTTTTGCCAACTCAGCGGTGGGAACGGTGCCTCTATTATCCCGGCTGAATGCGAGGCTAAGGTGAACATAAAATATCTGCCCGCGGAGAGAACGGAAGCTGTCAAGGCAGAAATAGAGGAGCGGATAAACGCCATAGCCGGAGTGGATACTTGGCTCAGAGACAATCCGCTGGAATTAGAGTGGCTGCTGAATACATCTCCGTATGAAGCTTCTACCGCTCATCCTTTGGTTGAAGTTCTGAAAGAAGCCGTAAAGATGGCTGTCGGACGGGAAGTGATTACCGGCCTGCCTTCCGGCGCTGATGCTCGTATCCTGAATAATATCGGCGGCATACCTACTTTCATATGTGGGCCTGGAGAGCTGGCTCAGGCCCATCATATAGATGAAACGCTTCCCCTTAAAGAGTATTTGCAAGCCATAGAAGTTTATCTCAGAGTTATCATGAACTGGGTAGGCTGACAAAGAAGTGCATTGACAGGCCGTGCCGGTATCTGTTAGTGTTTCCTGGGGTGGTGTAGCAAGCATGAAATATCTGCTCTGGGGCATAGTTTTGTGTTATCTGCTTATAGCATCGGTCTATAATTTTGTGGTTACTCCCGGCGGCGGTCCGGATGAGGTCGCTCATCTCAAATATATTAAGGTGCTGGCGCTGGAACACCGTCTGCCGCAGGCAGCGGAAACGCACCAGGCCCAGCATCCGCCGCTTTACTATGCTCTGGGAGCGGTTGTGTACGTTGCCACACCGTTTTTATCAGAGGATGGGCGTTTGCATGCAATCAGGTTTCTGTCGCTACTGTTGGGTTTGGCATCATTGCTGCTGATAGGATCCGGCCTGGCAGCCCTCTTTCCGGATAAACCGGCACTCTTGTTACTCTCTGTGGGAACGATGGCCTTTCACCCGCTCTTCTCCTTAGAAAGCGGAGTCATTAATAACGATCTTCTGGCAACATTTGCTTTCAGTCTTTTTATCTATCTGTTGATGATCTCCCTGAAAAATAGATCTTTTGATAAACGTATCTCTCTTTATATGGGGCTGGCTACGGGCATAGGCTTTCTGGCCAAGCAGACTTCATTTGTCATGCCCTTCCTCTTTGCAGTGCTGCTTTGGAGGAAACGTTCCTTTCTGGGAATAAATAAAGTTCTTAATCTGGCGGGAGTCTTTGCCTTGACTGCCTTAGCTATCAGCGGATGGTGGTATGCCCTCAATTATCTGCGCTACGGCCGGCTGATTTATTACTCCTGTTTGATGCCTATGCAAAAGAATATGGATATAATAATGCTGCTGGCGAATTTAGACTTGTTCGTCAAACCGATCAGCACTATCCTGCAACGGACGATAATCTCCTTCTGGGCACCTCTATGGATAATCAGGCGGTTCTTTGATGATCTTCATATCTATATAGCGGCAGCATTTCTTCTGCCGCTGTTGCCGATCGCCGGTATTATCCGGCTTGCCCGACAGCATAGATCCTATCGCAATATCAGCCTTCTTCTGCTGAGTGTGGTAGTATTTACGTTGGCTGGTATTATTTATTATGCTCTGACCGTTGATTATCGGGCTGTAGAGGGCGGGCGTTATCTCCTGGCGGCGCTTCCGGCTGTGGCCATTCTTATAGGTTCCGGATTTTCGACTCTGTTGCCGCGTCGTTTTGCCTTGCCGCTGGCTATAGTTATTCTTCTAGCTATGCTGGCAGGAGATATCTACTGTCTCTCCGCTGCACGGCTCTATCATCAGTTGGGTCTGCATGTCTGACGAGCCACTGTTCCTTGCTAATATCACGGCAGGATATTATACTTTTATAACGTTTGATAATGAAAGTAGTGTAAGCATAATGGAAAAAACCAACAAAGGTATGAGATTGCATATAGCTATTTTCGGGCGCCGGAACGTAGGCAAGTCCTCCGTGCTCAACGCCCTGACCGGGCAGAGCGTGTCCATAGTCTCCGCTCAGGCCGGGACCACCACCGATCCGGTGGAGAAGGCCATGGAGATGCTGCCGCTGGGGCCGGTGCTCTTTATCGATACCGCTGGCATCGACGATGTGGGCGATCTAGGCCGCCTGCGCATCAAGAAGACCATGTCCGTGTTCGAGCGGGCCGATCTGGCCCTGCTGGTTATCGAAGGCCGTGAATGGGGCAGCTACGAAGAGGAGCTTTACGGCGAACTGAAGCAACGGGCCGTGCCGTCCGTCATCGTCATCAATAAGGTGGATGAGATTGAACCTGAAGCGGGCGTGCTGGAAGCGATCCGGGCCAAAGGAGAGGAGCCGGTGCTGGTTTCTGCCCTCACCGGGCAGGGCATCGACGAATTGCGGCAGCGTATCATCAAGGCTGCTCCGGAAGAGGCCGTCAATCTGCCCTCCATTATGGGCGATCTGCTGCCGCCGGGAGAGCTGGCCGTGCTGGTGGTGCCCATCGATCTGGAAGCGCCCAAGGGCCGTCTCATTCTGCCGCAGGTGCAGGCTATCCGGGATGCCCTGGACAGCGACGCCTACGTCATGGTGGTCAAGGAACGCGAGCTGCGCTCCGCCCTGGACCGCCTCAAGACGCCGCCCGCCCTGGTGGTGACGGATTCGCAGGCCTTCCTCAAAGTAGCGGCCGATACCCCGCCGGAAGTGCCCATGACCTCGTTTTCCATCCTCTTTGCCCGCTTCAAGGGCGATCTGGCCGAGATGGTGCGCGGGGCTATGACCATAGACAAACTGCATCCCGGCGACAGAGTGCTGGTCTGCGAGGCCTGCACGCATCATCCCATCGGCGACGACATCGGCCGGGTGAAGATACCGCGCTGGCTGACGCAGTACGTGGGCGGCAAGCTGCACTTCGACCACTTCCAGGGGCAGGACTTCCCGGAGAATATCCGCGACTACAAGCTGATCATCCATTGCGGCGCCTGCATGTGGAACCGGAGGGCCATGCTCAGCCGCATCATCCGCGCCAGGCAGTGCGGCGTGCCCATCACCAACTACGGCCTGACCATCGCCTACTCGCTGGGCATCTTCGAGCGCGCCCTGCAGCCGTTCCCGCAGGCGCTGGAGGTATACCGGGAGGAGCGAAATATAAGGCTCCATTAAATTGACGTGGTTTAATAATGCTGTATAATATACAGCAGAGGTGATTCGTATGAAACGGTCTCAGGTTTATCTGTCGGATACTCAATGGCAAACATTGATTATAATCAGTAAGCAACGCAAGCAGTCAGTTGCCGAGTTGGTAAGACATGCTATAGATCAGACGTATATAAAAGAAGAGGCTGTGGATTTTGAGCTTGCTTTAAAAAAAGGCATGGGCATCTGGAAAGACCGGTCGGATATAAAGGATGACTATGTAAGGAATTTGAGAGAGGATGCGAGGATAGAGAGAGTTCATGCAAGACGTTCTTATTGATTCTGACGTAGTCATTGAGTGGCTCAGAGGTAATCAAAAAATCGTCGATCGTCTTTTAGAGCTTAAGCGTTCCGGAAAACTGATCTTTTATTCCCCGGTAACTAAAGCGGAGATTTTTCATGGGCTTCGTCCGGATGAGGAGAAAATAACTGCTGATTTTTTTCAGGCCTGCAGTCCCATTCCGATAGACGATGAGATCGGGGAAAAAGCAGGTCGGTATCTCGCTCAATATCATAAGAGCCATTCTCTGGCTCTCGGTGATGCTCTTATTGCCGCTACCTGCTGCCAGCACAAATTAACGCTCTTTTCATTGAACAGGAAGCACTATCCTATGTCGGATATACGGAAACTGCTGTAAGAGATATCTTCGAGGCCTGTTTTGTTTTGACGGTAAGAGGGGCATTACGGGAGATAAATAAGATGTCAGCAAGACTTCAGAAAGGCAGGCATTGTTATGGCTACGACAAGTGGGCTTCAAAAAGATCAAGCCATAGGCATTATGGTAAAGCGCATAGTTGAGCAGTTCAAGCCTGAGAGAATTATTCTTTTCGGTTCCCAGGCTCGTGGAACGGCTGGTCCGGACAGTGATATCGATCTGCTTGTTGTATTCCATAGCTGCATCAATCGTAAGTCTGCAACAGTTTCCATACTTAAATCCCTTGCCGATTTACCAGTCAGTAAGGATATCGTTGTTACTACCTCTGAAGAACTTGAAACGCGTGGCAAGCTGAAGAGTACGGTTCTACATCCGGCTTTGCATGATACTCTATGCCGGATGAATTGATACTTAAAGAGACTACTCTGCCTTGAATTCCCCATTGCAGGATAGCCCCCATATACACTAGAATATAGTAGTAATAAGCACAGCCCTGTATCCGCAGTGGTAAGTCAGCAATCGAGGTGGCGTTAATGTTAGGCAATTTTGGGCTCAATATAGGTATAGACCTGGGAACGACCAACGCTCTGGTTTATGTCAAGGGCAAAGGTATAGTCTTGCGTGAGCCGTCTGTGGTTGCCGTCAACAAGGAAACCAAGCGTATAATGGCTGTAGGTACGGAAGCCAGGCAGATGTTGGGAAAGACTCCCGACAGCATTATAGCCGTCAGGCCGCTGCAGAACGGCGTTATTGCCAATTACTCCATTACCGAGAGCATGTTGCAATACTTCATCGCTAAAGTTTGCGGTACAAGCCGCTTTTTCAAACCGAAAATAGTGATCTGTGTTCCTTCCGGGGCTACCGGTGTGGAACGCCGGGCTGTTTTGGATGCTACCTTGCATGCCGGGGCCAAGCAGGCCTTTCTGATAGAAGAATCGATGGCTGCGGCCATCGGGGCCGGGTTGCCGGTATGCGAGGCCCTGGGCCATATGGTGGTGGATATTGGTGGAGGCACTACGGATATTGCAGTTATCTCTCTGGGCGGCGTGGTGGTCAGTTCATCTGTGCGGGTTGGCGGTGATAGAATGGAAGAAGCACTGATCAAGCACGTCAAGAAGGAGTATAATGTGGTAATCGGCGAGCCGACTGCTGAGGAGATTAAAATGCGAGTGGGCTCCGTTTATTCTGTAGGCGAATCCCGGCGCATGGAAATAAGGGGACGCGACGGTGTAACCGGTCTGCCTTGTACTATCCCGGTTAGCGAAGAAGATGTACGCGAGGCGCTTCAGGAGACGGTTCTCAATATAGCTAAGCAGGTCAAAGCGGTGCTGGAGCGTACGCCGCCGGAACTGGCGGCTGATATTATTGAGACGGGATTGATGCTGACCGGAGGCGGTGCTCTGTTGCGTGGTCTTAATCTAATTTTACAGGAGGCTACGCACATCAGGGTGACGGTGGCGGATGATCCGCTCAGTTGTGTGGCTATAGGTACCGGTCGGGCTTTAGATGAGATAGATATTTTATCCAGGAGCATGGCAACCATAAGGAAGAGTGCTGTTAAATGAAGCTACGCCAGTTTAAAGTTATCAGCTTGTTGATACCATTGCTTGCTCTGATTTCCGGTATGGCGCTGGCCGATCAAGCATCCTTACCCGGATTACTGGGATGCCGCGGCAGGGCAACCGGTGATATTTATCGCCTGGTGATAGATCTCTCCGCTCCCGTTAAGGATTATAAGCTAGAGCTTTCCGGACGTAATCTAAAAGTTTCTTTATCCGGTTTTACTATTAGTAATAGCGATAATCTGCCGGTACCGGCAGCGGGATTTATCCGGTCAATCAAGGCTGAGCAGGTTGCAGGGGGGGTGGAGCTACAGGCGGAGCTGGCATATCGGGCGCCTGTCAGGGCTTATAAGCTGCCTTCTGCAGCTTCTTATCCCAACCGGTTGGTATTAGATATCAGCCGTATCTATGAAGAGCGCCAGGAGCGTACGGTTGCGGGGTTGAAGGCGGTTGGCATATACCGAGGTACTGCGGCGGGTCCTGTTGTGGCTCATGTGGTCATAATACCTCCGGGCAACGGTTATCGGCTACAGCCGATCAGGGCACAGAGATTGGAAACCGTCAGCGCCATGGCTAAGCGTAATGGCGCCATAGCTGCCGTGAACGGCGGATATTTCGATCGTAACGGTTGTCCGCTGGGTGCTCTGGTCATAGAGGGAAGCTGGGAAGGCTATCCTTTATTAAAGCGCAGCGCACTCTATATCGACAAGTCAGGGGTGATCAGTCTTGGTCTGGAGCCGGCTATGTCTGCCTCTTTTTCTCTTGATTCTCAAGCCGGCAATCTTCTCTGGCACTGCCTGGGTGCCGGCCCCAGATTGGTTGAAAAAGGGCGAATCAGGATCGCTGCTCGCGAGGAGGCCTTTAAGGATGATATTGCTGTGGGCAGGGCACCTCGCACCGGCCTGGGCCTGGCTGCCGATGGCACGCTATTTTTAGTTGCCGTCGACGGGCGCCAACCGAGCCTTAGCATTGGTATGACGCTGGAAGAACTGGCGGTACTGCTGTTGAAGCAGGGTGCATATGATGCGCTCAATTTAGATGGCGGCGGCTCAAGCTCTCTTTACCTGGAGGGCAAGCTCTTAAACAACCCGTCCGATGGCAGGGAAAGACCGGTGGCTTCGGCACTGGCGGTCTTTGCCGGGCAGAGTGAGAGTGCATCAGCGGCTCAGGAAGATAAAGGGTAAGGCTGCAGAAGAAGCAACAGCGGTTGTCTGAATAAATAAGGAGTATGAAGTGGGCATTTTCTGGTCTTTTCTGAGCGCTTTTCTTTGGGGCACTACCTTTGTCTGCGCTCGTTTTCTGCTTGGGAATGATTATATCGATCCGATGACCCTGTCTTTTATCAGATTCTCTTTGGGAGGGCTTCTTTTGCTAGGTTACGGGTTGCTATATTACCGCAAAGAGGTTCTGGCTGTGCTTCCTGCACTACGCTCTATTTATATCTTCCGCCTGGCGCTTGCAGCCTTGCTGGGCATTGTAGGGATGAGCGTCCTGCTTTTCTATGGGCAGAAGACAACCACGGCGATAAACAGTTCCTTTATCATGCAGCTGAATCCTCTGCTTATCCTGATTCTGGGGATATTTGTGGGAGAGAGTATTACCTGGCGAAAGTCGGCCGGCATGGCGATAAGCCTTGTCGGCATAATTATGCTTTTAAATATGCTAGGGAATGACGGGTTTAATCTTTCGCTTACCAATTTAAGCGGCAATCTAATGATTTTGGGGAGTGCTGTCTGCTGGGCCGTATACTCGGTTATCAGCAAGGGAATAGTGGAGAGATGGGGTGGATATGCTGCCACCACCTGGATAATGCTGTTGGGTGCTGTAGAGTTGGGACTGATATATACTTTTCTGCCGATCAAGCATATCCTGCCACAAAATGTGAGCGTTTGGTCTTATATACTATACCTGGCTGTTTTTCCTACCGCGGTGGCATTCTTTGCCTGGTATGAGGGCATGCGGCTGTTAAAGCTGTCACTACTGAATATTATGCAGTATCTTTCGCCGGTGTTTACTGTTTTGCTGGCCTGGCTCTGGCTGGGAGAAAGATTGACCTGGTTGCAAGCGGGCGGTATTGGGCTTATCGCTATGGGTATAGCATTAACGTTTGCTTCGGGAAACGATGGCCAGCAGGCACGAGCAAACCCGAGCAAACCATGATTATAATAGAAACCTTCGTCTCTAAATTCCTCCCATTGCAGGATAGGCCCCATATACACTAGAATATAATAATAGTATGATTAAGGTGCCCCTTTGTCGTTGTAGTGATAACTCTTAACAGCATAAAGATGGCGTTAGGTAGTTGCTTATGGGGGCAGCCTGGGTACAGGCTGGTAAAAAGAGGGCATTACGGTCTGTGCCGGGAATGGAGGTAACGGATGAAATCATCCGCCGCCATGGGTTTTTTTGAGCATATAGGGCGCTCAGCGGAGCGCTATCTGTCGACCATGGGTGCAGCTTTTTTGCTGCTGGCCCAGGCCATGTATCAGGGATTTACCGGCAGACAGAACTATAAGGAGATCATCAATCAGATGTCGCTGATAGGTTACAACTCCATGCCCATAGTGCTGGTAACGGTTGCCTTCAGCGCTATGGTTCTGGCTTATCACACTGCTACTCAGTTTGTGCGCTTTGGCGCCAGTTCTTATGTGGGTGGCATGGTGGCTGTTTCTGTGGCCAGGGAGATAGCGCCTGTACTAACGGCAGTGGTAGTGGTAGCCCGAGTAGGTTCATCCATAGCGGCGGAGATAGGTTCCATGCAGGTAACAGAGCAGATAGACGCTTTGCGTTCGCTGGCAGTCAGTCCGGTGAAGTATCTGGTGACTCCCAGGTTGCTGGCCTGCCTGACCATGCTGCCGGTGCTGACGGTTTTTGCCGGATTGATGGGCGTGGCGGGAGGCTATTTAGTAGCCGTTTTTTCGGCCGGAGTTAATCCGACGGTTTATAAAAGCTCTATGCTCTCTTTCCTGACAGTTCGGGATATTTGGGGAGGATTGATCAAGGCGGTGGTTTTCGGTGGTCTGATAGCGGTTATAAGCTGCCAAAAGGGTCTTAATACCCGAGGTGGTGCCGCCGGTGTCGGTCGGACTATAACTTCGGCAGTGGTGGCGTCCATCATCTGGATATATATAGTCAACTATTTTCTATCTGTTTTGCTCTTTCCCGGCGGGCAGGTGCAGTTATGATCAGGCTAGAGGGAGTAAGCAAGGATTTCGGTGCTCGGAGGGTGCTGAGCGATATAACCATGACGGTGGAGCGTGGAGAGGTAGTTTCCATTATCGGGCTCAGCGGTTGCGGCAAGAGTACCTTGCTGCGACATATAATAGGCTTGCTGCGTCCCACCTCCGGGCATATCTGTATTGAAGATGAGGATATTACCCTTTTGGAAGAGACAGCGCTGAATCGGGTGCGTCGTAGGATGGGCATGGTGTTTCAGTACGGAGCGCTGTTCGATTCCATGACTGTAGGCGACAACGTAGCTTTCCCGCTACGGCAGCATGCCTTACTGACGCGGCAGGAAACAGCGCTTAAGGTAGCGGAGAAGCTGGGGCTGGTAGGGCTTGAAGGAACGGAACCTCTTTATCCATCGGAGCTTTCCGGTGGTATGCAGAAGCGGGTTGCTCTGGCCAGAGCTCTGGCCCTGGAGCCGGAGATATTGCTCTTTGACGAGCCGACAACGGGGCTGGATCCGGTCACTACCAGCACCATCGAGGAGAAGATAGCTGCTCTGCAGCAACGACTTCATCCGACCATGGTCATAGTGACACATCACATGCCGACAGTTTATGCTCTTTCCGATAGGATTGTTATGCTGCATGAAGGCAGGGTTAGGGCTAAAGGCATGGTGGATGAAATCAGAAATTCAGAGGATCCGGTAGTACAACAATTTCTTCAGGGCCGGGCGGAAGGACCTATCAAGCTCGGTCTGGGAGGTTGATTTAGCTATGAGTTCAGAAGCAAAAGTTGGAATTATAACTATAGTGGCCTTTCTTCTCCTTTTTGGTGTGCTCTATCGTATAGGAGGGTACGGTCTGGAGAAGAAAGGCTATGAATTTGCCGTCCTCTACGATTATGGTGCCGGCATTCAAAAGGGTGCCCCGGTACGTCTGGCCGGTGTGGATGTGGGACGGGTAACTGAGGTGACCATATCGGATTCCCAAAAAGCAAAGGTGGGTATCTGGGTAAATTCCGATGTAAAGCTTTACAATGATTATCTTTATAATATAAGTTCGGGCGTTTTGATTGCCGACAAGTTTATCGATATTATACCCGATACTAGAAATGGGGTCCCGGTCAGGCCGGGAGATGTGATCGACGGAGTGTCGCCGGTACGTGTCGATCAGCTGCTGGCACATACCGATGAGATTATGAAACGGGCTTCGGTCGCCCTGGAAGCTATCAACGGTCTGATAGATGATCCGGTGCTGCAGCGTGATTTCAAAGCATCCGTAAGCAGCCTTCGACTGACTGCCGAGAGAACTGCGGCGGCAGCCGAAGTGCTGAATGCCATGTTGGCATCCAACCGGTCCGATGTCGGCAGTATGGTGGATAATTTGAGCATCATGTCTGCTAATCTACGTGACGCCTCGAGTGCTGTACTGGAGGTGGCACAGGACAAGGCTCTTGCCAATGATACCAGGCAAGCTGTGAAGAACATCAAAACGGCCGGTGAGAAAGCCGGGATCGTTATGGACAACATTAACGCTATTGTGGGTGACGAGGCTTTCCGATCCGACTTTAAAGATGTTGTCAGGGAGGCAAAGAAGACGGCAGATTCTATCAATTTAACTATGGATCTGGTTAAGAAGATCTCTAATACCAGAGCAGAACCCTATTTCGATCTGAGCTATATCGGGCGTGAGCAGCGCTTCAGGGGTGATGTCAATCTGTTGTTGCGTCCGCCCGGAGATAGGTTCTACCTGTTAGGCCTGGCTGATGTTAATGAGAGAAGCAAGCTTAATCTACAGGTAGGACGTCAACTCAACCCTCGGCAGATATTACGGGTCGGCGTCATAGAATCCAGCATAGGTACGGCGTTGGATATACTTCCCGGCAGCCGCTTTAAACTGAGCACCGAGCTGTATAATATTTCGGACCCGCAGCTCAATCTGCTGGGATATTACAAGGTAGGCAATAAATGGGATTTGCATGTCGGCGTCAGGAATATCTTGAATGACCCCGAAAGTGCAATCGGCGTCAGATTTACGCCATAGAAATGGTATAGCCTGGAGATGCGCACTAAAAATCGAATAATTATTACGTAGGGACGAAGAGGGGAGTCTAAAGGTATGAAAGTAGTACTTACCCAGGATGTCAGGAAAGTGGGCCGCAAAGGCGACATAGTCGATGTTTCCGATGGCTATGGCCGCAATTATCTTATCGGGCGCGGCTTAGCTATTCCGGCTACCAGGGAGAATATCAACCAGGCGGAGCAGAGCGCCAGGGCTGAGAGCAATCGTATAGCTCGTGAGAAGGATGAAGCCCGGGAGCTTGCAGCCAGGCTTGACGGCAAGACGATAATCTGTCGAGTTAAGGCAGGAGAGAAAGGTAAGCTTTATGGCTCCGTATCCACCAGGGAAGTGGCCGATGCCGTAAAGCAGAGTACCGGCCTTGATATCGATCGTCATAATTTTGATATCAAGGAGCAGATAAGAACGCTGGGAACGTATGAAATCATTGTTCGCCTTTATGCCGGTATTACGGCTACGATAAAGGTTGAGGTGGTTGCCGAAGATGTTTAGCTGCTTAGGAGTTTAGCTAAAAAGCTATAGTGCTGGAAAGAGGAGATAGAGTGAGTCAGGACAGAGTAATTGAACGCGTGCCGCCGCAGAGCCTGGAGGCAGAACAATCGACGCTGGGATCTATGCTCATAGATCGCGATGCCGTAGCCAAAGCTATGGAATATGTGACGGCTGATGATTTTTATCGTGAGGCGCACAGGCTGATATTCACTGGTATCTGCAACTTGTTCGAAAGGGGAGAGCCTGTCGATATCATCACCCTGACTGAGGAGCTGAGAGGCAGGGGGCAGCTGGATAACGCCGGCGGCGTGGCTTATCTGACCACGCTGATGAATATTGTGCCTACTTCGGCCAATATTGAATACTACGCTCGGATAGTAGGACGCAAATCTGTGCTGAGACATCTGATAAGCGCAGCTACTAAAATAGTGGCCATGGGTTATGAGGATGTGGAAGACCCTGATCCGATAGTGGATACGGCCGAACAGCTGATTTTCAATGTGGGCCAGCGCCGGCACGTCCAGAATTTCTATCCCATCAAGGATATTATTCGTGATTCTTTTGATCAGATAGATAAGCAGTATCATGAAAAGGGTGCTTCCGGCGGAGTGCCTACCGGTTTTTCTGAGCTTGACAGGATGACTTCCGGTTTCCACCCTTCGGATTTGATAATTATTGCTGCCAGGCCGGCTATGGGAAAGACCAGCTTTGCGTTGAATATAGCTTGCAATGTGGCCAGAGACTCCAAGCAGCCGGTGGCCGTCTTCAGCTTGGAGATGAGCAAGGAGCAGCTTGTGCACCGGCTGCTCTGTTCAGAAGCTATGGTGGATTCATATCGTTTGCGTACAGGCTATCTAAGTGACGACGATTGGCCCAAGCTGGCCAGGGCCATAGGACGTTTATCTGAAATGCCGATATATATCGACGATACTTCGGCAATCTCTGTGCTGGAGATGCGGGCCAAGGCTCGTCGGTTGAAGGCTGAACAGGGGCTGGGCATGATCGTCATAGACTTTTTGCAACTGGCCAGGGGAAATCAACGCACTGATAACCGGGTTCAAGAAATATCCGAGATAGTCAGGTCTCTCAAAAGTCTGGCTCGTGAGCTCAATATACCCGTTGTGGCCTTGTCTCAGCTCAGCCGGGCGGTGGAGAAGCGAGATGAAAAGACGCCTATGCTTAGTGATCTAAGGGAGTCCGGTGAGCTGGAACAGACTGCTGATCTTGTTCTCTTTATCTATAGAGAGGATTATTACAATAGAGAGGATGAGCCTACCAATATAGCCCGGATAACTCTGGCAAAACATCGGCACGGTCCTGTAGGTGAGCTCAATCTCTGTTTCCGGGCTGAATATACGAAATTTGAAAATCTTGAAGAGCATATGGAGGAACCCAATGCGTTTGACAGTTATTAGAGGCGGAGATTCTCCTGAACGGGAAGTGTCGTTATGTACGGGGACGGCTGTAGCTAAGGGTTTGCGTGAGCTAGGGTATGAAGTTACCGAATGTGATATAGATGCGCTGATCTCAGGGGCTTTGCAGCAGGCAGCTCCTGATCTGGTTTTCAATGCTCTGCACGGCGGTAAGGGCGAGAACGGCATCGTCCAGGGCGCTCTTGAAATTATGGGCATCCCGTATACCGGGTCAGGGGTTTGCGCCAGTGCTATGGCCATGGATAAGATCGTTTCTAAACGACTATTTCAGGCTGCCGGATTGGAAACCCCGAAATGGTGTGCTCTAACAAAATTCCGTCATGAACGCATTGCCGATTTCTACTCTGACCTGGAATCCTGGCCCGTGGTGGTCAAGCCGGCGGGGCTGGGATCGACCATAGGCATAAGCATAGCGGAAGATGAAAGGGCACTGGAAGCGGCACTCGATCAAGCATTTGAGCTGGATGATGCTGTCTTGCTGGAGCAGCATGTCAGTGGGCGTGAGGTGACGGTGGCTGTGCTGGACGGTACTTCTCCCGAAGCACTGCCGGTGGTGGAAGTGGTGCCGAATAAAGGATTTTACGATTATCAGGCAAAATATACCAAGGGGGCCACGAAATACATAGTTCCGGCCGAATTATCTGAAGATACGAAGAGCGCACTGGCACAGGCAGCGATTAAGGCTTTTGAGGTTATCGGATGCCGGGATATAGCTAGAGCGGATTTTATTATATCTGAGGATAAAATATGGTTGCTGGAGATTAATACCTTGCCGGGCATGACGGAAACAAGTCTTGTCCCCAAGGCCGCCGCCGCCGCCGGCATCTCGTTCAACGAATTGCTGGAAAGGATTGTTGACAGCGCAAGGCTAAGAGGAAAGGGGCCAGGTATTCCAGGTCTTCGAAGGGACTCCTGAAGGAGCGAAGATTACGAAGTTAGGCGGATGCCTTAGCGTTTGGCAAAAGAACTTAACATCAGGACCTGTCGACAGGCTCCGGTGCGGTTAGAGGAGATAGTAAGCGTATGAAGCGGAGGGGAAAGAGAGGGCGGTCTGCCGCCGGGAGGCGTTTCAAGAACCTTTTATTGGTTTGTGCCGCCTACGCTGTTCTATTTTTGATTATGACGTCGCCGCTTTTTGATCTGCGTTTGGTAGAGATACAGGGCAACCATCAGATTTCTCGTACGGAGATACTGCATTTGAGCGGTATCAATTTTCGCAATAACATCTTCTCGCTGCCGCTTAGAGATATCGCCTTTCGTATAAAGTCGCATCCTAGAGTAAAGACTGTAAAGGTGTGGCGGCGTCTACCTTCAATGCTGGTTATAAAAGTGGAAGAACGGCGCCCGGTAGCCCTATTGTTAAAAGAGGATGTTTTTTATCAGATCGATGCCGAAGGCTATGCTGTCGGTAAAGGCGTATTGCAGGATGCTGAACATTTTCCTCTTATAGCTCTACCGAATTTGAAACGGATAGCTATAGGATATCGTATCAAGGCAAAGCATCTTGACAGTATGCTCTATACTCTCGTGGCCGCCTATAGTTATTTGGTCGATATGCCCAGGAAGATTGATGTTGATAAAAAGGGGTATTTATGTTTATATATTAAAGAAGGCAGGATTTTGCTGGGGAATTTCGATAGTCAGGAAGTTATGAACCGGCGTTTGCGTCTGGCCTCAGAGATCCACAAGTCGGTCAAAGAGCAGGGACGCAGCGTAGAATATATAGATGTACGTTTCGGCAATAATCCGGTGGTCAAGTACGGCGATTAATGGTTGTTTTATAGCCTGTAGGTTATGAACGGCATGAGCCTGGCGCCGATGTAATAACTAACGAATGAGGATGAACTCGATTGAAGCTGCTGGAGTGGCAGATCTCGGTCTCGCTGGTTTGTGCTGTTCTGGGGGCATTACTGGCCATACAGATCAGGACACAGAGCGCCATACATAATATTGTTCCTACCAGAAGAGTGGAAGAGATGGCCATGATGCTTAAAGATCTGGAGGACGAAAAGAAGGCACTGATCAAAGAGAACGTTGATCTGAAAGATAAATTAGAGGATGCCGCCAGAGGCAGGAATCTTTTCAAGAACATCTCGGAGGAGATACGGAACATCAAGATAAAGTCCGGATTTGCCGCTGTCAAAGGTCCGGGGATTGTTATTCGTCTTGATGATTCCGCTGTCAAGCCGGAGCCTGGAGAGGATCCCAATCTCTTCCTCATACATGAGGAAGACCTGTTGAAAATATCCAACGAGCTCTTTGCTGCCGGGGCCGAGGCCGTATCTATAAACGACCAGAGGATGATTGCTACTACCGGTATAGACTGCGCCGGTACGACCATTCTGGTGAATAATAAAAAACTGATTCCGCCTTATGTAATAAAAGCCATCGGCGATGAAAAAATACTTGAAAGCTCGCTATTGATGAGAGGCAAGATACTGGAAACCCTTAAGTCCTGGAGTATACGGGTCAGGGTGGCCAAATCGGCCGAAGTGCTTATTCCGCCCTATAGGGGAACTGTGGCCGGTAAGTTTGCTGTTCCGGTGCCGGCTAAGGAGGATATGAAGTAATGTGGCTCCCCATACTCTCTTTTATTATTACTTTCGGTTTGTTTTTCTATAAATTTCAGGTAACTGTTCCTTTGCAGTATGCTACTTACATGGGTGTAGCCCTGCTGGCTGGGTTGGATTCCGTGCTGGGCGGGTTAAGATCGGTTTCCGAGCACCGTTTCAAGAGCTCTATCTTCGTTTCCGGTTTCTTTGCCAATGCTTTACTGGCGGCAGCTCTGGCATATTTGGGAGATCAATACGGTATCCCGCTTTATATGGCTGCTGTTTTTGCCTTTGGAGTGCGCATCTTCCAGAATCTGGCTAGTTTACGGCGTTTCATACTGGAAAGCCTGTCAAAGCGTGATACCGGCGTTCTTGATAGCCTGGCACCTAGAGCGGATGCGGAATTTACTGCAAAGCAGGAATAGACGATATTAATGCAGTATATGTAATAAAAGTAGGGGGGAGGTGAACCGTTGAAAATCACCGACAGGGTTGTTGGCCTGGATGTAGGCACAACAAAGATTTGTTTTATTGTAGCTCAGGTTGAAGATAACGGCTCCTTAAGTATCATAGGTCTTGGCTCGGCGCCATCCGATGGTATGGTAAAGGGTATGGTGAATGATATCGATAAGGCTGCCGTTGCTATATCGGCTGCAAGGGCTAAAGCTGAGGCCATGTGCGGCTTTAAGATCGATTCTGCGGTAGTAGGTCTTACGGGCAATCATATTATTTCCAGAAATAATCGTGGTATGGTGGCTGTTACCGGTCAGGATAAGGAAATAACCGAGGATGACGTGGAAAGAGCGTTGACCAGCGCTCGGGCTGTAGACCTGACATCTGACATGGAGATACTGCATGCTATTCCGCGTAGTTATGTTATAGACGGGCAAGAGGGCGTACACGATCCGGTAGGTATGCATGGATCTCTTCTGGAGGTGGAAGCGCATGTAGTTACCGGTTCATCTGCAGCCATTCGCAACCTTATCAAGAGTGTGGAAAGGGCCGGCATAGCCATAGATGATATTGTGCTTGAGCCTATAGCTTCATGCGAAGCCGTATTGAATGAAGACGAACGTGAACTGGGGGTAATTCTGGCTGATATCGGCGGCGGAACTACAGATTTAGCTATTTTTATGGATGGAAGTATCTATTATAGTTCTGTGATACCCGTGGGTGGTAATCATGTGACGCATGATATAGCTGTGGGATTGAGTACGCCCGTTGGAGAAGCAGAAAGAATAAAATTGTCTCGCGGCAGGGTAGGCCGTGAAAACAGGGAAGAGGACGAGCATATACCGGTTGCCAGTATAAGTGGAGAATCTGATCGGCATTTACCATCGGGCATGTTAAGCGATATAATCGAGGCTAGAATAAGGGAGATGCTGGACCTTATAGGACGTGAAGTAGCCGGAGCCGGCTGCAGAGATATTTTACCCGGAGGGATTGTCTTTACCGGCGGTGGCTCTCAGATCAAAGGGTTGGTAGCTATGGCGGAGAGCTATCTCGGTGTGCCTGCTAGAACAGGGCGGCCTTACGGCCTCAATGGTCTGATAGATTTGGTTTCCAATCCTGTATACTCTACCGGAGTGGGGCTGGTATGCTATGGTGCCGGGCATGGGCTTACCGGAACGGTAGAGCGTGATGATAATCCGTTGCAATCATTCGTCACCTGGCTTCGTAACTGGCTTTCCGATATAATTCCTCGTTATCGTGAATCTTAGCGATATAGGATTTGTGCGGATTGGAGAATTCTGATGTCTGATGGCGAATATGGCACAGCGGATAATATGATTCAGCAGATACTCGATATCGAAACTCGAACAGAATATCCGGAGTTTGATACTGATATGAAGCATATACGGGAGGCACATACGATTGTACGATGTTTCCTCGGCAGTGAAGATTGTGAAAGGGGTGCTATAGTGAAGAACAATAACGGACAGTTTGCTAAAATCAAGGTGGTTGGTATCGGAGGCGCCGGCGGTAATGCCGTGGCCAGGATGATACAGGCCGGCCTGGGGAATGTGGAATTTGTCGTCATGAATACGGATGCTCAGGTCCTGGAGAAGATGCAGAGCGATGATAAGCTCCAGCTTGGCGCTACATTGACCAAAGGACTGGGTGCGGGGGCGGATCCCCAGGTGGGACGCAAAGCAGCTGAAGAGGATAAACAGGAGATTGCCAGAGTGCTGGAAGGTGCCGATATGGTCTTTATAACAGCCGGCTTGGGAGGAGGCACCGGTACCGGTGCCGCTCCGGTGGTGGCTGAAATTGCCAGAGAGATGGGTGCATTAACAGTAGGCGTAGTCACCAAGCCATTCGGTTTTGAAGGACGCCGCCGCATGAAAACTGCTGAGGAAGGCACGGCTGAGCTTAGAGAAAAAGTGGATTCACTGATTACCATTCCTAATGATAAGCTCTTGAGTGTAGTAGATCAGAAAACAACTATTCTGGAAGCTTTCAGAGTGGCTGATGATGTTCTTCGTCAGGGTGTACAGGGTATTTCCGATCTGATTACCGAAGCAGGTCTAATTAACCTGGACTTTGCCGATGTCAAGGCTGTTATGTCAAACTCAGGCTCTGCTCTGATGGGTATAGGCATCAGCGAGGGCGAGAACCGGGCGGCGGAAGCGGCACAGCATGCGATATCCAGTCCGCTTTTAGAAGAGAAGATAGATGGTGCCAAGGGGCTGGTCATCAATATTACGGGAGGACTCGATCTGCGGCTGCACGAAGTAAATGAGGCCGCCGGCATTATATCTGATGCTGCCGATAATGAGGCTAATATTATCTTTGGCGCCGTTATTGATCCCGAGCTGGAGGGTGAAGTAAGGGTCACCGTGCTGGCTACCGGTTTCGGCGGAAAGATGGACCGTAGATTTGCCGTGGATGATGCTCAGGCTAAAGTGCTTTCAGGTGATGATTTGGATATCCCTGCCTTTCTAAGGCAGAAATAATTATATAGCCGGTTACCCGGGTAGTGAAAATTCAGGAATCGGAAGAACAAGCTTCTATCTTCTGAAT
>Ga0172382_10005169_pt1 | contig 19591 bp, 15 predicted proteins | sample Leawel138RmetaG_FD_122245 | JGI IMG/M metagenome (GOLD analysis project Ga0172382, IMG submission 122245) | Leachate microbial communities from a municipal landfill in Southern Ontario, Canada - Leachate well 138R metaG | ecosystem: Engineered > Solid waste > Landfill > Unclassified | place... | reverse complement strand
TATTTAATGGATGCTTCTAATCAACCTTATCAATGTCGGCTCTTATTTAAATCAATTTATCTGTCTGAATAAGACTAATTGCTATAATATAATTACGAAATGAACCTATGACCTGGGAGGTTTTAATATGAAATTAAAAAACAAATTGATTCTTTCATTTCTCTTTTCAATCCTTATATCTATTTTTTTCATAAGCCTTATTGCCAATTCTATGATAAATAGAAGATTCGATATTTATCTAGTAGAAGAACAGCAAAACAGGCTTCAGTTCATTAGTGATGACATAAATGCCCTATATAACCTGAATGGATATAAGTTATACGAAAGCGATATTAATTCCTATGCCTCTTTGGAAAATATATATATTGAAATCAAAGACCTAAATAACCAAACTATCTACTATTCAGCCAATAAAAATGGCATGATGGGAATGGGTGGAAGAATGCATGGGAGAATGCATAGCGGTATGATGGGTATGAGGCCCATAGTAGAGGGAAAGTATACAGAGAGGTCCTTTCCCCTTATGGAGGATAAAAAACAGGTGGGAATACTGATTATTGGCTATATAGATAATTCTTATCTGACGGAGGAGGCCCTGGTTTTCAAGGATACCCTCTCTAAATCGATACTCATCTCGGCAGTATTTACCATACTAGTTGGCATGCTTATCAGTATCTTCCTGTCTAAATCCTTGACTACACCTTTAATTGACATCAGAAACACTGCCATAGAGATAAGAAAGGGTAATCTTGGGAGAAGGTCCAAAATAAACTCAAATACAAGGGAAATCTTGGACCTATCCGATTCCATTAATTACCTAGGTGAAAGTCTGGCTAATCAGGAAAAGATAAGGAGAAAATATGCTCAGGATATATCCCATGAACTGAGAACCCCCCTATCGACCTTAAAGTCCCACTTGGAGGCCATTATCGATAAGGTCTGGGAACCCAATGAAGAACATCTTAAAATCCTCATGGAAGAAATTGATAGGCTCTCCAGCCTAATTGACGACCTAAGGGACTCTTTCAGGGCAGAGGAAATCGAATTGGTCCTAAATAAGACCAGGTTTAACTTATCCCTAGAACTTGAGCAGATAGTCGAAAGCTTCCTACCCCTTTATAAGAAGGGGGGATTTTCCCTTGAGATGGATTTGCCTGACAATAAATATATCTATATGGACAAGGATAAGCTTAAGCAGGTGATGTATAATCTCCTTTCCAACTCTATCAAATATCTGTCTGATAATGGACAGGTCATGGTATGCCTGACTGAATTAAATTCCCAGTTAGTCATAGAAGTAAGGGATAATGGCATGGGCATCAGGGAGGAGGAAATCCCTCTTATCTTCAATAGGTTCTATAAGTCGGATAATTTGAACTCCCATAATGTCAAGGGAACAGGACTAGGTCTAGCAATTGTTAAATCCATAGTAGAAGCCCACGGAGGAGAAATCCAGCTAAGGAGCAAATACGGTGAGGGCACAAGTGTAGCCATAAGTCTCCCTGCAAATAGCAAATAATTGCAGGGACAGTACTAAAGAGTTATTTATAGCCATTGGAAAACCAATGGCTATTTTTTTACCTGTTAATTAGTTGCTTGGCATGTTTTTCTGCCATATATTTAATTTTTTCCACATCTAGGGTCTTGATCTCCCTTTTTTCCATTAATATATTTCCATCCACTATGACAGTGTCCACATCTGAAGCCTGTACCGTATAGGCTAGAGATGAAATCACATGGTGACGGGGATAAAAGTGAGGCTTATCTAGGTCGATAAGGATTAAATCTGCCTTTTTCCCTACTTCTATAGAGCCTATATCCTGATACCAGTCTAGGGCCTTAGCTCCATTTACTGTTGCCATCTCCAAGGCCGACATGGCAGGTACAGAAACTGCATCTAGGTTGACTGCCTTGTTCACCAAGGCAGCAAGGTTGATTTCTTCAAACATATTCAAATTATTATTTGATGAGGAGCCATCAGTACCCAGAGCAACTGGAATTCCTTTCTTTAGCATCTGGTCTACAGGTGCAAATCCCGAGGCAAGTTTCAGATTGCTTCCAGGGTTATTCACTGGATACAAGGACTTTTCCTTCATTATATCCATATCTTCATCATTTACATGGACACAGTGGGCTCCTATGGTGTGTAAATCCAATAGGCCTAAATCGTATACATGCCTAATGGGGGTCTTCCCATATAATTTAAGGCTATCTTCTACTTCCTTTTTTGTTTCAGACAAGTGTATGTGTATGCCGGTATTTAGGTCCTTGGCAAGTTCCATGGTTTCTATTAGAAAATCCGGACTACAGGTATAGGGTGCATGGGGTGCAACCATTACCTTTATCCTTCCATCTCCCCTGCCATGCCAGTTTTCATATAATTCCCTAGTCTCCCTTAGCTTGTCTTGGCTCTTGCCCGCTTCCTCAATTAGGCCTCTGGTCAGCACTCCCCTAAGCCCTGACTCTTCTAGCCCCCTGGCTACTTCATCCATGAAAAAATACATGTCGCAGAAGGCAGTTGTCCCCCCCTCTATCATTTCAACCATACTAAGCAGGGAGCCCCAATATACGTCCTCTGCCCTTAGTTTGGCCTCAGTAGGCCATATTTTCTCACTCAGCCACTTGTGCAGGGGTAGGTCGTCGGCAAAATTCCTAAGGAGAGACATGCCAATATGGGTGTGACTGTTGATCAAGCCTGGCATGGCCAACCTATTCTTACCGTCGATTACCCTTTCAACCTCAAGGTCTTGCCTAATATCGCCAATATGGACTATCTTATTATCTTGGATATATATATTTGTATTTTCTACTAGTTCCTTCCTGTAGTCCATGGGGACAAGCCCTACATTCTTAATTAATAATCCCATCTTAACCCTCCTCCTTTAATCTAGATTTAAGGTAGTATATCTAACTATGCCATGTATCAGTATGGGTATAAGGATTAATTGTATTACAATCCCCGGTATACCCGATGTAGTGGCACCAATTACAAAGGTAATTGGCTCTAGGGGAATGGCAAAAAATATAGCTAGGATAAAGACTATTAGGCCTGCTGTAAGCCTTCCTCCTATCATGGACAAGATCAAGGCTATTACTGAAGGAAGTTTAAATTTCCTATAAAATATGGAGGCTAGTAGGCCGTAAATCCCCAGTTCAAAGGTCATTATTATTGCCATGGGAAAAAGTACGGGCATGCCTGTCAATGCACTATTGATTAGGGGAGTCAGGATGCCCAGCAGAAATGCTAGATATGCTGGCAGCAAAAAACCACCTATTAGAACAGGTATGTGCATCGGCAGAAATATTGTCCCTGGTATACCTGTGCTATGAAATATATAGGGCACAATAATTCCTATTGCAAGCATTAACCCTGCTACTACTAAGTTTCTTACGTGATTTCTTTCGTTCATATAATTCCTCCTCATATCTGTAACTTTCAATTACTCTTTTGAATTAATGGATGCCAAGAAGTTTTCTACCCTTTTGAGCAAAACTTCTGCCTCCTCTGTATCTAGGGATAACTTTTCTATAGGACAATAGTCGGTTTTTTCCCTATTCATTATATAGGGGCAGCTGCTGTCCATGGAATAGGGTATCTGGTGGCGATCCAGCACTCCTATTCCGTTTTCAGATATTAGTTTGCCATATAATTCCTCAATGCCTATGTAGGTGCACAAGAGCGCCGCACCCTTTCCTATTATCTTATCGGCAAGGGAGGATTTATAGGCCTCTTCTTTCATGTCTACAGCCAGACTGTAAATCGGACCTATTCCCCTGTCCCTGCTCTTGAAAATCAATTTTCCATCCTTGACAACTACAATGCCCAAATCTTCCTCCACTAGTATCTTCCTTGCTATATCGATATCCTTCATCTAATCACCTCTATTAGTATAATCTTGTCTTTTCTATACCTAGTAATACTATATCATCTTGGCGACAAATAATAAACACTTGGGGAATAAAGAATTTGACTTAAATATATATTTTGCTATAATATGCTTTGTTGCTTAAACGAAATTCACAAGGAGGATTATATGGAAAAGATAAATACGTCTAGATTAGTAAAATTAGAAGAACTAAACCATCATGGAACTTTATTTGCAGGAAGGGTAGCTGAATGGTTTGTAGAATCTGCCTTTATAGTTGGTGCAAAGGTCACAGAAAAACCAGAAAATATTGTTTGTGTAAACATTCACGGCCTATCCTTTAATATGCCTGCCTACAAGGGCGATATAATAAATTTGGAGGCTAGAATTGCCAAGGTTGGTAGAACTAGTTTCACTGTATATGGAAAGGTAACAAAAAACAACAGTGGCATTATACTATCCGATGGCTTTGCCACCTTTGTATTTGTGGACGACAAGGGTAAACCTGTTCCCCATGGAATAGCCTTAGAAGAGCCAACAGATGAAGAAGGTATAAATATAAGGAAAAGAGCAAATGAATTGAGACCATAGAACACAACCATGACAAAGCCTTACCCACTAGATAATTTTTCTACACAGGTAAGGCTTTATTTTATTCTAAGATTTCAAATTGTTTTTTAATCAATTTTCCCAGTATATTAAACAATATAATAGTAGACAAGACAAATACCAGGATTAGAAGGCTATAAATCAAATAAAAATTGACTTTGCCAACTGCCCTCACTGTCAAAAAACCAATCCCGCCTAGATAAAGGGTCCCTAGGCCCATGCCAATCAAGACATTTAGGTTTTGTTTCATTGCCTTTTGGGGATTATCCCAGTCTAACATAGGTCTCAGGATGTCTATTAGCATACCAAGCTGAGTCATGGGGATACTGCCCAAAAGGCCCAAAAAGATTATTAGGAGCAAATCCAATAACCCAAGTCTAACGATAAAGGCAAGGCTGCCCAAGAGGGCAATTATACCTAGGATTTGAATAAAGAGGGCTGATAGTAGCCTTCCTATTATCTGATCCGACACCTTAATTGGCAGGCTTCTTTGTATCCATAGGCTCTTCCCCTCCCTTGAAAAGGTCGTCGTGCCTATGCTATTTAACATGCCTAGGGCAACAATAAAACCTGCAAGGCCCAGAATTAAAAATCCAGAGTTGGGACTCAATGCCTCTAGCACTGTTCTTAGGGATTGGTCTTCGCTGACGACTGAGGACATAATCAATATGATTGGAATCATAATGACTCCCCCAACGGCATTTAGCAGGTAGACAGGGGTCTTGACCAACATGATAATCTCTTTTCTGGCTAGGGCCAAATAGGGCCTGGTTTCCCTTGATAGGTCCCTAGAATTTATCCTCCTAGCCCTTCCCTTTGATGCCGACATCTCAATGTTGCCGATTAGGCCATCTAGAAAGAGAGATTCAGATAAAATAATCATAATGGTAAAACTGATTGCGGCCACTAACAGAAAGGCTAGCAGGCTGACTAATCCGCTAAAATTTGAAGAATTTACCAAGGACAGGGTAGCCCATTGGGACGGTGGAAATACCATGCCCAACTTTTTAACCAGAAGGTTTGAGTCTGTAATTAAATTTATAAGAAAGTTATCGCCTTCCATCAAGGATTTCTGTGCTATTGTCTGCATTTTAAGCTGAAAATATATCATGGCAGCTACAAAGATTACTGCACTTATTGTCCTTATTAGGTCTTTTTTCCCACCTATATTTGTATATTTCATAAATATCATAATTAGGATAGATGCCAATACAAGGGGTATCACTGGTAGAAAACCTATCAAGATAAGGGAGTAAATCCAGTATAGGAGCCCCTCTCCACCCTTTAAGCCATAGATTATAATGAAGGGAAGTATAATGGGCAGGGAGGTCAAATACTCGCTTATCATCAGGGTAACAAATTTTGAACCTATAATATAGGAGGGCTTAATGGGCAGGGGAACTAAATGGCCCATATCGTTGGAGAAATAATACTTGCTCATTACATATAGGAGGCCAAATACAAATACTAAAATCTGTGAGGATAGGAAGCCTGAGAGTAAAAACATGGATTTCTGTCCAATTTGGCTGTAGACCGTGTACATGGCTCCAAGTCCCTTGACAATCATAAAATATGTTGGCAGCAGGGACAAGATAGCAAGCCCAAAGACTATAATCTGCCACCTATTTTTCTTGCTTTTGAAGCTGTAGGCAATGGAGGACAGGCCATATGTAGTATTGAAATCTGTCTTAATTAAGGAAATTATCTTATCCATTACTCCGTCAACTCCAGGAATATATTTTCTAGGGACTTTCTATCTATGGCGTGACTTCTAAGCTCATCCATTGTTCCCATGGCTATTATTTTGCCCTTGTTAATTATGGCAATCCTATCACACAATTTCTCGGCTACCTCTAAAACATGGGTAGAGAAAAAAACCGTTTTCCCCTCATTGCACATATTCCTCATTACTTCCTTTAAATTAAAGGAGGATTTAGGATCTAGGCCAACCATAGGTTCATCTAGGATAAATAGCTTTGGATTGTTTAACAGTGCAGATGTAAGCACTAATTTTTGTTTCATCCCATGGGAGTAGCTGGCAATTAAATCTCCTACTGCATCTTTTATATTAAATAATTCAAGATAGTGGTCGAGTTTTCTTTGCCTTTCTTCTTTTGCTATTCCATACATGTCACCAATGAAGTTCAGATACTCTATGCCCTTTAACCTATCATAGACCTCTGGATTATCCGGTACATAGCTAATCATAGACTTGGCTCTTAGGGGGTCTTCCCATACATTTACACCATCTATAGCGATAGTTCCATCATCTGGCTTTAGTAGGCCAACTATCATCTTTATCGTAGTGGTTTTACCTGCACCATTGGGCCCCAAAAACCCGAATATCTCCCCTGGCCTAATATCTAGACTAATATCATCTACTGCTCTTATATTTCCTTTGGAATAGGATTTACTTACATTTTTTATTTTTAACATAGGTCCCCTCCTTTAGTCTTTTAATTATATTCTATAGTTCTTCAATATGTTTTTCAATGAATTTCTACTAGTTCTGTTAAAGATTTGGCAAAAAATATGAGCCAGATATATTCTGACTCAATGTGATACAAATACTGTACCCTTTTCCTGACCCCTTAGCAGGTCCAGTATTATATTTTCCTTTTTTCCCTTGGCTACGATTAGGCTGGCCCCATACTGGGTTACTTCCTTTGCCGCTAAAATCTTAGTAGCTATGCCTCCAGTCCCAAAGGAGGACTTAGACCCAATGGAGATTGACTTCTCCATTTCCTCAATGTCGTCTATTATGTGGATTAGTTTAGCATCATTATTCTCATTTGGATTCTTATCGTAGATGCCATCTATGTCGGATAAGATTACAAGCAGGTCTGCCCCCCATAAGACCGTTGTATGGGCAGCCAACATGTCGTTGTCTCCAATCTTTATTTCCTCTACGCTTACGGTATCGTTTTCATTTATAACTGGAACTACGCCTTCATCCAGCAAGGTAAATAGGGTATTTCTGATATTCATTGTCCTTGCATTATCTTCAAAGTCTCCCCTTGTAAGGAGCAACTGACCTACATGAATTTCGTGGCCATGAAATACCTTCCTATAGGAATCCATTAACTCTACCTGCCCGATGGCACACAGGGCCTGCTTATAGTGGATATCTTCTTTTCTCGACCACTTGCCCAGCGTACCCACTCCAGCAATCCTAGCTCCGGAAGAAACTATAACCACCCTTTTGCCCATTTCCATTAAGGTTTTCACCTGCACTGCTAGATTTTCTAAAAAAGTTCTGTCTATGCTGCCATCTTCACTGGTTAGTGTACTGCTGCCAATTTTAATAACTATCTTTCTGCTTTTTTGTAGTATATTTTCTTCCATTCCAATCTCCTACTTTCTTATTTGTCCTTCTCCTAGCACAATGTATTTATTGGTTACCAGTTGCTCCAATCCCACCGGACCCCTTGCATGGGTTTTTTGAGTGCTTATTCCCATTTCAGCTCCAAATCCAAATTCTCCGCCGTCTGTAAATCTAGTGGAGGCGTTGACATATACTGTGGAAGCATCAATGGCACGGGTAAATTTATTTGCATTGGTGTAGTTTTCAGTTATTATGGACTCTGAGTGCTGGGTCCCATATTTATTTATATGCCTGATGGCCTCATCTACATCTTTTACCAGCTTGACAGCCAGTATATAGTCCAGATACTCTTCAGCCCAGTCTAAATCTGTGGCCTTCTTGACTGAAATTATTTCCCCAGTCCTTTCGCATCCCCTTATCTCTACTGTATCCTTCAGTTCCTCATAGAGGCCTGGCAAGATCTTCTCAGCTATGGCCTCATGGACTAGGAGGGTTTCACAAGCATTGCATACTCCCACCCTATGAGTTTTGGCATTGACGACTATGGGGATTGCCTTGTCAACTATGGCAGTTTCATCTACGAATACATGGCAGTTTCCCGTCCCAGTTTGCAATGTTGGCACTAGGGAATTTTCTACTACAAAATCAATTAAATCCTTTCCACCCCTTGGAATGATTAAATCGATATAATCCTTGGCCCTTAGCATGTCAGAGACATATTTTCTGTCTGTATCCTCTATGAAGTCGATGACATTTGGGGAAATATTAGAATTATTTAATCCTTCTTTGATGGACTCCACTAGGGCCAAATTGGAATTTATGGCAGAGGAACTTCCCCTTAAAAGTATGCAGTTGCCTGATTTCAAGGCTAGGGCAAAGGCGTCAACTGTAACATTTGGCCTAGACTCATATATTATTCCCATGACCCCCAGGGGTACAGACATCTTAGATATGGTCAGTCCATTTTCTATGGTCCATACCTTGTCTGATTTCCACACGGGATCAGGTAATTCTATCACTGTTCTGATTCCATCTACTATTCCATCAATCCTAGCATGGTCTAGCCTTAGTCTGTCTACTAGGGCCTCATTCATATTGACCTTTCTTGCATTGTCAATATCCAGTTTGTTGGCTTCTAGTATACTTTCCCTCCTAGCCTCTATTGACTCAGCCACCTTTTCTAGGGCCAAGTTTTTTTCTCTTGTTGAAGCTTGTGATAATTCAAGCTCAGCCTCTTTTAGTGAAATACACTTATCCAATATATAAGACATAAAACCCCTCCAAATCATTTTTATCATTATACCATATTATTGTACTAAATTAAATTCTTTTTTCCTTCCATTATTTATTCTAAGCTTGTAGGGGCCTAGTATCATTGTAAAAGCTTTTTTAAAAATTGTCCTGTATAGGAATTTTCGACCTTGACTATCTCCTCAGGGGTCCCGGTTCCTATTACAGTACCTCCCTTGTCCCCACCTTCGGGTCCTAAATCTATTATATAATCTGCCGTCTTTATTACATCTAAATTATGCTCTATGACCACGACTGTATTGCCCCCTTCGACCAATTGATTTAAGACATTTATCAATTTGTGGATATCGGCAGTATGGAGTCCTGTGGTGGGTTCGTCTAGTATATAGATGGTCTTTCCCGTCGACCTCTTTGACAATTCCGTTGCCAGTTTAACCCTTTGGGCCTCTCCACCTGAAAGTTCTGTTGAGGATTGCCCAATCTTTATATATCCCAGCCCTACATCAAATAGGGTATCTAGTTTTCTTTTTATCCTGGGGATATTTTGGAAAAACTCTACTCCCTCCTCGACTGTCATGTCTAAAACGTCGGATATGGTCTTTCCCTTGTATTTAACCTGCAGGGTTTCCCTATTGTATCTCTTGCCCTTGCATACCTCGCAGGGGACATATACATCTGGCAAAAAGTGCATCTCTACCTTTAGAATACCGTCGCCATTACAGGCCTCGCACCTTCCGCCCTTGACATTGAAGCTAAATCTTCCCTTTAAATATCCCCTCATCTTTGCCTCGGGGGTCATGGCAAATACATCTCTTATATAGTCAAATACACCAGTATATGTGGCTGGATTAGACCTGGGGGTCCTACCAATAGGGGACTGGTCTATATCTATTACCTTGTCTAAATGCTCTAATCCCAAGATATCCTTGTGTTTTCCCGGCTTTATCTTGGAATTGTTCAACTTCTGAGCTAGGGATTTATATAGTATTTGATTAACCAAAGACGATTTTCCTGAGCCAGATACACCTGTGACACAGGTAAATACACCTAGGGGGATTTTTACATCGATTTTTTTCAAGTTGTTTTCCTCTGCGCCTATGATTTCTACCCACTTGCCATTTAAGTCCCTCCGCTTTTTAGGTATGTCAATTTTAAGCCTGTGGGATAGGTAGGAGCCAGTTATGGATTTGGGATTATCCTTTATTTCCTCCACGCTACCTTCTGCTACAATATATCCGCCGTGAATTCCCGCACCAGGACCAATGTCTACGATATGGTCTGCTGCATACATGGTATCTTCGTCGTGCTCGACTACAATCAGGGTATTGCCTAGGTCCGTCAAATTTCTAAGGGTCTTAAGTAGCTTTGAATTATCCCTTTGGTGGAGCCCTATACTGGGTTCATCTAGGACATACACTACCCCCACAAGGCTAGAACCTATTTGAGTAGCCAGTCTAATTCTTTGGGATTCTCCACCCGACAAGGTTCCGGCCATTCTAGACAGGGTTAAATAATCCAAACCTACATTTTTAAGAAAGTTTAGCCTTTCCTTGATCTCCTTTAAGACCTGCTGTCCTATTAGCTGCTGTTTTTCCGTAAGGACTAGGCCGTCGAAGAATTCTATTGCCTTGACAATGGACAGATCCGTTAATTCCGCAATATTTAGCCCATTTATCCTAACTGCTAGGACCTCGTCTTTTAGTCTCCTGCCCTTGCAAGTGGGGCAGGGGTTTTCAGTCATATATTCGTCGATCTTATTCCTCATATAGTCGGAATTGGTTGACTGGTACCTTCTTTCAAGGTTGGGGATTATCCCCTCAAATTTTCCATTGTAAATCCTCATGCCCTCGTCATCAAAATGGCTGGTAAATTTAAAGGATATTTTCCTGTCTGTTCCATAAAGTATTTCGTCTATAAATCCTTCTGGAGCCTCCTTTAGAGGCCTATCTGTTGAGAAGCCATTTTCCTCAGCCAGGGTCTTAAATATCTGGAAATAGTAGGTAGATTCATTGGAGGATGCAAAGGGTGCTATTCCCCCTTCCTCTATGCTGAGATTTAGGTTTGGCAGGACTAGGTCCTTGTCTATCTCCTTGTAAAATCCCAATCCATTGCAGGTAGGGCAGGCACCAAAGGGGCTATTGAAAGAAAACATCCTAGGTGACAATTCTTCCATGGAGATATTGCAGTCCGGGCATGAAAGCTTTTCGCTAAACATTACCCTTTCCTTGTCTAGGACATGGGCGATTACTAGCCCATCTCCAAGTTTGAGGGCAGTCTCCAAGGAGTCTGCCAACCTCCCCTCTATGGATTCCTTGACTACTATCCTATCTACCACCACCTCAATGGTGTGCTTCTTATTCTTGTCAAGCTTTATTTCATCTCCTATATCGTACATCTCGTCATCTATCAGCAGCCTTACATAACCTTCTTTTTTTATGTTTTCCAAAATCTTCAGGTGTTCGCCCTTTTTACCCCTGACTATGGGAGCTAGGATTTGAATTCTGCTTCCTTCTTCGAATTCCATTATCTTATCTACCATTTGCTCTACAGTCTGGCTGGATATTTCCTTGCCGCAATTGGGACAATAGGGTGTGCCTATTCTGGCATACAGTAATCTCAGATAATCGTAGATTTCTGTTACTGTACCAACTGTGGACCTTGGATTCTTGGATGTTGTCTTTTGGTCTATGGATATGGAAGGGGATAGGCCCTCTATATATTCCACATCTGGCTTATCCATCTGCCCTAAGAATTGCCTAGCATAGCTTGATAGGCTCTCTACATATCTTCTTTGCCCTTCGGCATATATGGTATCAAAGGCTAGGGAGGATTTTCCCGAGCCTGAAAGACCTGTAAAAACTATAAATTTGTTCCTTGGCAGGGTCAAGGAAATATCCTTGAGGTTGTTCTCCCTTGCCCCTCGAATTACTATCTCGTCTTTTGTCATTATTCCACCTCTATTTTAATTTCCTTTTTAACTCTAGCATCTTATCCCTAAGTTCTGCTGCCTTTTCAAAATTTAATTCCTCTGCTGCCTTGAGCATGACAGATTCTAATCCGCCTATCATAGCCTCTATCTCTTCTCTTGTATAAGTGTCCTCATAGGTCACCTCTTCCTCTGCAACCATAGTGGCCTCTATGATTTCCCTGACGCCCTTTATAATTGAACGAGGCACTATATTATGTTCTTGGTTGTAGTCATTTTGTATCTTTCTCCTCCTATTGGTTTCGCTTATGGCCTTTCCCATAGACTTGGTTATGGTATCGGCATACATTATTACCTTGCCCATTACATTTCTGGCGGCCCTGCCCGTAGTCTGGATTAAGGATGTCTCTGACCTTAAAAAACCTTCCTTGTCTGCGTCTAATATGGCAACTAGGGAAACCTCTGGCAAATCCAGACCCTCTCTTAGAAGGTTTATCCCTACTAAGACATCGTATTTGCCAAGCCTTAGGTCCCTAATGATCTCCATTCTCTCAATGGTTTCCACATCGGAATGGAGATAGGTTACCTTAATCCCTATTTCTTTGAAATAATTGGTCAAATCCTCAGCCATCTTTTTAGTCAAGGTGGTAACTAAAACCCTTTCTTCCCTTTCAGCCACATTTCTAATTTCATTTACCAAGTCGTCTATTTGATGCTTGGTTGGCCTGACCTCAATGACTGGATCCAGCAAGCCAGTAGGCCTTATGATCTGTTCTACAGTGTTTTCAGTGTGCTGGAGCTCATATACACCCGGTGTGGCAGATACATATAGGATTTGGTTGACTATGGATTCAAATTCGACAAATTTTAAGGGTCTGTTGTCTAGGGCAGATGGAAGTCTAAAACCATACTCCACTAGGTTTGTCTTCCTAGACTTATCCCCCTCATACATGGCCCTAATTTGCGGTATAGTCACATGGGCCTCGTCGATTATAATTAAAAAATCGTCAGGGAAGTAATCTATTAGGGTAAAGGGCCTACTTCCTGGAGGCCTATTGCTCAGGTGCCTAGAGTAGTTTTCGATACCTTGACAAAATCCCATTTCCTCCAGCATCTCCAAATCGTATCTGGTCCTCTGCTCTAATCTCTGGGCCTCAAGTAGCTTATCCTTGTCCCTTAATTCCTTTAATCTCTCTTTCAACTCTTCCTCAATGGTCTCTATGGCCCTCTTTATTTTATCATCTGTAGTGGCATAGTGGGAGGCGGGAAAAATAGATACGTGATTCCTGAGTCCAATTATCTCCCCTGTCAAATGATTTACCTCGACTATCCTATCTATTTCATCTCCAAAAAATTCTACCCTAATGGTATTTTCACTTGAGGAGGCGGGAAATATCTCTAGCACATCTCCCCTTACCCTGAAGGTGCCCCTGATAAAGTTAATATCATTTCTAATATACTGTATATCTATTAGCTTTCTCATTATTTCGTCCCTATCCTTGACCATGCCGGGCCTAATGGATACAACTAGGTTTTCATAGTCAATGGGGTCGCCAAGTCCATATATGCAGGATACAGATGCAACGATAATCACGTCTTTTCTTTCAAATAAGGCCGCTGTTGCGGAGTGCCTTAGCTTATCTATTTCATCGTTTATGGATGCGTCCTTCTCTATATAGGTATCAGACTGAGGTACATAGGCCTCAGGCTGGTAGTAGTCGTAATAGGAGACAAAGTATTCCACGGCATTGTTGGGGAAAAACTCCTTGAATTCAGATGCCAACTGATAGGCTAGGGTCTTGTTGTGGGCTATGACCAGGGTAGGTTTTTGAACTCTTTCCACTATATTGGCCATGGTAAAGGTCTTCCCCGAACCAGTAACTCCTAGAAGTACCTGATGCTTTAAACTACCCTCTATTCCTGCTACCAAATTATCTATGGCCTCTGGCTGATCTCCAGTGGGCTTGAAATTTGATTCTATTTTAAACTTATTCATGTCTACACCTCTTCGCTTGAACATTTGTTCATAGGTACATTATATATTATTAAAAGATTTTGTCAAAAGATATTATACTATATAAATTCCAATAGTAGGCCTACTAATATTCTATCATAAAAAAGTATATTGAAGAAAGAGGATTAATATAGTAAACTATTCCTAGGGAGGCGACCTCTATGAAACTAGTTTACCTATTAATTTTATCGCTATTGACTGCTTTAGTTCTATCGGCCTGTAATGTGAATACTGACCTTCCCCCTGAACTCTACAGTGAGGAAGGTTTCGAGGAAGAAGAAATAAAGTTCGACGTTGAACAAATACTTTATTCAAAAAGCTATCAATCTATAGAACCTACAGTTGAATTAATTACCAAAAATAATAAGCTTAAACTATTGGCCTCATTGGGTCTAGGCCAATATTCAAGCGTCAATGTAAATAGGATAGTAAAAAGGGGAAGTGAAGTAGCTATCCATGTATCGGGAACTGCCCTAAGTGAAAATCACCGACTAGCAGTACCCCAGATAATATTAGAAGTGGAAAAACTAAAGCTAAAAAACTCAGATGATTTGAGATTTAGTGTAATATATGACGATTATAAACCCATTAAAATTAAATTTGGGATAAATGATGTTATAAATAAGGTTCAAGCCTACTTCAAAATTTCTCCGAGTAGATTGCCCTCCTTTAATTTGCTTAAGGAAAATGATGACATCCTATGGACAGTGTCCTATGAGGGAATCATAGACAAGGACGACTACTTGACTCCCCTGATTAACCTATCTACTGTAATTGACGCCAATTCTGGTGAAATCTTACAGTCTGACAAGTCCACCATATCTACTACTTTTGACCAGGGTCTTGTGCTCGACTTTACTTCAGAATCTAGCTTTTTATATAAGAGAGCTAGATACGACAAGGAATCAGACAAGTTTAGCGAACAGTTATGGTATGGAGATGGCCTAGATAAGGATAAGTTTATGCTGTTTTCATCTGACTTTAAAATATCATCTGCCAAGTTTAACGAGGATAAATCACATGTGTCTTTGCTAGAAACTAATGAAGATAATTCAAATCTATATATTATATCCCTCAAGGACAAGAGGGCCTTCAAAATTTCCTGCGAGTCAAAGTTCAATCCGAGGCTGATGACATGGAAGGGCAAAGACTCCCTCTACCTCATTGAAAGTGACCATGAGCTATCTACAGTTTATAGGTATGATTTGGGTGAAAATGACCTTGAATTCATAGGAAGTTTTGAGCGAAGCATCGATAGGATAGTTAATAGAGGCCAGGCCTTTTTAATGTCCGAACGAATAAATGATGAAGCTAATAGAAAGATACTTTTTACAGAAGATTGGGAAACATTTAAAATTGTGGCAAAGGGTTTTAACCCCAAGTTTGTTTCCAACAATACAATTGCCTATCTTGGCAAGGATGAAAAGAAGGATTTAAACTATCTCTACCTCTATAATTTGGAGGAAAAAAGAATTACCGATATAGTTGAGGGTAATATCATGAATTTTGAAGTTCTCCCAAGTGGAAACCTCATCTATGTAAATAAAAACATGAATTACGACGACTATACAATTTTAAAATATCTTTCTGACGAAAAAGAATCTATAGATATGATTACTGCCACCAGCAACAGGGTATTCTTCAACGAGAATGAGAAGCTCCTGTATTTGAATATAGCCTTGGCGTCAGAGGAAAATAAGTTGGACTTGATTTACGAAGTTGATATAGACAAGATAAATGAAAATCAAAATCCCTAGATCATAATTGACCTAGGGATTTCCCTTTTTTAGCCCCATGACTGCCAAAACAGCTTTGTTTTCCTTGATTCTATTGCGCAATACAATGTATTCATGGCCCAATAGGGCAAATATAGGCCCCAGATAGGGCTTATCTGTTGTTTTGGAGATATATAAGAGGCTAATGCTATATATAAAAAGCATAAATGAGGTCTCTGCTGCCTTTCTCTTAGAAAATATTGAAACTGAGTAATCCCTGTATCCCAGTATTGCCATAAGGGTTATGGGGTGGATTAGTCCGTCTCCTGCGAAGATAACGAAGGGTACAATCCAAAACCTATTCATATTATAGCCACTGATTATCCTGTCTTCCTTAAGAAAAAAGCCTGGCTGCTTATTTCTCCAACCATCAAGCAGTATTAGTATACTCTCCACCAGGTGCAAAACTGCCACAAGTGCCATCATTTGCGAGATATGTACCTTTGGATATCCAAAAATTAGGCTGGACAAGGACACCAGGGAGGCTCCATAGGAAAAGCAAATAAATCTAGTATCAAAGAATGACAAGATGATGACTACAAACAAGACAGATAGGTAGTCTGGGGGGATAGCTACGACCCCTAAGTATATAAAGGATACAGTGCTTATTATTCCGCCCAATATGCCAAACAAGGTAGATGTAAACAATTTTAGGATAATTGGCTTCTTATATTCAAGTATCTGATTTTCGCCCTTCTCAACCTGATAGTACTGAAGATATACAATAGCCAGAATTAAGATAAAAAAAGGAGACCTCATAGTATTTAAAATATCTATTATTGTAAAAACTACAATCTGATATAAACCATACATAAAAACTCTCCTTTTAAAAAGCTATTTAATTTTCAATTTAATCTCGTCAATGGCCCTTCTTAGCTGGGTGTCTTTCTCTATATTCTCCACCCCTATTTCCATCACATCTTCTGGTAGTTCCACGACTATATCTGGTTCTATCCCTATGCCATGGATATTAGTTCCATTTGGTGTAAAGTACTCTGATATAGTAAGCTTCAGGCCTGTTCCGTCTCCTAAATCCTTTATTCTCTGAACCACACCTTTCCCAAAGGTTGTCGTCCCTATTAGGCTTCCCCTCTCATGGTCCTTGATCGCACCCGCCAGTATTTCTGATGCAGAGGCAGAGCCTTCATTTACTAGGACTGCCAAGGGATAGGTTACCATGGATTTCTTTGACCTTAGGTACTCTCTCTTCCCGTCCTTGGTTTCAGTATATACAATATCCCCTTCCCCCAACAATTCATCGGCTATCTGGGCTGTGACGTCCAATAGACCTCCGGGGTTGTTTCTTAAATCAATTATCAGGCCCTTTATATTTTTTCTGCCTAATTTATCTAGTTCTGATTTAAAATCTTTATAGGTCAGGTCATCAAAGGATACAATTTTTATATATCCTATATCCTCGTCAATTATATTCGATTTTACTGTGATTAGCCTGATAATTTCCCTAGTTATTTCTAAATCAAATATCTCATTCGCTCCACTTCTGTTCTTCCTCATAATGGTAAGGATTACCTGGGTATTTGGGTCGCCCTTCATTACCTTTACTGCATCTTCCATATTTTCCCCTGCAAATTCTTTTCCATCTACACTTATTATTTTGTCTCCGCTTCTGATACCTGCCCTCTCTCCAGGAGTCCCCTCAATAGGCGATACAACTGTAATTAGGTTATCTTCCCCGGGAGTTACCACTATACCTATGCCAGCGTAGACACCACTGGTTTGTTCGATAAGGGAATTATACTCATCTTCGGTCATATAGTTTGAGTAAGGGTCTCCCAGGGACTGCACTAGGCCCTTGAGCTGACCCTCTAGTAGCTTGCCTTTATCCACATCTCTTAAGTAATTATCATCTATATATTTCTCCAAGGCTATAACCTTGGAAAATTGATTGTATACGGACCTTAGCCTATCGTATTCCAGCCTAGGTATGAAGGCCTTGTTATTAAATCTAATGCTTAGCAAATTTGTCAATCCAAAGGTTATTGTATTCGTTATAAGGACTACAATTATTATCAACCCTATGACTTTCTTTTTTGTCATATCCTCACCTCTATATTTTTTGGCTATACATGTATTGTATTAAATTTATAATACGATTATACCACTGAAATATTGACATTACAAAGGTCATTTCATTTTGTACTTCCCTTTGGTCGTACAAAATGGGTTAGACAAGGTCATTTTCCGCAGTTTCATGCTGCAAATCTGTCCTCTCCCTTTGGTCGAGCAGATTTGGCATTCATTGCCTTTTTGTCCAACGAGCTCCGCGAGTTGTTGACAAAACGGACAGCGTAACGAGTGAAACGAGTGTAGGAATGAGTGAAACGAATGTTGCGTTTGACCTACCAACATTTTGTACTTCCCTTTGGTCGTACAAAATGGGTTAGGTCATAAAAAAAAAGGGGATTAATTCCCCTTTAGATATGGCATAGGGTCCACATATGCCCCATTTTCTCTTACTTCAAAGTGGCAGTGAGGTCCTGTTGACATACCCGTACTACCAGCCTTTGATATTTGATCCCCACGTTTTACATCTTGGCCTTCCTTTACTGTCAATACAGAGTTGTGTCCATATAGGGTGACTATGCCGCCGCCATGTTCAATCATAATCGCCTTGCCATAACCCCCCAGGGTTCCAGAGAATATTACAGTACCTGCTGCTGCTGCCACTATCTTTGTTCCAGTAGGTGCTGGTATATCAATACCAGTATGTAACTTCTTTGTTTTCAAAATCGGGTGTATCCTGTATCCAAAGGGAGAGCTAATTCTAGAATGACCTGGTACTGGCCACTCCATTATCCCACCCACATAAGGGCCTGTGTTTTTCTGTCTTTTTACTATCTCTGCTTCTATTTCCTTTGCTTCCTCATTAAACTTATCAATTTCCTTCTCTAGGCCCACTAGGTCCTTTTCCAACCTACCCATGAGGTCCTCTTTCTCCCTGGATACCTTGGCCAAGTCCCTTCTCCTGGCCTCCAGCTTGGTCTTAGATAGCTCGATTGATTTTTTCTGCAACTCTAGCTCTGTTTTCTTCAGTTCTATAGTATCTCTTTGTTCTTTCATATACTTAATTAATTCTGTGTCATGCTTTGCTATGGATTTTAACATATCCGTTCTCGATAGAAAATCCTTTATGTTGGAGGAGGCCAGCAATACTTCTAAATATCCGACATTGCCTGTTTTGTACATGACCCTCAACCTCTTGTTAAAGGTATCCTGCTTGTCGTCGATATTTTCCTCAGCCTCATCTAGCTCAAGGCTTGTCCTCTCAATATCTAACCCTAGTTCTTCAATTTCCTTTTCTACCTGGTTCAATTCATTTGTCGCATTATCCATTTTCTTGTCTAAGTCTGCAATCTGCTTGGTGACATCCTTGGTTTGCTTTTCTATGGATTTTAATTCGTCAGATTTTTGCTTGATTTGGCTGTCGATGGTCTGCTGTTTTCTTCTTAAATCGTCTACGCTGTCCGCTGCATATACATAAATAAAGTTAAGAACGAAAATTAATGCTAAAACTAAAAATGTAATCTTTCTCTTATTGTACATTGCTTTTCCCCCTTATACGTTTAAAAATCGTTTTAATGAAACTATACTGCCTAAGGCTCCAATTCCAACCCCTATTGACATGAAAATTATGGTTATATCCTTAATTAACATGGAGGGCGATACTAAATACACTGTCAGTAAAAGATACAATTTGTCGTTTACAGATTTGAAGAAATATTCGTAACCGTAATTTATCACTGCTATGGACAAAATGGAACCCATAAGCCCAAATAAAATCCCTTCAATTATAAATGGTCCCCT
>Ga0172382_10005168_pt1 | contig 19592 bp, 17 predicted proteins | sample Leawel138RmetaG_FD_122245 | JGI IMG/M metagenome (GOLD analysis project Ga0172382, IMG submission 122245) | Leachate microbial communities from a municipal landfill in Southern Ontario, Canada - Leachate well 138R metaG | ecosystem: Engineered > Solid waste > Landfill > Unclassified | place... | reverse complement strand
TGGCTAAGTTGGCGAAAACCATCAAAACCGTGATAGCTTCCCATGCCGCTATGTCCTATGCCACCGAGAGGCATCGAATCTTGCAGTACATGCGCTGCAATATCATTCACTACCATCCCCCCAGAAACAGTTTTTTGCTTGATGTGGTTGATATCGTTGCCTGATTGACCGAAAAAATACAGCGCTAGCGGCCGTTCACCCTGATTGATGTGACCGATCACCTCGTTAATATTTTCATAGGTTTTTACCGGGAATATAGGCCCGAAAATTTCTTCCTGCATACAGAGAGTGTCAGTGGGCGGGTTAATGATCAGTGTTGGCGTTAGTTTGTTATATCGATCTTGTTGCTGGGTAATTACGTTATCACTCAAGGGTATTATTTCGGCACCGCTGGCCTGGGCATTATCGATATAGTGACTGAGGCGTTGGTGATTGCGCTGATTAATGACCGAGGTATAGTCCGGGTTGTCGCCAAGTGTGCCAAAGTTATTTTTGATAAATTGTTTGCTGAGGTGAATAAATTCTTGCAACCTTTGTTGGGGAACAAAAATATAATCCGGTGCCAAACAAATTTGTCCGGCGTTAATGGTTTTAAATGTGAGTGTCCGTTCAACGGATTGGGCTAGATTGGCATCGGAGCCAATAATGACTGGGCATTTACCCCCCAATTCGAGTGTGAGAGGCACCAGATTTTCTGCGGCTGCACGCATAACGTGCTTGGCAACCGATGGTGCGCCGGTAAATATCAGATGATCAAAACCCTGTCGGGTAAATTCTACCCCGGTATCCTTGTCACCGTTTATCACTGCGACTTCGGTCGGGTCAAAGTAATGCTGAATCAATTCGTCGATCAGTAACGATGTTTGCGGTGTTAGCTCCGAAGGTTTGATCATTGCTCGGTTGCCTGCTGATAAAGCATTGGCTAAGGGCGAGAAACTTAATTGCACTGGGAAATTCCAGGGGGATACAATACCGACTACGCCGACGGGCTGATAAAATACATGGGCTTTGGCACCTAATAAATTTAGCGGGAATTTTGCCCCGCGATGTTCTGGTTTCATCCATGAGCGGGTGTGCTTTTTACAGTACTTGAGGCTATCAATAGGGATTAGTATATCCAATACCACGCTTTGAAAATTTGAGCGATGACCAAAATCATCATTGAGTGCCTGTGCCAGTTTATCCTTGTTGCTTCTTAATAGGTCTATCGCCCGGTTCAGGCGGTCAATGCGTAAGTTGGCATCGGGGAAAGGATCTTGTAAAAAGCTTTCTCGTTGCCGCTTTAGTGTTTCGGTAATTTTCCCTTCACCGAGCTCTGCAGGCTTGTTCATCGGTTTGTCAGTAGGCTTAGAGGTCTCGGTGATCACGTTGGTTCTCCGTACTTTATTGCTGGGTGATAGATGTTTTGCTGGATGTTTGCTGTATGATTTTTTTTGCTTGTTTCAGATGGGGTAAGTCCAGCATTTTTCCGTCGAGTGCTACGGTGCCAGTATCGGCCTGAGCAAAAGCTTGGCAAACACGCTGAGCGTAGTCAATTTCGTCTTGGCTTGGCGTGAAGCATTCATTGATAACCGTAATCTGGCTGGGGTGTATAGCTATTTTACCGCTAAATCCTTCTTGTCTAGCGCGCATACATTGCTGACGAAGATTGGTTTCATCGAGGAAGTCACTACAGATACCATCGACGGCTTGCAGGTTGGCTGCTGCGCAGACTAACAGGCATTGCGCGCGATGCATTTGATGGATTAAGAAGTGTGCACCGGCCTCATCTTTATTGCAGCTGGCACCAATGTCGGCAGATATGTCTTCGGCTCCCCAAGTCATACTACTGAACCGTGGCGATGCATCAGCAAAGGTTGACTGGTTAAGGCTGCCGCGTGCCGACTCCACTACGGTCATGATTCTTGTCTTGCCGATGGGTATGTTGTGCTGAGTTTCGAAAGCGCTGAGGTAGTGGTCAAGTGTTTCAATATCCTTGGCGCAATTAGGTTTGGGTAAGAAAATACCGTGGGGTGCTGCCGCCATTACTGTTTTTAAATCCGCTAGCAGGTGCTTGGTTTCTATCGCGTTTATCCTGACCCATAGTTGCGATGTTGAGTCACGACGGTGTGCTTGCAGGTGTTGGCTTACCAGGGTACGGGCGACAGCTTTACGTGATTCTGCCACTGCATCTTCTAGGCAAAATATCAGCGCATCAGCGTCCAGTAGTGACGATTTAGTTATTTTTTTCTCACTGTCACCGGGAACAAACATCCACGAACGGGGTAGCATATTGGCTCCTTAATTATGATTGGACTTTTTTAGCAAAGCGATGCGGATAATTGTGCATACTGGTTCGTCATGTTGATTAAACACACGGTGCTCAAAGGTGACGATGCCAGCATCGGGGCGTGAGGCGCTGTCGCGTTTATCTTTGATCATAGTTTCTACATGTAGAGTGTCATTAATGAATACCGGTTTTGGAAATTTCATTTCACCAAAGCCAAGATTAACTACCAGTGTCCCCATGGTAGTGTCCTCAACAGAAACCCCGCAGGCGAAAGCTACGGTATACATACTGTTAAATACCCGCTGACCAAACTCGGTTTGTTTTGCGTATTCTGAATCCAGGTGTAGTGGTTGGGGGTTGTGGGTGATAGCACAAAACAGCACGTTATCTGTTTCGGTAACGGTGCGCCTTAATGAGTGCTTTATGATAGCGCCCGTTTTGGCTTGGTCGTAATAGATCCCTGGCATCACCTAGCTCCTGTTATATATGACTCGGCTTAAAAAATATTTTATTGAGTATTGCTCAATAAAAATTGGTTGTCAAAGATCTAGTGTGTTTTGATTGCTTTTATTTGGCCTTTATTAAAATTTATCAATCGTTAGTATGCTCTACGTTTCTTGACGTTGTAGAGCGGTGTTTTTATGTATTTGATTTACTCATCTTTTATCGCATAAACTTGCCACCCATCCATTCACCTATAGTAATAAGAATTCCACTATGCTTAGTTTTATTGGCCTCTTTGCAGGTTTGGCTCTATTAGTTTATTTCGCTATTCGTGGCATGCATTTGTTGGTGGCCGCCCCTCTGGCAGCTTTAGTGCTTGCGTTGACCAGTGGCTTGCCCTTGTTTTCTCAGTTGGCGATGGAAGGGCAGGCGAGTTATGTCGCTTCGTTTATGGAGGGCTTTACCAGCTTTTTTAAAGATTGGTTCTTTATGTTTTTGCTGGGGGCGATTTTTGGTAAGGCGATGGAAAATAGTGGTGCCGCCGAAAGTATTGCGCACTGGATTATCAGCCATATCGGTGTGAAGCATGCGGCGCTGGCATTGGTATCGGCTTGTGCGATTCTTACTTATGGGGGGGTCAGCGTTTTTATCGTCGCTTTTTGTGTTTATTCCATGGCCCTCAGTTTATTTCGGCAAGCTAATTTGCCACGCCGTTTTATTCCAGGGGTGATTGCTTTTGGATCTATTACTTTTACTATGACCTCGGCTGGCTCGCCGGAAATCCAAAACTGGATTCCAGTTCGTTATCTGGATACGTCTCCCTATGCTGGTTGGGAGGTAAGTATTGTGGTGGCGATGTTTATGGCCAGTGTGGGCTATGTATGGATGCGCCGAATGCTTCAGCAGGCGGTAGCGCGCGGCGAGCAATTTGAGTCGAGGGAAACGGACCTTGTTGATCAGGAATCTAAATCCTTGCCTCATCCGCTGCTTTGTACCGTGCCGTTAATCGCCGTACTTGGGGTGTCTTTTTTCTATCACCAGCAGTTGGGTACGTCTGCTTTGATTGCGGCTTTATTCAGTGGTCTAGTGTTGACTTATCTCTTGAGTCATAGGTATTTTAAAAGTCTCACACAACCTTTTACCGAAGGGGCTACAGGGGCGTTGTTAGCACTTGCTAATACCTGTGCAGTAGTTGGTTTTGGTACGGTGGCTAAAGCGACGCCTGCGTTTGCTGATGTCGTGCAGATCCTTACCAGTATGCCCGGTGGTGGTTTGTTGGGGGCTGCTGTTGCGATCACTGTCATTTGCGGTTTGACGGGCTCTGCCTCGGGTGGCCAGTCTATTGCTTTGCCCTTGTTGGCGCCGTTTTATGTCGGTCCGGATGTGGCGCCTAGTCATCAGGTTGATCCTGACGCGCTCCATCGAGTGGCTTCGATTGCCTCCGGTGGGCTGGATTCGCTGCCACACAATGGTTATGTGGTAACGCTGATTCGTGCTATCTGCGGTGAGTCCCATCGAGATGCTTATGGCCCCTTGGCTAAACTCACGGTTGTTGTTCCTTTTTTCGGTTTAATATTAGCGTTAATAGGCTTTGCGTTATTTTACTAATGCTATGTTTATGGTTCTGCGTTGGTGTCCTTGAGGTCAAGCCGGGTCGATGAATCGGCAGTATTCTCGGGGCGTTAGCCCCGTCCACAATTTAAAGGCTCGGGTAAATGAGCTGGATTCTGAAAATCCTACAATAGCCGCTACCTCTTTTACCTTGAGCCGTTCTTTGACCAGCTTGGTCAGGGCAATGTCGCGGCGAATATTTTCTTTTATTTGCTGGTAGTTGCTGCCTTCGGTTTTTAGTTTCCGATGTAGGGTGATTGGCGTTAAATGTAATTGTTGAGCTATCTCTGTAATAGTCGGGAAGGTTAACCCCGGTGTTGTTATGTTGTGGTTAAAGTTTTTAATAAGCTGAATGATGGTATGGCTCAGGCTGTTGTCATCACCAGGGATGGTCATTAAATCTGCCGGTGAATGCATTAAAAAAGTGGTCAACTCACTTTTGCTGCGTACCAATGGCAGGTTCAGATACTCGGCATTGAAAGTCAGTTGATTTTTATGGCTATTAAATCGATGGCTGCCGGGGAATAGATAGTGCAGCTCAGATGAGTTAGTGGGCTTGGAGTAGGTGAGAGCCGTTTCAATCAAGGGTATTTTTCGGCCAGTGAGCCAGCTGGCGAATCTGTGCCAAGTAATTAACCAAAAATCCTGATAAAAATGTTCTGGATCTAATTCTGGCGTAGTAAATACCACGCTGAGGTGGGCTTGGGTTTCTGATTCGATTAATTCTTTGGTGATATCGTCGGTAATATAATTATAAAAGTGTGTACCCAGTTGTAGGGCTTCACGCAGGTTTTTGCACTGACTTACCGATTGCGCCATCAGGGTAAACGCCCCTTGTTTACAGGGCGTGGGGGTAAAGCCCATAAACTCGTCGGCCAAGGTTTCCCATATAAGTTGTACCAGCAGCGTCATTTGGTTATCACTGACTCGTGACAGTGGGGTGCTGATCAACCGCGGGTTGATACCTGCTTTCATCAATAAGAGGTCAGGGTTATGCCCCTGGCGCACCAGGCCGCCTAAAGCAGCTTTGACCTGATGGATAGATATCGTGGCGATAGGTTAGTTCTCGTTACTTTTTGGGTTTATATGGCGTATTAACTATCAATTATAGCAGTCGGGTGATATTTTTGGTTACTTTTTATGACAGGCTTTGCTCTTGGTTTTATCGTTGTCAGAGGATAAAGTAATGGACAGTTACATTGTAAGGACCAGTTTGTCAGTAGTGTGTTAATGATCGTCGCTCATCAATCGAGCAAAACAGCGGATAAAGGACTTTTCTTGACCGCCTGAAGCCGTGGAGCGAGCCTGTTATACTGAGCTGTAGTTGATAAGGTGGTACCTGTCCATACTCTGTGCCCGCACTCGTTATGTGCGTGTTATAGCTAGTGACTAAGGTGCCAGCGAAAGTCAACGAGTTATCATGCATGTGAATTATTAAAGGAAATTTAACGATGAAATTTACTACCTTATTATTTGAAGTCACAGACCGGGTCGGTGTATTAACGGTCAATCGACCTGATGCCATGAATGCATTAAATGCTGTTGTGATTGATGAGCTATCGGCATTTTGCGATGCAGTGGTAGATATGGATGTGGACTGTGTGTTGGTGACAGGTGCAGGTAATAAAGCCTTTGTTGCCGGCGCAGATATTAAAGCTATGTCAGAGCTATCTGAGGATAAAGGCGAGGAGATGGCGCACATCGCTCAGGAGGTTTTTCGTAAACTGGAAGAGTTACCTATTCCAGTAATTGCCTGTGTTAATGGTTTTGCACTGGGCGGTGGTTTTGAGTTGGCATTGGCCTGTGATTATATTATTGCCAGCAGCAAGGCTAAATTTGGTTTGCCAGAAGTGACTTTGGGTTTGATCCCAGCTTATGGTGGCACTCAGCGTTTACCTCGTTGTGTGGGTAAAGGTATAGCCAGCCGGATTATTTTAACCGGTGATATTTACTCGGCTGAGCAAGCTTTACAGTGGGGTATAGTAACTCAGCTATGTGAGCCTGAAGAGCTAATCAAGCTTGGGATGAAGCAAGCGCAAACTATTTCATCTCGCAGTGGTTCTGCTTTGGCTTTGGCCAAGTGCGCTATTAATCAGGGCTTTGATTTGCTGCAGCAAGATGGTGAAAAACTAGAGGCTGAGTTGTTCCAAAAAGCTTTTTCCTCTGAGCAGAAACGTGAAGGTATTGCTGCCTTTATCGAAAAACGTGCGCCAAATTTTAACTAAAATTGGCTGCTAGTAGTATTTGTTTAGCAAGATGAATTTAATTCATGTCTGTATGGCATTTACTTAGGCTAAAAACTCCGTGGTAGGGGGGGCTTGATCCACCGATTTTGGCAATCAGTTCAACGAATTCTTTGTGTTCTGGGTCATTTTGGTGGAATAAGTTCCACCCCACAGTTGATAGTACGGCCTTAAGTTAGTGTCATTCAATTCATACCCAGTAAAAATATTAATCAGTAAATAGGTAAAGATAGAATATGAATATTGACGGTAAAGTAGCGATTATAACTGGTGGTGCATCAGGTTTAGGTGAGGCGACTGCTCGTCGTTTATCAGCTTTGGGTGCCAAAGTCGTCATTTTTGATATGAATGCAGAACGCGGTGCAGCGCTGGTTAAAGAGCTGGGTGATTCCGTGCTTTTTCAATCGGTAAACGTTACTGATGAAGCGTCTGTGCAAGCGGGTATTGCAGCAGCGGCTGCTGCTTTTGGCGGTATTCACATTTGCTGTAATTACGCAGGTGTTGCTGATGCGGCTAAAACACTCGGTAAAGAAGGTGCGTTTCCGTTAGCGTTGTTCCAAAAAGTGATTAATATTAACTTGATCGGCACCTTTAACGTGTTGCGTTTAGCAGCTGAAGTGATGGCTAAACAAGAGCCTGTTGGCGAAGATGGCGCGCGTGGTGTCATTATTAATACGGCTTCTGTGGCGGCCTTTGAAGGGCAAATGGGTCAGGCAGCTTATAGCGCATCTAAAGGTGGTATTGTTGGAATGATGTTACCTATCGCTCGTGACCTGGCCAATTTTGGTATTCGAGTCAACACCATTGCTCCCGGCTTGATCCACACGCCAATGATGGAAAGTTTGCCTAAAAATGTCGTTGAAGGATTGAATGCCAGTGTACCTAACCCCAAGCGTTTGGGCCGCCCTGATGAAATTGCTCACCTTGCGCAGTTTATTATTGAGAACGACTACATTAACGGTGAAGTTGTTCGTATGGATGGCGCGATCAGAATGCAGCCTCGTTAATTTGGCTCGCATTATCTACCGCGGTTTACCTTTAAAATGGTGTAAGCCGCTAGTACAGAGCTACGGTCTGTAGATATTTTTTCAGCATTAAAATCATAGTGAGCTAATTGTATCTATTGGTATTAATGCTGTTTAAAAGGAATAGCTTTGGGCAAGTTCTTTAAGCTTATTGAGGGAATATGATGGAAGCATATATTGTAAGTGCCGCTAGAACGCCTGGTGGACGTAGAAAGGGTTATTTAGCAGGTGTGCACCCAGCAGACCTAGGGGCAACTGCACTGGATGCAGTTGTTGAGCGTGCTGGCATTGACCCTCAATTGATTGATGATGTTATTGTTGGCTGTGTCACTAAAGCGGGAGAGCAGTCTTTTGCCATAGGTAGAAGTACCGTGCTGGCTTCGCGGTTAATTCCGGATTCAGTACCTGCGATGACGATTGATCGTCAATGTGGCTCATCACAACAGGCGGTCAGCTTCGCCGCTCAAGGAGTGATGTCAGGAACGCAAGATATTGTTATCGCGGCTGGTGTGGAGAGTATGACGCGGGTACCAATGGCTTCTGATTTTAGCTTGCATGCTAAAGCGGGTATTGGTGAAGGTCCATGGAGCAAAACCATTTTAGAAAAATACGGAGTAAGTGAATTTAGCCAATTTGTCGGCGCACAAATGATTGCCGACAAATGGGGCTTTAGTCGTGCCGATATGGATGCTTTTGCGCTCGAAAGTCACCGTCGTGCTGCCGCGGCAATTAATGCTGGTGCTTTTGATCAAGAGTTTGTACAAGTTTTTGCTGACTCCAACCAGCAAGACGAAGGTGTGCGTTTTGATGCATCGATGGAGTCAATGGGTGCATTGGACCCGATTATTGATGGTGGATCAATCACTGCAGCTAATGCCAGTCAAATGTGCGATGGCTCTGCTGCCATTATGGTCGTTAGCGAAGCGGCGTTAAAACGTCATAACTTAACACCCATTGCTCGTGTTCACAGTTTTACTGTAACCGGTGGTGATCCAGTGATGATGTTGGCTGAGCCGATCAATGCAACACGTAAAGTATTAAAGCGCGCGGGTATGACGCTTAACGATATTGGTCTGTTTGAAGTGAATGAAGCATTTGCCTCGGTACCGATGGCATGGCTGAAAGAGTTGGATGTCGACCCTGCCAAGTTAAATGTAAATGGCGGTGCAATTGCGCTGGGCCACCCTCTGGGTGCTAGCGGTGCCAAGTTGATGACAACGATGATTTATGCACTTAAAGCTAGAGGTTTGCGTTACGGTTTACAAACCATGTGTGAAGGCGGCGGTACAGCCAACGCAACTATCATCGAAGCGCTTTAATGGCTGTTACTTGATGGCTGTACAGATATCGCTACAAGTCAATCAATAAAATCTTCCCCCGGCACTTGTTGCTAAGTAGCTATGGCTGCTGGGGTTTGCAGCTATTTTTTGAAGTGAGGACGACCTCACCGCTCTATTTTTATCGAGGACGGCCTCGCATTTAAATGAGGTGCTTATGAGTTGGTTTGTTCTTGTTGTTGCAGGTTTATTAGAGACAGCTTGGGCCATTGGGCTTAAATACTCTGAAGGCTTTACACGTTTTTGGCCAAGCTCTATTACAGTCGTTTTATTGATAGTTAGCCTGTGGTTACTTAGCGTTGCGATGAAATCCTTACCGGTAGGTGCGGCTTATGCTATTTGGGTTGGCATCGGTGCTGTTGGTACTGTGGTGCTTGGTATAGTCCTGTTTGGTGAATCGGCGCAACCCTTAAAGCTGCTTAGCTTGGGGCTTGTCGTTGCAGGCTTGGTCGGTCTCAAATTGACCGCATAATACTAACGCAGTTTGTTTTCCCCTTTTGTTAATTTATACAGCGTGGTGTTCGTCGACCTGTGCTGTGTTTTTGTATGGATACGCTATTTTTATCATCCCATATGTTGTTGTCATAATTGATCATAATTGCCCATCGCTTTAACCTTTTTGATCCCCGCCAGCGCCCACTTTGTACGGTTTAATCATATTGAGTTTTACTTAAACCGGTCCATTGTGAGGAATGAATTATGAAGAAAATACTATTAACCAGCGCTCTTCTGGCGGTAACTACTACGCCGCTGGTAATGGCTGATGACTATCAATTTAACAGCGAGAGTGCTTCGGCTAAATCCAGTGCGTATACAGAGTTGAGGCGAGGCGGTGTTTTTTTTGGCTCGGCCGTAGCAGGTGCTGTGTTAGCAGGCCCGATTGGTATGGCAGTGGCCGCTATTGGGGGTGTGTGGTTGGATGAGCAAGTTGAAAAAGCAGCGGTGCTAGAAGCGGTAAGTGCTGATTTAGCGGTCGATTTGAATGAGGCAAATTCACAGATAGTTCTGTTAGGGTATCAGTTGGATAAAGCTGAACAATCATCCGCTAAGCATGCGCAGCTTGCCTTGGATCAATTACAGCTCGAAATGTTATTTAAGACAGGTAGAAGTGAATTAACCTTATCAGGCAAGCAGCGTTTAGTTTTATTGGCTGACTTTATGAGTAAGTCACCTGCGTTGGATATTCAACTTGACGGTTACGCCGATCCCAGAGGGGATGCGGAGTATAATTTGTCATTATCTGCTGCACGTGTCGAGTCGGTAGTTACGCAATTAAAGACCCTTGGTGTAGCTTCGGAGCGAATTAGCAGCTTTAGTCACGGTGCTAGCCAATCGCAGTCACAGCAGGGTGATTACGATGCTTATGCGCTGGAGCGGGTGGTGCGGATTCAATTACTTAATAATAAATCGATCACCGATAAATCAAGTTCGGTAGCCCAGGTGACGTTGTCGCAGTAGTTGGGATTGCAAATAATCAGGTTTAAGATCGACAGCGTAGAGCTATAGTGATATCCACAAATCAAGTAACCCGGTCATTAATCCGGGTTACTTGATTATGGATTATTTTAAGTGGGTAAGTGGATAGTAAAAAATACGCCACTTGCATCGTCACGATTGGCTGCGCTGATACTACCGTGGTGGAATTGAACAATCAAACTAACAATATATAGGCCGAGCCCAAGGTGTGAGGAATTCTTATTTTGCTCTCTTAGCGATACCATATTATTAAATAATTGACTGCGCATTTTTTCCGGCAATAAAGGGCCGTCATTGCTGACGGTGATTTCAATGTATTTATTGTGGTGCGACAGGGTAAAGCCAATTAATCCATTTTCTGGACAAAAACTAGCGGCATTGTCAATAAGCTTATCTAGCATTTGAACCAGTAAATCGGGGACTGCCTGAATGGTGTAATTAAATCCATTACTACTGCTAAAATTAATGCGGTGTTGTGGATAAATATCTTGATACGCAGCGCTGACACCGCTTAGTAATGTGAATAGATCGATAGTTTCAAGTTCGGCATTTTCGATGCTGGCTTCAACGCGGCTGGCCTCACTCATGGCGGTTAAAATATTGCCAAGGCGTATGGCACCTTGTTTGGCGCGCTGCTGATATGTTTCACTGTGCGGATCCAGTGGTTGATTATTTAAGTTGTCTAGCGAAGAGTGAATAATCGCCAGCGGTGTGCGTAACTCATGGGAAAGTTTGCGCGATAGTGTTTGTAAATACTCGGTGTAATCGCCAATACGCTGTAATAGCTGCGCATAGTTACGAGTGAGGTCGCCTATTTCGTCGGCGGCGCGGCTGGTCGGAAAGTTGTCGAGTAGTTTGCCATCATCGCTTAATACCTCGGTTGCGGCACGGCTTAAACGTTTGATTCGCCAGGATAGCCAGGAAGTGTAGCCCAGTAAAGCAATGGCTACCAAAATAATGGCTCCCAGGCTAAGAGCTAATAATTTATTGAAGGCGTTATCAGATAGGGCTGCTAACTGCTCACTGCTTTGTTCTGCAACTACCACACCAATAATATTTTGTTTGTTAGCTTCTGTCGCCTCGGCCTTATTATGAAAAACTGGGACGGCGACGGCTAAAATATTTTGGCTGCTATGTTCGGGGTCTTTATACCATCGACTATTACTGTGACCATCGAAACCGCGAATAACTTCTAGGCGCTCGCTAAAGTTAGTGCTTTCGCTATATTGGGTTTTGAGGTGAATATTTGAGTTGAGTAAAAACCGGTAGAGTTTTTTGATGAGCCAGTGACTATTTTCGGTGGTGTCTCTTTGTTCTATCGCTTTAGGCAGTTCAATTGTACCTGTTTTGGCTAGTAGCCAATAGTGGGGCTCTACTACATTGATACGTTGGCCGGGCTGTTCAAATATATCTAGCTGCTGCTGCAGTGCCGCTGATTGATAAATATAATAAGGGGGACGTGAATGTGGCGCGTTAGCCATAGGGCCGTAGTAATCTGTAGTGTGATTGTTGCTGGTTTCCTTGTGTTCACTATTATTGCTACGAATATTATCAGCATTTTGATCAATAATATAAAAGCTCAATCTGCCGGCTGCCAGCTCTGTTGGCAGTGATACCTCTAAATCATAACCGGCTTCGGTGTCTTGCCAATAGGCATTAATTTTAGATTCGCGATAAATACGGTTAGTTTCATTGCGATAACGCGCGATGACGTTACCCGGTGCCGAGGTTGTGAATATATACTGGCGGCCACTAGCGGCGATCACTGCAATACCATCACCATCGTCAATTAGCGATTGAGCTGGATTGTTATAAATAACGTTATTATCGATGACCTGAAAGTATAAAAATAATTTTTTATTGTGGATGGCACTGCGCACTGTTACTGATTGCTGCGGGTTGTGAGCGGCTTGGTACGGTATCGCTGGGATCGATTCCCAGCCTTCGCTGTAACCATCTATCCACAGTGAGGATGCTAAAGGGTGAAAATAAAGGGGGGTGAAATGTTCATCGCTGTTATAGGTTTGCAGTAAAGCCGCTTGTTGTGACAACACCGAGGCGACGGCCTTGGTGCTTGCCATTAAGGTTTGCTCTTGGCTGGTACGAAAAATATTATCAACTTCGCGAATATATTGGCAGCCAGCCCAAGGTAAACAGAGCAATATGATGCTGACGCAAAGTAGTTGTTTATTAAGCGTCATACTGCTTTCCAGCGATAGCCCATGCCATAGGCGGTTTCAATGGCGTCAAAGTCTGCATCTACGGCTAAGAATTTTTTTCTTATGCGTTTTACATGTGAGGTGATGGTGTTGTCATCGAGCACTACATTGGCGGCATCCATGAGTTGCTGACGATTCTTAACATGGCCCGGGTGGCGGGCCAGTGCGTAGATAATCCAAAACTCAGTGACGGTTAGATCGATATTGAGGTTATTCCAGCGGGTGTTCATGCGCTCTTTATTGATCATCAGCTTGCCATGGCTGATGATATCTTCCTTGAGGGAAGGGGCTTTTAGAGCATCTACACGGCGGAACAGAGCGACAATACGCACCATCATCTGTGCTTGGCTGATGTCTTTGGTCAGGTAGTCGTCGGCACCCAGGCGCAAGCCGGAAATGACGTCAAACTCACTTTCCCTCGCGGTTAAAAATACGATGGGTAGCTCGGGGCTGCGGCTGCGTAGCTCTCGGCATAAGTCAAAGCCACCTTCAATTTCATCACCCAGGCCGACATCAATAATCGCCAAATCTGGCAGTTGTTGTTGAAAGCCTCGCAGTGCCGAGGGACGGTCACTATAAACGCTGACCAGGTAGCCTTGCCGGCTGAGTGCGTCACGGTAATTGGCTGCAATAGTCGGTTCATCTTCCACGATGGCAATATGCCTGGCCATGGTTTATTCCTGTATTTGTAATCGTTGGTTACATGGGTTGTTGGCTAAGTGGTGCGTCTGCTGGCCGCTGACTTTCACGGGGGCTTTATTGTAGCTTAGCTAATGGTGTAATAGTGGCTTTGTCATAATTCGCCACAATTGCTCACTTGACCGCCATATTAGCCCCACCAAATTGCCGCAGTTGTTTGTCTTACTAAAGCCTCAAAGGGTTGCTTGAGCAATTCGTTTCATTTAAACGGGGCTTTTTATGTTTATATTCAGACGCCATCCCAAGCGAGTAGTTCTTGAGGATTATTGTTTAGGTTATACGCGAAAAAAATCGCGCCGCTGGCGTTATTACTCGTTGACGTTGCTGCTACTGATCATTGGCTTGCTGGCTTGGCGTTCAGCGCAAGCGATGCCGGCGCCTGTTGGGTCGCAACCCGGTTCGATATTAAGCTTAGAGAATGAAGATGTCAGCTTGGCGGAAGTTAAAGCTGGACAGTTATTGCTCAGTGGTGATGGTGCTGGTTATCGGCGCAGTGTGATGCTACAGGGTGCTGTGCATTTTCAGATCAGTGGCATGATTGCTCAGGTTAAGCTGAGTCAGCGCTTTCGTAATGATTCAACCGCTTGGGTGGAGGGGGTTTATGTTTTTCCGTTACCCGAACAGGCGGCGGTAAACCGGTTGCGAATGCGAGTGGGCGAGCGGCGTATTGAGGGCGAGATAAAAGAAAAAAAACAGGCAAAGCAACTTTATCAGGCGGCAAAAAATGCGGGTAAAAAGACCGGTTTGGTCGAGCAGCAACGGCCCAATATATTTACTACCCGTGTTGCCAATATTGCCCCCGGTGAGACGGTTGAAATCGAGTTGGAATACAGTCAGAAGGTGGCATACGATCAGGGCCAGTTTAGTTTGCGTTTTCCGATGACTATCACTCCACGCTATATACCCGGCAAGCCTTTAATTCCTCGGCGCGAGGAGCCAGGTCTGTATCAAACTGCAGCGCAGTCGTTGTTAACGGGAGCTATGGGCTGGGCATTTAATACCGATCAAGTGGCTGATGCCGATCAAATTAGCCCCTGGTTATCCCCTGAAGTATCGAGCGTGAAGGCACCGATTAACCCCATGGCTATCACTGCTGAACTGGATATGGGTATGCCGTTACGAAACATCGACAGCGCTTATCACAATATTGTCTTATCCCGACAAGGCAACCGTTATAAGCTGAGGCTTAGCGCGGCTAAAGTCGCTATGGAGCAGGATTTTGTGTTGAGCTGGCGTCCGGTGACAGGGGCCGAGCCAGAAGCGGCGCTGTTTGCTGAAATCCTGCCAGTTGAGCTTGCAGCAGATGAGTTTGCTGCCACACCGGATCCGTCAGAGGCTTATATATTGATGATGTTATTGCCTCCTGTCATGCAGTCGCAGGCGGAGGGGCTGGCAAAAGAGGTTATTTATATCATTGATACCTCTGGCTCCATGGATGGAGTATCGATTCGTCAGGCCAAGCAAAGCCTGCTGCTGGCGATGGATCATTTACGCCCACAGGATCGCTTTAATATTATCGAATTCAATTCAAAAACCTTTCCGTTGTTTGATCAAGCTGTTATCGCTGATAGGCGCCACCTGCAACAGGCGCGTGATTACATTCGCAATATTCAGTCTGGTGGTGGTACTGAAATGCTAGCGGCACTGCAGGCCGCTTTTACTGAGCCGCAACAGTCAGCATCAGCTATCAGGCAAATTATTTTTATCACTGATGGTGCGGTAGGTAACGAGGAGGCATTGTTCAAAGAGATTCAACAGCATTTAGGCAATAGTCGGTTGTTTACCGTAGGGATTGGATCAGCTCCTAATAGTTACTTTATGCGTAAGGCGGCTCAGTTTGGCCGAGGTACATTCACCCATATTGGTGATATCAATGAGGTACAGCCAGTGATGTCGGCGTTGTTTGCCAAGCTAGATAGACCAGTGATGAGCAATATTACTTTGACTTGGTCGGATGGCATTGATGCGGAATTGTACCCAATGAAAATACCCGATCTATATCAAGGTGAGCCATTGTTAGTCAGCGCTAAGCTTAGCGCTCTAAGTGGCAGCGTATTAGTGGAAGGTGATGTTGCTGGCCAGCACTGGAGTAGAAACTTAAGTCTCACAACTAAACATCAGCAGCGCGGTGTCGCTACGCTATGGGCCAGAGAAAAAATTAGTACCTTATTGGATGAAAAGATAGCTGGCCGTGATGAAGCGCAAGTAAGAACTGATGTATTAGCCGTAGCTTTACAGCACCAGTTAGTCAGCCCTTATACCAGTTTTGTGGCAATAGAGCAGCTTATCTCTAGAGAGGAAGGGGAGCCGCTGGCTTTGTTGCCGGTAGTGAATGCCAGCCCTAAAGGTCAAGGGGCGCAAAGTTTTGCTTACCCTAATACCGCGAGTCGAGGTATGCAGAGTATTGTCTTGAGTATGGTGATATTACTACTAGCGTATTTAAGCCGCTTGTTACTACAGCGGAGGTCATAGTATGAAGAAAATGTGGAAACCTTCGTGGAAGTTATTCAATCTGAGTCTGCTGTGTGTTGCGGGTATATTGATGAGCGATGGGCTGTGGGTTTATGCCAAGGCCGAATTGGCACAGCTGTTAATAGAAAGGGCTTGGCAGCAAACCTTAGATAAGCAGGCGTCGGTTAAGCCGTGGCCATGGGCTGACACTTGGCCTGTGGCGCGATTACAGCTGGATCATTATGGTGTGGATTTATACGTGCTAAACGGTATAGTCGGCAGTACGTTGGCTTTTGGCCCAGGGGCTATTATGGGACAAGACTGGCGGGTAGATTCGCCAGAGTTTATTGCAGGCCACCGCGATACCCATTTTAAATTTATGCGTGATTTAAAAATAAATGACACGCTAACCTTGGGCAATGTATTTGGGGTCAAAACAAACTATCGGGTTGTTGAGCTGTCAATAGTAGATAGCCGTCAAGCTGAGTTATCCCCAGCCTTGTCTGGCTCAGAGCTTACGTTAATAACTTGCTACCCATTCGACGCTATTATGGCCGGCGGGCCATTGCGTTATGTCGTTAAAACTGAGTCGCTTGACCATAACAATAACAGATTGCACAGTTGGAGCTTATAACCGTGACTAATATGCAGCGCCAATATATTAAATTGTATAAATCTCTTTCGCCGCAGCAGTTGGTGCAGGTTGAAAATTCGGGTTGGCGGCGTTTTGCTGCCGATGGTTCGAAACAGCGGGTATTCTACCCCAAAGTTTATTTATCTTATGCCGAGCAAATAGCACGACAATGGGATGCGGTGCAATTTGAGCGTGGGTTTGTGGTGAGTTTTAAAATCTGCGCCGAGGTGCTGCATCGCTATGAGATACAAACTGTCGCTTACGAAGAGCACTTGGAATACCGTGTGCCAATAGCTGAGCTGGAGTTTTTTAATCAACAGATTATGGGCAAGATTGAACTGGTATCGAGCTTTTGTTCGGAGAGTGCCAGCACGTGGTTGCCAGCGGTGAATGCAAAGGCAGTTGCTACCGTTTAAATGTTGCTAAGCGTTAAGGCAGCCAGATTTCGCCTTATGTACTGATAAACTTGACGATCTCTGGCTGTATTGTTGTGCTGTTTATTCTTTGTTTTGGTCGATCTGATTGCGTAAGTCACGCAGAAAGTTCTGAATTTTTTCGCTATTTTCTGGGCCCATACGCCACATCAGTTTTTCGATATCACTAGCTGCCTCAAGATTTTGATCGGCGTATTTGTACAGAACTCCGGGCCGTTTCAGGGCGGGGGCCTGCTCCAGTGGTTCAGTGGCTAGCACCTGACTGATGGTTTGCTTAAAGCGCTGGTCGAAACTACCAGTTTTGCCTTGTTCTTTATAGGCTTGTTCTAGTGCTGGCAGCCATTCGTTGTAATATCTAGCTGCTAAACTGCTATCCATTGCGGTGACAGTGTCAATAACTTCGTCCATTCGGGCATAGTTTGAGCTTGCAAGAGTCGATTTATCGTCAGTGCTGAATTTGCTCATAGGGTAATCGATAGGAAGGTAGCGCTTGGGCATTTTGCCATCGGCGAGCAAGTCAACAGTAAGTACCCACTTGCGTATTTGTTCGTTGGGCAGCAACCACTTGGATAACTTGGGAGCGAAGTCGGTAACAGCGCTTCGTACCTGTGGGTCACTGTTTTCCAAAGATGCTGGTGCAGGAATAATAGGGTCTTCGGGCTCAATAACTACGCTAGGTTCTTCTACCGTCTCTGCGGGCTCTGCTGTTTCAGGCTCGGCAACAGGTATAGGCGGAGCCTGCACTACCGGCTCTTGGGTTACTGGCTGGGGTTCGTTGCTGCTATAGAGTTGCCAGCCGATGATCAGCGCAACGATGACAATAATACCGATGATCAATCCTAGCGTGTTCTTGTTTGGCATAATATACCCCTTTAGGAATGGTTTATTTAAGATGATTGTACTGTCGGCGGATAAATATGCCAGCGCTGTAAAATATATTTAATTCGACTGCGCCTGGCTGCTGTTATCCGGCTTTTTGTAAGCGGTCTCAGGTGCCGCTAATTAATTATTGATATGAAGAATTAGTCAATTCTTGCCAAGGGAAGTTCAGGCTTGGGTCTTAATCCAGCAATGTGCGATGAAGTGAGACCCGCTCTACACAACACGAGTATTAACATAGCATCAATGATCGCTTGTTACAGCCAGTCATTCAATAAGATGCCAATACCAATTCTGTTAATCGAATGGTCGTAATCAATGAGGCTTTCGCCGTAACCATTATAGTATTGTAGATAGCCTTTAAAGCGATCGCCCATGGGGAAGGTCCAATCTAATTGGATTGCTCCTTTATTATCGCTGCGAAGATTGTTGGTGAGAGTGATACCCAGTAATTGTTTTTTGTACTTGTAAAAAACACTGATATCGCCATAGCCGGTATATTTTAGGATGTCGGGGTTATCATCATCGTCATCATCTTCGGGAAGCCGGTACCAGGCGCGCCCAGCTAAAACGAGGTTGCCTTGTTCCAGAGTGCCGCCGCCGACAATTCTATTCCAACTTCTCGACAGTGGATCATCGCGACCATTGGACTCATGATTAAAGCCTAGGGTTAAAATTCTGTTGGTAAACCCCAGTACTTCAAATTTAGTATTCCAACTTAAAAATAGCTCTGGCTCGTAGTTGGTTTCTCGAAAAGGGGCTGATTCCTCATTGTTGTAGACCTGCCACCATGATTGCTGCGAATAAGCTGCCCAAAGGTCACCGCCGAGCACACCTTTAGCTACACGGGCTTTAAAACTTATCTGCAATTTGGCTTCTACTCGATCAACGTCGCCATCGGGAAAGGTGGCTTTGAATGATTCCTTGTTTGGGTTGGAGTTATAAGAGGCGTATAAAAGGTAGTTGGGTCGATAAGACGAAATGGTAAAAGGGTTGTGCTCGGCTAAGCTCTCTGTCGCTATACGATCGGATAGTGCTTGCTCAGCACTGTTTTCTTCAGGTACCTCAGTGTCGACAAGTTCTTTGGCTCGATTTTGCGCTGCTTGCTGTTTGCAGTAGTTGCGGAGCTCGGCCACGGTTTCGGGGCCCTGAGCAAGCTGTAATTGCTGCAGTAAACAGTGCTGCTTATCGTCTATGGAGACGTCGGCAAAACTGCTTGCGGTATTGAATAGTGAATATAAGCCTATCGATATCAATGTCAGGCCGGTAAATCGGGTCACGTATGTTTTCCTTTGTGGTTGTGGTCAGAAGGTAATTGAGTTTGGTTGTCATTTTTGATTATCTAAGTGTATTAAGCTAGATAAACCGGAGTAGCTCAAGGATAAAATAGAGCTTATTGGTGAATAGGTTGTCATTCGCTGTAGCGTCGACAATAGTTGTGCTGAGTCAGTTTCGTTGCTAGCCTCACTAATAGCTAGTTGAGTTAAGCTTTTCCAGCAAATTAAACTTGGTTGGTTCGTGGTTGTACAGGTTACATGAGAGTTGAGTTATGGAAAACAAGGCAAAAATTCTTATATTACTGACGATAAGCTTAATGCTATCGGCTTGTCAGTCAGATAACGAGCATTTTTGTGCCCGTTATAGCTATCTTTATAACCAGTTGCTAGAGCCGGGGGTGCCGCCTTACGCCGACATGAAGCGGCAGTTGCAAGATGAGCTGAGTAATACCCAAAAAGATCAGGCTCAGGCCAAATTTATGTTGTTTGTGTTGGAGGATTGGTATTCGGAGATAAAGCCCGATGGAGAGACTCCGCAGGATTTTTGCCTGCGGATCAAGCGCTGGCAGGCTTATCGATAATAATATAGAGGCG
>Ga0172382_10005167_pt1 | contig 19592 bp, 18 predicted proteins | sample Leawel138RmetaG_FD_122245 | JGI IMG/M metagenome (GOLD analysis project Ga0172382, IMG submission 122245) | Leachate microbial communities from a municipal landfill in Southern Ontario, Canada - Leachate well 138R metaG | ecosystem: Engineered > Solid waste > Landfill > Unclassified | place... | reverse complement strand
GCGCTGCAAGTTCAACCTGATCCCGTTCAACCCGTTTCCGGCATCGGGCCTGCAGCGCTCCAGCGACGCGGCCATTGGCGCGTTTGCACGCATCCTCAGCAACGCCGGCCTGGTCACCACGGTACGCAAGACCCGCGGCGACGACATAGACGCGGCCTGCGGGCAGCTGGTCGGCGAGGTGCAGGACCGCACGCACGCCGGGCAGCGCATGGCCGAGCGCCGTGCCGCCATGCAGCACCACCGCGGCGGCGCGGCCCGCCGGGCACCCAAGATAAGGATGATTCCGTGACGACAGCAACCGGCCTGCCGTGGCGCCGCTTTTTCCTGTTGCTGGCTGTTGCCGGCCTGCTGGTCCTGGGCGGCTGCACGACCACCGGCGGCGACAAGTACGCCAGCGCCGGCGGCAGCGCGGCAGACGTACGCCATCGCGCGCAGACGCACCTGGAGCTGGCCGCCGGCTACCTGGAGCACGGGCAGCTGCAGGTTGCGCAAAGCGAGGCCCAGATCGCGCTGCAGTCGGACCCGTCGTACGCCGATGCCTATGACCTGAGCGGCATGGTCTACATGGCCATGAACGACCACGAGCAGGCCAGGGCGCAGTTCCAGCGCGCCATGACGCTGAAGAAGGACAACGCCAGCGCCATGCACAACCTGGCCTGGCTGCTTTGCCAGGATCGCAACTACGCCGAGTCGGACGCGCTGTTTGCGCGCGCGCTGGACGCGCCCAACGCCAACCGCCCGCAGACGCTGCTGGCGCGCGGCGTGTGCCAGGCGCGCGCGGGCAACCCCGCGCAGGCTGAGGCCACGCTCATGCGCGCGTACGAGCTGGATGCCGCCAACCCGCTCACGGGCTACAACCTGGCCTTGCTGATGTTCCAGCGGGGCGATGCCGAGCGGGCGCGCTTCTACATCCGGCGCCTGAACAACAGCGAGCTGGCCAATGCCGAATCACTGTGGCTGGGCATACGCGTGGAACGCCAACTGGGCGACCGCGTCGCTGTGGAGCAGCTCGCCGAACAGTTGCGCCGGCGCTTTCCGGATTCGGTTGAGCTGAGCGCATACGAGCAGGGCCGGTTTGATGAGTGAGGAGCCGGACCTGCCAGGCGGCACCGGGGCGGCTGAACACCCGGAAACCCGGGCCACGACGTACACGGCCGGTGCCATGCTGCGGCACATCCGCGAGTCGGCCGGGCTGGACCGGGCCATCGTGGCCAGCGCGTTGAAGATCACGCCGCAAACACTCGAGGCGCTGGAGCAGGACCGCTACGAGGCGCTGCCCGACCTGGCGTTTGCACGCAGCCTGGCGGCGTCGATCTGCCGCAATTTCGGCGTTGACCCGGCGCCGGTGCTGGCGCAGCTGCCGCAACCGGACATGGCCCAGCTGCCCATGCCCGAGGGCGGCGTCAATGCGCCTTTCCACAGCGCCAGCGACCGGCCCATGGCCATGCTGCCCAAGTACGTGTCGCGGCCGCTCACGGTGGTGGTCGCGCTGTTCCTGCTGGGCTCGTTGCTGCTTTGGCTGTGGCCGACGCTGCCGATCCGGCTGTCCGATTCGCCCGCCGACGTGCAGACCGTGAGCACCGATGCGCTGCCCGGCATCGACGTGCAAGATGCGCAAGATCTTGCGCAGGCCGACACGCCGCCTGCGGCCGGCGGACGGCTGCAGCCCGGCGCGCTGCCAGCGGACGCGGTTTCGGCGACGGCGCAGGCAGCCGCGGAACAACAGGCCGACGCGGACGATGCGGACGAGGCCGAGGAAGCGATGGCCAGCGCCGCCGAGGCAGCAGGGGCGGACGCTGCAGATGGTAGCGGCGCGGCGGAACCCGCGATCGACGCGACCGATGGCGACGCGTCCGTTGCGGTGGCTGCGCTGGCGTCCAACCCCGACGACAGCGCGAACAATGGCAATGATGCTACAAAGGAGGAAGAGGAAGCGGCCGCGCCGGCTGAGAGCGACGACCTGGTCATAGAGGCGTCTGACGAAAGCTGGGTCTCGGTCCGCGACGCGGGCGGCAACATGCTGTTCAACCGCCTGCTGGAAAAGGGTGAGACGGCGCGGATCAGCGGCGCCAAGCCGCTGTCGGCCACCATAGGCCGCAAGAACGCCGTCACCGTGCTGGTCCATGGCGAGCCGTTTGATCACCGCTCGGCCAGCACCAGCAGCGTTTCACGCTTCAAGGTCAACTGATGGACATGGCAGTCATCTCCGGGACCGGGCCCATTGCCCTGGTCAAGCCGGCCACGCGGCACACGATGCAGGCGCGCGTGGCCTGGGGCGGCAACGTGGTCACCGTGGGTGGCGACGCGCCGGTGCGCGTGCAGTCCATGACCAACACCGACACGCAGGACGCCGGGGCGACCGCGCAGCAGGTTGCCGAGCTGGCGTACGCCGGCAGCGAGCTGGTGCGCATCACGGTCAACACGCCGGAGGCGGCCGAGCAGGTCCCGCGCATCCGCGAGCGCCTGGACGCCATGGGCGTTGACGTGCCGCTGATCGGCGACTTTCACTACAACGGGCACCGGCTGCTGACCGAGCATCCGGGCTGCGCCCAGGCGCTGTCCAAGTACCGCATCAACCCCGGCAACGTGGGCCGCGGCTCCAGGCACGACCAGCAGTTCGGCCTGATGATAGAGGCGGCGCTCAAGTGGGACAAGCCGGTGCGCATAGGCGTCAACTGGGGCAGCGTCGACCAGGCGCTGCTGACCCGTCTCATGGACGAGAACGGCGCCCGTGCGCAGCCTTGGGACACGCGGCAAGTCATGTACGAGGCGCTGGTGCAGTCGGCGCTGGGCTCGGCGCAGCAGGCGGTTGACTGGGGCATGGCGCCGGCGCAGGTCATCCTCAGCACCAAGCTGAGCCGCGTGCAGGACCTGGTCGCGGTGTACCGGGCGCTGTCGGCACGCTGCGACCACGCGCTGCACCTGGGGCTGACCGAAGCGGGCATGGGCACCAAGGGCACGGTGGCGTCCACCGCCGCGCTGTCGCTGCTGCTGCAGGAGGGCATAGGCGACACCATCCGCGTCAGCCTGACGCCGCGGCCGGGCGAGGCGCGTACGCAGGAGGTGCGGGTGGCGTCCGAGATCCTGCAGGCGCTGGGGCTGCGCATGTTTGCCCCCAGTGTCACGGCGTGCCCGGGCTGCGGCCGCACCACGAGCACCGTGTTCCAGTCGCTGGCGCAGGACGTGGACGAGTACCTGCGGGCGCAGATGCCGGTGTGGCGCACCAAGTATCCTGGCGTGGAGACGCTCAAGGTCGCGGTCATGGGCTGCGTCGTCAACGGGCCGGGCGAGAGCAAGCACGCCGACATCGGCATCAGCCTGCCCGGCAGCGGTGAAACGCCGGTGGCACCGGTCTACATAGACGGCAAGAAGGCGATGACGCTGCGCGGCGAGCACGTGGCCGAAGAATTCCACGCCATCGTCGAGCGCTACGTAGAAAAACGCTTTGGGCAAGGCGCTGCCGCTGCGTCTGATGGCAGATGAGCTGGCTGCTGCGCAGCTGCATGACGGCGGCGGCGCCGCCGCCATGATCCCTGATCATGGGTCGCCACGGCGGCCATCATCGACGGCCCGGCGGGGTCGAGGTCATCTGTCATGCGCGATGCCGTGTTAAGCATCGCTTTACACGCGAACGTATTTCATGTCAAAACAAGCAGCCATCACCGCCGTCAAGGGCATGAACGACATCCTGCCGCCGCAGTCGGCGCGCTGGCAATGGCTGGAAGCGGTGGTGCGGCAGGTCATGGCCGCGTACGCGTACCGCAACGTGCGCACGCCCATCGTCGAGCAGACGCACCTGTTCGTGCGCGGATTGGGCGCGGTAACCGACGTGGTGGAAAAGGAAATGTACTCGTTCGATGACCGCGCCGACAAGCGCGGCACGGCCGAGCAGCTGAGCCTGCGGCCGGAGAACACGGCCGGCGTCGTGCGCGCAACCATAGAGCACAACCTGCTCTACGATGGCGGCAAGCGCCTGTATTACATGGGCCCCATGTTCCGCCGCGAGCGGCCGCAGCGCGGCCGCTACCGGCAGTTCCACCAGGTCGGCGCCGAGGCGCTGGGCTTTGGCGAGCCGGCGCTGGACGCCGAGATCATCCTGCTGGCCGCACAGCTGTGGTCCGAGCTGGGCCTGTCCGACTGGCGGCTGGAGCTCAACTGCCTGGGCGAACCGGACGAGCGTCGCGCACACCGAGCGGCCTTGATTGCCTACTTCGAGCAGCACGAGCACGCGCTGGACGCCGACGCCCGGCGCAGGCTGCACAGCAACCCGCTGCGCATCCTGGACACCAAGAACCCGGACATGCAGGCGCTGGTCGAGGGCGCACCGCGCCTCATGGATTACCTGGGCGAAGCGTCGCGAGCGCACTTTGACGCCGTGCAGCAGCTGCTGGCCGCGGCCGGGCTCGCGTATTCGATCAACCCGCGGCTGGTGCGCGGGCTGGACTACTACAACCTGACCGTATTCGAGTTCGTCACCGACCGGCTTGGCGCGCAGGGCACCATCTGCGGCGGCGGCCGCTACGACTACCTCATAGCGCAGATTGGCGGCAAGCCGGCGCCGGCCGTGGGCTGGGCGCTGGGCGTCGAGCGCGTGCTGGAGTTGCTGGGCGACGCTGGGGGCGCTGCGGATCCGGCCGCACCGGACGCGTACGCCGTGATCCCCGATCCCAGCCGGCTGGACGCCGTGCTGCCCTGCCTGCAGGCGCTGCGCGCCGCGGGCGTGCACGTGCAGATGCACGGCGGCGGCAGCGGCAGCTGGGGCAGCATGAAGAGCCAGCTCAAGCGGGCCGATGCGTCTGGTGCGCGCTTTGCGCTCATTTTTGGCGAGCGCGAGCTGCAGCAGGGCCAGGTGGCGGTCAAGGCGCTGCGCGACGGCAGTGGCGAGCAGACGCTGCAGCCGCTGGCGCAGCCGGGACAATGGGCCGGTCGCCTAAAATCTGCGCGTTGATGCGGCACGCGTCTGCGGCCGCGCCTTGGGCGTCTTGGATGCGGTGGCCCCGCATGGCGCCAAATTTTGTGGAATGACATGGCAAGAAATACGCTGGACGTCCAGGAACAGGAACAGCTGGAGGCGCTCAAGGGTTTCTGGGCGCGCTTTGGCGACTACATCACCTGGGCGCTGATCATCGTGCTGGGCGGCTACGCCGCGTTCAACGGCTGGAACTACTGGCAGGCGCGGCAGGGCGCCAAGGCGGCGGTGCTGTACGCCGAGCTCGAGCGCAGCGTGCACGCGGACGACGTCAAGCACCTGGAGCAGGTGATCGGCGACATGAAGTCGCGCTACGGCCGGACCACGTACGCCGCGTACGGCGCGCTGCTGGCGGCCAGCGCATTCCAGGAGCACGACCAGCCGGCGCAGAGCAAGGAGCAGCTGGCCTGGGTCGCCGACAAGGCGCCCGACGATGGCCTGCGCGCGATTGCGCGGCTGCGGCTGGCGTCGCTGCAGATTGGCGCCGAGGAGTACGATGCGGCGCTGCAGACGCTGTCCAAGCGCATGCCGCCGCAGTTTGCCGCGCTGGCGGCCGACCGCCGCGGCGACGTGTACCGGCTGCAGGGCAAGCGCAGCGAGGCCGTCGCCGAGTACCGCCAGGCGTACGCAAAGCTGGCGCAGCAGGACACGGACTATCAACAGGTGGTTGGCATCAAGCTGAATGCGCTGGGCGTTGATCCGGATGCCGCGCACAAGACGGAGACAGGCTGATGGACAGATCCAGGAGACGGCTACTCGTGGGCACGGCACAGGTGCTGGGCGCGGGCTGGCTGGGCGCCACGCTGGCCGGTTGCGCCGGCGGATCGGCGCGCCCGGAGCCCGATCCGTTGCCGCGGGAGATGGGCACGCTGGGCGTGCGCCAGGTGTGGACGGCGCAGCTGTCCGCCAAGATCGGCTATCCGCTGCAGGTGGCCGCCCTGGCCGACCGCGTCGTGCTGGCGGGCGACGACGGCCAGGTGCTGACGCTGGACGCGGGCAGCGGGCGCGAGCTGGCGCGGGCCAGCGCGGGCGCCGCGCTCAACGCCGGCGTTGGCAGCGACGGCCGCATTGCGGCCGTGGTCACGCGCACCAACGAGGTGGCTGCGTTGCAGGGCGGGCAGCTGCTGTGGCAGCGCCGGCTGGGCACGCAGGCGTACACTGCGCCGCTGGTGGCCGGCGGGCGCATTTTCGTGCTGGGCGCCGACCGCTCGCTGACCGCGTTTGACGCGGCCGGTGGCGCGCGCCTGTGGCACGTGGAGCGTCGCTCGGATCCGCTGGTGCTGCGGCAGGGCGGGCTGCTCATGCCGGTGGGCAACACGCTGGTGGCCGGGCTGTCCGGGCGCATGGTGGGGGTCAATCCGGATACCGGCGACATCCTCTGGGAAGCGCCCATCGCGTCGGCGCGCGGCGTCAACGACATAGAAAAGCTGATCGACCTGGTGGGCGGCGTGTACCGCCAGCAGGACATGGTTTGTGCCCGCGCGTTTGACGCGGCCATCGGCTGCGTGGACACCTCGCGCGGGGCCACGCTGTGGACCACGCCCGCGCACGGCGTCACGGGGATCACCGGCGACGCCCAGCGGCTGTACGGCGTCGAGTCCGACGGCCGCGTGCGCGCCTGGCACGTGGCCGATGGCTCGCGCGCCTGGGTCAATGACCAACTGCAGTGGCGCCGCCTGGGCGCGCCGCTGCTGCTTGGGCGCAGCGTGATCATCGGGGACGAGGACGGGGCGGTCTACCTGCTCGACGGCGCCGAGGGCACGCTGCTGGGCCGCGTCGGGACCGACAAGTCCGGCGTGGCGGCCGCGCCGGTGACGGCTGCCGGCACGCTGGTCGTCGCCACGCGCAGCGGCCGCGTCTATGGCTTTCGCACGTCCTGAGCGCCGGCTGGTCGTGCCCGGACCATGAAGCCCGTCGTTGCCCTGGTGGGACGCCCGAACGTGGGCAAGTCCACGCTGTTTAACCGGCTCACCCGGAGCCGGAGTGCACTGGTGGCTGACTATCCGGGGCTGACCCGCGACCGCCATTACGGACAGGCGGCGCTGGACGGGCGCGAATACATCGTCATAGACACCGGCGGCTTCGAGCCGGATGCCCGCTCCGGCATCTTCCACGTCATGGCCGGGCAGACGCGGCAGGCGGTGGCCGAAGCCGACGTGGTGCTCTTCATGGTCGACGTGCGGGCCGGGCTGTCGGCACAGGACCATGAGATTGCCGGCTGGCTGCGCCGCCTGGGCAAGCCGGCGCTGCTGGTTGCGAACAAGGCCGAAGGGATGCAGGGCAGCGCGCACCTGGCCGAATTCTACGAACTGGGGCTGGGCGAGGTCATCCCCATTTCCGCCAGCCACGGCCAGGGCCTGCACGGCCTGCTCGAGGCTGCGCTGGATCACGTGGACGCGGCTGCCGAGCCGCTGCCCGACGCCGCGCCGGACGATGACCAGGACGCGCCCATCCGGCTCGCCGTGGCCGGCCGCCCCAACGTGGGCAAGTCCACGCTGATCAACAGCTGGCTGGGCGAGGACCGCATGGTGGTCTTTGACGAGCCCGGGACCACGCGCGACGCCATTGTCGTGCCGTTCCAGCGCAAGGGCCAGCACTTCGAGCTCATAGACACGGCAGGATTGCGACGCCGGCGGCGGGTGTTCGAGGCCGTCGAGAAATTCTCCGTGGTCAAGACACTGCAGGCCATAGAAAACGCGCACGTGGTGGTCCTCATGCTCGACGCCACCGAAGGCGTGACCGACCAGGACGCGCACATTGCCGCATTCATCCTGGAGTCAGGTCGGGCGGTGGTGCTGGCGGTCAACAAGTGGGATGCGGTGGATGATTACCAGCGCGAGCTCGTGCGCCGCTCGCTGCAGGCGCGGCTGGCGTTCCTGCGCTTTGCGCAGCTGCATTTCATTTCCGCGCAGAGGCGGCAGGGGCTGGGGCCGCTGTGGAGCTCCATCCTGCAGGCGTACCGCTCGGCCGCGTGCAAGATGCCCACGCCCAAGCTGACGCGCCTGTTGCAGGAGGCCGTGCGCTTCCAGGCGCCCCGGCGCTCGGGCATGTACCGGCCCAAGCTGCGTTATGCGCACCAGGGCGGCTCCAACCCGCCGCTGATCATCATTCACGGCAATTCGCTGGAGGGCGTCTCCGATGCCTACAAGCGGTTCCTGGAAGGGCGATTCCGCCAGGAGTTCGACCTGACCGGAACGCCGCTGCGCATCGAATTCAAGACCTCGGGCAATCCCTACGACCGGCGCCGCAGCTGACGCCGCATCGTGCCTCGCGCCAGCGCCAGCAGGCAGGCGCGCAGCGGGACGCATTTGACCGGCCGGCGCATGCAAATCCCTTGCAATCGTGCCCTTCATCCATATCTGCAAAGATTGATTCGCTACACAACACGGAGAATATCGTGAATAACAAAGGCCAGCTCTTGCAAGATCCGTTTTTGAACACGTTGCGGCGGGAACACATCCCGGTATCCGTCTACCTCATCAACGGCATCAAGCTGCAGGGCCAGATCGAGTCGTTTGACCAGTACGTGCTGCTGTTGCGCAACACGGTCACGCAAATGGTGTACAAGCACGCCATCTCCACGGTCGTTCCTGGCCGGCCCGTCAATTTCCCGGTGGCGCCCGAAGGCGAAGACAAATGAATGTCTTGCTGCGGATCCGCATGCGTCATGGCGCGCCGGTTGCCGCTGCCCGGGCGGGCGGCGGCATGTTGAATGCCGGCCTGCCGCGCCGGTGCTGCTGACTTGCCCGCATTGGCGTCCCCCGCGACCCTCCTCATAGGCGTTGACTTTGGCAACGCCTGGTTTGACCCGCAGCTGCAGGAGCTGGGGCTGCTGGCCGAGACCGCCGGGCTCCAGCCCGTGGCCCGGCTGACCTGCAAGCGGCGCGCGCCCGATGCGGCGCTGTTTGTCGGCCGCGGCAAGACCGAGGAAATTCGCGAGCTGGCCGAGGCGCATGGCGCGGCCGAGGTGCTGTTCGACCAGGCGCTCTCGCCGGTACAGCAGCGCAACCTCGAGCGGGCGATCGGGTTGCCGGTCAACGACCGCACGCTGCTCATCCTGCAGATCTTTGCGCAGCGGGCGCGCAGCGCCGAGGGCAAGCTGCAGGTGGAGCTGGCGCGGCTGCAGTACCTGAGCACGCGCCTGGTGCGCCGCTGGACGCACCTGGAGCGCCAGCAGGGCGGCATCGGCACGCGCGGCGGACCGGGCGAGGCACAGATCGAACTGGACCGGCGCATGATAGCCACGGCCATAGGTCGTGCCAAGCGGCGCCTGGCCAAGCTCAAGAAGCAGCGCGCCACGCAAAGGCGGCAGCGCCTGCGCCAGGGCACGTTCAACATATCGCTGGTGGGCTACACCAACGCAGGCAAGTCCACGCTGTTCAACGCGCTGGTCAAGGGTGAGGCCTGGACGGCGGACCAGCTCTTTGCCACGCTGGACACGACCACGCGCAAGCTATACTTGGAAGCTGCCGAGACCTCGGTTGCCCTGTCCGATACCGTGGGGTTCATCCACGATCTGCCACACGGGCTGGTCGAGGCATTTGCAGCAACGTTGCAGGAGGCCTCTGACGCCGACTTGCTGATCCACGTGGTGGATGCGGCAAGCCCGGATTTCCGCCAGCAGATGGCCGATGTGCAGCGGGTCCTGCAGGAGATTGGCGCGGCCGACGTGCCACGCCTTCTTGTTTTCAACAAACTGGATACCCTGGCGCCGGAACAGGTGCCGCTGCGCATGCGCGATGTCGTGGAAGAGAACGGACAGCCTGTGGTACGCCTGTTCCTGAGCGCGACCACGGGCCGCGGGCTGGATGCCTTGCGTGACGAGCTGGCGCAGCGCGTGACCGCCGCGACCAGCGCCGGCAGCCACGGCGCAGACCCCGCGTTTGGGCACAATACTGGCTACTCAGCTGAAAGTGGATGGAATGACTGACCGTTTGAGCCCGCGCGGCCCGATCCGCAGAACACCCTGGCCGCGTCTGGCGCGGGCGCCTTGGCGCGCCGGCCGGGATTCGGACAATGGTGACGAGCAGCGGCCCGACGAGCCATCCCGGCCGCGGCCCGACCGCGGCGGCCACCAGGGGCCGCCGGACCTGGACGAGCTGTGGAATGACTTCAACCGCAAGCTGGGCAACCTGTTTGGCGGCGGGCGCGGTGGCCGTGGCTACCGGCGGCCCGGCTCGGGCGGACCGGGCGGCGGGGGCGGCCATTTCCGGCCCAGTGCCAAGGGTGCCGGCATCGGCGCGGTGCTGGTGATCCTGGCGCTGCTGGCCGTCTGGCTGGCCTCGGGCATCTTCATCGTCCGCGAGGGCGAGCGCGCCGTGGTCACGACCTTTGGAAAGTTTGACGGCGTGCGCGGGCCCGGCCTGAACTGGCGCATGCCTTACCCCATCCAGCGCCACGAAACCGTCCGCTTCTCGCAGATCCGCTCGGTTGACGTGGGCGGCGACGACATCATCAAGAGCACGGGCCTGCGCGAGTCGGCCATGCTGACTGCCGACGAGAACATCGTCGAGATCAAGTTTGCCGTGCAGTACCGGCTCAATGACGCGCGCGACTACCTGTTCGAGAGCAAGAGCCCGGACGCGGCGGTCGTGCAGGTGGCCAAGAGCGCGGTGCGCGAAGTGGTCGGCAAGATGAGCATGGACACGGCGCTGGCCGAGGAGCGCGACCAGATCGCGCCGCGCGTGCGCACCGTCATGCAGGACATCCTGGACCAGTACAAGGTGGGCATAGAAGTGGTGGCGGTCAACATGCAGGATGGCGGCGTGCGTCCGCCCGAGCAGGTGCAGGATGCCTTTGACGACGTGCTCAAGGCCGGACAGGAGCGCGAGCGCATCAAGAACGAAGCGCAGGCCTACGCCAACGACGTGGTGCCGCGCGCCGTTGGTACGGCGGCGCGGTTGACGCAGCAGTCCGAAGGCTACAAGGCGCGCATCGTGGCGCAGGCCGAAGGTGATGCGTCGCGCTTCGAGGCGGTGCTGGACGAGTATGAAAAGGCGCCCCGCGTCACGCGCGACCGCATGTACATAGACGCGCTGGAGCAGGTCTACGCGGGCGCAAGCAAGGTCATCATAGACAGCGACTCGGGCAACAGCCTGATGTACCTGCCGCTGGACAGGCTCATGGAGCAGTCGGGGCAGTCGGCGTCGCGCAAGAAGAGCAGCGAGACGGTGGACACCGAGTCCCTGCCTGGCGCCGTGCCGCCCGCGTCCGAGATCCGCACACATGTCGAAGATGCGCGCAGCCGCGCCGACGCGCGCAGCCGCAGTCGCGACTCGAGCCGCTGAGCGCCGGGAGAGATCAACATGAACAAACTGGGTTTCATCGGCGCCGCCGTCATCGTCATCGTGGGGCTGGTCGCGTCCATGCTCTTTGTCGTCGACCAGCGCCAGTTTGGCGTGGTCTACCAGTTCGGCGAGGCGCAGAAGATCATCGTCGACCCGGGACTGAACTGGAAGTTGCCTGCTCCCATACAGACCGTCAGCTACGTCGACAAGCGCCTGCTGACGCTGGAGAGCCGGGAGAACGAGCCGCTGCTCACCGCCGAGAAGCAGCGCGTGCTGGTCGAGTGGTACCTGCGCTGGCGCATCAGCGATCCGCTGGAATACATCCGCAACGTGGGGCTGGACGAGAGCGCCGGCTCGCTGCAGCTGAACCGGGTCATGCGCGACGCGGTGCAGGAGGAAATCAACCGCCGCACGGTCAAGGAGCTGATTGCCGCACAGCGCGAGACGCTGATGGCCGACGTCAAGGCCGCGGTGATCAAGGCCGTCCAGCGTGGCAACCCCTGGGGCATAGACATCATTGACGTGCGCATCACGCGCGCCGACTATGTGGCGTCGATCACGGAATCGGTGTACAGGCGCATGCAGGCCGAGCGCCAGCGCGTGGCCAATGAGCTGCGCTCCACGGGGGCGGCCGAAGGCGAGCAGATCCGTGCCGAAGCCGATCGCCAGGTCGAGGTCACCATTGCCGACGCGTACCGCGGGGCGCAGACGACGCGCGGTGAAGGCGACAGCGTGGCCAACAAGACCTACGCCAAGGCCTTTGAGCGTGACCCGGACTTTGCCGAGTTCTACCGCAGTCTCAACGCGTACAAGGACAGCATCGGCCAGCCGGGCGACCTGCTGGTCATCGACCCCAAGACCTCGGACTTTTTCAACAGCATGCGCGACAGCGGCTCGCGGCACTGAGTGCGGCGCGGAATCCGGCCATGACGGGCAAGCTTCTGGTTGCGGCGCTGGGGCTGGCGCTCGTGCTCGAGGGCCTGATGCCGCTGCTGCTGCCCGATGCCTGGCGCCGCGCCTTCACGCAACTGCTGCAGCTGCGTGACGGGCAGATCCGCTTCTTTGGCCTGGTCAGCATCGCGCTGGGGCTGTTCATCATCCTGCTGGCGCGCTGACAGCGCAGGCGCCACCGATACAATGGCCGCTTCAATGGCTACGCAAGAATCCTGCCGTGTCTGCCTGGCTGCTGCCCGATTCCATTGCTGACGTGCTGCCCAACGGGGCAGCGAGCATAGAGCACCTGCGTCGCGGGCTGCTCGACACCGCGCGCAGCTACGGCTACGAGCTGGTGATTCCACCGGTGGTGGAATACCTGGAGTCGCTGCTCACCGGCACCGGCGAGGCGCTGGGACTGCAAACCTTCAAGCTGGTGGACCAGCTCTCGGGCCGCATGCTGGGCGTGCGCGCTGACAGCACGCCGCAGGTGGCGCGCATGGACGCGCACCTGCTCTCGCGCAACGGCATTGCCCGCCTGTGCTACTGCGGCCCGGTGCTGCACACGCGTCCCGAGCGGGCGCTGGCCACGCGCGAGCCCCTGCAACTGGGCGCGGAGATCTACGGCAGCAGCCGCATCGAGGCCGACCTGGAAATCCTGCACCTGGCGCTGGACTGCCTGCACGTGGCGGCGGTCTCGGACCTGCACCTGGACCTGGCCGACGTGCGCATCGTGCAGGCGCTGCTGGCAGCGGCCGCAGCCGATGCGCCCACGCAGGACGCAGTGCACCGTGCGCTCGACGCCAAGGACGCCAGCGCGCTGGCCGCGGCAAGCCAGGCCCTGCCGGCAGCTTCGCAGCAGCAGCTGCAGGCGCTGGTGGGCCTGTACGGCGACACCACGGTGCTGGATGAAGCGGGGCGGCTGCTTGGTGGCGTGCCCGGTGTGAGCGCCGCGCTTGCCGACCTGCGGTGGCTGGTTGAACGGCTGCACGACATGGCGGACGTGACCATGGGCCTGGACCTGTCCGACGCCAGCGGCTGGGGCTATTACACGGGCCCGCGTTTTTCTGTTTACTCGCGTGACGCGCGCGACGCCGTGCTCCGCGGCGGGCGCTACGATGGCGTGGGCGCCGCCTTTGATCCCCGACAGGGCGCGCGGCCGGCCGCGGGCTTCAGCCTGGATCTCAAGCAGCTTGCCGAGGTGGCCGCGCCGGCGCCAGCCGCAACCGCGGTGCGTGCCGCGTGGCACGCCTCGCCGGACTGGGCCCGCGCGGTGGCCGAGCTGCGCGCCCGCGGCGAGATCGTGGTCTGCGTCCTGCCGGGGCACGAGTCCGAGCGCGGCCAGCTCACGTGCACGCGCGAGCTGGTCCGCGATGAGGCGGGCCGCTGGCAGGTGGTTGCCTGTTGATGCGAACCTCCCCGGGCGGCGGTCCGCGCTCCGCGGCCGCGCGGGCGGACAACCCGCGCGTGGCTGCTGCGGCCCGGGCCCAGCCGCAAACTTGAAGAATCTGCAAAGGAACAGGCGTGACAACTGCAAGGAACGTCGTTGTTGTCGGGACCCAGTGGGGTGACGAGGGCAAGGGCAAGCTGGTCGACTGGCTGACCGAGTCCGCCGGCGGCGTGATCCGCTTCCAGGGCGGGCACAACGCCGGCCACACCATCGTCATTGGTGGCGAGACCACCGCGCTGCACCTGATCCCCAGCGGCATCCTGCGTCCGGGCGTGACCTGCTACATCGGCAACGGCGTGGTGCTGTCGCTGACCAAGCTGATCGAGGAAATCAGGCAGCTTGAGGCCGCCGGCGTTTCCGTGCGCGAGCGCCTGCGCGTGAGCGAGATCTGTCCGCTCATCCTGCCGCTGCACGCAGCGTTGGACGTCGCGCGCGAAGCGCACCTGGAAAAGAGCAGCGGCACGCGCATAGGCACCACCGGGCGGGGCATAGGCCCCGCGTACGAGGACAAGGTCGCGCGCCGGGCGCTGCGCGCGCAGGACCTGCGCAACCCCACGCGGTTTGCAGCCCGGCTCAGGGACCTGCTGGCGCTGTACAACCACGTGCTCACCAACATGCTGGGCGCCGGGCCGCTGGCGTTCCAGCCCATCTTTGACGAGGCCATGCGCCAGGCCGAAACCGTGCTGCCGCTGCTCGCCGACGTGTCGGCCGAACTGCACCAGGCGCAGCAGGCGGGCGCCAACCTGCTCTTTGAAGGCGCGCAGGGGACCATGCTGGACATAGACCACGGCACGTACCCGTACGTGACGTCAAGCAACTGCGTTGCCGGCAACGCGGCTGCGGGCAGCGGCGTGGGCCCCGGCATGCTGCACTACGTCCTCGGAATCACCAAGGCGTACTGCACGCGCGTGGGCAGCGGGCCGTTTCCGACCGAGCTGGACTGGCAGACCCCGGGCACGCCCGGCCACCACATGTCGCACGTGGGCGCGGAGAAGGGCGTCACCACCGGGCGCGACCGGCGCTGCGGCTGGTTCGACGCGGCACTGCTCAAGCGCAGCGCCCAGGTCAACGGGCTGCACGGGCTGTGCATCACCAAGCTGGACGTGCTCGACGGCCTGGAAGAGCTCAAGATCTGCGTCGCCTACGAACTGGAGGGGCGCCGCGTGGACCTGCTTCCGCTGGGCGCCGAGGAAATCGCGCGCTGCACGCCCATCTACGAGGTCATGCCGGGCTGGCACGAGACCACGTTCGGGGTCACCGATTACGCGCGGCTGCCGCGCAACGCGGTCAGCTACCTGCAGCGCATGGAAGCGCTGTGCGGCGTGCCCATCGCGCTGGTCTCCACCGGCCCGGACCGGGACCAGACCATCGTCCTGCGCGACCCCTTTGCGGCCGCCTGATCCACTCCGGAAGCCCCAGATCATGTTGACCCAAGACGGCAAGCACCTGTATGTCAGCTACGACGCCTACCACCGGCTGATCGAGCGGCTGGCCGTGCAGATCTATCGCTCGGGATGGCAGTTCGACACCATCCTGTGCCTGGCCCGCGGCGGCATGCGCCCGGGCGACATCTTGAGCCGCATCTTCGACCTGCCGCTGGCCATCATGTCAACGAGCAGCTACCGCGCCGAGGGCGGCAAGGTGCAGGGACACCTGGACGTGGCGCACTACATCACCACGCCGCAGGGCGAGATCGCGGGCAAGGTGCTGCTGGTCGACGACCTGGCCGACACCGGCGTGACGCTGCAGGTGGTCATAGACCGGCTCCGAAACAACTACGACAAGATCACCGAGCTGCGCAGCGCCGTGCTGTGGACCAAGGAGTCCTCGCGTTTCAAGGCGGATTATTCGGTGCAGTACCTGCCGACCAATCCCTGGATACACCAGCCGTTTGAGAACTACGACGACTGCCCGCCGGAGAAGCTGCTCGCCGAATGGCAGATCTGAGCGCGGCGGCGAGCGGCAGGCGGAAAACGGCCGGGCGCAATACCATGGGGCCATGACACACGCAAGCACCCATCTCATCCACCATCCGTACCGGCCCCCGGCCGGGTTCGACGCCCCGCAGCCGGCGGTGCACAAGGCATCGACGGTGTTCTTTCCCAGCATGGCCGCGGTGCGCCAGCGCAACTGGAAGGACAAGAGTGGCTACACCTATGGGCTGCACGGCACGCCGACCACGTTCCTGCTCGAGGAGCGCATCGCGGCGCTGGAGCACGGCACGCAGTGCGTGCTCGCGCCCAGCGGGCTGGCAGCCATTGCGCTGACCAGCCTGGCACTGCTGCGTCAGGGTGACGAGCTGCTGCTCCCGGACAACGCGTACGGCCCGAACAAGACGCTGGCCGGCGGCGAGCTGGCAAACTGGGGAATCACGCACCAGCTCTACGACGCGCTGGACGTGGCCGATCTGGCCGCGCGCATTACCGACCGGACAAGGCTGGTCTGGCTGGAAGCGGCCGGATCCGTGACGCTGGAGTTCCCCGACCTCATCGCGCAGGCGCGCCTGTGCCGCGAGCGCGGCGTGCTGAGCGCGCTGGACAGCACCTGGGCCGCGGGGCTGGCGTACAACGCCTTTGACCTGGACGGCAGCGGCGTGGGCGTGGACGTCGCGGTGCAGGCGCTGACCAAGTACCCCAGCGGCGGCGGTGACGTGCTCATGGGCAGCGTCGTCACGCGCGATGCCGAGCTGCACCAGCAGCTCAAGCTGGCGCACATGCGGCTGGGCCTGGGCATCTCCGGCAACGACGCCGAGGCCGTGCTGCGCGCGCTGCCCAGCCTGGCACTGCGCTACCGCCAGCAGGACCAGGCGGCGCGCCAGCTGGCCGCCTGGTGCGCGCGGCAGCCGCAGTTCGCGCAGGTCCTGCACCCCGCGCTGGACGCAGCGCCCGGCCATGCGCACTGGCAACAGGTCTGCGGCCACGCCGAGCAGCGCGGCAGCGGCGCCGCGGCCGGGCTCTTCAGCGTGGTCGTGGACCCGCGCTACAGCAGCGCGCAGGTCGATGCCTTTTGCGATGCCCTGCAGCTGTTCCGGCTCGGCTACAGCTGGGGCGGCCCCATCAGCCTGGCCATGGCGTACGACCTGGCCAGCATGCGCAACCCCTGGCCGGCGCACCTGGCGCGCGGCACCGTGGTGCGGCTGGCCACCGGGCTGGAAGACGTGGCCGACCTGCAGGCGGACCTGGAGCAGGCACTGGCCAGCGCCTTGCCGGCGTAGCCAGCCAGACCGGGCTTGCGTCGCCGGCGCGCGCAGCGCTCTGTCAGGGAGATCTGGCGGCAACTGACGCAAGGTTGATTCAGGTCAAGATGCGCTGATCCGCTTGCGCAGATGATGGGAATTCCCGCACACAATAAATTGGAATTCCCATGACCCAGGCCCGATCGGGCTTGCAGCGCGCGGCCATCTCGCGCAGCAAGCGCGGCTTTCTCAAGGCTTTGCTGGGCTCAGGTGCCGCAGCCGCGGCGCTGTCCGCACCCAGGCCATCGCAGGCCGCGCTGGGCGATCAGCCACCGCGGCGCCCCGAACGTCTACCCGTACCGCGCCAAGGTCTGGTTCAACCACATGGCCAACCCGGTCTACTCCATCGCCGGCTTCGAGAAGGCCCTGATGGACAAGATGAAAGACCCGGCGCTGCTCCCGCTGTCGGTGTCCATCAACCCGTTCATCAACGAGACCAATGCGCTTGCAGACTACATCGTCCCGGACACCGTCACGTACGAGAGTTGGGGAATCAACGCGCCCTGGGCCGACGTGGTTGCGCGCACGTCCACCGTGCGTGCGCCCGTGGTCGAGCCCCGCGTGGCGCGCACCGCCGATGGCGAACCCGTCAACCTGGAGTCGTTCCTGTTTGCCTGCGCCAAGACGCTGGACATGCCCGGCTTTGGCCCGGGCGCCATCCGCGACGCCGAAGGCAATCCGCACGACCTCAACAACGCCACCGATTTCTTCCTGCGCGGGCTGGCCAACATTGCCCATGCCGGCGAGCCGGTGGCGCCGGCCAGCGATGACGACCTGCAGATCACCGGGTTTGCCCGCTACGGCGATCTGCTGCAAAAGATGCTGTCAGCCGACGAATGGCGGCGCGTGACCACGCTGCTGACCCGCGGCGGCCGCTTTGACACGCTGGAAAACACCTGGGCGGGCGGGCAGATCAAGCAGCGCCACCAGCCGGCGCTGCCGCTGTGGGACGAGGAACTGGCGCAGATGCGGCACAGCATGAACGGCCAGCGCTTCAGCGGCTGCCCGGTCTGGCAGCCGACGCTGCTGGCCGACGGCACGCCCATGCGCAACGTCTACACCGAGGCCGACTGGCCGCTGCTCATGATCTCGTACAAGTCCAACCTCATGAGCTCGATCTCAATCACCGCGCCGCGCCTGCGCCAGGTGCATGCGCACAACCCGGTCTCCATCCACCACGACGACGCGCAGCGGCTGGGCATCGCCAACGGCCAGCGCGTGCGCATCAGCAGCCCCAGCGGCAGCATCAGCGCCGTGGCCGTGCTGCGCAAAGGCATCATGCCCGGCACCGTGGCGGTCGAATTTGGCTACGGACACAAGGAACTGGGCGCGCGGGCGCACCACATCGACGGCCGTGAGGTGGCAGCAGACCACGGTGCGGCCGCCGGTGTCAACATGAACGACATCGGCATCGTCGATCCCACCCGCGGCTCGGATCAGGTGAATGGCTGGGTGGACACGCTGTCGGGCGCGGCGGTGCGGCAGGGGATACCGGTGCATATTGAGGCCGTGTAATTCGCGTGTCGCAGCCGGTGCGGGCCTCACCGCCCGCATCGGATGGATACGGCAGAGGAGGCGCGGGGCAGCCTCTGGGTCATCAACGTCAGCGTCGGCACTCAGGCAATCTCCTGCCGGGCGGCTGGTGCAACCTGCAGCAGGCCGGCTTCAATCTTCGGCACTGCGGGTTGGGCGTGCGATAAGTCCCGTTTGGATTCCTCTCATGTGCCGCAGCTTGCGCCTCAACTTCCATTGCGGGCGCCGCGCAGTCGCCCGTCCGGGCCAAGTCATTTTTTCTCAAGCTCCTGTGTGCTTGATAAGTAACATGCTACGATATGTTGCATCGGTGGGTGATCGATGTATTTTTTCAAGCTTTAGCTCCTCTCGAGACTGAGCTGAAAACCTGGCCGGCAGGATTCTTGTCGGAGCGGATGTCCGCTGATTTTTAGGTCCTCTAATCTGAACTCTATATGAGGATTTGCGTTTTATACGACCCGTTGAGGCGTGGTTTTTGCGCCTAATTGTAGATAGGTATAGATGCCCACCATTCCTACTGCAACGTACGAGTCCATCTACAACCAGTACATCGCTGCGATGAAATGGATGGAAATGCTCGGCATCAAATTGAGCTCGGGCAGGACAACCCATTATGAAAGAATTCTACGCCATTGGAAGGACAAGTACGAAACTGCTACTGAAATCGAAGCGGAGGAGATATTCCCTGACTTTGTTAACTCAATGGTTGAAGTATTTGATTTCATTAGTATATACAACGCATTTCATAATATGCCACTTCAGGATTTAGAAAATATTTCACAGAAATTACAAAAAGGAGTCAATGGTCCACTACATGCATTCGAGGAGACCTCAAACTCCACGTCTGCTCGCAACTTCCTTTTTGAAGTCTCAGTTGCTGCGAGAGCGCATTATCCCATAAAGAATGTGGTTGCTATCCTAGATGCGCAATCAGATACTGGTGTCAAGCTAAATGGCAAGAAATTATGGATTGAGTGTAAGCGAGTAACGAATTTAGAGAGAATTCGGCCCAATGTGCGAAAGGCATCCATCCAGTTAGAAGTAGTATTAGGCAATAAAATTGGCTCCATGTCGTTTCGTGTGGAAAGCGACACTTTGCTCACCGCACGGCCGGCCAAAGTGGATTTTGTGGTAAATGCTTGAGTTTGGACATGCGCAGGTAGGCAATGGCGATGAAGTTCGTGC
>Ga0172382_10005166_pt1 | contig 19593 bp, 16 predicted proteins | sample Leawel138RmetaG_FD_122245 | JGI IMG/M metagenome (GOLD analysis project Ga0172382, IMG submission 122245) | Leachate microbial communities from a municipal landfill in Southern Ontario, Canada - Leachate well 138R metaG | ecosystem: Engineered > Solid waste > Landfill > Unclassified | place... | reverse complement strand
CCCGAAAAATAATTTCCGTAATGGAGGCCAAATGAACACCCCCAGCCCAGATCAGATTGCCGACAATCCGGAGCTCATGCTGACAATGTCAAACGATGAGCTCTTCGCCATTGAATGGCCGGACGTCAAAGCCATGCAGCTCAAAGCCATTCAGTCACGCTTCGATGACATGCGCGGCAGAATCAAGATGCTTACCTCCCTCACTGACGACCTGGGAATCAAGCAGATTACAAAGGCAGAGGACATAACACCGCTTTGCTTTCCCCATACCGTCTACAAGTCCTACTCCATGTCGTATATCGAGAAAGGGCGATATGACAGGCTTAATAGCTGGTTACAGGGACTGACCACCCACAACATTGAGGGAATAGACACCTCTTCATGTGACTCCCTCGAGAGTTGGCTGTCCCTGCTGGAACAGAATACGGACATGCGCCCTCAAGGGTCATCCGGCACCACGGGCAAATGCTCGTTTTTCCCCAGGGGCACCGCTGAAGAAAAGTTTCGCTTTGAGAATTATCTGAAGGTAAACGAGAGCTTTCGCGACGAGCCCGGCTCGACGCTGCGCAGTGGTGACATAGACTTCTTCAGTCCCTGGCCGGTCGCCACCGGAAGGCACAATATTCCCGGCATGTTCAACACCCTGCGCAAATGGATCTATCACGACAAGGAGAACCCCGCAGCTCATGTTCACACTCTGGGCAAAGGCCATTGGGACCTCGACCTCATCTGGTTGTCGGCAAGGATTACCGCCGCTCAAGCCCGCGGCGAGACTCTCAAAATGACACCCGTCATGCAACGGCTTAGGGAGCGTCTTCAGGAAGAGCAAAAGGCTGCGCCAGGTGAGGACCAGGTGGAGCGATTCATCCACGAACTAATGGTCGACTTCGCCGACAAGCCCGTTTTTCTGTTCGCCCCTTTTCAGATGCTGATACCCCTGGCGCAAGAGTGCGCCAAACGTGGCTACAAAGGTTTGCACCCGGATAGCTATATTCTGGGTGGCGGAAAATCCGGCAGCAAGGGCATTGAATTCCCCGACGATTGGCGCGAGCAGTGCGAAGCCGTGTTCCCTCCCCCCTACCAGGAAATCTATGGCATGACGGAGTCCACGTCCATCGCCCGGCTTTGCTCTGCGGGACAGTTCCATATGCCACCAACCATCGCATTGTTTCAGCTCGACCCCGACACCAGCGCGCCGCTGGAGCGTACTGGAACCCAAACCGGCCGCCTGGCGCTATTTGATTTGCTACCAACCTCGTATTGGGGGGGAATGATTACCGGCGACCGTATCACCATAAACTGGGATGGGGGCTGCTCCTGCGGACGCAAGGGTCCCTACATCGACGATGATATCGTGCGCTACTCCAACCTAAGGGACGACGACAAAATTACCTGCTCAAAATCACCGGATGCCTATGAAAAGGCTGTTGAACTCACTTTGGGTGCGATGTTCGACTAATTGGGAGAAAATCAATGAAACTACAACAAACACCTGACCTCATCCCGCTGATAATTCGCGGCCGCATTATCACCGACAATCTCGCAGATTTTGGTACAAGGAGGGGCGAAGCTGCCTTCAGATCTCCGGATATCAAGCAGTATCTGCCCGACTTGGTGCTGGAAGACCCTATCGACATGGAGGATATGTACCAGCTATCTTTGGACGATATCATCGACTACCTGGTACGACTTGGTGAGCGTTTGGACATCGACAGTAATGTCCATGTCCGGAAAGCCCTCGATATGCAGTTGGCTGCATCTGCCAAGAACAGTTCCGAAGAGATGATCATTGGCATGTTCAAGGCACTGCCCCGGGTAATGGAAAAGGCCCGGATCAAGGAGCATATCCATCATAACATCGGTGCCAAATACCTAGACGGCTGGGTTGAGGAAAGAATGCTGGACAATCGCATTTGCAATATCAGGGCATTCGGTGCCCGCACTGTCCATGTTATCGCCGGCAACGCCTCGGTAATCGCCCTCCAGACCATCATGGACAATGCCCTGACCCGGGGTGATGCCATCATCAAATTGCCTTCGAACGACCCCTATTTTGCCACTGCCGTCGCCCAGACAATGATCGAGATGGAGCCCGAGCACCCACTCACCAAACACCTCAGCGTGGGTTACTGGAAAGGTGGTGACGAAGCGGTCGAATCCTTCCTCTACGACGCCAGCCGAATAGAAAAAATTGTTGCCTGGGGTGGCTTCGACTCCATGCGCAGCATCCGCAACTATCTTGCTCCCGGTATCGACCTGGTTGCTCTGGATCCCAAGCTCAGCGGATCCATTATCGGTCCCGAGGCATTTCAGGACCAGATCAAACTGGAACAGGCGGCCAAACTGGCTGCAACCGATATCGGAATTTTCAACCAGGGCGGCTGTGTCAGCGCCCGGGTGATTTATGTGGTGACGGGGACCGATGCTGCGGGCATCGCCAAAGCCAACGAGTTCGGTCAGATGGTCTACGACAACATCCAGTCCCTGCCGCCCCATCTCAGTTCGGAAAGCCCTGCATTTGACGCCAACCTGAGGTCCGAGCTGGACGGCATCCGCTACAGTCCCGCCTTCAAAGTGATCGGCGGCAAGGGTGCTGAGGGTGCGGTGATCGTATCCCAGGATGACGAACTGGTAGATTTCAGCGAGCGCCTGGACTGCCGCACCGCCAATATCGTGCCCGTCGACAGCCTCGCGGACGCCCTCTCCCACTTGACAGTACACACTCAAACCATTGGAATATACCCCGACTCCCTCAAAGCCCAGCTCCGCGACCAGTGTGCCCTGCGGGGCGGCCAGCGCATCGTGTCTCTGGGTTACGCTGCCGCTGGCAACATTGCCGGGCCCCACGACGCCATTGAACCTCTGCGCCGAATGGTGCGCTGGATTCGTGACGACACCTTGACCGAAATGCGGGGAGTGTTGTTTGAAGGGTAACATTAGTCCGTCTAACAGATGGGAAAGCCTAGTGGAAAACTATCCGGGCGTGAGCTCGCTACACGAAGAAATCAGTGTGCTAATCGCAGATTTGGCACGCAAGGTTCGCACTCGGTTCGATCAGCGCGCCCGTGAAATCGGTTTGACCAGGCCTCAGTGGAGGATATTGAATATTGTTCTCCACGTGGAGGGTGTGCCCCAGAGTTTCCTGGTCCAAAAAATGGAAGTCGAGCACATAACCGTCAGCCGGTTGATCGACAATCTGGCAAAAATGGGCTGGGTGGAACGCCGTCCCGATCCAAACGACAAGCGGGTCAAGCTGATCTTTCCCACGGAAAAAGTGCGCCCGCTCCTCGCCGAGATCCAAGCCATCCGAAAGGCCATGGAGGACGAGATCTTCGGTGTTCTCAGCGACAGGGAGACACTCACACTCCGCAAATTGTTGCACAAGGTCAACGACAACTATTCACGGCTCGATAAGGTCGAGCTCCAGAATAAACTGCACAACAACAATTGATCGGGCTTCGGAATCGCACCCAGTCGCCTGGGGTGGTATTTATACATTTTACACATTGGCTGGAAAGTAGAGCGACATTTCGACTGGCTCCCAAGCCTCGCCACTTTGGAGACTTTGGGTCTACTTATGCTTAAGGGGTGCACCAATGTCGCCGGTGCACGCAATGCCAGACAGACCCTGGCCAACCGTCGAGTATGTCCATGATAGATCAGAGCACCAGGTCGCCGGCCCAATCCGAATTCAAGGCGGGCTGGCACATTCTCCTCGTCTCCCTCGTCGGCGTCATCACCTCGGCCGGCGTGGCCCCGCTGTACAGCTTCGGCGCCCTGGTTACGGATATGAGCACCGCCCTGGGTCACACCCCCGGGGAGCTGCAGCGCTGCATCACCTTCGCCTTTATCGGCCTGGCCGTCGGCTCCCAGCTGGTGGGCTGGCTAATCTCGAAGTACGGTGTGCGACGGGTAACCCTTTACTCACTGGCCGCGCTGTCATTGCTCTATATGGCGGTGCCCCTGGTGGAGCTGAATCTGTGGCTGATGTACCTGTTTTACTTTTTGTTTCCGGTCATCGGTTGCGGCTCCCTGCACATCTCCTGGACCCAGGTTACCTGCCAGTGGTTCGAGAAAAACCGCGGCATGGCACTGGCCATCATCCTGTCCGGCACCGGCCTCAGCAGCATGGTACTGCCAATCGCCATCACCTACTCTTCCCATCTCGGCGACTGGCAGTGGGGCTTCTTTATACTCGGCATCCTGCCTTTGTTAACCCTGGTATTGTGCTACAAGTGGATGTACGAACCAGAGTCGCCGGCACTCAAACCGATGACTGAGGATATACCCGCCGCCGCGGCTTCCTTCAGCCCAGGCTACAGCTTCAGAGAGTCGTTCCGGATGCGCACTTTTTGGCTGATCTGCACGGCTCTGGCTCTGGTGGTATGCGGCATTCTCGCCATGGTCACCAACCTTGTGCCCCTGCTTCGCCACCACGGCTGGAGCGCCGCCGAGGCCGCCAGTGTATACAGCGCCTTTGGCCTCTCACTCATCCTCGGCAGATTGGGGGTGGGCTATCTACTGGACCGGCTGTGGGCGCCCCTGATTGCCTTTATCACCCTGCTTATTCCCAGTATCGGCTGTTTGATACTGTTGCAAATGCCACCCCAGTTGTACTTGCTGGTGGTGGCCGCGGCCCTGATCGGCATCGGCGCTGGCGCCGAGTACGATATCGCTTCCTATATCGTTACCCGCTATTTTGGCCTGAAAGAATACAGCAAGATCTTCGGCACTATGATGGGTGTCACCACAGCGGGTTTCTGTATGGCGCCGTTCTACTACGGCTTCTTGATCGACCATTTCGGGGGTTATCAACAACTGTTGATGAGCTGTGTGGTGTTTTTCGTAGTGGGGTCTTCACTATTTTTGATCCTGGGTCCCTACCCCTACTTCAAGTCCAGCACCTACGCGGATCAGCCAGGCGCCGAGCTGCCCCCAAAATAGGGGCAGCGGCATTACACGGGCAGCGCGGGTGTCTACAATCTGGCCCCGCCGGTGACTTCGATCAGCTGGCCGGTGATCCAGGTGCAGTCCGGGGAGACCAGCATAGCCACCGCATTGGCGACATCCACCGGCAGTCCCGCGCGGCCAAAGGCGACCTGAGACACCACCGCATCCAACACCTCCTTGTTCTTCTGCAGCTCTCCCGACAAATCTGTCAGCACCAGCCCCGGCAGAACCGCGTTGACCGCGATTTTTCGCGGCGCCAGGGCGGCCGCCAGGGACAGGGTAAAGGAATTGCCCGGAATCTTGGAGCCGGCATAGGCGGCCAGCATGGGGTTGGCGCCGCGGGTGGACAGTGAGGAGACATTGACCACAAAGCCGCCATCCCGCAGCCTGGGCATGGCCTGCTGGCTGGTAAAAAACAGCCCTTTGACATTGGTGTCAAAGAGATTGTCGAAGACCTCTTCCGTCATCTTCTCGATCGGCCCCATCCCTGCGCCGACGCCGGCATTATTGACCAGGATATCGATGCCATTGCTGCCAGTGCGCTCAGTGAATGCCTTGTCCAGGGTTTCGAACATGGCTGCAATGGCGCTCACCGAGCGCACATCCGCCTGCACTGCGAAGGCTTTGCCGCCCGCACTTTCAATACCGGCAATCACCTCGTCGGCGGCGCCGCGATTGTTGCCGTAGTGGACAGCCACCAGGGCGCCGTCCCTGGCCAGGCGCTCCGCGATGGCGCGGCCAATACCCCTGCTGCCACCAGTTACCAGGGCGGTCTTACCTTGTAGATGATTGTGCATAATATTTCCTCTTAGGGTCAGTTTTCGATTGGCGGTTCTCATAAACCTGTGGCAATGGGGCCGCGACATTTCGCCCCGGTACTGCATTCCGGAAATAGCGAAACACCGCTCCCGCAGGTCGGATTTGGCCACTGCGCTGCGCGGGCCACACTGAGCGTAGCGGAATCCGACAACTCCGTGGGCTTGGCGAAATTCCCCGTGGGATTACGGCTGTGCCTACTCCGCAGCTACGCACAATCGTCACCATTGGGATGTTGCGCATCTATCGAGTTTGATCATTAGCTGCGGCCAGGGCGGCACCCACCTTGGAGCCGTTGCGGCGCCCCAGGGCGGCGCTGATAAATTGGCCGGTGGCAACCAGTTTATCGAGGTCGATACCGTGGCTGATGCCCAGGCCATTGAGCAGGTATACCACGTCTTCCGTGGCGACATTGCCCGAGGCACCCCTGGCATAGGGGCAGCCCCCCAGGCCCGCTACGGAACTGTCCACCACGGCAATCCCCCTGTTCAGGGCGGCATAAATATTGGCCACCGCCTGACCGTAGGTATCGTGAAAATGCGCCGCAAGACGGGTGGCGGGCACCACGCCCACCACGGCGTCCAGCATGGCGCAAATGGTGTTTGGCGTGGCTGTACCCAGGGTGTCCCCGAGGGAGATTTCGTAACAACCCAGGTCCACCAGGGCTTCGGCAACGGCGCGCACCTGGTGGGGCGCCACCCGGCCGTCGTAGGGGCAGTCGACGACACAGGACACATAGCCGCGAACGGGAATGCCCGCCCACCCGGCGGCCGCCAGCACGGGCTTGAAGCGGTCGATGCTTTCGGCGATGGAGCAGTTGATATTTTTCCGGCTGAAGCCCTCGGAGGCACTGGCAAATACCGCCACCTCCGAGGCGCCAGCCGCCAGGGCGCGGTCAAAACCCTGGCTATTGGGGGTCAGGGCCATATAGGTTACCCCCGGCTTGCGCTGCAGGTCGGCGAACACCTGGTCGCTGTCGGCCATCTGTGGCACCCAGTTGGGGTTGACGAAGCTTCCGGCCTCGATATGGGTCAGCCCGCAGTCCGCCAGGCGCTGAATCAACTCCACCTTGACCCCGGTTGCCAGCGGAGCCTTTTCGTTTTGCAGACCGTCCCTGGGGCCCACTTCGACAATTTTTACCCGCCGTGGTTGTGACGTCATGACTCCTCCCTCGACCCGCCTATTCCCTGGCCCTGAACACCAGCAGCTCGGCGCCGCCGTCCACCAGATCCCCGGGGCCGTAGAAGAATTCTGCCACCTCCCCATCGGCGGGGGCCTTGATCCTGTGCTCCATTTTCATCGCCTCCATCACCAGCAGGGTGTCACCCCGGCTCACCTGCTGCCCGGTGGACACCAACAACGCCACCAGGGTGCCGTTCATGGGCGCGGTGAGATTGCCGGTGCTGTCCGCCTCCTCACTATCGAAGTCGGGCACCAGCTGGTGAAAATGCAGGGCCTCGCTGCCGGTGAACAGGGTCACCTGGTTGTGGTGGGGTGCCAGGGTAAAGCGGCGGCGATGACCGGCGATGGTGGCGTCCAGAGTATTGCCCTCCAGCTCGCCCCTCACCCACACCCTGCTGCCGCCAACGACCACCGCGAAGGACTGATCCCCGGAGTGGCGCTGTTCCTCGATGCCCACGTCGAACACTCGGCCTTCGAGGCTGATCTGCAGGCGCTGCCCATGGGTTTCGTTGAGACGCCAACTGTTGCTGGCATTCCACGGGGACAAAGGGTCGCTGGGGTTGCATGCCCTCAGGGCCTGCTGCTTCTGACGCAGCACCAGGTAGAGGGCGATGGCCGCCAGGTGTTCGCTGTTATCCCCGCGCTGCTCGGGAAACAACTCCTCCCGATGGCGGTGGATAAAGCCCGTATCCAAGTGGGCCGCGCGAAACGCCACACTGGTGGCAATGTTGTAGAGCAAGCCGATATTGGTGGTGACACCGCCGATATGGTAACTGGCGAGGGCCTCCGCCAGACGGTCCAGCGCCCGCTCGCGGTTTTCATCCCAGACAATCAACTTGGCGATCATGGGGTCGTAGTAAACGCTGACCTCGTCCCCCTGCTGGACGCCGGTATCCACCCGCACATGGCTGGATTCCGCCGGTGGCTGCAGGTAATGGAGGGTGCCGGTGGCGGGAAGAAAGTCGTTGTCCGGGTCTTCCGCATAGACCCGCACTTCAATGGCGTGGCCGTGAATGGCCAGTGCATCCTGGCGCAGAGGGAGGTTCTCGCCGGCGGCGACACGCAGCTGCCACTCCACCAGATCCTGGCCAGTGATCATTTCCGTGACCGGGTGTTCCACCTGGAGCCTGGTGTTCATTTCCATAAAATAGAAGGCGCCATCCCCGTCCAACAGGAATTCCACGGTGCCCGCGCCGAGGTAGTCGATGGCCTGGGCAGCCCGCAGGGCAGCCTTGCCCATGGCCTCACGGAGATCCGCAGACACCCCTGGCGCCGGGGCCTCTTCCACCACCTTTTGATGGCGCCTCTGCAGGGAGCAGTCCCGCTCGAACAGATAGACCCCGTTGCCGCCGGCATCGCAGAACACCTGGATTTCCACGTGGCGGGGCCCGGTCAGGTACTTCTCCACCAACATGGTATCGTCGCCAAAGCTGGATTTGGCTTCCCGCCGGGCGGCGGCGAGCGCCTCGTCAAACTCCCCCGGGCCCCACACCTCGCGCATGCCCTTGCCACCGCCACCAGCCGCTGCCTTGAGCAGCACCGGATAGCCGATATGGGCGGCGGCCTCCCGCAGTAGCTCGGGATCCTGACCCTTGCCGTGATAGCCCGGCACCAGGGGAACACCCGCCTCCTCCATGATCTGCTTGGCGGCGGACTTGGAACCCATGGCCTCGATGGCGGCCGGGGTGGGGCCGATAAATACCAGCCCCTGGGCTTGGCAGCGGCGGCTGAATTCCGCGTTTTCCGACAGGAAACCATAGCCGGGATGGATGGCCTGGGCGCCAGTAGCCAGCGCCGCGGCGAGAATTTTCTCCTGACACAGGTAGGAGTCGCGGGATGGCGCCGGGCCGATATGGACAGCTTCGTCCGCCATCCGCACATGGAGGGCCTCCCGGTCGGCGTCGGAGTACACCGCCACGGTACGGATACCCATCCGGTGTGCGGTTTTGATGACCCGGCAGGCGATTTCGCCCCGGTTGGCAATCAGTATTTTATTGAACATGGTCCGCTCTTGTTAATCCCCGCTGCCCGACCCTTCGGGTGAAGGCGGGCTGACTTTGTGCACCCAGCCCGGCTGGCGCTTGTGCAGAAACGCCTGCAATCCGTCCTGGCCCTCTGGTGACACCCTGATGGCGGCGATCCGTTCACAGGTGTCCTCCACCAGGTCCGGCTCCACGGCCCGGCCACCAATGTCCCGCACCAACTGCTTGGCGGCGCGGACCGCGGCGGGGCTGTTGCCCAACAGCCCCTCCACCAGGGCAGCCACCGCCCTATCCAGTTCACCTTCGGCCACCACTTCACTCACCAGGCCGAGTTCCCGTGCCCGCTCGGCGGAGAATCTTTCCGCGGTGGTGAAGTAGCGCCCGGCGGCGCGCTCGCCGATGGCTCTGATCACATAGGGAGAAATGGTGGCGGGGATCAGTCCGATGCGCACCTCCGACAGACAAAAGCTGGCGCGGGTGCTGGCCACCGCCAGGTCGCAACAGCTCACCAGGCCCACACCGCCACCGATGGCGGCGCCCTGGACCCGGGCGATGGTAACCATGGGCAGGGCATCCAGGGTGCTGAACATGGCGGCCAGGAGCCGCGCATCCTGGAGGTTTTCGGCGCGGCTGTAGTCCGCCATGCGCTGCATCCAGGCGAGATCGGCGCCCGCGGAAAAGCTCTTGCCCGCGGAGCTGAGCACCATCACCCGCACATCCCCCCGTCCGCCAAGGTTGTCGAAGGCCGCCGTCAGCTCAGCGATAGTCTCGTCGTTGAAGGCGTTGTGGCGCTCGGCATTGTTGAGCGCCACCCAGGCGACGCCGCGGGAATCGATAGTGGTGGTAACCGTACTCATGGCTGGTCCTCTGGGGCCGCTACATGCGAAACACGCCGAAGCGGGTCTCGTCGATTTCCCGGTTGAGGCAGGCGGACAGCGCCAGCCCGAGCACGTCCCGGGTATCCGCGGGGTCGATCACGCCGTCATCCCAGAGCCTGGCCGAGGCGTAGTAGGGGTGGCCCTCCCGTTCGTATTTGCTGGTGATGGGGTCGCGGATAGCCGCCTCCGCCTGGGGATCAAGGGCTTTGCCCTGCTTTTCCAGCTGATCCTTTTTGACTTGCACCAGGACGCCGGCCGCCTGCTCGCCCCCCATTACCGAGATCCTGGCGTTGGGCCACATAAACAAAAAGCGGGGATCATAGGCCCTGCCGCACATGCCGTAGTTGCCGGCGCCAAAAGAGCCGCCGATGATTACCGTCAGCTTGGGCACCTGGGCACAGGCCACCGCAGTGACCAGTTTGGCGCCGTGGCGGGCGATACCCTCGGCCTCGTACTTGCGGCCCACCATAAAGCCGGTGATGTTCTGCAGGAACACCAGGGGAATTTTGCGCTGGGCGCAAAGCTCGACAAAGTGCGCCCCCTTCTGGGCGGACTCGCCGAACAGAATCCCGTTGTTGGCGACCACCCCCACAGGGTAGCCGCAAATATGGGCGAAACCACAGACCAGGCTGGTGCCATAGAGGGCCTTGAACTCGTCGAATTCGGAGTCGTCGACAATCCTGGCGAGCACTTCGCGGACATCATAGGACTGCTTGGCATCCCTGGGGATCACCCCATACAGCTCGCGACCGTCGTAACGGGGCGCGGCACCCTTGCCCACAACCACCGACACCGGCTTGCGGCGGTTGAGGTTGGCCACCGCGCGCCGCGCCAGCACCAGCGCATGGTGGTCATTGAGGGCATAGTGGTCCGCCACCCCCGAGTGGCGGCAGTGAATATCCGCGCCTCCCAGTTCCTCGGCGCTGACCACTTCACCGGTGGCGGCCTTCACCAGGGGCGGACCGCCGAGAAAGATGGTGCCCTGGTTGCGGACGATGATCGCCTCATCCGCCATGGCGGGCACATAGGCCCCGCCGGCGGTGCAGGAGCCCATCACCACCGCAATCTGGGGAATATTGCGGGCGGACATGTTGGCCTGGTTGAAAAAGATCCGGCCAAAATGTTCCCGGTCCGGGAACACCTCGTCCTGGCGGGGCAAATTGGCGCCGCCGGAGTCCACCAGGTAGATACAGGGGAGGTGATTTTCCTCGGCAATGCGCTGGGCCCGCAGGTGCTTTTTTACCGTCAGCGGGTAGTAACTGCCGCCCTTCACGGTGGCGTCGTTGGCGACGATCATGCACTCCTGGCCGCTGACCCGGCCAATGCCGGTAATGATCCCGGCGGCGGGGACATGGTCGTCGTAGACCTCCATAGCCGCCAGCTGGGACAGCTCGAGAAAGGGCGACCCCGGATCCAGCACCGCATTGACCCGCTCCCTGGGCAACAGCTTGCCCCGGGCGGTGTGGCGCTCACAGGCCTCGGGGCCGCCGCCCTGGGAAATGGCGGCGACCTTGTCCCGCAGGTCCGCCACCAGTGCCGCCATGTGGGCCCCATTGGCCTCGAACTCGGCCGAGCGGGGGTTGAGCAGGGATTTCAGAATCGCCATCGCTGTGCTCCGGTGGGTGGGTGGACGGCCATCAGGCGGTCTCGCCAAAGAGTTCGCGACCAATCAGCATGCGGCGGATTTCCGAGGTGCCGGCGCCGATCTCGTAGAGTTTGGCATCCCGCAACAGGCGGCCGGTGGGAAAGTCGTTGATATAGCCGTTGCCCCCCAACAGCTGGATCGCGTCCAGGGCCATTTTGGTGGCCAGCTCCGCGGTGTAGAGGATCACCGCCGCGGCGTCCTTGCGGGACTCCTCCCCCCGGTCACAGGCCGCCGCCACCGCATAGAGGTAGGCGCGGCTGGCGTTGAGGCCGGCATACATGTCGGCAACCTTGCCCTGCACCAGCTGGAACTCACCGATGGCCTGGCCAAACTGCTTGCGATCGTGAATATAGGGCAGCACCACATCGAGACAGCTCTGCATGATGCCCACCGGCCCGCCGGAGAGCACGGTGCGTTCAAAATCGAGGCCGGACATCAGCACGGACACCCCCCTGCCCTCTCCCCCCAGCACATTCTCGGCGGGCACTTCGCAGTCCTGGAACACCAGTTCGCAGGTGTTGGAGCCGCGCATCCCCAACTTGTCCAATTTCTGGGAACGAGTAAAGCCCGGGAAATCCCGCTCCACGATAAAGGCGGTAATGCCTTTTGAGCCCCCATTGACATCGGTCTTGGCGTAGATCACATAGGTGTGGGCATCGGGGCCGTTGGTGATCCACATCTTGTTGCCGTTGAGCAGGTAGCGGTCGCCCTTCCTGTCCGCCCGCAATTTCATGCTCACCACGTCAGAGCCGGCATTGGGCTCGGACATGGCCAGGGCGCCGACGTGCTCCCCGGAACAGAGCTTGGGCAGGTACCTGCGGCGCTGGGTTTCACTGCCATTCTTGAAAATCTGGTTGACGCAGAGGTTGGAGTGGGCGCCGTAGGACAGGCCGACGGATGCCGACGCCCGGGAGATCTCCTCCATCGCCAGCACATGGGCCAGATAGCCCATGGCGGCACCGCCGTATTCCTCCGCCACGGTGACACCCAAGAGCCCCATGGCGCCAAACTTGCGCCACAGATCCTGGGGAAACTCGTTATTTTTGTCCACTTCTGCGGCCCGGGGGGCGATTTCGGCTTGGGCAAACTGGCGCACCGAGGTGCGCAGCATGTCCAGCTCTTCCCCCAGGTTGAAGTTTAGGGAGGGGTTACTCAGAGCCATGGTTGTACTCCTGATGGTTCATCAAAGGGACATCTCGACCACGTCGTCGGGAACGATCAGTCTACCTGCTGTCTTGGCGACAATCTCCGCCACGGATACCCCGGGAGCCCGCTCCCTGAGCACAAAAGTGCCGTCCTCGATTTCCAGGTAGGCGAGATCGGTGAGCACCTTGTTGATGCACTGGGCACCCGTCAGGGGCAGGGTACAGCGGGACAGCAGCTTGGACTGTCCGCCCTTGTCGGCATGGGTCATCATCACCACGATATTGCGCGCCGCCGCCACCAGGTCCATGGCACCGCCCATGCCCTTGACCAGCTTGCCCGGCACCATCCAGGACGCGATATTGCCCGCCACATCCACCTCGAAAGCCCCCAGCACGGTGAGGTCCACATGGCCGCCGCGGATCATGGCAAAGGATTCCGCGGAGGAAAAAATCGCCGCCCCCGGCACCGCGGTAACCGCCTCCTTACCGGCGTTGATCATGTCGGCGTCGAGCTCCGCGGCGGTGGGATAGGGCCCCATCCCCAGCAGGCCGTTCTCCGATTGCAACATCACCGCCATACCCTGCGGGATATAGTTGGCCACCAGGGTGGGGATACCGATACCCAGGTTGACGTAGTAGCCGTCGTTCAGCTCCCGGGCAACCCGCATGGCCATTTGTTCTCTGCTCAGTGCCATCAGCCAATTCTCCTCAAGGGTTGCGGACCGTGGGCTTTTCGATGCGCTTCTCGAACACCCCTTGAATCAGGCGATTGACGTAAATCCCCGGGGTGTGGATCTGGCTGGGCTCCAAGGTCCCCGGCGCCACTATCTCTTCCACTTCCATCACTGTTATCCTGCCACAGGTGGCTGCCATGGGGTTGAAATTCTGCGCGGTGTGCCGGTAGATGGCGTTGCCGTAGCGATCCGCCTTCCAGGCCTTGACGATGGCAAAGTCGGCGACGATCGCCTCTTCCAAAACATAGTGCCGGTTGTTGAACGTCCGCACCTCCTTGCCCTCGGCCACCGGGGTGCCGTAACCGGTGGCGGTATAGAAGGCGGGGATGCCGGCACCACCGGCGCGCATCTTTTCCGCCAGGGTGCCCTGGGGGGTGAGAATCACATCCAGCTCCCCGGCCAGCATCTGGCGCTCGAACAGCTTGTTCTCCCCCACATAGGACGCATAGATACGGCTGATCTGCCGGTCCTCCAGCAGGATGCCCAGGCCAAAACCGTCGACACCACAGTTGTTGGAGACCACCGTCAGGTCGCGAATGCCCATCCTGCGGATTTCGCCAATCAGGTTTTCGGGGATACCGCACAGCCCGAAACCGCCCACTGCCAGGGTCATGCCATTCTCGAGGCCAGCCATGGCGTCCCGGTAACTGGCCACCACTTTATCAAAACCAGCCATACACATACTCCTTGGAGAATCCAGCTTGTCATCCCATGTGGCGACTGCGCCCAGGATGACAACAGTTGTCCAGTGTCGCCGGGATGGTTATATTTATCAAATTGATATTTTTGAATAACTAATGCGATTTTTAAATGAATGTGACCCTCAAACAGCTCAAGGCCTTTGTCGCCGTTGCCGAGTGCCGGAGTTTTGCCGACGCCTGTGGCGTGGTGTTCCTGTCCCAGCCCGCCCTGAGTATGGCCATCAAAAACCTGGAGCAGGCGGTGGGCGGAAAGCTCCTGGTGAGAACCACCAGAAGCCTGTCCCTGTCCCCCGAGGGCCAGGCCTTCCTGCCAGTCGCCCGGCGCCTGGTGGCGGACTGGGAAACCGCCTTCAACGATCTCCACAACCTGTTTGCCAAGCAGCGGGGCAAACTCAGCCTCGCCGCCATGCCATCCTATGCCGCCACCCGCCTGCCCGGGGTGCTGGCGGATTTTTACCGCCACTACCCCAATATCAATGTGGTGGTGGATGACGTCATTGCCGAAATCGTCAACGAGAGAATCCGCTCCGGCCACTCCGAAATCGGCATCACCTTCAGACCCGAGGATCTCACGGATCTGCGGTTTATTCCCCTGTTCAGCGACAACTTTGTGGTGGCCATGCCCGCCCGCCACGAATTGGCGGCCAGCAGCCGGATTCAATGGCAAACCCTGACCCATCACCCCCTGCTGCTGTTGCAGCGGCCCTCCTCGATTCGCGCCCTTATCGATCGCACCTTCCAGGAGCTGGGACTGGAGGTGAGTGTGGAAACCGAGGCCCATCAGCTGGCCACCATCGGCAAGATGGTGGCGGCTGGACTCGGCCTGAGCGTGGTACCCAGCCTGTGTATCGAGCAGATGGAAGCCCTGGGGGCGGTGACCAGACCGCTGACGGGACCAGTCATTCATCGCGATGTGGGCATTGTCGTGCGCAGCAAGCAGCCCCTGTCGGCCATTGCCCAGGCGATGGTCGACACCCTGGTCGGCACCGCCTAGCACAGGCGTCGGGCGTTGTGGCGGCGGATTATCATTTGGCAATATCGTCTGACGATATTGCCGGCCGATACTTTTCACTGTAGCATCCACCACCAGCCATTGATCAATCACACCAGAGGGCAACACCATGATTCCGGAGCTATCGCCGCAAGCGCGCGCAATCGAGGACCAGCTGCTGGCCTTTATGGCCGAGCATATCTACCCCAATGAGGCGCGCTTTTATCGCGAGTCCGAGGATCTGGGGCCCTGGGCCGTGCATCCGGTGGTGGAGGAACTGAAGATCAAAGCCCGGGCCGCCGGACTGTGGAATCTGTTTCTCCCCGGTTCCGAGCACGGGGCGGGGCTGTCCAATCGCGACTATGCACCGCTGTGCGAAATTATGGGCCGCACCCATTTGGCCCCCGAAGTGTTCAATTGCTCGGCGCCGGACACCGGCAATATGGAAACCCTGGAGCGCTATGGCACCGCCGCCCAGAAGGAGCAGTGGCTAAAGCCCTTGCTCGCCGGAGAAATTCGCTCCGCCTTCGCCATGACGGAACCCGGCGTGGCCTCCTCCGACGCCCGCAATATTGAAAGCTCCATCAGGCGGGAGGGCGACGACTATGTCATCAACGGCCGCAAGTGGTACACCACCGGGGCCACGGATCCGCGCTGCAAAATCATTATCTTCATGGGCAAGACGGACCCCGGGGCCAGCACCTATCACCAGCAATCCATGATTCTGGTACCCACCTCAACGCCGGGCATCACCGTCGAGCGGGCGCTGCCGGTATTTGGTTTCTATGGAGTCCCCGACCGCGCCGCAGAAGTGGTGTTCAAGGATGTACGGGTGCCGGCCAGCAACATTCTGCTCGGCGAGGGGCGGGGTTTCGAAATTGCCCAGGGCCGGCTCGGGCCGGGGCGCATCCACCACTGCATGCGCCTGATCGGCCTCGCCGAGCGGGCGCTGGAGGACATGTGCATTCGCGCCAATGAGAGGGTGGCATTTGGCAAGCTGCTGGCGGAGCAGTCGGTGACCCGGGAGCGCATCGCGGAATCGCGAATCCTGATCGAGCAGGCCCGCTTGCTGACCCTGCGCGCCGCCCACCTGATGGACACCGTGGGCAACAAGGAAGCCAAGGTGGAAATCGCCATGATCAAGGTCGCCGTGCCCAATATGGCCTGCAAGGTGATCGACTGGGCAATTCAGCTGTTTGGCGGCGGCGGCACCAGCAACGACTTTGGCCTGGCCGCCGCCTACGCCACGGCCCGCCTGCTGCGCCTCGCCGACGGCCCCGACGAAGTCCATCGCGACCAGATCGCACGCCTGGAATTCAAGCGCCAGGCTAGCCGCAGCGACCCCCACGGCGCCCGCAACTGGCGGGCGGCAGTGAGCGCGGTCGCCCTTGGCGAAGAGGTGGCGCGAAAGGTCTAATGCTCTGGAAACTGCGGCAGGGCCAACTCCGCTGAATCGCGGACATAGGCCCGCGCCGCATCCTCCGCCCCATCCTGGTCGCCACTGAGAATGGCTTTGGTGATTTTTCCGTAGCCCTGAATTCGGGCCCCACTGGCCATCCCCGAAGGGTTGCGCACCAGGTGAACCTGCAGTTTTGGCAGCAGGCGCAACAACTCGTCATTGCCGCTGACCTCTGCCACAGCCCGGTAAAAGCGGTTCCTGCTGCGGATAAACTCGAAGCCGTCGGGACGCTTGGCACAGGTCTTTATGTCCGCCAAACACTGGCGCAGTTTCGTTTTGACCCCCGCCTCGGCACTGTGTGCCGCCGCCTGGCGGGCCGCCAGGCCAAGGACCACCTCGGTCACGGCAAAGATATTGCTCGCCGCCCTGCGGTCGAGCTTGCGGATCTGGGCGCCGCGGAAGGGATGGCTGACTGCAATGCCGTCGGCGGAGAGCTGTTTGATCACCTCCCGGACGGTGCTGCGGCTGACCCCGTACTGGGTCATCAGGTCCGGCTCCACCAGCCGCTGTCCCGGAACATACCTGCCCTCGTAGATTCCGCGCACGATATCCCGCACGATGGCTTCCGAGGAACTCTCCTTGGGCCCTGCTCCACCTGCCATATCCCTGCCCTCTGTTGACAATGGTTTCAACTTCAGGCCTCCCGCTGGGCGACCATGCTCCAGGCCAGCTGGGAAATGGGCACCGCCTTGGCGCCGATGGCGGTGGCGTTTTCATTGGTGGCGGTGCCATCGAGGGCGCGCTTGGCAATACCCTGCATCAGGCCGACGATGCGGAACATGCTGAGAATAAGATAGAACTCCCAATCCCCTGGCAGTTCGAGCCCGGTTCTCGCGAGATAGGTGTCGAGGTACTGGCGCTCCCCGGGAATACCCAGACTCGCCAGGTCCTCACCCGCCAGCCCGCGGAACAACTCCGGCGCAAAGCGCCAGGTCAGGGCGTGATAGGCAAAGTCCGCAATGGGATTGCCGATGGTGGCCAGCTCCCAGTCCAGCACCGCAACGACACGGGGCTCGGTGGGATGGATTAGCACATTGTCCAGGCGGTAGTCGCCGTGCACGATGCGCGCCGGGTGCTCGGCGGGGACATTGTCCGGCAGCCACTGGATGAGTCTCTCCACCGCCGGATTGGGCGCGGTTTCCGCGGCGCGGTATTGCTTGGTCCACAGGGTAATCTGCCGCTGCAGGTAGTTCTCGCTGCGCCCGAAGTCGCCGAGGCCCACCGCCGCCGGATCTATGCTATGGATGTCGGCAATGACCTGGTTCATGGAAGCGAACACGGCGCCGCGCTCCGTCCTGCTCAACTCCGGCAGGCGGGGGTCCCAGAAGGTGCGACCCTCGACCATGTCCATAACGTAGAACATACTGCCGATAACCCCATCGTCGCGACACAGGGCGTGCACTTTGGGCAGGGGTATGCCGGTGCCGGACAGGGCCGACAACACCCGATACTCCCGATCGACGGCGTGGGCCTTGGGCAGTGTCAGGCCCAGGGGCTTGCGGCGCAGAACATAGTCCCCGGAAGCGGCGGACACCTTGTAGGTGGGGTTGGACTGGCCCCCGGCGAACTTGGCCAGACGGACGGGGCCGCGAAACCCCGCCACATTGGCTGCAAGCCAGGCTTCAAGCCGGCCGGAGGCAAGGGTTGGATCCTGTGTTGGCTCGCGGTCTGGGTCCACCAGGGGTACTCCATGGTCAATTGCTGGAGGCCCAAGTCTACCACCATCGACGGGAGGATCGTAAACCGAAAACGCCTGACGATTCTTGGAGCAGCCAGATCAAATCCGGCCCCAGGCCTGGCTGCCGACACCCGACAAGCTAACGGTCCATCGCCCCCTGATAACGACACTTCTCAGAGAAGCGGGCGTTGCCGGCTGTTGAAATCGAGGGCCCTTGCTCCCCGCAACGACCGGACCGACACCAGCCACTACAGCAGCAGCCGCCGCATATCGCCGAGGGCGTTGACCAGGTCGGTGAGGAATTTTCCGGCATTGGCGCCGTTGACCAGTTTGTGATCATAGCTCAGGCACAGGGGCAGCAGCTGGCGGGGCACAAACTCGGTGCCGTTCCACACCGGCTGGATGGAGGCCTTGGAGACTCCGAGGATGGCCGCCTCCGGGGCGTTGACGATGGGGGTAAAGCCGCGCCCGCCGATGGCCCCCAGGCTGGAGATACTGAACGAACCGCCCTGCATCTCCTGGGCGGAGAGTTTTCCGGCCCTCGCCTTGTCGGCGACGGCGGCGATATCCGCGGCAATCTCAAAAATGCCCTTTTTGTCGACATCGCGAATCACCGGCACCAGCAGACCCTTGGGGGTATCCACCGCCATGCCGATATGGATGTAGTGCTTCTGGATCACTTTCTCGCCGCTGGAGTGCCAGGAGCGGTTGAGCATGGGATTGTCCTTGAGCACCCGGGCGCAGGCCAGCATCAGGAAGGCCACCGGAGTCACCTTCACCCCGCGCTTGTCCGCCTCGGCCTTGAGGGACTTGCGGAATTCCTCGAGGTCGGTGATATCCGCATCGTCGAACTGGGTCACCGCCGGCACATTGAGCCAGTTGCGGCTCATATTGGCGGCGGTGAGTTTGGCGATTTTGGTGAGGGGCACCTCCTCCACCGCGCCGAACTGGGTGAAGTCCTGGTCGGGGATGGCGGGAATGCCCGCACCACCGGTTGCCGGGGCGGCGCCTGACTCCATACGGTCGAGGGCCTGCTTGACATAGGCCTGGACATCTTCCTTCTGGATGCGACCCTTGTCGCCGGTGCCGCGGACATTGCGCAGGTCCACCCCCAGCTCGCGGGCGAACTGACGCACCACGGGGCCGGCGTAGACATCGGTGGCCGGGGCCTCCGGCTCCCTTAGGGCACCCTTGTCCGACGCACCCTTGTCCGACGCACCCTTGTCCGATGCACCCTTGCCCGACAACTCCGGGGCCGACGCCGCCTGGTCAGGGGTCTTGGGTTGGGCGGACTTGGTGCTGGTGGCCGCCTTGTCTTCCGGCTTGCCACCCTGTTTGCCATCGCCCTTGGCTGCCCCCTTGTCCCCGGCAGCGACCGACGGGGCATCGGCGGCGGAGGGCGCGCCCCCGGCGACGGTCATCACCGCCACCT
>Ga0172382_10005165_pt1 | contig 19603 bp, 18 predicted proteins | sample Leawel138RmetaG_FD_122245 | JGI IMG/M metagenome (GOLD analysis project Ga0172382, IMG submission 122245) | Leachate microbial communities from a municipal landfill in Southern Ontario, Canada - Leachate well 138R metaG | ecosystem: Engineered > Solid waste > Landfill > Unclassified | place... | reverse complement strand
CTGATACAGCTCGTACAGCAGCTTTTCGACGCTGCCCATATTCTCCCGGATGTTCCCCGGCGCACCTTCGCAGTACAGCGTATCGTAGATATAGGCTTTGACCATGACCGTCGAAAAGTCCACCTTCTTAAAGTAGACCTGGTATTCGCCCATCACTTCCAGCAGCGCCAGCGTATCCGTAAGCAGATAGGCCTGTTCGACGACGAGCGCGTTGCCCGGCGTCATCTCTACAAGCGACATGCCTAAAAGCAGCGGGAGCGCCGGCAGATCTTCCGATACGCGCAGCACGGTCCCCTCGACGTCCAGCAGCACGTAGCTCTCTCCGTAGGGAACGGCCGTGTACTCCACGCGCTCGGTCACGTCGAAGCGCAGCTTGCCCATGGGAATCCTGCGGATCTTGACATTTTTAATGTACGGGTCTTCGAGCAGCCGGTCGCGGATGGCCGACAAGTCGAACTCGAACATGTTTTTTCCGGTGCGCACCTCCGCCATCTGGATGAGCTGTGCCCGCGTATAGTATTCGTTGCCGTTGATTTCGATACTGGTGACGTTAAAGGAATCGGACATCAAAAACTGATACGCACCGTAACACAGAACGCAGACAATGGTAAATTTGAGAAAATACCTCTTCTTTTTTCTTTTCTTTTTCTTCTCGCTCGTTCCTGTTGCGTTCTCGTTCATTCCTGCCCCGGTTGAATCGATTCCAGATTCAGTTCTTCGTAGATGATGTCCGCCGCATCGGCGCGGCCGAGCGCAAAGGCGGCCTGCGCCATCGCGTTCAGTTTTTCTTTGCTGTTTTTAAGCCGCAGCACGCGGTCGGCAAGCCTGGAGCTGTCTGCATCGAACTCGCTTTCGCGGATTACGATAGCCGCTCCGGCGTTTTCGAAGGCGGCGGCATTGTGGTTCTGATGGTCGTTTGTGACGTTCGGTGAAGGCACGAGGATACCCGGCTTTCCGCACACGGCGATTTCCGCCAGCGCCAGAGCTCCCGCCCGGCTGATCACCAGATCGGCCACCGATAAAAGCGCCGGCATGTTTTCGGCGTAGGCGATGAGCGTCACAAGCTCCCGGCCCGGCAGCCCGGAAAGCGCCTGCTCGACTTCGCCGTAGTAGCGCTTGCCTGTCACGAAGATCAGCTTGATTTCCGCCGCCGGCAGGCGCGGGACCATCTTCAGAATTTCTTCGTTCAACACATGGGCGCCCAGGCTCCCGCCGAATGCGAGCACCACAAAATCCGTTCCGGAAAATCCTAATGCCGGACGATGATCGACCAGCCCCGCCGATACGAACTCCCTGCGCACCGGATTGCCGGTCACGACAATCTTCTCCCTGCTGCGGAACGCCTGCACCGAATCGGGATAGCTGACGAACACCTTTTCGGCATAGCGCTCCAGCATGCGGTTGGCCATGCCTGGAAGCGCGTTCTGCTCGTGGATGTAGGCGGGGATGCCCCGTTTTGCCGCTTCGCGAATCACCGGTGCGGTTACGTAGCCGCCGGTCCCGACGACGCGGTCCGGGCGGAACCGGTCCAGGATATCGCGCGCGCGCGCACTGCCGCGCATCGCGTTTCGCAGCGTGCCGATATTAGCGAGCAATCTGCGCCGGTTGAAGCCGCTTGCCGGGATGCGCTCGATGTCGTAGCCCTCCGCCGGCACGATGGTGTTTTCCATGCCGCGCTCAGACCCGACGAACAGGATGTGCGCTTCCGGATGTCTGCGCCTGATTTTATCTGCGATGGCGATGGCCGGATAGATGTGGCCGCCCGTGCCTCCGCACGTAAACAGGATTCTCATGGGGTACCTCACAGCGTTTTCGACGGCAGCGCCTGTCCGGCGATGTTCGTCATGATGCCCATCATGGACAAAAATACGACCATGGCGTTGCCGCCCAGGCTGATAAACGGAAGCGTGACACCGGTCGGCGGGAACGAGGCGGTCACGACCGCGATGTTCATCAGCACCTGCAGGCTGAGGATGATCGTAATCCCCGAGGCCAGCATCATGCCGAAAAAGTCTTTGGCGCGCACGGCGATGTGGCAGCAGCGCCAGATGAGCGCAATGTAGAGGAGCATCAGGCCGAGGACGCCGACAAATCCGATTTCTTCGCCGATGATCGCCAGGATAAAGTCGTTTTGAGGTTCCGGCAGGTACAGCGTCTTCTGGATGCTGCGGCCCGGGCCTGCGCCGAACACGCCTCCGGACCCGAGCGCAAGCAGAGACTGGGCTGCCTGATATCCCGAATCCAGAGGGTCCAGGAACGGGTTTAAAAAACCGCGCACGCGCTGCATCCGGTATTCGCCTCCGGGCGCCACAACGGCGAGCACAGCGAGCGCCGCACCGCTTATGGCCGCGACCGTCACCCAGATGCGCGGAAGGCCTGCGACATACAACATGCCGATTACAAGCAGAAGCACCAGGCCTGCCGTCGACAGGTTCGGCTGCTTGTAGATGAGCACGAAGCACAGGCCCCCGAGTCCCAGCATGGGAAGCACGCCCTTCGTAAGGCGCTGGGCGCGCGACGGATCCTCGGAGAGAAACGTCGCGACGAACACGATGAGGCAGAATTTGATGACCTCGCCGGGCATCACGGTAAAGTATTTAAAGTTGAGCCAGCGCGTCGCGTTGTTCAGCGTCAGTCCGAGCGGTGTAAATATCAGGGCAAGCAGCACGAGTCCGATGCAGATCAGCGGCCAGGCCAGCAACTTCAGATAATGATAATCAAGAACGGAAAAGAATGCAAATCCGACCCAGCCAATCAGCACCCAGGTCGTCGCTTCCGTCAGATACTTATATGGATTTCCAAACTTGCTCAGCGCGTTGTAATAGCTGGCGCTGAAGACCATGGCTACGCCGAACAGCGACAGTGCCAGCACCAGCAGCACGAGCATAAAATCTCCCTGCTTCAATTGTCTTGCGGCTTTTGCACTCATGATCACTGCTTTCAGTCATGGGATTTATCCAAACTCAGCACGAGGGATGCAAAGTGGCGCCCCCGCTCTTCAAAATTCGCATACTGTCCCCAGCTTGCGCACGCCGGCGACAGCAGGACCGCATCGCCCGGGCGGGCGAGCTTTGCCGCTTCCCGCACGCACTGCTCCATGTCGGCACAGCGATGGATATATTCTTTGCTGAACCCGCTTTTCTGAGCGCTTTCTGCGATGCGCTCCGCTGTTGCTCCCATCAGGAGCACGTGGCGCACGCGGCCAGGAAACGCATCGGTGTATTCTCCGAAGTCCGCCTGTTTTTCGTATCCTCCCGCGATGAGGACGATCGGACGGCTCACGGCCTGGATGGCGCGCACGGATGCCGCCGGATTCGTGCCCTTTGAGTCGTCGATGTACGAAACACCGTCGATGTCGGCGACGTGTTCAATCCGGTGCGGAAGGCCGGAGAACGTGCGCAGCGATTCGCGGATGGCGCGCACAGGCACGCCGGCGATGTAGGCGGCGGCCGCAGCCGCAAGCGCGTTGCTCACGTTGTGCGAGCCCGGCAGTTTTAAATCCCGGACCGAGCCCAGATCGATCGAAAGCGATGCTCCGTCCGTCAGGGCCATGCGGCTTCCTCGGACAAACGCTCCGCCGCCCGCAAGCGGCGACGTCGAAAACGGGAATGCCCGGGCGGCAAGACCGGTATCCGGAATGCGCGCGCACAGCACATCGTCTGCATTGTACACGCACGCATCGTTTTCTTTCTGGTTTTCGAACATCCGGAATTTAACCCTCGCGTATTCTTCCAGCGTTCCGTGACGGTCCATGTGATCCGGCGCGATGTTGAGCATCACCGAAATGCGCGGACGGAATTGCACAATCGTCTCCAGTTGAAAGCTCGAAACTTCCACGATCATCGTTTCCTCGCCCGTTTCGTGCAGCACGGCATCGGACGCTGCGCGACCGATGTTTCCTGCAACGGCATGCGGCAGACCGGCGAGCCGGAACATGTCGCCGATCAGCGACGTGACCGTCGTCTTTCCGTTCGTGCCCGTGATGCCGATAAACGGACAGCGGCTGCATCGGTATGCCAGCTCCAGCTCGCCGATGATCTCCGCTCCCGCAGCCTTTGCGCGCGCGAGCACCGGCGCGTCGGACGACAGACCGGGGCTTGTAACCGCCAGGTCGATCGACGCCGGAAGCGCAGTGAGCCCTTCGTCTGCAAACAGGCAGGATACGCCGAGATGTCCGAGCTCCTCAAGATCCTCCTGCGGAAGAGCGGTGCTTTCTTTTGAATCCCATGCAAACAGCGCTCCGCCTCTGCCGGCCAGCAGACGGGCTGCCGCCGTGCCGGATGTGCCCAGACCTGCGATCAGTATATTTTTATGTGCATATTCACTCATCGAAACCCTCACTCACATGGCAGCCACGCCCAGCGCGCACAGCACGAGCGTAGCTCCGCAGAACACCGCGACGACTTTGTCTTCGCTCCAGCCGCCGAGCTCAAAGTGATGATGCAGCGGAGACATGCGGAAAAACCGCCTGCCGTTTTGCGTCTGGAACACGTAGACCTGCACGATTACAGACACCGCCTCAGCCACGTACACGCCGCCGATCAAAGGCAGCAGCAGTGCAACATCCATCGACACCGCTGCCCCGGCCAGCGCACCGCCGAGCGCCAGCGAGCCGGTGTCTCCCATAAACAGAGAAGCCGGATGTCGATTGTACAGCAAAAACCCGAGGCAGGCTCCGAATACGGCGGCGGAAAACACAGCGCCGTAAAAATGCCCGAGCCCCATCCCGATGACGACGAGGCAGGCCGCTACGATCGATGTGATGCCCGAAGCCAGCCCGTCCAGGCCGTCTGTCAGATTGACGGCATTGGCCATCGCCACCGCCGCAAAAGCGATGAGCGGCCCGTAAAAAACCCCCAGATCTGCCTGTATCCGAAGCAGAGGGATGTACATCGAAGTGTCTCCGCCGACAAGCCGGTTGTGAAGGACGGCACCGACGCCGGCCACGAGGATCTGAAGGACCAGTTTCTGTCTGGCCGTGAGTCCGAGGTTCTGCCTCCGGCGCAGGATGAGCATGTCGTCTGCGAACCCGATGGTTCCGTAGCCGAGCATCCAAAACAGCATGAGGGCGATTCGGCGGTCCCAGCCTGCCGTGGTTGCGACGGATACGACGACCGCCAGCAGGATGGCTACACCGCCCATCGTCGGTGTGCCCGATTTGCTCATGTGCTCTTTCGGGCCTTCCTCCCGGATGCTCTGGCCGGCGCCCATGCGGCGCAGCAGCGGAATCAGCACAGGGATGGAGATCGCTGCGGTGGCGATCGCTATGACCGCCGCCCAGATGACCGCTGACCAGCTCATCGCTCCGCCTCCTTTTCTCGAATGAATGCCCGTACACCGGCGGCAACTGTCGAAATCCCGGTTGAATTCGAGCCTTTAACAAGGATAACATCGCCTTCCGAAAGCTGCGGGAGCAGCCACGAAAGCGCATCGGACGCTTCGCTGAGGTGGATGGACTGTCCCGAAAAACCCTCCTGCTTGGCACCGGCGACATAATACGATGCGTCCGAACCGACTGCGACGAGCACGTCCGGTGACGTCTCTGCTACAGCGCGCCCGACGCCCAGGTGCCCCTCTTCTCTCATGAGGCCGAGCTCCAGAATATCCGCAAGCACGGCAATCCGGCGCGTGCCGTCCGTCTCCGCCAGGACATCCAAAGCAGCCCGCATGGAATCGGGCCCCGCATTGTACGAATCATCGATGAGCGTAATGCCAGCTGCTTCTTCCACGCAGAGCCTGCGGTCAGCCGGCCGGACATCAGCCAGCGCCTGTGCCGCCTGCTCCATCGAAACGCCGAGCTCCAGCCCGCACGCTACCGCCAGCGCCGCATTTAGAGCATTGTGGCGCCCCGGGATGGGCAGTGCAAACGGATACCCGGTTCCGGCAGACGTAGACAGAGTAAAGCGGATGCCGTGCCCGTCCCGCTGGACGGATCCTACCTGAACGGCTGCCTGCGGTCCCGTTCCCACCGGCCGGAGTCTGCAGCAGTCACCCAGCGCCGAAGCGACTTCATCTGCGGAAAGAAACGGGCTGTCACAGTTAAAAATCAGCACATCGTCGCACCTTAGATGCGAGGCAATCTGCAGCTTCTCCCTCGCGATCGCTTCGCGCGAACCGAGGTATTCCATGTGCGCCGTTCCGACGTTTGTAATCATCGCAATGTGCGGGCGGATCCAGCGGCAGTAGCTTTCGATTTCACCTGGCCGGTCCATGCCCATCTCAAACACGATGGCTTGCGTGTCCGCACCGGCCCGAAATGCCGTCAGACACTGGCCGAGCGTCGTGTTGAGGTTGCCTTCCGTGTAGATGGTGCGATATTTCTGCGCCAGCACAGCCGCCGTCATCTCCTTCGTCGTCGTCTTGCCGACGCTCCCCGTCAGCGCCACGCGGTGCAGAGAAAACTGCGCGAGATACGCTTCGGCTGTGCGCACGAGATCCTGTTCCGTGTGGGCCGTCCGGATGACGCATACATCGCTGCCGTACGAAAGAAGCTCCGGAATGCGCTCGCTTCTCGAAATAAAAAAGACGCGGCAGCCCAGATCAAACGCCTGGCGGACAAAGTCGTGACCGTCGCGATTCGGCCCGATGTAGGCGACGAACATCGCGCCTTCTCTGGCAAGGCGCGAATCGATGACGACGCCGTCGATGGAGGCGTCCGTCTGTCCGTATACCTGTCCGCCGCATGCAGCGGCGATAAATTGTACGCTTGTTCTCTCCACGATCCGGCTCCAGGACTACTCGTAATACAGCGTCACATTCGTGTTCATGTCGATGAGCGCACCCGCCCGGGGATATTGGTCGATGACGATGAGGTCTTCCAGAAGATCGGTTTTCGGTGCGAGGCTGTACCCCAGCGAACGGCCGCCCAGCATGCCGATGGCATCCGAGATGCTCTGCCCGACCACATTGGGCACTTCCGCCTTCCCGGACCGAATCGCTTTTTCCTCGGCTGCGGTGTACGAAGGCTGAATATCGAGATAGCGAAAAACTTCTTCCAGGATGATTTTGGCCGCCGGCGCGGCCGTCTGACTTCCGTACAGCACCCCTTTAGGCGTATCGACGATCACCAGGATGGCGATGCGAGGGTCATCGATGGGCGCAAGGCCGATAAACGATCCGTATACATCCGTTTTGGAATAGCCGCCGCCTTCGGGTTTGTTCGCCGTCCCTGTCTTCCCGCCGATGCGGTATCCCGGGACGCGGGCGGTTCCCCCGCCGCCGTCTAAAACGACGGACTCCATGATGGCGAGCATGTCGTCGGCCGTCTGCTGCGATACGGCCCGCCTCACAATTTCGGGCTCGTACTGCTCGACCGTTTGGCCGTCCGCATCGATGAGCGACTGCACGAAGCGGGGCTTCATCAGCAACCCGCCGTTTGCATACGCCGAAACAGCCGTCAGCAGACCGACCGGCGTCACGGCGATGCCCTGCCCGTACGCCATCGTCGCCAACCCGACCGGTCCGGCGGTTTCTCTCTTCTGGAGTATATTATACCCTTCTCCGGGAAAATCCACACCGGTTTTTTCCATGAGCCCGAATCGCTCCAGCCCCTCGTAGTACGCTTTGAGCCCGACGCGCTGCACGAGCTGGATCATCACCGGGTTGCACGAGTTCTGGACGGCCTGCGTCAGCGTCTGCCATCCGTGCGAAAGCGGATAATACCAGCACTTGAGAACGGCATCGGCGACGGGATACGTACCGGTGCACAAAAATGTTTCGCGCAGATTTGTAACTGCTTCGTCCAGCACGATGCCTGCCGTGATGAGCTTGAAGGTCGATCCCGGTTCGTACGCATCGCTGACGCAGAAGTTGCGCCACATGCGGTTCCAGTACGCCACCTGCTCTTCCCCCGGAAGCGACGCTACGTAAGCCGCTTCTTCTTCGTCGATCGGCACCCTGGGGTTATTCGGGTCGAATTCCGGGATTTCGGCCATCGCCAGGATTCCGCATGTTTTGGGGTCCATGAGCACGCACATCACCCGGTCGGCCTTCGTCTGCTCCTGAGCCTGGATCAGAGCCGTTTCAACGATGTGCTGGATGCTGGCATCCAGCGTCAGAATTACGGAATAGCCGTCGCGCGGCTGGTAGTAGCGTTCCGTTCCGTACGACAGGCTGTTGCCCGTGTTATCCTTATGTGTGATCCACCGGCCGTCGACCCCTGCGAGATACCGGTTGTACGCGAGCTCGATGCCGGCAAGTCCGGACTGGTCATCCGTCGTCCCGCCCAGCACATGGCTCGCGAACGCCCCCATGGGATAGGAGCGCTTGACATCTTCGGTAATCTCGATGCCGGCCAGCTTTTCTGCCCGGATGGCCGTGGCGACATCCATGTCGACATATTTAGCAACTCTCAACAGCTTGCGCTCAGAGGTCAGAACGCTGCGGACCGCTTCCTCCTCCATCTGCAGGTACTCTGCGAGAATGCGGGTCTGGCGGATCAGATTCGCCTCGATTTCCTCGTCCGTGCTTCCGTTGCCGCGAACGGAATCCGTGCGGACCCAGACGGTATTCGTCGCGGCGCTGATCGCCAGGTCGCGCCCGTTGCGGTCGCGAATCGCTCCGCGGACCGCCTGGATGGTGCTGTCTTTCGTCTGCTGATCCGTCGCCATCTGCGCGTATTCAGGACCGCGTATAATCATGTGCCAGCCGAGCCGGAACGCGAGTAGCAAAAAAAGAAAACAGGCAATTCCAAACAGGAATACCAGCCTGCTTCTATTTTTGTTGCCCGGCTCAGCGACTCTCATGCCGGTTATTCGTACGCCGACTCGCAGAGCGCCAGCGCAAAGTCACCCTGGACACCGCCGCAGCCGTCCAGATAGACCATCTCCTGAAATGTGGGATATACCATGCCCATCGACCTGGCTTTCGCTTCGACCGTCGCAATGCTCGTCGCCGTCTGAATTTCCACTTCCAGATTCTGCACGGCCCGTTCGATCGACAGAACGCTGCGGTTCAACGTGTTGATGTCGTACTGCAGCTTGGACGAAAACGCATTGACGCCGATGAGACCGATGAGGACAAAGCCGCACAGCAGCAGGAGAAAAAACGCCTGTATACGCTGGAACGTCCCGAGCGGAACCGACCGCTGAGCAGGCGCCGCAGCCGGCTTTTCCCTGGCCGGGAACACGTTCTGGTCAAAACGTATGTATTCGGAGGTGTAGGCCCTGCTTCGTTCTGCTGATGTCATGATCCCGATCCTTTCTATAGTTTTTCGATGACGCGAAGCTTGGCGCTTCTCGCTCTCGGATTGTGTTCGACTTCCTCCAGGTCAGCCTGGATGGGCTTGCCCGTCACTTTTTTGATATCGCTTTTCTTTTCGCAGACGCAGACCGGCAGTCCGGGCGGACAGGTGCAGGGATGAAGTCTGCTTTGCACGTGCTGTTTTACGATGCGGTCTTCGAGCGAATGAAAGGTGATGACCGCCAGCCGCCCTCCGCTTGCCAGTGCGTCGGTCGCATCTCCCAGAGCCCTTTCAAGGTGGTACAGCTCGTCGTTGACTTCGATGCGGATGGCCTGAAACGTGCGCTTCGCCGGGTGAGGTCCTTCCCTCCTTGCGGCGGCCGGAATAGCGGATTTGATGATATCGACGAGTTCGTACGTCGTTTCGATGCGCTTTTCGGTGCGCGCTCCCGCAATCCGCTGCGCAATCCGGCTGGCGTACCGCTCTTCCCCGAACTCCCGGATGATGTCCCGGATGCGGCTCTCGTCGTAGTCGTTGACGATATGCGCTGCCGTCAGCGGATTTTCCGGATCCATGCGCATGTCCAGCGGGGCATCGTGCATGTAGGAAAATCCCCGGGACGGCGTGTCGAGTTGAAAAGAGGAGACTCCGAGGTCCAGCAGGATGCCGTCGACTTTATCGATGTTCAGGCTGTCAAGAATCTGTCTCAGCGAAGAATAGTTTCCGCGAACGAGGCTCTTCCTGCACGTCGTCTTTTCCAGCCGGGCCGAAGCGGCTTCCAGAGCGGCGGGATCCTGATCCACGCCGACGAAGTGTCCGTCCCACGACAGCGCTTCGCAGATTCCAAGCGCATGTCCTGCGCCTCCGAGCGTGCCGTCCACATATGTGCCCTTCGGGCGGATCGCCAGATGGCGCAGCACCTCGTCGTATAGTACCGGTGTGTGACTGTATACCATGTCGCTACACCTGATAGGTTTCGCCGATTTTCTTGAAGTCCTCCGGCGACAGCCTGCCGCCGATTTCAGAATCGTCGTATACCTCTTTCGCCCAGAGCTCAACGCGGTCCAGCATGCCGATGGTCACGAGATCCTTTTCGATGTCGGCGATGTCGCGCAGATACTGCGGCACCGTGATGCGTCCCTGTTTATCGATCTCGCACTCGACCGCGTTTGCGTACATGTAGCGCAGGAACGCCCGTGCCATTTCGTCCGAGCGCGGAAGCGTTGCCAGCTTTTCCTGCTGCTCCGCCCACGTCTGCATCGGATAGATGACGAGGCACTGATCCAGACCCCGGGTCAGCACGCATTTAAAGCCGAGCTCCTCGCGAAATTTCGCGGGGACAATCAGCCGGCTTTTTGCGTCTATGGAGTTTTGATACACCCCCATCAACAAGGTCGGTACCTCCTGCACTTTCTTGTCTCCACTATAGACCACTTCGCGCCCATATGCAAGCAATTTCTGCTTATTTTTGGGATATCACTCCACTTTTCTTAACGTACATCCACTGGCCCTCCACTGCCGCGTGCGACCGCCGTCGCGTGTGGCTTTGTTTTGCAATCCCGAACTGTTCGTGATATGATATTTGCGAGAAAATTCCGTTTCCAACCGCTTACGCAACCGTTAGGAGGGAGCATGACACCCAGCGACCGGAGGTTCGCCGTCCTCATCGACGCGGACAACATCTCGGACAAATATATAAAGATCATTCTCGATGAGATTTCAAACGATGGAGAAGCGACGTACAAGCGCATTTACGGCGACTGGACAAAACCGTCACTCGCTCCCTGGAAAAAAGTCCTGCTGGAGCATTCGGTCACACCGATCCAGCAGTACGGATATACGACCGGTAAAAATGCCACGGACTCCGCGATGATTATCGATGCCATGGACATCCTGTATTCCGGCAACGTCGAAGGATTCTGCCTCGTTACGAGCGACAGCGACTTTACCCGCCTCGCCTCGCGACTGCGGGAATCGGGCATGATGGTCGTGGGCATGGGCGAGCAGAAGACGCCGAAGGCTTTTATTTCGGCGTGCAACAAGTTCAAGTATCTCGACATCCTTTCCGGAGATGCCAAAGTAAACGCGGCGAAAGCGAAAGCCGCGCAGAGGGCCAAAACCCAGGCGGCCAAAGCAGCCAAGGCACCGGCGAAAGCCGAGACGAAGGCGAAGGCGCCTGCAAAGGAGACGAAGGATACCAAGAGCGAAAAGATGAAGCCACAGGACGCGGGCATTCTCCCCGTCGAAGACGAGGACGACTACCTGAGCGCCGAGGTAACGAGCCTGGAGACCATCCGGTCCGCCATCGCGACGATCATCTCGGAAAACTCCGACGAGGACGGATGGGTGTCCATCAGCGATCTGGGGAATCGCCTGCTGAAGCGGTATCCGGACTTCGACGTCCGCAACTACGGCTTCCCGAAGCTGACGCCTTTCCTAAAATCCCTGAAGGGTTTCGAAATGAAGTCGATCCGCAACGAGAACTCCAGCGTGTGGCAGGTGTTCCTGCGGGAGCTGTCGCCGGAGCGGGAATAGCATGACAATAACGGACAGGCCGATGCAATCAACCCGGCAGGTGCAGGATCTGCACCGCTATGAAGAAGCGCTGCGCAAAACCGGCGCTTCTTTGATTGCCGGCGTAGATGAAGTGGGGCGAGGGCCTCTGGCAGGCCCCGTGACTGCAGCGGCGGTCATCCTGCCGCTCGATTTTAACGCAGAAGGAATCGACGACTCCAAGAAGCTGACGCCGCGCAGACGGGAAATGCTCGCCGAGCGTATCCGCGAACACGCTGTCGCCTGGTCCATCGGGTGGTGCGACAATGCCGTGATCGACGACATCAACATCCTTCAGGCGACGAAGCGCGCCATGACGCTAGCGATCAACGGTCTGAGCGTCCGGCCGGAGCACGTGCTGATCGATGCACTGTCGCTGCCGGAGCTGGCGATTCCGCAGACGGCCATCGTCAAAGGCGACAGCCGCTCCGTGAGCATCGCCGCAGCTTCCATCCTCGCGAAGGTCGCCCGCGACGAAAAGATGCAGGACTACGATACGCTCTATCCCGGCTACGCATTCGGGAGCAACAAAGGATACGGAACAAAGGCGCATTACGACGGACTGGATGCGCTTGGACCCTGCCCCGTTCACCGGCGCAGCTTTTTACAAAACTACTTTGCAGGGGGAAACGCATGGAACAAAGGACTGTAACAGGATACGAAGAAAAGAAAGCAGCACTGTTCGAAGAGATCGACCGGCACGAACCCTCTGTGCGGGCGCTGTCCGACTGGCTGTTCCAGAACCCGGAGACATCGGGTCTGGAATTTGAGTCTTCAAAAAAAATCGCCGCTTTTCTCGAAGCAAACGGCTACTGCGTCGAACTGCCCGTCGGAGGCGAAGCGACGGCGTTTGCCGCCTCGTCCGGCGCACAGTGCGGCGAAAAGAACGATGAGAAGAGCAATGGAAGGAAGCGCGGTCGGCAGCTGGCGATCATGGTCGAATACGATGCTCTCCCCGACATCGGGCACGCGTGCGGCCACAACGTGAGCGCCGGCATCAGCCTGCTGGCAGCCCTTGCGCTGCGCCCGCTGCAGGATGCGCTGGACCTCGATGTGCGCATCATCGGCACGCCGGCGGAAGAGCGCGGCGGCGGCAAAGTACCGCTCATCGAGCACGGCCTGTTCGCCGATGCGGACATGGCGATGATGGTGCACGTGTACAACGGCAACGTGCTTTCGCCCGTGTGCCTCGCACTCCGCGGAAACTACTATACGTTTACCGGTGCGCCCGCTCATGCGGCGGCATCGCCCTGGGAAGGCCGCAACGCGCTCAACGGCGCGCAGCTCTTCCTCCACGCCGTCGATATGCTGCGCCAGCACGTGCAGCCGGATGTGCGCATGCACGGCATCATCCGCGAGGGCGGAACGATTCCAAACACCGTGCCGGAGCGCGCTGTCTGCGAGCTGTTCGTGCGGGCGCTGGATAAGGGATACGCGGCTTCCGTACAGAAACTGGTGGACGACTGTGCAAAAGGCGCCGCCATCGCGACGCAGACGGAATGCAGCATCGCTCCCTCCGTCCGCTCCTACGACGATCTGAAGAGAAACACGCCAGGCCTCGCTGCTCTTGCAGACGTCTTTTCCGAACTGGGGCTTTCACTCGATTCCGATCCCGACCGGCCGTTTGCGTCGACGGACGCAGGCAATGTGAGCTATGTCTGCCCTACCTTCCACCCTTGTCTGCAGATTGCGCCCTCTGGTACCGAGCTGCATACGCAGGCGTTTGCACAATACGCCGGCGGAGAGGCCGGAAGAAGCGCGCTTGCAACCGGCGCGAAAATCATCGGCCTGCAGGTACTGAAGGTGTTCGGCGACGACCGGCTGCTGGCGGATATCGCTGCGGATTTTAAGCGATAGGTCCGTGTTGCATACAAAGCGAGTGGGGCGAATCGCATATAGAAATATAAAAGCCGCAGTTCGTACAGACACTGCGGCTTTTTGATTCAGCAGAATGCGACCTATCAATACTTGCTTAAAAGACCGTCGTCGATGGGCACGACGCAGCCGTTGACTCCATTTGCCTTTTCGGAACACAAAAACACCATCACGTCCGCGACTTCTTCCGTCGACAGCGCTTTGTTTCGCATGTGCTTGGTCTGAATCTCCTCCCACGTACCCCGCTGTTTGTCGATGTCCAGCATCGGCGTGTCGATGACGCCGGGTGCCACGGCAAGCACGCGGATTCCGTACGGCGCCAGCTCAAGTGCCGCCGACTTCGTCATGGTTGCAATCGCCCCCTTGCTGGCGTGGTAGTGGATGATTTTAGGACTCGCCACTTCGTAAAACACGCTGGTCACGTTTACGATTACTCCTGCAATATCCAGCTCGATCATTTTCCTGGCTGCAGCCTGCATCCCGAAAAAGCATCCGTACTGATTGGTCCGGATCACTTCGTCGTACTGTTCCGCCGTCATGTCGAGAAACGGAATGCTCGTGCAGATGCCGGCGTTGTTGACCATGGCATCGATGCGTCCCCATTTCGCCGCGGCGCGATCGATAACGCGTACGACTTCGTCCTGGACGGAGACATCGCTCTGGATGCAGATCAAATTCTCGCTTCCCGCTTCGCGCACCAGCTCATCCAGCTTCTCCTGTCGGCGTCCCGTGGCGGCAACCCGGTAGCCGTGCTCGAGAAACTTCAGCACACAGCCCTTCCCGATGCCCGTCGCACCGCCTGTCACCACCGCTACTTTTCGTTCGTTGTTCATGTTATGCCTCCTGTTTTATGCAGATGCACACTCGCACCGGTGTGCGCATCTGATCTGTCTTTGTGCACGATGTGCATCCGACCTCAATACATTACATCGCCACCGTTGATTTCGATGATCTGGCCCGTCAAAAATGCGGCTTCATCCGACAGCACAAAGCGGACGAGCGGAGCAATGTCACCCGGTACACCGATTCTCCCGAGCGGAATATCCTGTGCGATCGCCACCTGGTCGACCGGCATCTCGTCCAGTATGCGCGTGCTCACAAATCCGGGCGACACGGCGTTGACGCGGATGCCCTTCGGGGCGAGCAGCTTCGCGAATGCGATGGTCATGTTGTTGATGGCCGCCTTCGATGTGCCGTAGGGCATGCTCACAAACGCGCCGCCCGTCTTCCCTGCGCCCGACGAAATGTTGACGATGCTGCCGCCCGGGGCGACGAGATGTGCCAGCGCGTGGCGCGTGCAGAAGTAGGTGCCTTTGACGTTGACAGCGAACACCGCATCCCAGTGCTCTTCTTTTAATTCTTCGAATTTCAGATACGGACAGATGCCCGCGTTGTTCACCAGATAGTGCATCGAACCGACTTTGCCCATCGCGCGCTCAACTTCGACTTCGTTTGCTACGTCAAACGGTAGAGCGACGATGTCCAGCGAGCGGTCGGCGGCTTCTACGAGCAAATCTGTAAGGCTTTCCTCCGTGCGCCCGTTTGCATACACGCGCGCTCCGCGCGACGCGAGCTCCAGTGCGATGGCTTTCCCGATGCCCTTTGCGGCTCCGGTGACGACAGCGACTTTTCCTTTCATGCCACTCCTCCCACATGTCTGATTCAGCTACGCTTTTTAGTGTACACCGGTACGCAGAAAGCGTCAACGCGGCTCCTTTGCAAACGCGTTTTGCTGTGATATGATACGCTGCGAAGAGGGGAGATTGAAGGTATGCGTAAAGATACACCAGACAATCAGCCGGAGCTGCTGGCGCCCGCCGGAAGCGAAGAAGCTGCGCGCACCGCTCTGCGGTACGGCGCTGACGCTCTGTACTGCGGGGGGCCGATGCTTCAGTTGCGCGCAGAGTCGGCTGGCATGGACGAAGCGGAACTTGCTCGCGTTATCGGGCTGGCACACGCCCGGAAGAAAAAACTGTATGTCGCCGTCAACAGCTTCGTCTACGACGGAGACTTCGCGGATCTCGTACCTTATGCCAAAAAACTTCAAGCGATGGGCGCCGATGCGCTCATCGTTTCGGACATCGGAGCGATTGCCGCCATCCGGCGCGCTGTACCGGAACTTGAAATCCATCTGAGCACGCAGGCCAACTGCATGAGCAGCGAAGCGGCCCGCGTCTACTACGACATGGGCGTACGGCGCATCGTGCTCGCCCGGGAGCTGTCCATCGAGCAGATTTCAGCGATCCGGAAGAACACACCGGCCGATCTTCAACTGGAAGCGTTTGTCCACGGAGCGATGTGCATGGCCTACTCCGGCCGCTGCCTCATCAGCTCGTATCTGACCGGACGCAGCGCCAACCGCGGCGACTGCACGCAATCGTGCCGCTGGTATTACAGCCTGACCGAAGAAAAGAGGCCGGGCGAGTCCTTTCCTGTGTTCGAAGATGAGCGGGGAACGACGATCCTCAGCTCCGGCGAATTATGCTGTCTGCCGTTTTTGGATCGCCTGCGCGACGCCGGCGTTTCCTGCTACAAAATAGAAGGACGCATGCGCACGCCCTATTCGGTCGGCATCGTTGTAAACGCCTACCGCATGGCGATCGACGGCACGGCGCCGCTCGAAGAGTTGCAGCGCGAACTCGACACGATCAGCCACCGACCGTACATCAGCGGATTTTATCTCGGCGATCCGGCAGTGTCGGGCACCGAAACCGTCGGGTTGATTCAGGACTGGCGCTTTGTCGCACAGGCTGCAGCAGATTCGCCGAACGGGACCGCGCTCATCGAAACGCGCAACCGCATCGCTCCCGGAGACACGCTGGAAGTCGTTTCGCCCGGGCACACAGGCCGCGCGTTTACAGTCGAAGTCATCCGGGACGAATGTGGGCAGACACTCGATGTAGCCAACGTGCCGATGCGCACCGTTTCGATCAACTGCCCCTGGCCGGTTGTCGCCGGTGACCTGTTTCGTGCGCGCGACGCGCAGAGTCCGCGGGAATAAGTCATATTGTTTCACCCATCTGCATGCGGTATAATGAATCAAACAGCCAACGTTATCGTGCGATCCAGCTGAAAGTGAGAAAAACATGCATACATTGAACAATTTTTCTAAGATGGAACCCGCTTCCTTCTCAAAAGCAGCGCAGCTCTACGGGACTCCGCTGTACGTATACGACGAAGCGCTCATCGTCGAACGCTGCAAAGCGGCGCTGGCCATGCCCAATGCGTACGGGATTCACGTCCGCTATGCGATGAAAGCAAACTCGAACCGGACGCTGCTGCAGATTATCGACCGTCAGGGGCTCCTCATCGACGCCAGCTCGCTCAACGAAGCCAAGCGCGCCGTTCTGGCAGGCATCGTGCCGGAAAAAATATTTCTTACGACGCAGGAGGTCCCCGCCGGCGAAGAGCGCACAGATCTGGAAGATCTGATGAAAAAAGGCATGCTCTACAACGTCTGCTCCATGAGGCAGCTCGAGCTCATCGCCGACTTCGCGCGCAAGCACGGCATGGATTTGTCCATGCGCGTCCATCCGGGCGTCGGATCGGGCGAAAACGTGACGCGCAACACCGGCGACAAATACTCCTGCTTCGGCGTGCATCGCGAAGATCTGGGCAAAGCGCTGGCGCTCGCGAAGGAAAAAGGTGTGCGCTTTACGGAGGTGCACGTTCACATCGGATCCGGCGGCGATCCGGAAGTGTGGAGGAGCAACATCGACCTCGAACTCAGCATCATCGAGGAGCATTTTCCCGACTGCGAAACGGTCAGCTTCGGCGGAGGCCTCAAAGAAGCCCGCATGCCGAACGATACGTACGCCGACATTGAAGACCTTGGAAACTATGCAAAAGAAAAGATAGAGGCATTTTACGAGCGCACGGGCCGCAAGCTTATGATGGAGATCGAGCCGGGTACGTTCATCGTGGCGAATGCCGGCTATGCTGTCACAGAAGTCAAAGACAAGAAGCGGACCGGCAGCGACGGCTTCAACTTTATCGTGACGGACGGCGGCATGGAGATCAACGCGCGACCGCTGACCTACGGATCGGAGCATCCGTTTTACATCATCACTAAAGACGGGAAACTGCGCTCTTCGGAATTCGATCTTTCGAACATCGACTACGAAGGTATCATCGTGGGCCGGTGCTGCGAAAGCGGAGACTCCCAGTGCCTGGATAGCGGACAAAACATCGTCGAGCGGACGATGGCCGAGCCCGAAATCGGCGACCTCGTCGTCATCGGAGGCGCCGGTGCCTACTGCGCCGCTATGACGCCGTTCAACTACAACTCGCACACGCAGGCGCCGGAAGTGCTGGCTGCCGCCGACGGATCGCTGAAACTGATCCGCAAACCGCAGACGCTGGAACAGATTGTCGAAAACGAACTGTAAGCGGCCTTGAGGACTTAAAACACCTAACAGCCGCGAGATCTCGCTGAAAACAAAAACTGCAGGAACGCTATCCTGCAGTTTTTATTATAGGCCGATTTGTTATACGCTGTACCGAAAGCTGATCGCAGCTCCCTGCAGGCGCTTATTCATCTTCTTGCGGCGGAGCGGCTGTATCATGTCGATGGCCACCCGGTGGAATGCTTCCCACGTAAGGACCCAGCCACCGATGAGCAAGCTCTCCAGAAGAGCGGATGCGATGACCGTGCCTGCAGAGCGGCTTGCCAGCAGCGTGTAGACCGACAGCAGAGTGAGCGCGATGAGCAGCATCGCGCCCGAACCGTACACCGTGCGTTTTACTTCGCCCTCTTCGAACGAAAGCGCCGCATCGAAATAGTTGCGGTAGCTCGACCGGATCACCTCTTCCTTCTGCGGATCGCGGGGTTCGTCTGCGAGGTAGAAACGGACGTCGAGCGCTTCTTTGGGCGGAATATCCCTGGAGCACTCTTCCAGAAATTCGGCCAGCTCCGGATGCATGTCTCGCTTCTTGAACACCGCATTGTCCCATTCGTGAAAGAACTCCAGGTAGTCGTTCAACGAAATCTCGATGACAATCTTTCCGCTTTCCGGATCGCGCTTAAAAATCTGCTCGTAATCGTGTTTCATCTTTTCACCACGTACCTGTATACGACGATACACAAAGCGATGACCGCTGCGCTCAGGACCTGCGCCTGACGAAGCGGACCGATCATGAGGCTGTCCGTGCGCAGACCTTCCACGAAAAATCGTTCGACCGAGTACAGGGCCGCATACAGCAGAAATATATGACCGTTAAACTTCTTCCCTCCCGACCGTTCGTATGCGATCAAAGCGATGCACAAGAACAGACACCAGATCGATTCGTATAAAAACGTAGGGTGCACGGCGATACCGTCCACGATGACCGCCCAGGGGACATCGGTAGGCCGCCCGTGCGCTTCGCTGTTAAAGAAATTCCCCCAGCGGCCGATGGCCTGCCCCAGTGCAATCGACGGCGCAGCGAGATCCAGATGCCTCGGCACATCGAGTTTCCAGCGGCGGGCAAGCACGATGCCGATGGCGATGCCTGCAATCAGCCCTCCGTGGATCGCCAGTCCGCCGGATCGAAAATTGAGAATTTCCAAAGGCCGGACCGCATAATACGACCAGTGAAAGAGCACGTAGTAAAGTCTGGCGCCGATCGCGCCTATGGGTACGATCCAGAGAGCCAGGTCCAGAATGCGCTCTCGGTCCAGCTCGTGCGACGGAGCGCGAACGGCGGCCAGCCCCACAGCAGCCGTCATAGCCGAAGCGATCATAATGCCATACCACATCACATCCAGACCGAATACGGAGAATGCGATGCGGCCCGGAGAGGTCATCACAGGCTGCCTCCGCAGGCCACGAACAAGTCGTACGATGCCTGGCGCATAAACGCTTCGAAATCGGGTACAAACGTCTCGTTGCTCATAAAGCACAGCACAAACGGCTCCGGCGCATACACGATGCTCACATCGTTGGAGATTCCGTCATCCTCACCGGTCTTGTGAGCCACCGATACCGACGCTCCGATGATGCCCGGTATTTTGTG
>Ga0172382_10005164_pt1 | contig 19605 bp, 18 predicted proteins | sample Leawel138RmetaG_FD_122245 | JGI IMG/M metagenome (GOLD analysis project Ga0172382, IMG submission 122245) | Leachate microbial communities from a municipal landfill in Southern Ontario, Canada - Leachate well 138R metaG | ecosystem: Engineered > Solid waste > Landfill > Unclassified | place... | reverse complement strand
GGGAAGATAGGTTTATGGAATATAAAAGGGAGTTTTATGAAAAATATGGTTACATGGACAAAATATAGATGAATTATCTATGAAATGATGTATAATATTATATAGAAAAGGAGGTAGTTAAATGAATGTACAGCAATTTTCGCCACTAATTGTAACACTAGGATTTTTAGTAGTTTTTTATTTCCTAATAATCAGGCCCCAAAAGAAAAAGGAAGCCCAAGTTACGGAAATGAGGAACAGTCTAAGAATTGGCGATGAAATAGTTACAATTGGTGGAATCTATGGTAAGGTAACCAAGGTGAAAGAGGATATTGTGCTGATTGAAGCAGGTCCCAACAAGACAAGATTAGAAATGACAAAGTGGTCCATAGGCTCTGTAGTTAAAAAGAATGAAAAGGCAGCAAAAGAAGAGCCGATAAATGAGGAAATCAAAACTGAAGAATTAAAAGACGAAGAGAATTAATAATTTTAAGCTTCCCTATTTATGGGAAGCTTTTATTTTGTGTAATAAATACTGGCTTCCTAAAATAAATTAAACTAGGGCATAGTTTAATATAAAGGAGGGCTAGCATGAAGGGGAAGAATTTAGGCAAACTAGTTTACTTATTAAAGGGATTAATACTGTCTTATATCATTACCACCATTTCCATATTGGTTTTTTCTCTCTTACTTACCTATAGCAAAATTGGAGAGGGGTTTATTCCCTTAGCAAATACGTTGGTTTTAATTTTGAGTATAGCAGTGGGCAGTATTTACCTTTCTGGAAAGCTTAGGGAAAAGGGGTGGATAAATGGGGGGATTTTAGGAATAAGCTATTATCTAATACTCTTGATTTTGGGTTTATCTTTTAAAAGACCAATGATAGGGGAAGCCTTTCTAATTTCAAGGCTTGTAATAAGCATTGTTTCAGGAGTAATAGGTGGAATAATTGGAATAAATATTTCGTGAAATTTCCTTTTATATTGGAAAAAACTATGATATAATCATTAAGATAGTGTTGAAGATGGTGGTCATGCCACCATCTTTTGCTTGAATCTTATCGTAGATGAATGTAGATTTTAAAAAGCAGGAGGTATAAGATGACTAAAAATACAATTTTATTTATTGCAATATTAGCTTTAATTATATATGGTTCAGTTGTTGCAATAAATGGAGCTACCATAGGCAATATCCAAATACCTAAAGCGAGAGATAGCATAGATTTAGGTCTTGATCTGGCTGGTGGAGTATATGTTGTCCTAGAGGCTAAGACAGATTTGAAGGGCCCTGAACTACAGCGCCTTATGGAGCAATCAAAAGCTATAATCAATGAAAGGATTAATGGGCTTGGTGTTTCGGAGCCAAATATTGCAATCGAATCTGGAAACCGAATTAGGGTTGAATTAGCAGGTATAAGCAATCCCCAAGAAGCGACGGAGCTAATAGGAAAGACTGCACAATTACAGTTCATGGACCAGGAGGGCAATATAGTTATTACAGGTAAGAATGTAAAGGGTTCAGAGGTCCAATATCACACTAATGAAATTGGCCAGGAAGAAGTTGTAGTAAGTCTGGAACTAGATAAGGAAGGGACCCAGAATTTTGCAGAGGCAACTAGGATTCTGTCAGAAAAGATTGAGCCTGAAGAGAGGGTTGTTTTCATAGTTTTAGATGGTCTTATAATATCATCTCCCATCGTACAATATATGGAACCTATTACAAATGGAAAGGCATATATAACTGGAAAATTCGATTTGGAGGGAGCAAACAGGCTTTCAACCTTGATTAGAGCTGGTGCCCTGCCAGTAGAGATGGATGAATTGCAAACCTCGGTTATTGGCCCGACACTAGGTCTAAATGCATTTGAAAGGAGCCTAGAGGCTGGTGCAATAGCACTTATGCTGATTTTCCTTTTTATGCTTATAATATACAAAATTCCTGGATTAATTGCCTCTATTGGATTAGTCATATATACATTGATTATTATCCTTACAATGTCAATTTTAGGTGTAAAATTAACCTTACCAGGTATAGCGGGGTTGGTTTTGTCTATTGGAATGGCAGTAGATGCAAATGTAATAATTTTTGAAAGGATTAAAGAGGAAATTAGATTAGGTAAAACCATTAGAACGTCTGTTGATACAGGGTTTAAAAGGGCATTAACTTCTGTATTAGATTCAAATATTACCACTTTAATAGCAGGTATAGTCTTATATTATTTTGGGACCGGTCCCATTAGGGGATTTGGCGTTACCTTGATTATTGGAATTATAGCATCGATGATAAGTGCAGTTATTTTTTCCAAGTACTTGTTGAGACTTGCAGTTTCAGTTTTCGGCAGTAAAAACCCCAAACTTTATGGGGCATAGGGAGGATCAGAATATGGAAGTATTAAAACATAGAAAAGTATTTGCCTTTATTTCTTTGATAATCATTATTGCTGGAATAGTGGTATTTGCAGTAAAGGGGCTAAATTATGGAATAGATTTTACAGGTGGCAGCCTGATTCAGATAAACATTGGCGAATTTGTATCTGTAGATGAAATAAGGACAATTATTGACGAATATGACAAAAATGCCAGTATCCTTCATGCTGGGATAGACAAAAACGAAGTGATTATAAAAAGTACCCTTGACCTTTCTAATGATACCATTAGGACAATAATCAATAATTTTACGGAGAAGTATGATTTAGAAGAGGATAACTTTCAATCAGAAAAGTTTGGCCCCTATATGGGAAAAGAAATAAGGGACAAAGCCTTCTTGTCTACCATAATAGCCACTGTTCTCATGCTTATCTATATTAGCTGGAGATTTGAGTTTTCCTTTGGCATAGCGGCTGTAGTTGCTTTGATTCATGATGTTCTAATTATGTTTTCTTTTTATTCGATTTTTAGAATTTCTATTAATAGCTCCTTTATTGCAGCTATCTTAACTGTGCTAGGCTACTCCATCAATGATACAATAGTAATATTCGATAGAATACGAGAAAATACAAGGTTGTACCCTAGGGAAAGCATAGATAGTTTAATTAATGGAAGCATTAAGCAGTCCCTTACAAGGACCATATATACCTCACTTACAACTTTTATAGCTGTCTTGGTGCTATATATACTAGGGGTTGAAGATGTCAAGGTGCTGGCCTTGCCTCTGATGATAGGGAATATTTCAGGGACATATTCCTCCTTGTTTATAGCAACTCCCCTATGGTATGAATTAAAAAACAGAAAAATAAGAACTGCTAAATAGGCAGTTTTTATTTTAACTGTCCGTAAAGGTAAAAGGAAATTATAACTAGAATTTACTATCGTAACATGGTAGAATCAAGTTACTAATTAGTGGGTCTAAATACATTTTATGGAGTGAAATTATTGGAGAAGTGGTTTATTCGGAACAAAAAAGGGGATTTCAGAAAAATTGCACGAGATTACGGTATCTCAGAGTTCTTATCTAAGCTCTTAGTTAATCGAGATATTAAGGATAGGGAAGAGATTGAGGTGTTTTTAAATCCTAAATTGAGTAAAATGCATAATCCATTGAGCATGAAGGATTTGGCAAGGGCAGCGGATATAATTAAGGAAAAGATAGCCCAAAATAAGAGGATGAGAATAGTTGGAGATTTTGACGTAGATGGGGTTATGTCTATCTATATATTATATACAGAAATTAAGAAGCTGGGGGGAGTGGTAGACTATACCATTCCAGATAGGGTAAATGATGGGTATGGTATCAATAATGACATTGTCTACAAGGCAAAAGAGGACAATATAGATACTATAATAACCTGTGACAACGGGATTGCTGCCATAGAGCAGATAAAGCTAGCAAAGGAATTAGGATTAACTGTAATAGTAACAGACCACCATGATATCCCCTTTGAAAAAGATGAAATAAAGGATGAGAAAATATATATAAGGGTAGATGCCGATGCTGTTGTAAATCCCAAGCAGATGGAATGCAATTATGCTTTCAAGCACCTTTGCGGGGCAGCGGTCGCTTTTAAACTCGTTCAAGGGCTTTATATTGCATTGGGAAGGGAATTAGATTCAACATTTTCACTATTGGAATATGTAGCTCTGGCAACTGTGTCTGATGTAATGGACCTGGTGGGTGAGAATAGGATTATTGTTAAAAATGGTATAAGGCTTTTAAACAATACAACTAATATTGGGTTAAAAGCCCTGATTAGGGAGACCGGTATTGAGGGTAAGGAAATTACTGTCTACCATATAGGATTCATATTGGGGCCCAATATCAATGCTTCAGGTAGGCTGGATTCTGCCTTGAGGTCCATTGAACTGCTACTTTCAAGCGATGAAGAAACAGCAACTAAACTGGCAAAGGAACTTTTCCAACTGAATGAAAAAAGAAAATCCTTAACCTTAAGTGGGGTCGAGAAAATAACCAATATTGTAGAAAAGACCAAAATTGGAGAAGATAAGGTACTAGTCATTTATGAACCAGAAATCAACGAATCAGTGGCCGGGATAATTGCAGGGAGAATAAAGGAGAGCTATAATAAACCTTCAATTATTTTAACCAAGGGAAAAGATGGAGTCAAGGGTTCTGGCAGGTCTATCGAAGAGTATAACATGTTTGAAGAGTTAACAAAATGCAAGGACTTGCTCTTGAGATTTGGTGGACATCCTATGGCAGCAGGTCTATCTCTTGAAGAGAGGTATATTCCCTTATTGAGGGAGAGGTTGAATGAAAACACTAGCCTAAGGGAAGAGGATTTAATATCCAAGATATATATAGATATGGAATTACCCTTGGAGTATTTAAGCTTTAAACTAGTCAGGGAATTAAAGGCCTTGGAGCCATTTGGAAAAGGCAACAATAAACCTCTATTCGGAGGGAAAGGATTTAAGATTAGCAGGGGTTTTTTATTAGGCAGGGATAAAAATGTCCTAAAGTTGATGCTTGAAGACAAGGGCAGCACTATAGAAGGACTGTATTTTGGGGATGTAGCATCCTTTGAATCTAAGGTCATAGAAAACTATGGCAAGGATGACTTGGATAGGATGTATAGAGGCTTGAACAACAGTATAATAATGGACGCTCTCTACTATCCTTCGATTAATGAATATAATGGCTTTACTAATATTCAAATTACAATACAAAATTATAGATTTAGTTGATATTGGGAAATATTAAACCATAAGTTAAAACTATTTCAAAAAGGGTATAAATAACTAATTGAGTATGGCTTGATTTTAATATTTTAGAAAAGGTGAACCTTATGTTGGAAAAATTACTATTAAAAATTGAACAATATAATCCACAGGCGGATTTAGGTCTTATAATAGATGCCTATAATTTTGCTCAATTTGCCCATGAAGGGCAGACGAGAAATTCTGGTGAAAAGTTTTTTATTCACCCATTTAATGTTGCTTTAATTTTGGCAGATCTAAATATGGACACTGCGACGATAGTGGCGGGATTTCTACACGATGTCATAGAGGATACTGATATAACCCATGAGATGATTGCCGAAAAATTTGGGGTAGAGATAGCAGATTTAGTTGAGGGAGTCACAAAGTTAAAGAAGCTGCAATATAAGACCAAGCAGGAAAATCAAGCAGAGAATTTGAGAAAAATGGTTCTGGCAATGGCAAATGATATCAGGGTGGTAATTGTAAAGCTAGCTGATAGATTGCATAATATGAGGACTTTGGAATATATGAGTGATGAAAAGAAACAGGAAAAGGCCCTGGAGACTCTAGAAATATATGCACCATTGGCCCATAGGCTTGGTATTTCCAAAATTAAATGGGAATTGGAAGACCTTTCCCTAAGGTATCTAGACCCGGAAAACTATTACGATTTAGTTGAAAGGGTATCTGCTAGAAGGCAGGAGAGAGTAGCCTATATACAGTCTATTACAGAGACCCTTGGAAGCAAATTGAGTGAAGTAAATATTTCTTATGACATTAGTGGTAGACCTAAAAGCTTCTACAGTATTTACAAGAAAATGGTTCATCAAGGGAAATCATTTGAGCAGATATTTGATCTTACCGCCATAAGGGTTATAGTAGACAATGTGAAGGACTGCTACGAGGTGCTGGGTATAGTTCACAATTTGTGGAAACCACTCCCTGGAAGATTTAAGGACTATATTGCCATGCCTAAACCCAATATGTACCAGTCGATTCATACTACGGTAATAGGCTTAAGGGGAGAAATATTTGAGGTTCAGGTTCGAACTTGGGATATGCATAGAACTGCTGAATACGGTATAGCAGCCCACTGGAAATATAAGGAGGGCGCAACAAAAACAGATAACTTCGATGATAAGCTAACATGGTTAAGGCAATTGCTTGAATGGCAATCGGAACTCAATGACCCCAAGGATTTTATGGAAACCCTCAAAATTGATTTCTTTACCGATGAGGTGTTTATATTTACTCCAAGGGGAGATATTATAAATCTTCCTGATGGATCAACGCCCATAGACTTTGCCTATAGGGTTCATACCGAAATTGGGAACAAATGTGTAGGGGCAAAGGTAGACGGTAGGATTGTACCCCTAAACTATAGACTAAGAAATGGAAATATAGTGGAAGTCATTACATCTGCAAATAGCAATGGCCCTAGTAGGGACTGGCTAAAGATAGTTAAGAGCACCCAGGCAAAGTCCAAGATCAGGCAATGGTTTAAATTAAAGGAAAAGGATGTAAATATTATAAAGGGTAAAGATGCCCTGGAAAAAGAAGTAAAGAGGTTGGGGTACAAACCTTCGGAAATATTAAAGGAGGATTGGCTAAAATCCATTGCAAATAGGGCTAGTATAAATACAGTGGAAGACCTATATGCCTCTATTGGATATGGAAGCACAACCCTAAATCAGGTTATATCCAAGTTGAGGGTGCAATATAACGAGCTCTACAAGATAGAAGATGAGAAGTCCTATGTAGAAGGCAAAATACAACAATCCATACCAAAGAAAACAAAGGCGACTCAGGGTGTTCGAGTCAAGGGTGTGGATAATATAAAAATTCGATTTTCAAAGTGTTGTAACCCAGTTCCTGGTGATGAAATTGTTGGCTATATAACCAGGGGCAGGGGGGTTTCTGTTCATAGGGCAGACTGTCCTAATATTGCAGTTTCAGAAGATACGGAAAGATTTATAGAAGTGGAATGGGACTTCCAGAAGAAGGCAGCCTACAAGGCAGAGATTCAAATTAAGGCATACGATAGGTCTGGCCTGCTAGCTGATATAACCCAAAGGATAACAGATGCAGATTTAGGTGTTGTTTCTTTGAATGCCCGAACATCTAGGGATAAGGTAGTATATATTAATTTGACCCTAGAAATTGGAGATATTGAAGAGCTAAAGGATACTATTAAGAAGATTAAAAAAATAAAGAATGTATTAGATGTATATAGGGTGACAGCATAAGAGCGTAAGGAGGATGTTAAATGAGGGCAGTGGTGCAGAGAGTCTCCCAGGCTTCAGTAGGGGTTGACGGCAAGATAGTAGGAGATATAGGCAAGGGTATTTTGGCATTATTGGGGGTAGGTAAGGAGGACAATATAAAGGATTTAGAATATATGGTGGATAAGCTACTAGGCCTGAGGATTTTTGAGGATGATAAGGGTAAAATGAACTTGTCACTTATGGACATAGGTGGAGATATACTAGTTATTTCCCAATTTACTCTTTTTGGCGATGTGAAGAAAGGTAAAAGGCCTAGTTTTACTGATTCAGGGGATCCAGAAATGGCTGAAAGGATCTACAATCAGTTCATAGACAAGTGCATAGAAAAAGGCGTAAAAACTGAAAAAGGAATTTTTGGAGCTGATATGAAGGTCAGCTTGATTAACGATGGACCAGTTACCATATTAATTGACAGTAAAAAAATATTTTAGGAGTGGTATTATGAAATTGCTCAGACTGCCAGTTGGAATCTATTCGGCCAATTGCTATATAATCTTTTCTGAAAAGACAAAAGATGGTATAGTAATTGATCCAGGTGGAGATGCAGAAGATATAATAAAGCTTGTTGAAAAGAACCAAATAAATATAAAATACATCCTATTAACCCATGGCCATGGGGATCACATAGGAGGCTTGGCGGATATAAAGAAAGCAATAGATGTACCAGTAGGGATACATGAGGGAGATAGGGAAATGCTGGAGGATGGAAATATAAACCTGTCAAGTCAAATGGCAATGGGATCTGTGGAAATACAGGCTGATATTTTGCTAAAGGACAAGGATATTTTAGAATTTGGCGATGAAAGGGCAGAGATTATCCATACCCCGGGTCATACTAGAGGTGGGATTTGTATAAAGTTAAATGACACGATAATCACTGGGGATACCCTATTTGCTGGGTCCATAGGAAGGACAGACCTTCCAGGTGGGGATTATGCTACTATAATAAGTTCAATAAAGGAAAAACTAATGATTTACGAGGATCATGTCAAGATTTATCCGGGACATGGCCTTTCTTCGACTATTGGCAATGAGAGGCTGAATAATCCATTTTTAAAATCTTAAAAATAAGGTGATAAAGTGATCTTTTTTTTAGCAGAAGCTTATAAGATGACAAATGAAATCAAGGAATTGCTTAAGTTGTTTTTTCCATGGGAGGAAATTCACTATATAGAAAACATGGGAGAATACAGGGATAATGGATATCTCTTGCATAGTATTTTGCTAGATAATGAAGGAGGCTTATATGCTAGGGCATTGTTGTATGAGGATGGCCATCGAGTAAATGAATCTAAAGAAAACATATTAAATTTAAATACTTACAGATATTCCATTGAAAAAGATATAAAAATTGCTATAAAAAAATCCATATTTAATTGCCTTATTGAAACTAGTGAACAAAAATTGCCATGGGGAATATTGACAGGTATTCGTCCCCTTAAAATAATACATGAGTTAATGGATAAGAATATAGAGAATGAGGAAATAATCCATATATTGACAGGAGAGTATAGACTAGATATGGAAAAGGCAAAGCTTGCCCTGGATATTAGTCAGAGACAGAGAAAGTACATCTATCCTTTGGATAAGGATAGGTATAGTCTCTATATAAGTATACCTTTTTGTCCAACAAGGTGTTTTTATTGTTCCTTTCCAGCCCTACCTTTGAAAGGGCATCAAACCTACATAGGAAGCTACATAGACAGGTTGATTTTCGAAATTAGGTCTATCAGTGGAATGATGAAAGGCAAAAAAATTAATACTGTCTATATTGGGGGTGGTACCCCGACTGCTATACCGGTGAGGGACCTTGAAAGGGTAATTAAAGAAGTCTACGAAAGTTTTGGGAAGGACAGTATTAGGGAATTTACCGTTGAGGCGGGAAGGCCTGATACCATCACCGAAGAATATCTAAAAATGCTAGACGACAATGAAATTAGAAGGATAAGTATCAACCCTCAAACCATGAAAGACAATACCCTTAAAACCATAGGCAGAAATCACAAGGCAGAAGATATTATCAGGGTTTATTGGCAGGCTAGAGGATATGGATTTAAGGTAATCAATATGGATTTAATTGTAGGCTTACCGGGCGAGGGGATTGACGACCTTAGGCATAGCCTAAAGGAGCTAAGGAAACTTGATCCAGAAAATATAACCATACACACCCTTTCAATAAAAAGAGGTTCTAAGTTTTTTAATAGTATAGATAGGCAATCAATTGAAAATCAAAAGCTAGTGGAGGATATGCTCAAGGAATCTAGCAGATATGCTGAGGAAATGAAGCTAAAACCCTATTATCTGTATAGACAAAAACAAATACTTGGAAACTTTGAGAATATCGGATATGCCAAGGCTTCCAGTGAGTGCATATATAATATTGTCATGATGGAAGAAAAGGAGACCATCTTAGGAGCAGGTATGGGTGCCGTATCAAAGGTTTTTTATCCTGGGGAAAATAGGTTGGAAAGAATACCAAATTTCAAGGATTTAAGGGAATACCTAGGAAGAGTAGAAGAATTAGTAGCTAAAAAGGAAGAACTATTAAAAGATTAAAAAGGGGGATAATTATGTTGTGGTGGACAGATGATTTAAAGACAGGTATTGAGGTCATAGATAATCAGCATAAAAGCATATTTGACAAGGCCAATGAAATATTTAATCTGGGAACTGAAACGAGCCCTGAAGAGATTGAAAGAGTATTTGTATTTTTAATGAACTATACGATTAGCCATTTTTCAGAAGAGGAAAAGGTAATGCTAGACAATCATTATGATAGTTTTATGAGCCACAGGAAAGAGCATAATTACTTTGTCGAAGAAGTATACAGAATTTACAAGAACTTTAAAAGCGACAAAATAACTGAGGAGTCCTTAAATGAACTCAAGTTGCTCATTATCGATTGGCTGGCAAATCATATAAATAAGGATGATAAGGAATTTATAGCTACTATGAAATAATATAATTAGGCTTACCTCTCGCCTTGGAATTTGAATGATGAGTGGTAAACCGTATTTTACAGGAGGTTTTAGAATGGGAGAAAAGATGGGAAATTTACGTAGGACTATGATGTGTGGTGAATTGCGGCCAGAGCACGAAGGCAAAGAGGTCGTACTCATGGGTTGGGTACAAAAAGAAAGAAACCTTGGTTCCATAATATTTTTAGATTTGAGGGATACCACCGGTATTAGCCAAATTGTATTCGATGATAGCCTATCAGATGAATTGTTTAGTAAGGCTGAAGAAATCAGGTCCGAGTATGTTCTTGCTGTAAAGGGTAGAGTTAGAATTAGGCAATCGATAAACAAGGATATTCCCACAGGTCAAATAGAAGTTTTGGCCAGCCAATTAAGGGTCCTTGATGAATCGGAGACCCCGCCTATTTACATACGAGATGATGACAATGTTTCAGAGACTATGAGATTAAAATATAGATATCTTGACCTGAGGAAGCCATCCATGCAGGATAGGCTAAAATTAAGGGCCAAGGCTGCAAAAGTAGTTAGAGATTTTTTAGATGAAAACTATTTTATTGAAATTGAAACTCCGATGTTGACAAAACCAACTCCTGAAGGGGCCAGGGACTATCTTGTACCCAGCAGGGTAAATCCAGGAGAGTTTTATGCACTCCCCCAGTCACCGCAATTAATGAAGCAGCTTTTGATGGTGTCAGGGATGGATAGGTATTATCAAATTGTCAAGTGTTTCAGGGACGAAGATTTAAGGGCCAATAGGCAACCGGAATTTACACAGATAGACATAGAGATGTCTTTTGTTGATATTGAAGATATAATTTCTGTAAATGAGAAAATGCTTTACAAGATATTTAAGGAATTGAAGGGAATAGAAATAGAGCTGCCAATTAAAAGGATGACATATACTGAATCAATGGAAAGATTTGGCGTAGATAAGCCGGATTTAAGGTTTGCTTTTGAATTAGTAGATGTTTCTGAAATAGTAAAGGACAGTGAATTTAAGGTGTTTAGCTCAGCAGTTAAGGATTCTGGTTCCGTAAGAGGCATAAATATAAAAGGTTTTGCCCATAGGTTTACTAGAAAAGACATTAGTTCCCTAGAGGAATATACAAAGACCTATGGAGCAAAAGGCTTGGCCTGGATTAAGATTACAGAAGAGGCTGTGACATCTCCTATTGCAAAGTTTTTTAGCGATGATGACTTTTCTGCCCTAGTGGAAAAAATGGGAGGAGAAGCAGGAGACCTCTTACTTTTTGTCGCTGATAAGACCCCTGTTGTATTCGATAGCCTAGGTAACCTAAGAAACGAAATTGCCAGAAGGCTAGAAATTATAGATCCGAATGATTTAAAACTAGTCTGGATTACAGAATTTCCTCTGTTTGAATTTGACCAAGATGAAGATAGATATGTTGCCAAACATCATCCATTTACCCATCCTATGGACGAGGATATAGACTTATTGGAAACAAGTCCTGAAAAGGTTAGGGCCAAGGCCTATGATATAGTTATCAATGGAGATGAAATGGGTGGTGGCAGTATAAGGATAAATAATTCATTGCTGCAAAAAAGAATGTTTAAGGCCTTAGGTTTTAGCGAAGATGAAGCAGTGGAAAAGTTTGGATTTTTGCTTGAGGCATTTAAATACGGAACGCCGCCCCATGGGGGAATTGCCTATGGATTTGACAGGCTTATAATGCTTTTATCTAACACTAGCAATATAAGAGACGTAATAGCCTTTCCTAAGACGCAGTCGGCGACCTGCCTGATGACAGAAGCCCCTACATTTGTTTCTGATAAACAATTAAATGAAATACACATAAAACTTGATTTGAAATAGTTAGCTATTAGTTAGGAGAAGGATATATAAATGCCATTTTCTAGAACAGAACAATTATTAGGCAAAGAATACATGGAAAAACTGGGACAAGCAAGGGTCGCAATTTTTGGAGTTGGCGGTGTTGGGTCATTTGTTGCCGAGGCATTAGTTAGAACAGGAATTGGTAACATTTTTTTAATAGATTATGATATAATAGATATAAGTAATATAAATAGGCAAATCCATGCCACGGTGAAAACTGTAGGTATGGCAAAGGTCGAGGTGATGAAGGATAGGTTGCTGGATATAAACCCCAAGGTGAATGTATCAGTATTTAGGGAAAAGTATGACCAAAACACGAGACATTTACTCCTATCCCACCAATACGACTATATTGTCGATGCTATTGACATGGTCTCCTCTAAAGTTGACCTGATTGTTGAGAGCAAAAAACACAAGATTCCAATTATTAGCTCTATGGGAGCAGGTAACAAGTTGGATCCAACTAGATTTAAGCTTGGAGACATCTACTCGACTAAGGTATGTCCCCTGGCAAGGGTTATGAGAAATGAGCTTAGAAAGAAAAATGTCAAGGACCTAAAGGTTGTTTGGTCTGAGGAAGAACCAAGGCCTATTAACCTTGAAAATAGCAAAATAAGAAAGGCAATACCAGGAAGTGTAGCTTTTGTGCCTTCTGTTGCAGGATTGATTATTGCATCTGAAGTAGTTAAGGATATAGGATTATAGGAGGTGAGAATAATGGAACAAGTTGGATTTGTAAGAAAAATCATTAAAAATAAAGTTGAAATAGAAGTAAAAGCAATTTCAGGGTGAGGCGGAAGTTGTGATAGCTGCAGTGGCAGCTGTGAGACTGATGGACAAATAGTTTTAATTCCCAATGAATTAAATGCCAAGGTTGGAGACTTCGTTGAAATTGTTGGTGAATCTAGGGGCATACTGCTATATGCACTAATTGTCTATATGGTACCATTTTCATTCTTAATTGCAGGGATACTACTTGGAATTCACATCTTAAAGGGACAAGGAGTAGCTAACTATGAACCTCTAGGTTTTTTAGCAGGGGTAGTATCTATGGCAGTAGGATTTTTCTTGGTAAAAATAATAGATAAGCGAATAGAAAAGAACGACAAAAATCTCATTAGAATGACCAAAATTTTATAAATAGGAGTGAGGATTTTGATTGATAGGCAAGCCGTTATCAAAAGATTAAGAAGGGTAGAAGGTCAAATAAAGGGTATCCAGAAGATGGTGGAAGATGAAAAATTCTGTGGTGATATATTAATTCAGGTATCTGCAGCCAGAGCTGCCTTAAATAGTGTAGGTGGACTGATACTAGAAAACTACATGCATATATGCTTATCTGAGTATCTAGAAGGACAATCAGAAGAGGAAGATTTAAACAAGTTAGTTGAACTAATGGTAAAATACACTAAATAGACCTCCTTTGGAATGATTACAAATTCGCTTGCTTTTATTCCAAAGTATAGCGGCTGCTATTTAGGATTTTTACAATTCTAAATCAATACAGGAAATCTTTCTCTATAAAAAAATAATACACCAGCGATTAAAACTAAGTTTCCACTTAGGACCATTTTCTTCGCTGGTTTCTTATTTAATAATATTCTTGTAAATGGAATAAAATACTTATATAATGTTATTGTATCTTATGTAGATAAATTTGCTTAATTGCCATTGATAAAATTACTTAGGGTACTTAATTCACAAAGGAGAGGAGATAGAGTATATGAATTTTGAAAGTTTATCAAAATTTGATCCTGAGCTTATGGACTTAATTGAAATGGAATATGAAAGACAAAAAAGACATATTGAGCTAATTGCTTCTGAAAACTTTGTAAGCACACAGGTCTTAGAAGCAGCAGGTAGCTATTTGACAAATAAATACGCAGAGGGATATCCCGGGAAGAGATATTATGGAGGTTGTGAGGTAGTAGATAAGGTCGAGGATTTAGCTAGGGATAGAATGAAAAAGATATTTGGTGCAGACCATGTCAATGTACAACCCCATTCTGGCTCCAATGCCAACCTTGGGGTATACTTCTCAGTCTTGAAACCGGGAGACAAGGTTTTGGGTATGAACCTATCTCAAGGTGGCCATTTAACCCACGGAAGCCCAGTAAACATTTCTGGTAGCTATTATAATTTCGTTGCCTATGGTGTGGATAAAGAAACTGAAATGATAGATTATGATAATGTAAGAGAAATAGCCCTGAAAGAGAAACCAAAGATGATTGTGGCAGGGGCTAGTGCATATCCGAGAATTATTGATTTTTCTAAATTTAAGGAAATCGCAGATGAAATTGGAGCATACCTAATGGTAGATATGGCACATATTGCTGGTTTGGTAGCAGCGGGTCTTCATCCTAATCCAGTACCCTATGCAGACTTTGTAACCACTACTACCCACAAGACTCTTAGAGGACCAAGGGGTGGAGCCATACTATGTAAGGAAGAATATGCCAAGGCCATAGATAAGGCCATATTCCCAGGTATACAGGGTGGGCCTTTAATGCATATAATTGCAGCAAAAGCAGTGGCTTTTGAAGAGGCTTTACAAGATGATTTCAAGGACTATCAAAAGCAGATTATTAGCAATGCCAAAGCTCTGGCGGAGGGACTTGTAAAAAACAACTTTAGACTAGTCTCTGGAGGAACAGACAATCACCTAATCCTAATTGATGTAAGAACAAAGGGACTTACAGGTAAAAAAGCAGAGGAACTATTGGAAGAGGTCGGTGTGGCGACAAATAAAAACACCATACCATTTGACCCTGAATCCCCATTCATCACCTCTGGAATAAGGGTGGGAACTCCGGCTATGACAACTAGAGGCATGAAAGAGGATGAAATGTTGGAGATAGCAGAGATTATAAACCTTGCATTGGATGAAAGCAAAGACAGGCAAGCTATAGAGAAAAGGGTAAAAGATTTATGCGATAAACATCCACTATATTAGTTTTGTAACTAAGCCTACAGAATTGACTGTAGGCTTATCTTTACATATATATAATATTATATTAGAATAGGCTTATGTAAGCTAAAGAGGTGTAATTATGGAATTAGGAAACTATAGAGAAGACAAAAATATAATTGAAAATATCGAGAAGGATAGCATAGCTGACCAATTGGGAATAGGGGTAGGTGATATTTTGCTATCTGTCAATTCCATACCTATAAATGACATCATAGATTACAAATATTTGATTTCTGATGAATTTATAGTTGTAGGAATTGAAAAGTCAGATGGGGAAATATGGGAATATGAGATAGAAAAAGAATACGATGAAGATTTAGGAATTGCCTTTACTAATCCTTTAATCGACAGAGCAAAGTCCTGTAGAAATAAATGCATGTTTTGTTTTATAGACCAGTTACCTCCAAACATGAGGGAAACCCTATATTTTAAAGATGACGATTCTCGCCTATCTTTTTTGCAGGGCAACTTTATAACCTTGACCAATATGAGCGATGAGGAAATACAAAGAATAATTGACTATAGATTGACTCCTATTAATGTCAGTGTCCATACCACAAATCCAGAGCTGCGAATAAAAATGTTAAATAATAAAAATGCGGGCAAGGTATATGAGATACTCAAGAGATTTAGCGAGGCAAGTCTGGAAATAAATTGTCAAATAGTATTGGTACCTGGAGTAAATGACGGGGATGAACTGAAAAGGACCTTGGAGGATTTAGCTAGGTTATACCCCTCTATAAAGAGTGTGGCTGTAGTTCCAGTGGGCATAACCAAGTATAGGGAAAATCTCAAAAAAATCCACCCCTTTGACCAGGGTTCTGCTAAAGAATTATTGGCATTAATCGATGAAAGGCAAAGAGATTTCCAATTAAGACTGGGCAGCAGATTTGTGTTTGCATCAGATGAATTTTTTGCCTTAATAGATAGGGAACTGCCAGAATCCCACGAATACGAGGGCTTTCCACAATTAGAGAATGGAGTTGGACTCATTAGATCCTTTGAAGACGAAATAGATGAGGAACTAGGGAGGATAAGTAGTCCAATAAGCAAGAATAAAAGATATGTTTTAGCCACTGGTAGCTTGGCATTTAATTTTATGGAAAGATTGGCTGAAAAGATTAGTAGACACTTTCTGGGATTAGAACTAAAGGTAGTAGCGATCAGCAACAACTTTTTTGGGCATACAATTACCGTATCTGGGTTAATCACTGGTCAGGATTTATTAGGCCAATTAAGAGGCTATAAGGATTACGATGGCATAATTATACCAAAATCAATGCTAAAGAGGGATGAAGAGGTGTTTTTAGATAATTATAGCCTAGAGGGCCTTGCTGGAAAGTTAAGTATTCCCATCATACCCTCCAAGGTAGACGGTAAAGAACTGATTGATATATTAAAGAATTGAGGGATAAAGAATGGAAAGGGCTGTATTATGTATTGTTGGAAGACCCAATGTGGGGAAATCAACCCTATTTAATAAACTAGTTGGGAAAAGGATTGCCATTACTGAGGATACTCCCGGCGTTACTAGGGACAGGATTTATGCTGAGGCAGAGTGGTTAGGCAAGTATTTTACAGTTATAGATACAGGTGGATTGGAGCCGGACAGTGAAGAGATAATAATGACAAATATTAGGAGACAGGTAGACATTGCTGTTGACACTGCTGACCTTATACTCTTTGTCGTAGATGGCATAGAAGGTCTAAGCCCAACAGATAGGGAAATAGGAAATTTATTAAGGAAATCAGGTAAGAAGGTCCTTCTTGCATGTAATAAAATAGACACACCCAAGACTCCCGGAGATATATATGAGTTTTACGAACTAGGTCTCGGCGAGCCAATTGCTATTTCAGCAGAACAAAGCCTTGGACTTGGAGATTTGCTAGATGAAATTGTGGATAATCTTCCAAAGAATAGGGATACGGATATAAATGATGACTTGATTAAGGTTGCCTTTATTGGTAAGCCAAATGTGGGAAAATCTTCCCTAATAAATAATATCCTTGGAGAAGAAAGGGTAATTGTGACAGATATTCCAGGCACCACAAGGGATGCCATAGATACTTATTTTGATTTTGATGGCAATGACTATGTGTTTATAGATACTGCTGGCTTGAGAAGAAAGCGAAGTATCTATGAAAATATTGAAAGATATTCTGTAGTGAGGACCCTGACAGCTGTGGATAGATCGGACATTTGCGTACTGGTAATAGATGCCACAGAGGGAGTTACTGAACAAGATACAAAAATCGCTGGATATGCCCACGACAATGGGAAAGGAATAATAATTGCTGTAAATAAGTGGGATTTGGTAAAAAAAGAGACGAATACACACTTGGACTTTGAAAAGAGCATTAGAAAGACCCTGGGATTTATACCCTATGCACCCTTGGTATTTATTTCTGCTCTAACAGGTCAAAGAGTTCATAGGCTAATGGAACTGATAAATATTGTAAATAACAACTATAGCCTAAGGATTAGTACAGGAGTATTAAATGATATAATAAACGAAGCAGTGCTCTTGAATCAGCCTCCAAGTGAAAAAGGAAGACGGCTGAGGATATATTATGGAACTCAGGCATCGGCAAGACCGCCTAAATTTGTAATTTTTATAAATGACAAGGAGTTAATGCATTTTTCATATTCAAGGTATTTGGAAAACCAAATAAGAAATCATTTTGGTTTTGCAGGTGTGCCAATTATTTTTGAATTTAAGCAAAGGGAGCGTAACAGATGAAAATTTTATTGATAATTATTCTATCCTATCTTATAGGCTGTTTTTCTTCTGCATATATATTGGGTAAGGCATCTAAGAATATCGATATAAGAAAGCATGGTAGTGGAAATTTAGGCACGACCAATGCCCTGAGGGTACTTGGCAGAAAAGCTGGTGCCCTGACCCTGCTCATGGATGTCGCCAAGGGGATTATAGCATTTCTTCTAGCCAAGGCAATCATGGGTTTACAGGGTGGGTATATTGCCAGCATTTTTGTAGTTTTAGGCCATAATTTCCCTGTGTTTTTAAAATTCAAGGGTGGAAAAGGTGTAGCCACTTCCTTGGGAGTCCTATTCATGCTAAATTGGAAACTAGGCTTGTTTAGTTTTATACTTGGAGTAGCTATTATAATAATTTCAAAATATGTTTCCTTAGGTTCCCTAACAGCCTCGGTAGTAGCCCCACTTTCAACATTTTTGCCATTCTTTCCAGATGATAGAAACCTAAGGTATACTATTTGGTTTTTGGGGGTCCTATCCATAATCCGACATAGGGCGAATATAGTAAGGCTGTATAAGGGCGTGGAAAATAAGATAAAAATATAAATAGGTAGGTGTATCAAATGACTGAAAGGGTTGGAGTATTAGGTGGAGGTAGTTGGGGCTCTGCTTTGGCAATATTATTGACTAATAAGGGATATAGTGTTGAAATGTGGGCCAGGGACAGTGAGCAGATTGCTGAAATGAAGGAAGTTAAAATGAATAAAAAATATCTGGCCGACACACCTTTGCCACAGTCTCTGGAACTGACCAGTGATTTAGAGAGGGGTATTTTCAAGAAAGATGTTCTGATATTTTCCATGGGTACCCATGGCATAAGGGAGGTACTTAAAAATTCTAGTCACTATATAAGGCCAGAACAAATTATAGTGAATGTATCTAAGGGAATTGAAAATGATAGCCTAATGAGAATTTCTCAAATAGTAGGAGAGTTTTTACCAGAGAATAAGTATACTGTATTGTCTGGACCTTCCCATGCAGAAGAAGTTGCAAAGAATATGCCTACTACTGCAGTATCTGCCTCAATTGATAAGGAGACAGCAGAGTTTATACAGGGCCTGTTTACTACCCCTAGCTTTAGAGTATACACAAACCCTGATGTAATAGGGGTAGAACTAGGTGGAGCCTTAAAAAATATTATTGCCCTAGGTGCAGGTATATCAGATGGCCTAGGCTATGGTGACAATACCAAGGCCGCCTTAATGACTAGGGGAATCTTTGAGATGGCTAGGTTGGGTGAAAAGATGGGTGCGAAGATCAGCACGTTTTCCGGTTTGTCAGGTATTGGAGACCTGATAGTTACCTGTACTAGTATGCTCAGTAGAAATAGAAGGGCAGGTATATTGATTGGACAAGGAAGCAAGGTAGAAGATGCAATCAGGGAAATTGGCATGGTTGTAGAGGGCATTAAAACTACAAAATCCGCCTATAACCTATCCAAGAAATATGGAATAGAAATGCCTATTACTAGGGAAATATACAATGTCCTATATGAGGGAAAGGATGTAAAAAATGCTGTAACCAATCTAATGCTTAGGGACATGAAGCATGAAATGGAGGATATAGTTCAAGGAGAAAATAGTTTTTGGTAACCTGCTAAAT
>Ga0172382_10005162_pt1 | contig 19608 bp, 30 predicted proteins | sample Leawel138RmetaG_FD_122245 | JGI IMG/M metagenome (GOLD analysis project Ga0172382, IMG submission 122245) | Leachate microbial communities from a municipal landfill in Southern Ontario, Canada - Leachate well 138R metaG | ecosystem: Engineered > Solid waste > Landfill > Unclassified | place... | reverse complement strand
TCGTTCGCCAGATAGACGATGCTGAAGCCGCCGCCGCCGATCTGGCGTTCGAGGGTGTATCGATCGATTCGCGCGCCGGGGCTCAGGCCGCGCGCCTTGGTTTCTTGCGTCATTGTGCCCATGCCATGACCGTTCGCCGGTCCACCGCGGTAGCCTACCACAGGGCCGGATGGCCTTCTCCCGGGGGGACGGTTTTCGGTTACCATGGCGCTCTTTTCCGCGCAGGAGAGCACGAAATTGAGAAGTATGACCGCCTTTGCCCGCCAGGAGACCCACGGCGACTATGGGGTCCTGGCCCTCGAACTGCGCTCGGTGAATCACCGATATCTGGAGGTCTCCATGCGCCTGCCGGACGAGCTGCGCGTGCTCGAAGGTGCGCTGCGGGAGCGCATCGGCGCGGCGCTCTCGCGCGGCAAGGTGGATTGCTCGCTGCGCTTCACGCCGGCCCCCGCGTCCGCCGGCCAGCTCACCCTCAACCACGCCCTCGCCGCCGCCCTGGCGCAGCTCAGTCGTGAGGTCGACGGCCTGGTCTACGACGCGGCGGCGGTGAACTCCATGGACATCCTGCGCTGGCCCGGCGTGTTGCAGGCCCCCGCGCCCGATCTGGAACGGCTGCACGCAGACGCCCTCGCCCTGCTCGATCGCACCCTCGGCGAACTCAACGATTCCCGCGCCCGCGAGGGCGCCAAGCTGGCTGAGCTCATTCACCAGCGCTGCGACGCCATGACCGCCCAGTTGCCCATCGTGCGGGCACGTCTCCCCGAGGTGCAGGCGCGTTTCCGCGAACGGCTCGTGGAACGCCTGGCCGAGGTGAAGGCCGATCTGGATGCGCAGCGGCTCGAACAGGAGATGGTCGTGTTTGCCACGCGCATCGACGTGGCCGAGGAGCTGGATCGCCTGGAGACCCACATCGCCGAAGTGCGCCGTGTGCTGGAGCAGAAGCAGCCGGTGGGGCGGCGGCTGGATTTCCTCATGCAGGAACTCAATCGCGAGGCCAACACCCTGGGTTCCAAGTCCGCCGACGCCGAGACCACCCGCGCGGCCGTGGAGCTCAAGGTCCTCATTGAACAGATGCGCGAACAGGTGCAGAACGTGGAATAGCGTATCAGAACGTATCATGCCGTATCGGCAACACCACGGACCCCGCGTAGTTAGCGGGGTTTGTTGTATCAGTAAGCACAACCCCATATCATCCCGTAACGGGTTCGCTGTGTAACCAGCCATGTAACCAGCGACCCAAACCCGCCGAACAATGGTTACACACGGGGTGACGGCATGGGCAAGCTATCGGACATCCAGATTCGCAATTGGGTAAAGGCCGGCGAACGCTTTGCGGGCAAGGCGGACGGGGGTGGCCTCTATCTGCGGTTCCGCGCTGCGGACGCAATGCCCGCCTGGGTGTTCAGGTATCGCTTCGCCGGCAAGGCGCGCGCGATGCTGATGGGCAGCTACAGCGTGTTGTCCTTAGCCGATGCGCGCAAAGAGGCGAAGCGGTTGGCGGCCCAGGTCGCGCTCGGGCAGGACGTGGCCGGCGAGAAGCAGGCGAGGAAGGCCGAGGCCGTTGCCCGAATCGAGGACGAGGCGCGTGCAGTGAACGTAGCCGCCCTGGCCGACGACTACTTCAAGCGGATGATCGCCGGCCGTTGGAAACACCCGAACATTGTGCGCAGCCGGATCGAGAAGGACATCAAGCCCGCCATCGGCAAGATGAAGGTGCGCGACGTGAAGCCGGCCGACATCGACGCCCTGTTGCAAAAGGTGGTGAAGCGCGGCGCCCCGACGGTGGCGAACGATGTGCTTCGATGGGTGCGGCGGATGTTCGACTTCGCCATCAAGCGCCACCTGTGCGAGTTCAACCCGGCCGCCGCCTTCGACCCTGGAGACGCGGGCGGCAAGGAAGAAGCCCGTGACCGTGCCCTGTCCCGCTCGGAACTCGTGACCTTCTTCGAGGCCATGGGCAAAGCGCAAGGGTTCAGCCGGGAGAACGAACTGGCCTTGAAGCTCTTGCTCCTGCTGGCCGTGCGCAAGCAGGAACTGACGGCGGCGCCGTGGGAGGAATTCGATCTCGACGCGGCCGTGTGGAATCTTCCCGCCGAACGCACCAAGACCGGCGTGGCAATCGCCATCCCGCTACCGGCGGTGTCCGTGGAGTGGCTGCGCGAGCTTCACCGGCTCGCGTGTGGATCTCACTACGTCTTCCCCGCGCGCAAGATGCAACACCGCATGATCCCGCACATCCACGAGAACACCCTTAACGTGGCTCTGGCGAAGGTCAAGCACGGACTTCCCCCGTTCACCATCCACGACCTGCGGCGCACGGCACGCACCCACTTGGCCGGCCTGGGCGTGCCGCCCCATGTCGCCGAAAAGGTGCTGAACCACAAGTTCAAGGGCGTGGAAGGCCGCTATGACCGCTACGACTACTTCGAGGAGCGGCGCGCAGCACTGAATGCCTGGGCCGGCGTGCTGATCAAAGCGGAATCCGGAGAACTGGACGCGAAGGTGATCCCCATGAGAACAGCCAAGACGGCATGAACCCAACGGACTGACCAATGGCCGGCACACCACTGTTTAAGCGCGGCCAGCACCCGTCTCGATACGCGCTCGGCCATGCCGAAATATCGGAAGCGGATGCCCGAGAGCTGCGCCAATCCCTCGACGCTCTGACGGTCAGGGGCATGGATGGCGCAGACTTTCGCTTCCTGCTGTGCGCGATATTGGAGGCGAAGGCATGTGAACGGCCCGACTACGATCCCGTCACCCGAAAGGATACCGTTGCCCAGCTTCAGGCCATGGGCAAGCTACGGAGCGATGACGAACTGCTTGCGGCCCTGAGGAAATGCGACCACCGCACACTTGAGGCGATACGGCGCGCGCAGAACGCTGCCATCAGCGACGTACTTTGGTGCGAGGGCCTATTTGTTGATGTTGAAGGACAAGAGCACCGCACGCCTCCAGGACTGGAATTCGTAGGGCCGCGCGATGACGTTGGCCCGTATCTCCCAATGGGTTTTGATGGGTTACGACGTTCGATAGCGGTGGCCATCACCACCGAGGAGGAGATTCGTGATCGGGCGGGGAGACGCGAAAAAAACCATCAAGCTGATCTGGCCCGAGAGTGCGTGCAGTTGTGGCAGAAATATGGGCCGCCCGACCGACAGAAGATATGGCGGGAGGCGCCAATCGTTGTTTTCGCGGAGGCTGTCTTTCGTGCGGCGGGCATGTGCATTGCCAGTAGTCGCCTGTGTGTGCTGCTAGAAAAAGCCTCCTGAAGAAAAGTCTAATTAAAAGGTTAGCCCGCACCTAACCTGCGCCAATAGCCTTTGCCATGTTGTCACACAGGACCCAACAACATGGCAAGCCGTATCACTCATGGCGCCGTCGCGGCGCTCGAAGACTTCGACCGTCTCCCTGATTCCGCCTACGTCCGCGATGTGGTCGTCGCGCAGCTACTGTGCGTCTCCCGCAATACCGTGTGGACGATGGCGAGAGACGGTCGCCTACCAACACCCAAGAAACTCTCCGTTCGCGTCACAGCCTGGAACGTCGGCGAGTTACGCAAGACCCTCGCCGCCTCGCACTAGGAGTGACCGCCATGGTCACCAATGCCACCCACGCACAGCTCCTGTCCGCTGTTCTAGTCAGGTCCGCCCACCTACGTGCGGCGTTCCGCCACGCCCTGGCCATCGCCACCCAGCGCACGCGCGCCGGCAAGGTAGCCGAGGCTAGGCAGGTCCGGGACCACCTGATCGCCCATTTGGCGGCCGTCGGTTGAGGTGCATCGAATGTGTCCGCACCGCAGCACCTGCACCCGAGCCGACTGCCCACTAATTGGCGATAGGGCGCGTGAGATTCATCGCGCGCTGACCAACACCGCATCCCCGCCCCCGCGCGGCGTAAGTGCCGCCGAAGCCGCCCAGGCTGCCCGCAGGAAGGGAGGGCGTACGTGATCGGCATGTCGCCCCTCGACCGCCTAAGCTGGCTCACGGACGTGGCGACCGACGCCCGCCTGAGTGTGGCCGCCATCCGTGTAGCGGCTGTACTCGCCCGTCGGCAAAACGAGAAGACGGGCCGCCTGAATCCTTCCGCGTGGCGCCTCTCTGCTGACACCCAGCTTACGGATCGCGCCGTCCGGGCTGCCATAAAGCAGCTTGAGCAGGTGGGCCGCATCAAGGTGGACCGGGCCGAGAGTGGCGGCCGTGGGCGAGCTAATAGCTATGTCCTCGTGTTTCCCGAAACCCTGAATGGCGAAACCCTGAATGGCGATTCACTGAATACGGATTCAGGGAATAGCAGTTCCGAAAACACTGAACAGCCGTTCCGAAAAACGGTGAACGGCCGTTCAGGTAGAACAAGGGAAGTGAACAAGGGAAATAACAAGGGCAGCGTGAAAGGGAAAAAATCGCTCTACACCCCCGAGTTCCTGCAAGCCTGGGACGCGTACCCGAACCGGGAGGGTGGAGATTCGAAGAGCGAGGCTTTCAAAAGCTGGAGCGCCCGCCTACGGGAAGGCCATTCCCCTGAAGACCTGATCGCCGGCGCCAAACGCTATTCCGCTTTCTGCGACGCGACGGCGAAGACCGGCACCGCCTTCGTGAAGCAGGCGCGGACCTTCTTCGGACCGAGTGACCCGCCGCACTTCCGCCAACCCTGGACAGCGGCCACCCCCTCGAAGCCGGGGGAGAGATCCATCGTCTACCAGACTGCGGACTTCTGACATGGGCGCTTACACCCGAGTCCACGACGACGCGACGGCGGCATTGAAGATCCCACCGCACTCCATCGAGGCCGAGCAAGCCGTTCTCGGCGGGCTGATGCTCGACAACAACGCCTGGGATCGCGTCGCCGACTCGATTTCCGTGCAGGACTTCTATCGGGGCGACCACCGCCGCATTTTCGAGGCGATTCACAGTCTCGCCGACCACGGCGGCCCCTTCGATGTGGTCACCCTTGCCGAGTGGCTGGACGAACGCGGCGAGCTGGATCGCGTAGGCGGTATCTCCTACCTGGGCGCGCTGGCCTCCAATACCCCCAGCGCCGCCAACATCGGGGCCTATGCCGAGATCGTTCTGAAGCGGGCCAAGGCACGCGCAGCACTCGCCGCAGCACAGGAGGCGACCGAGAGCCTATCCGCTGGTCAGGACCCGGCAGAAGCGATTTCAGACCTTCAGGCGTGCCTTGAGCACTTGGCCCATTCCAGCGGCGCGCCTTACCTCACGTTTGCCGAGGCCGTGAACCACGCCCTCGACGCGGTGGACCTGGCGGCACAGCGACGCATGGCCGGCGGCACCGTGGGCGCTCCCACCGGCCTGCCGGCACTCGACCGCCGGACGGGCGGAATCTTCGGCCAACGCCTCTACGTGGTTGCCGGGCGCCCGAGCCTGGGGAAATCCGCGCTCGTGTGGCAAATCGTTCTCCACGCCGCCGCCCGTGGGCAGGCGGCCGGATTCGTGGCCCTGGAAATGGGGGCCGACGAACTCGCCACACGGGCCATGGCCCACCGCTTCCAGGCGAACGTCACGAGACTGGCGCAGGGGTTCGATGACGCGGTGGATGTGGCCGCCAAGGGAATCAGCGACCCCGGTTTCATGGGCCTGCCCATCTTCATCGACAGCGACTCCTACGGCCTTTCGGCCATCGTCTCGCGCATCACCGAATGGCGGCGGAAGCATGGCATCGCGTTCGCGGTGGTGGATCACATCGGCCTGGTAGAGCTTGAGCGTGACATGAGCAGGAACGATCAGCTTGGCCACGTGTCGCGCACCCTGAAGAAATTGGCCAAGCGCTTGGATATGCCCATCGTTGCGGTGTCCCAGCTCAACCGCCGCGTGGAGACTGAGAAGCGCCGGCCCATGCTCTCTGACCTCCGTGACTCCGGCAACGTCGAGCAGGATGCGGACGTTTGCCTATTCATCCACACGGATGAAGCGGACGACGAGAAGCCAAAGCGGGCCGTGGAGCTGGGCTTGCTCAAGAACCGGGGCGGTGTGCGCGGATGGATCGCGGCGCGGTTCGAGTTCGAGGGAGCTACCCAAACCTTCCGGGAAGTCGCGGGAGGCACACATGGGGGCGGCTATGGCTGAGGCCAGGCGCCGAGCAATAGCCCGGTTTCGCATCACCGACGGCGGCGGGACGGTGATCGGCGCGGAGGGCGACACCATCGCCGATCTGCTGGCCGACCTGCGAGGTCGCTATGGGGAACGGTTGATGTCGGTCGAAGAGGCAGCCGTGATTCCCAACGCCAGTGAAGCGCGCGAATGCGGGGCCTCACAGGGGCCAGCGATGAACGCGCGAAGGACGGCTCTATGACGGTCGTTTTCCCGTTCCGCCAAACACTCATAGCCACGGCCGTGCATACCGCGATGATTTCCATAACCAGACCACCGCAAACCGAACAGGAGGCGCGAACGCGAATGGCGGAACACCCAACTACACCGGAACAAGAAGAAACGCCCACGCCGCCTGAGAACAGCCCGTGGCTCGATCACGATTGGGACAGTGAGGAAACCCCGGCCGCGCCGATGTTTGATCGTGACCCGAAACGTGAACAAGAGATGCTGGTGAAGGTGATCGGCACCCGGATGCGGCAGGCCCGCGAGCTGTGCAACCTGTCCCAGTGCGCCGCCGCACGACGGTTGGGTTACGCCACCTCGTCGAAGCTCTCCAAAGTCGAGGGTGCGACGGACACGAACTCTGTGCCCCTGTGGCTGATCCTGCGCGCCGCCAAGGTCTACGACGTGTCCGTGGATTTCCTCTTCGGTGCCACGGACGACTGGGAGGTGGGCGCACCGCGCGGCGCACCGCTTTGGATGCTCGATTGCTGGGAGAAGGCTCGCCAGCGCGATTTGCTCGCGCTTGAGCACGTTCACCGAAAGGTCGCCGCCGTCAGCCAGCACATTGGCGAACTGGCCCGCGGCGTTGCAGGCGTGGCCGATGCCCTCGCGACGCTGCGCGAGCGCGCTCCGGCCTTTGACGAGTTGCCCGCGTCCGGAACCGTGGCCGGCCGACTGGAGCGTCTTCAAGGGGCCGCCCGTGCGGCTGATCGCGACCTTCAGCGGTTCCGCTTCGGCTTGCAGCCCGGTGCCGAGAGCCGGGACGCGGAGCCATGACCAATGAGGATTCATATCGTTTCGTTTCATATCAGATCACGGCGACCACAACGCCGATCACCACCTACCACCAACGAAGGAGCAGACCATGAGCACCGACCACACCATCACCAACATCGAAGACCTTGAGCAGGACGGCATTGTCATGAGCACCGCACAGATGTGCGTCGAAGCCCTGCGAGAATCCGCCAACGTCGCAACGAGCGAACGTCTCGTGCGCCTGGCCGCCAAGGAGATCGCCGCCGAACTGGGCGAACCGGGCGCGTTCGCCGCGCTTTCACGTATCGAGCGCGCCGAACGTGTGGGCGGCCGTTTGCACTCGTGGCTGAAGTCGCAGGTGGCAGGACTCGCCCAGTTGCGCGGCGACGAACCGGCGGGCAGTACTGGAAACTCGGAAAACCCCGCCTAGAAACCTTCGAAACCCCGGTGAGAATGCACAGAAACCAAGGAGAGCCCCATGTTCAAAACCAACCTTCCCGCCCCGGCCGTTGATGATCTGCTCGCGCTCCGGCGCGACAGCGAAGCAATCCGTGCAGCCGTGCGCTTGCGCGCTCAGATGGTCAAGGCTATCCAAAGCCTCGCGCCTGAAACGCTGATCGCGCTGGCCCGCGAAGTCTTTCCCGACGAAAGCGCGTGTCAGGCTTTGTCGAAGTTCGGTTTGGAGGCGATCGCCACGTTGCACGAGTTGGCCCACCACGGCGCCGATGTCCGCAGCCTCCTGGCCGCCGAACGTGACCGCCTGGAACCGCTGAAGCAGGCGGCCGTGAAGCGCCTACACGAAGCGGTTCAGCGCCTGGGCAATATCCCGCGAATCATCGCTTCCGCCGAGGGTACTGCAAGGGAGAAGCGCGAAGAGCTGAAGCGTCTCGGCGTCGAAGACCTCGCGACCCTGGAGCGGGCAGCCCCCATGCCGAATCGCGCCGCGTTCGAACGGGAAGCGCGCAGCCTCGAAGCGGAGATCATCGCGTTGGAGACCTTCCTTCGTGACGGGGACGAATCCGTTTTGCCCGCCGGCATCAAGCCGCTGGAGACCTACACCGAAACGCCGCGACGTGCCGAGCCGAGATCGCGCCTCGCGGCACTCGCGCAGGAAGTATCCGCGCTTGTGGTGCGCGTGAGTCACTGACAGTCATGGCCGGGTCGGGAGGGGTGAATACAAGACCTTCATCGGGAACAGCCCCCCGCCAATCCAGTCCGGCGTGAGGCCGGCCCGGCCGCCATCCTCGGGAGCGCACAGCATGAATAGCCAAGATCACGAACAGCCAAATACGGGCGGGCGGCCGTTGGGCTCGAAGAGCATCAGGACGCGCGCGGGCCGTCACGCGCAGGACGCCATCGAAGCATTAGCGGCGGTCGCGAACGACGGCACGGCGCCCACGGGCGACCGCGTGCGCGCGGCCGAATTGTTGCTGGCGCACGCGCATGGTACGGCGGGCGGCGGCAATGGCTGAGTTGACCTCGTTGTGGGATGGGCTTTCGCCGCACCTGATCGCCGCCATCTCGCCGGTCGAGCGTTCCGGGTACGGGTCGCGCTTTTGGGGAAAGATTCAGGACAGCCCCACGGTGCGGTTTGTGCCGGTCGAAAGCAACCTTGAAATGGTGCTCAACTGGCAGAGCCCGTTCGAGAACACTGGAACTGACAACGTCCGCCCCGCGATTTCCGCGATGCTTCGTTCGGGGGCGATTCAAGCCTACGTTGACAGCGATAGCCGGGCCGGCAAGTTCCTGGAAGGGGTCGAAGGTCGCTCCGGGATCACCAAGCTCAACTCCACGCAGGTCTTCAGCGGCATGCCGCCGATGAAGATCCAGGTAACGGCATTGTTTCGTGCATGGGCCAATGCCGCCAATGAAGTCGAAGGGCCTGTCAATCAATTGGTCAAGTGGGCGCTGCCGCAAGAACTGGCGCCTGAAGGCCCCCTCTTGAGCGCGCTGGAAGAGGTTAAGAAGTTCTTCGAGGGCCGCCCGCTGGACGCAGCCGCAGCGGTAGCCGCATTACCGAGTGTCAGCCCCACCAGCGTCGCTTTGACATACAAGAGGAGAACCTTCTCCCCTCTGGTGATCGAGTCCATTGGCCTGCCGCTGGATTCGCCGGTGGACAAGGACGGCAAGTACGTTGAATTACTGGTCCCGATGACGCTTTGCTCGCTGACCGCCATTGACCGAAACGATTGGGATCGGCTGGGGACCGGTGGCGGTTTCGTCTCATGAAGCCGCTGCTGCCAAACCGAACTCGGGCGCCGCTGACCTCTGACGAGGTGATGGCAGAACAGCAGGGCGACCGGCTCAATCTCTGCCGCGAGATCGCGTATGAGACCGGGAATCGTTGCCTGGCAGGCATCGCGCGGGCAATCAGCGCGGAAAGGCAACAGCGGGCGAAGGAAGCCCGCCGGCGGTTCTCCCAAGGCACGATAGGAGCATAACTTGTCCTTGTTCGACACCATCAAACAGAACCTGCCCAGTAGCGGCAAGAGCATCGGGACCGAGGCCGGCATCGGGCAAGTCAACAAGTACACCCCGGCGACGATGAATCGCACGGTGGGCAGTGTCGGCGCCATCACGGATCTGGCGAATGGCAAATGGGATGCCGTCGGCCATCGCGTTATCGGTTCGGGCCTGCTGAACCAAGTGTTCCCTGGGCTTAGCGGCATCGCCTCGCAGATGGCGTATTGGGGGACGCCCGTTCAGCTTCTCGGTGGCATCACGCCGGCCGACGCCAAGCGGCTCTATGGTGATTTGCGGGGCCATCGCCTCGCGAAGAAGAACCTGTGGCTGCTTGAGGTGTCGAGTCGGCTGAAGGGTGGCAAGGAGAATACGGTAGGCGGGTGGAATACGGGCCTGTTCAACCTCTTCGCCACGGAGGTTGAGTACGCGCCATTCATCATTTCCGGAGAGAAGCGACGGGTCGGCGGCGCGCTCGTGGACGCCGTTCAGGGCAATGAGCCCGTGGAGCTGCGCCTGACGACGATGGACGACCAGGTAGGCACGCTGAAGCGCTGGTATGCCGCGCACCATGCGGCTGTAGCTGCCGATGATGGGACCGTCGGCGTACCCGCAGACTACGCCATCACGATCAAGGTGGTGCATTCGTTCATAACGTCGGAGAGCGGCGAAGCCGGATACAAGAACATAGGGCTGTTCCGGCCGGCGAACATGGAAGTGAGCCTGTCACGCCGTGAGGACGGCTTGCAGGAAGTGCAGCTTACGTTCTCTCAGCTCGACACCTTCATGAAGCCGTGATGCTGGCCCACTGACACCCGCTAGGAACAAGACATGCCTATCAAACGCCCCCTCGGCAACATCCGTGGACACATCGGCGAGGCCAAGAGCATCGCCCGGCAGGATGCCGCAGAGCGGACGGCGGCTGAGAAGGCCCCCAAGTCCATCATCCTGAGCAAGAACGATGTCCAGGGCGAGTACGACGCGCACCGCGCTTTGAAGACCACCATTGGTGGGGTGTCCCGCAACATCACTGCGGACGACCTGGCGACGTTCCGGCACAACATGCGGATGGTGCAATCGAAAATCACCGCCGCCGGCATCACCGCTCAGCAGGTGATCGACCTCGCCAGCAGTCGCCCATTGCTCAATCCCCTGAATCCAGACGACGCCGGAGACCTGGGCCGCGCCCGAAAAGAGATTCACATGGCCGTCCCGGTTTCGAGCGCGGTGCCGGGGCAGGATCGCGATAGCCTGGACGTGCGTTTCCTGACCAACGCCGGGCCGGATTCCAAGGTGACACGGCACCATGTCGTTGTGCGCTTCCGCTCCTATGGCCACGTCTCACGGCTGATGATGGCGACACCCACCACCCAGGAGGGGAAGCCTGCGAAGGCATTCACCCCGAAGCAGGCGGCCGCCGAGATGCGCAAGGGCTATCTGGCTTTTGATTGCGATTGCGGAAGACATAGATTTTTCCTGCGTTTCCTGGCTCAGGTCGGCGGTTACAACGCCGGCCGTGACGAGTTCGGTTACCCCAAGATTCGCAATCCTGACCTGAAGGGCGTGGCCTGTAAGCACGTTCTCCGAGTGATGATGGAAGTCATCTCATCCACTACCGTGCTCACGTTCCTGGAACGGATCATGGCAAAGGCATTGGCCAGCGCCGACAACAAGGTGAGGCACCAGGCCAAACAGGCCGAAGCCGACGCGATGGCCGCGAAGCAGGTGAAGAAGCCACGCGAGATCGAGACGAGCGACGAACGCAAAGCGCGGCTTGATCGAGAGCGCGACCGGCGGGCAGTGCTGCGCGCCGCCAAGGAGCCAAGCCGCGCGCCAAAGCGGGTTACCCCGATGACGCGTCGATCCAAGGCGGATCGCGATGCCGTGGCCAAGGTCGCCGCCATGTTCGGCCTGTCCGCCAAGGAAGCCTTGCAGCGCTTGCTGGGAACCGCATAGAGGGCCTACACCGTGCAGACCATCCTTCAAGACCGCATCATCCGCAAGCTGGCACAAACGTGTTCCAGGCTCGCGTACAAGCTGGACCAGCAAAAGCCCCCGTCTGCTTTCATCCATGCCGCGATGTTTGCCGTCAATGGTGAAAACCGCCTGCGCGACGAAAGCGGCATGTGCATCGGTGCCATTGAGCTTGAGTTACTGGGGAGGCGCGATGCACTCCGCGAGAAGCTGCAAGCCGTGCGTCACACTCAATCCGAAAGAAGCCATGCCAGCCATACCGCCATCACTGCCGACATTGAGCAGGACGGGGGCGGGCATGTGTACCGGTACGACGTGCGCACACACATCCTATGGATGCTGAAGATGGTGGCGGAGGCGTACCACCAGGGTGTTCTCCGGGTCAATGAGAACGCCCCACCAGAGGTGAAGGCCGAAGCCCGCAGCATCTTGGATGGGCTGCGGGAATGGCAGCACATCGACGAACTATAGGAGGCGCGAACATGTCGGCAAACCCGAAACTCAGCGACGAAATTTGGGCAGACGCCCGCGATGCGTGGGAATCCGACCTACGGAAAGGCTATGCCTGGCTGGTGACCGATTTGGCCCTGCCGATCACCGGAGCCGCAGTGCGCAAAAGGGCCGCGAAGGAGGGTTGGACAAAGAAGGCGCTCCCGGAGGTCTCCCGGTCGAGGACGGGCGAGCCGCGTTGCTGCTGCGGGTGCACCGGAAACCATGGGCAGGTTGAGAAAACTTCAGTTCTCCGTGGGCGAATCACGCAATCGGAGATCCTGGATAGGCTGGCACAAGCCCTTGAGGCTGTTGCTGACTGCACCAGAGCGCTCAGGGAAACCTTGCCGAGAAAAACCAAGGGCTGAGAAACCATGGCCTCAGAAAAACCATGGTGGAGAAACCATCCCTTCCCAACGTAATCGAACACTTAACCCCTTGAACCGGAAGCATCCGGGCAATTTCTTTAGTCCATAAAAAGGGGGCGGCTGCTGCCTCTGCGGGAATTTCGAGAGCCCATAAAGGGGAGCGCCAGCGGACACCCTCACAGCGCCAGCGCGGCGCGCCGGTGCTACGATATCCATGCCTCGACATGCCCGCCGGAGGGTGGGACAGGACGCGACGATCCGCCGCCCGGCAATGCCCGGTGACGGGGAGCGAATCGGAGGAATGACCGCTCCGGTCGAGGCACCATCACCAACCAGCAGAGACGAGAAGCCCGGAATGCGGCCTGGCGCCGGCGGCAGGTGCGGTGCTATCCGCGTGCCGGGATCTCCGGCGTCTCCAGGCGTGCCCGCCAAAGGTCGTGGTCCATCTGCTGGCTCAGCCACAGCTCGGCACGGCCACCGCGCTCAACACCCAACCACGCCTCCAACCGCAACGCCATATCCACCGAGATGGCGGCGTGGCCGTTGAGCACGCGGGAGAGCGCCACCCGCGTGACGCCAAGCTGGCGCGCGGCTTCCGTGACGGTCAGCCCCAGTTCCGGCAGAACGTCTTCGCGCAGAGTCTCCCCAGGGTGGGGAGGATTGAACATCGTGGCCATGCTTCGATTCCTCAGTGGTAGTCCTGATAGTCCACCAGCACCGCGTCTTCACCCTCAAAGGTGAACGTCATTCGCCAGTTGCCGTTGACCCAGACCGACCAGTGGTCGGAAAGATCGCGGCCCAGCGGGTGGAGTCGCCAGCCGGGCACGTTCATGTCCTCGGGCGCCTTGGCCCGGTTCAGGCGCTCCAACTGACGGGCGAGTTTCGGCGCATGTGCGGCTTGGATGCCCGCCTTCGAGCCGGTCTCGAAGAACCGGGCAAGTCCCTTGTGCCGAAACGTCTTGATCATGCGTCACATCGTATAGTGTAGCTATACAGCCCGCAAGGGGGAGGGGCGGGGAGCTGGGGCCGCCGCCTTGCCGGGCTGAAATTCAGGCGCTTGGCCGCATAGCCCTACAGCAGCGCAGCATGCAGCCGGGGCGACGGTGCCCCTTTTTCAGCGTCCCGCCCGCCGCGCGGCGGCTGGACAGCTCGCGCGGCGCCGGGAACTCTTTGCGGGCGACCATGCCCTGGATGGTCGAGGGTGAGAGCGTGGTCAGGGTCGCCACTTGGTCGAGGTCGATGAAGAGCGGCGGCAGGGAGATATCGACGGTCACGGGCTCACTCCTCCCACCCGGCCGGCTTGTCGTGGGGCTGGAATGGCTCCGGAGCGCACCAGGTGGCCGCGCCGTAGCTCCACACGATGGGGCGGAACTCGGCATCACCGCCGGCAAGGGCGTGCTGGGGCTCATGCCCGGCCACGCGGTAGCGCAGCACGGCCCACGCCAGCAGCTCCAGGCGCGCATCCATCATGCGCAAGTCCGTGACATCGAACCGCCAGGTTGCGTGGTTGTAGCAATGCAAGAGCGCCGCAGCCAGCGCCGCAGCACCGGACGTGCCGTAGAGCCGGCCGGAGCGTAGGAGCGCCACGGCTTCGCGGACAAGGGCCGCGTCTTCGTCAACTTCCATGGTGACACCTCGCATCGGGACAGGGCCACGCCGCCCAAGGTGACGGCGTGGCGGTGAGTCGAGCGCCGCCAGGGCCGGAACAGGCGCGGGGGTGGTCGTGCACGCGTTCATGCCGGGCCTCTCGATAGACCGAACTCCTTCTCCGCAACGGCGCGCAGCTTGCGCAGGTTCGCTTCGACGGCTTCCGGATCGCGTTTGGAGGTGGCAATTAACAGGGCGCACGCGGGGATAAAGAACGCATCGGCGCGCTGCCTCTCATGCAGCCATTGCGCATCAGTCCGAATCCTGCGCTCGGCCAGGCTGACGACGTTCTGGGCGCCCATGTTCATGCTTCCTCGGGAGGCCGACAGACGCCGGCAGAGACGGAATCGACTACGGCCTTCGCCATCTGGATCAGGGTGACCATGCCCCAAACCGCATCGCTGAAGTCCTCCAGTTGGGCGATTTCCCCCGCCATGTCGTAGGCGGCGGACAGCATCAAAGACGCTTCCTCCAGCGCCTGGCTGGCGTCCACGCCGGGATTGACCTGAAACAGGTGGTGTGGGTGGTCGGGGGTGAGACGGGCGAAGGGTGTAGCGACAGTGCGCGGGCGCGCGGGTGTCTTCTTGCTCATGCCTGTTCTCCTGTTGCGTCTACGCCGAAATAGTCGGCAAGGGTGTACTGGTTTCCATGCTCTCCGAGCCGGTTCCATGCGATGCCGATCAGCCTGGTCAGCGTGGAATCGGTGCCAGGGTCGAGGCCCCTGATCGCCGAGATGAGCGCGAACACGTCTTGCTCTTGTTCGAGCAGGCATTCGAAGGCCATGCGAGCAACTTCCATCGTGACCGCCTCGGGTTTGGCTTTCTGGGCCATGGCTGGCTCCTTTTCGTGGCTGGGGTGTGACTATGAAATGAACTGTCCTATACGTTGTCAAACAATGCCTGTCACTGTCATACTTCGGCCACGAATCGGGACAGACGACTGATGAAGAAATCGAAGACCCAAGAAGCCCTTGAGCTGATCCAGAAGGGCATGGCGCCCTACGCCGCCGCCCAGCAGGTGGGTATCTCCGCCAGTGCGGTCTATCGGGCGCTGGAGCGCCGGCAGGATAAAGAGCTATGCCCCTGCTGCGGACAGGTTGTGCGGGAGGGGTTCGCGGTCAACCGCGAGGTGTTGAAGGACGAGGGCACCGCCACGGGTAGCCGCCGGCGGACGCCGGCGCGTGACCGCAGAGGCTGACGGCTGGCACAATGCCGGGACAACATCTTAAGAGGCCCGATCATGTGTAACCAAGGGTGTAACCAGCCAAAGGCCGAAGGCCGCGAACATCAACGCCAATGCGGCTCGTGGGCCGCACTGTGCATTTAGGTGCAGAATGACCGCCGACATCCCCGCCGCCACACGCGGCACCCTGTATGTGATCTCCGCGCCCTCGGGTGCGGGAAAGACCAGCCTGGTGAAGGCCTTGCTTGGTTCCCTCGGGCAGGTGGCGGTGTCCATCTCCCACACCACCCGCGCCCCGCGCCTCGGCGAACAGAGCGGCCGCGAGTACCACTTCGTCGACGTGTCCGCGTTCCGTGCGCTCATCGAACAGGGCGCCTTCCTCGAGCATGCCCAGGTGTTCGACAACTACTACGGGACCTCGCGCGCCTCTATCCAGGACCAGCTGGCCAGTGGCCTGGACGTGATCCTGGAGATCGACTGGCAGGGCGCGCGCCAAGTGCGCGAGACCCTACCGGGCTGCCAGAGCATCTTCATCCTGCCGCCGTCGCGGGAAGCCCTGGAGGCGCGCCTGACCGGCCGCGGCCAGGACAGCGCCGAGGTGATCGCCCGGCGCATGCGCGATGCGGTCAACGAGATGCAGCACTGGCCGGAATACGACTACCTCATCGTGAACGACAGCTTCGATGACGCCCTTGCGGAACTCCGGGCCGTATTCGTCGCCGGGCGGCTCAAGCGCGAAGCGCAGGCCGTCCGGCATGAGGGGCTACTGCGCTCGTTGCTGGCCTGAGCGGCGCACGATGGATTACAATTTCGCATTGACCCAGACGCAACCGGAACCTACGCATGGCACGAGTTACCGTCGAAGATTGCCTGAAGAACGTCGACAACCGCTTCCAGCTGGTGCTGGTCGCCACCAAGCGCGCCCGTCAGATCGAGAACGGCCGTGAGCCGCAAATCCCCTGGGAGAACGACAAGCCCACCGTGGTGGCGCTGCGTGAAGTGGCCCAGGGCCTGGTGACCCGCGACATCCTGCTCGAACCCACGCCGCGCGCTGAAGATGAAATGGAAGAGGTGGAAACGCTGGAAACCCCGGCGCAGCTGCCGCAGGATGACCTCTGAGCAATCTCCCGCACGTCTCCGGCCCTTCCTCCGCCGCGGGGAAGGGCATCTACATCAGTGATCTTTGTGCCCTGCTCGAGGGCTATCTGGAGCGCGAGCAGGTGGCCGAGGTCTATCGGGCCTACCTGTTCGGCGCCGAGGCGCACGACGGCCAGCATCGCCTGAGCGGTGAGCCGTACATCTACCATCCCCTGGCCGTTGCCCGCATCCTCGCCGAGCTGCGCATCGACTATCGCAGCCTGATCGCCGCCATTCTCCACGACGTCATTGAGGACACCGAGATCGGCAAGGAGCAGCTCCTCACCGAGTTCGGTCAGGAGGTGGCCGACCTGGTGGACGGCGTCAGCAAGCTCACCCACATCGAGTTCCACTCCAAGGCCGAGGCCCATGCGGAAAACTTCCGCAAGATGATGCTGGCCATGGTGCAGGACATCCGCATCATCCTCATCAAGTTGGCCGACCGGCTGCACAACATGCGCACCCTCGGTGTGATGCGCCCCGATAAAAAACGGCGCATCGCCCGCGAAACCCTGGAGATCTACGCGCCCATCGCCAACCGCCTGGGCATGAACCGCCTGCGCATCGAGCTGGAAGACCTGGGCTTCGCCGCCTACCACCCCATGCGCTACCGCGTCATCGCCGACGCGGTGCGCAAGTCGCGCGGCAATCGCAAGGAGCTGGTGGAAAAGATCCAGGCGTCCATTCAGGCGCGCCTGAAGCAGGAGGGTATCGAGGGCCGGGTCATCGGCCGCGAAAAACACCTGTACAGCATCTACAAGAAGATGAAGAGCAAGGGCGTGGCGTTCTCCGAGGTGATGGACGTGTTCGCCTTCCGCATCATGGTGGACAAGGTCGACACCTGCTACCGCGTGCTCGGCGTCATGCACAACCTCTATAAGCCGGTGCCCGGCCGCTTCAAGGACTACATCGCCATTCCCAAGGCCAACGGATACCAGTCCCTGCACAGCGCCCTGGTCAGTCCCTACGGCTTTCCCATCGAGGTGCAGATCCGCAGCGAAGACATGGACAAGGTCGCCGAGGCCGGTGTCGCTGCCCACTGGCTCTATAAAGCCGGCGACGCGGGCAACGCCAGTATCGCCCAGGCACGCGCGCGCGAATGGCTGCGCGACCTCTTAGAGATGCAGAAGAGCGCCGGCGATTCCCTGGAATTCCTCGAGAACGTCAAGGTGGACCTGTTCCCGGATGAGGTCTACGTGTTCACCCCCAAGGGTGAAATCATGGAACTGCCGCGCGGCGCCAGCGTGGTCGATTACGCCTACGCCGTGCATTCTGACCTCGGTAACGCCTGTGTGGCCGGCAAGGTGGACCAGCGCCTGGTGCCGCTCAACACACGCATCGAGAACGGCCAGAAGGTGGAGATCATCACCGCGCCAGGCGCGCGGCCCAATCCCGCCTGGCTGAATTTCGTGGTCACCGGCAAGGCGCGAGCCAACATCCGCGCCCACCTGAAAAACCTGCGGCGCGACGAATCCGTGACCCTGGGGCGGCGCATGCTCAACAAGGCGCTGTCGGGGTTTTCCCTGTCCCTGGACACGGTGCCCCAGGAGCGCATCGACGCGCTGGTCGCCGAATACAAGCGCAACGGCCTGGACGACCTGCTGGAAGACATCGGCCTCGGCAACCGCATGGCCACGCTGGTGGCCAGTGCCCTGCAGCGCGACGCCAGCGTCGCCGCCAAGCCGTCCGCAGAACCGCTGTACATCAAGGGCACCGAGGGTACGGTGGTCAGCTTCGCCAAATGCTGCCGACCCATCCCCGGCGATGCCATCCGCGGTTTCCTGTCCGCCGGCCGCGGCATCGTGGTGCACACCCAGAACTGCCGCAACGTCTCCGAATTCCGCAAGTTCCCGGAGAAGTGGATCGACGTGCAGTGGGAGCCCGACGTGCAGAGCGACTTCCCGGTGGACATCCGCGTGGAAGTGAAGAACAAGCGCGGCGTACTCGCCGAAGTGGCCGCCGTGGTCGCCGACGCCGACGCCAACATCGACAACGTCTCCCTCGAAGAGCGCGATGGCCTTAACACCGCCATCAACCTCACCATCGCGGTGAAAAACCGCGTCCACCTCGCCCGCATCATGCGCCACGTGCGCGCCCTCGAAGACGTCCTGCGCATCAGCCGCGCGCGCGGGTGAAGGCAAAGAAGCATTAACCACGGGGAACACGGGGGAAGATCCATGTAGAAGGTCACGTTGGCGCGTAGCGGCTACGTGACAGGCGCGGGTGCAATCCAGTGGGAGCGAGCTTCTGCTCGCAGGCGGTGTCCACCGGCCCGGATTTCGAGCGGAAGGCGGGGCTGCAAACAGGTCACGTAGCTTCGCAACGTGACCTACGCCGGCTTCACCCCCGTGTCCCCCGTGGATTGCCGTGGCAAGACCTCACTGGAGATAAGTTCTTCTTGTTGCCGCTGCCGCCCACGCTCCCTATCCTTGCGGTTTTGACGCGAATGAAGGAGCGGGCGTGAAGCGCGAGATCATCCATACCGACAAGGCCCCCAAGGCCATCGGCACCTATTCCCAGGCCGTGAAGATCGGCGACACCGTGTACCTGTCCGGCCAGATCCCGTTGGTGCCGGAGACCATGGAGATGGCCGCCGGCGACATGGAGGCGCAGGTGCGCCGCGTGTTCGACAACCTCAAGGCCGTGGCCGAGGCCGCCGGCGGCTCGCTGGCCGACGTGGCCAAGCTCAACGTGTTTCTCACCGACCTGGCGAACTTCCCTCTGGTGAACCAGGTCATGGCCGACTACTTCCAGCCGCCCTATCCCGCCCGCGCCGCCATCGGCGTCGCCGCCCTGCCCAAGGGCGCCGGCGTGGAAATGGACGCGGTGATGGTGTTGGGGTGATAAGAGAAGAAAAGAACTAACCACGGGGGACACGGGGAACACGGGGAGAAGATTTCAGGTGTGTTGTGGGAGCGAGCTACTGCTCGCGACAGGCTTAGGTCCTGCCAGGCCGAGTATCGCGAGCAGAAGCTCGCTCCCACATGAGGCCATACATGTCCTTCTTCACCCCGTGTTCCCCGTGCCCCCCGTGGTCAAAGCTTTTTTCTTCCCTTGCAAACCATGACCTCCCTCGACACCCTGCCCATCACCGCCATCAAAGGCATCGGCCCGAGTCAGGCCGAGCGGTTTGCGCGCCTCGGTCTGCGCACGGTGCAGGACCTGCTGTTTCACCTGCCCATGCGCTACCAGGACCGCACGCGGGTGGTGCCCATGGGGGCGCTGCGGCCGGGCGACCAGGCGGTGGTGGAGGGGGAGGTGCT
>Ga0172382_10005161_pt1 | contig 19609 bp, 19 predicted proteins | sample Leawel138RmetaG_FD_122245 | JGI IMG/M metagenome (GOLD analysis project Ga0172382, IMG submission 122245) | Leachate microbial communities from a municipal landfill in Southern Ontario, Canada - Leachate well 138R metaG | ecosystem: Engineered > Solid waste > Landfill > Unclassified | place... | reverse complement strand
GGTACCAGTTACCCCATAGAAATAATGGCCGCATTACCGGCCAAATCAATATGGGTTGTCCGGACGCTTACACCCCGAAGGCGGTAGCGCGCTGAGAGCGCATACGTGTCCATTATTTTTGGTGGACACGTGGACACTGTCGATCAAGCCCAGCCTGGCCGACGACGCCGCAACAACTCTACGGCGCCGGCCCCGTTGAGGCCTCCCACCCTCCCATCCATTCTCCTTTGCAATGTCGGCGCCGGCGCGCCGTCCCTAGCGTTAACACTGATTGTATGGGGCAGGATAGCGACATATATTCTGTTTTATGAGAAATAAACTTCTGATTTCCGGAAGTATTCTCATAAAAGAGGAGACTGAGATGAAGACAATCTTGCATCGGGTGTGCCGCTTTTTATTTCTCGCAGCGTCGTTTGCTGGTGCGAGTACGTTGGTCATGGGGTCGGCGACAGCCCAGAGCGCTGACTCCACGCTGGGTCAGATCATCAAACGCGATAAGCTGATTGTCGCGACTTTCAATACTGCGCCGCCATTCGGCTACACCGATGAAAAAGGCGAATTGGTGGGTTTCGATATTGACGTCGCCCGCCTGATTGGCAAGTCCTTGCTGGGAGACGAAAAGAAGGTCGAGTTCATGCCGGTGGCGAGCGAAGGGCGGTGGCCGGCCGTCATTTCCGGCAGGGCTGATATTGGCCTGGCGTCCACCACTGTTTATCCTGACCGGGCTTTGCGGGTTGCGTTTACCCGGCCATACATTGATTCAGGCATGTCGATTGCCGTCCGCCGCGACATCAATGTCAATAGCCTCGAAGAACTGAACAGCGACAAGTTCACTCTGGCGAACCTCAGCAATCCCCAGATGGCGGAGCGTGCGCAGCGCCTGCTGCCAAACTTGAAAGTCCTCACTTTTGATACGCCCAGTAGCCAGTTTCTGGCAATGAAGTCAGGTCAGGCTCAGGCCATGCAGATGGATACCCCTGTGTTGGATTGGTATGCAGCCAATAACGAAGAAATGATGGTGCTGCCGGAACCTCTCACCGTTACAGCGGGGAATGCGGTCTTCATGAAACCCGGCGATTTCGAGCTGTGGTTGTGGATGGACACCATGGTGCAGGAGATGCTTACCGGGTCGCGTTATAACGAGTATTCGGAAATCTACCGAAAGTGGTTCGGCCGCAATCCGCCTCCCCAACGCTTCTATCACTCGAAAGCAACCGACTGATATCGGGAATGTGAATGCTGTCTCGACAGACAGCTTGAAGATCATCCGACCTAGGAGCGAAGCAGGATGTCTGATACAGCATTGCGGTCTCGGACCGACACTACCTCCAGCAACCGGGGGCCCTTGAAAGGTTTGCGCGTCATTGACGCCGGGACCATGATTGCCGGGCCTCTCGCAGCGACACAGCTGGCCGATTTCGGCGCCGATGTCATAAAAATAGAAATACCCGAAATCGGTGATTCCATCCGCCAGTGGGCGCCTATCAAAGATGGCCGTTCACTATGGTGGAAAGTAATCGGCAGGAACAAGCGCCTCATCACGCTCAAACTATCCGATCCCGCCGGCCAGGAAGTTTTCCGTGAGCTCGTGAAAACCGCTGATATCGTGATCGAAAACTACAAGCCGGGTACCTTTGAGCGTTGGGGGCTGGGGTACCAGGACCTCGTCAAGATCAATCCGGCGATTGTGCTGGTCAGGGTGTCCGGGTTCGGCCAGACCGGCCCTTATTCCAATCGGGGCGGCTACGGCACGATAGCCGAGTCTTTTTCGGGGATCCCTTCTTTTACGGGCTTCCCCGACCGGCCGCCCACCTTGCCCGGTTTTCCAATGGCGGACTCCGTCGCCGCCACCTTCGCCGCGATGTCTGCCATGTTTGCCATCTATAACCGGGATCATGATGGGGGAAACGGGCAGGAGATCGATGTCAGCCTTTATGAACCTCTGTTTCGTCTGGTCGAGGCGCAGGTCATCGGCTACGACCAGTTGGGCATCATCAAGCAAAGAATGGGCAACCGTCTGGCGGAAGACTCGCCACGCAATACCTATCGTACTGAGGATGATGCCTGGATAGGTATTTCAGCCAGCTCTCAGCGGACCTACGAAAGGCTGGCCCAGGCCATAGGCATGCCCGAGCTCATCACCGATCCCCGCTTTCTCAATAATGAGTTGCGTTGCGTGAACGATGAAGCACTGGACACGGTGCTTGCCGCCTGGTTCAGACAGCGAAAGCTTGACGACATCATGGCGCTCTTTGAAAGAGAAGGGGTCGTGGCCGGCCCGGTGCTCAACATCCAGGACATCTTTCGGGATCCGCACTATGAGGCCAGGCAGAACATCATCGATGTCCCGGACGACGACTTTGGCTCCGTGCGCATGCAGGGGGTGACGCCGAAGATGGCGCGGACTCCCGGGGAAGTCCGGCATTCGGGCAAAAGTCTTGGCGTGGACAATGAATCCGTCTACATGGGAGACCTGGGCATGAGCGTGCAAACTTTCGAACAACTGATGGCCAGGGGGGTGATATAAATGGGGGCGATTTTCGAAGGGGTACGCATTGTGGGCGCAGGGCAGGCGCCTTATTCGAAGCGGTCTGGCGACAGTGTGCAGCGTTTGCTGTACAAGGCTGCATCGGCGGCGCTCCAGGATGCAGGCCTTACCTGGAGGGCGGTTGACGGCCTCGCGGTGACCTCATTCCAGCTTCCGCCTGATAACGTCGCCGTGGTGGCCGAACACTTCGGTATTGAAGCCCGCTTTCTGTTTCAGGGCGTCTATGGCGGGGCATCAGGCATTATCGGCATGGCGCACGCTGCGCGAGCCATCCGGGATGGCGCTTGCGATGTCGTGGTGTGCGCGTCGGCCGATGCTTTCGACGTTGCATCACACAATCAGACGCTCGACCATTTCAATGCGTCCGTGCGCGACTATATGTCGCCCACCGGGTTTGGTGGCGCAAATGGCATGTTTGCCCTCCATACACGCTTGTATATGGATCAATATGGCGCCACTCGAGAAGATTTCGGCCGCTTCTGCATCAGTCTGCGCGAAAATGCCCTGGTCAATCCGAATGCGCTTTTCAAGAAGCCGCTGAGCATGTCGGATTATCTGAATGCGCGGCCCATCGCCGACCCTCTGCGTCTTTACGATTGTGTGATGCCTTGTGTCGGCGGCGATGCCATCGTCCTGGTGTCCGAGAAATTGGCAAAGACCCTGCCGGGCCCATCGCTGAAGATTCTGGCAGCGGAAGAGCTGCACAATTATCCGGCCAATACCGTGTATGGCATGCCCGGCGGTTGGGAGGGGTTTGCAGACCGCCTCTACCGGAATGCGGCTTGCGGCCCTGCGGATCTCGATTTTGCCCAGGTCTACGACGACTATCCCATCATGTCCTTCATACAACTTGAAGGCCTGCAGCTGTGCAAGCCAGGGGAAGGGGCGCGTTTCGTAAAGGAAAAAGACATCACCATTCGGGGCGGCTTTCCGGTCAATACCGGAGGCGGGCAATTGTCCGCGGGTCAGGCGGGAGCCTCGGGCGGCATGATAGGCGTGGTGGAAGGCGTGAGCCAACTGTTGGGCAGGGCCGGCGCACGGCAGATCCGCTGCACGCGCGGTGTCGTTTCGGGTTACGGCATGGTGGCGTATGGGCGCGGTTTGTCGTCGAGCGCCGCCATACTTGAACGTGCATGAAGGCGGGAGAAACGCTATGAACAAACCACAGCCAGTCGTGAATGAGGTGAACGCGCCTTTCTGGAACGCGTTGAGCGAACAGCGCATCGTGCTTCAGACCTGCGGGGGGTGCCGGAAAACCGTGTTCTATCCGCGAGTCTGCTGCCCCTATTGTCAGAGTGACAGCCTGGAATGGGGCGAGGTGTCGGGGCACGGCCGGGTTGTCTCGCACACCACGATTCACCGGCCTCACCACCCTGGGTTCGATGATGAGGTGCCTTATGTGTTCGGCGCGATCGAACTCACAGAAGGGGCGTTGATCTACGGTCAGATCCTGGATGCGCCCATCACGGACGTTTCCTTGCTCGGGCAGGCGGTCGAGCCGGTATTCCAGCCGTCGGGTCAAGGCCAGACATTGCTGGCTTTCCGCTTGGCTGAGACGAGGTGACTGCGATGGATTTCGGTTCCGAGAATACTTCTCCGGTGCATCCGGCGTTCATGGCGGCGGTTGCCGCGGCCAATGACGGCTATGCCACCAATTTCGAGGCAGAGGCGTGGACCCGGGATGCTCTCCTGGCTTTGCAGGATTTCTTCGAGAACAAGAATCTATGGGCGTTTACCGTATCCACCGGGACGGCGGCCAACGCTATTTCCCTTGGCGCCATGACGCCGCGCCATGGCGCGATATTGTGCCATTTCGATGCGCATACGGTGACGGATGAATGCGGCGCGCCGGAGTTCTTTTCCAGTGGAGCACGGCAGCTTCTGCTGGAGGGAGACCATGGACGGATGGCGCCAGCAGCGCTGGCGACCGCCCTGGCTCATGCTCGGATGGGCGTCGTGCATGCTGTGCAGCCTTCGGTACTCAGCTTGACCAATCTGACTGAAGCCGGCACGGCCTATGACCCGGATGAGATTGCTGCTCTAACCGACATTGCAAAAAATTACGGCCTGGGCGTTCACTTGGACGGTGCCCGTTTTGCAAATGCCCTGGTGGCAACGGGGGCCACGCCAGCACAGATGTCGTGGAAGGCGGGGGTGGAAGTTCTGACCCTGGGGGCGACAAAAAGCGGTGCTCTGGGCGCCGAAACCATAGTGGCATTCACGCCTAAATACAATACCGAACTATCCTATCTGCGCAAACGCAGCGGCCATTTTTCACCGAAAAGCCGGTTCCTGGCCGCCCAGGTACTGGCTTACCTGGAAGGCGATTTGTGGCGCAAGAATGCGGAACATGCGAATAGGCAGGCAGCGCGCTTGGCTGCGGGGTTGCAAGCCCTGGATGGCGTCGTTCTCGTTCATCCCACGGAAGGCAATGAGGTCTTCGCTTCCATGCCTGACGCCATGACGGACGCTTTGCTGAATGCGGGTTGCAGCTTTCAGCGCGATTGGCGGCCTGTTCCCAGACAAAATCGATTTGTCACTTCATGGTACACGTCGAACGACGACGTAGACCGCGCGCTTGCTGTGTGCAGAGCAGAAGGAGACTGACATGACGGCATTGGGCGGGCTGATCACCGCGCTGGTGACCAATTTCGATGTGGACGGTCGGCTGGACTGCAATGCATTGCGCGCCGGCACCCGCTTTCAGGTCGAACAGGGTGTCGATGGTTTGTGTCCCTTGGGTGGAACGGGCGAGCCGCTGTCTCTGTCGCTGGACGAGCACAAGAGAGTGATGGACACGGTCCTCGACGAGACGGCCGGCAAGGTGCCTGTAGTGGTAGGCACATTGTTGAGCCGCCAAAGCGACATCATCGAATGCGGCAAGCATGCCAGGGCGGCCGGCGCCGATGCAATCATGGTAGCGCCGCCCGGCTTCTATGGTGTGACTCAGGCGGCTCTGCTGCGGCACTTTCACGAGATTGCCGATCAGGTCGATCTCCCTCTTGTGTTATTCCATAGTCCGCCCCGCACCGGAGTGAAGCTCACGGCCAATGAACTGCTCGCACTGCTCGAGTCCACAGAGCGTTTCGTCGGGATCAAGGAAAGTTCCAACGACATCTCCGTGCTGGCCGAACTGATTGCGCGGGCGCCGGCTCGCGTCCGTGTGCTGCAAGGCTACGAGGAAGGATATCTGGCCTGCCTGGCGCTGGGCGGTCATGGCGCCATCCTGTCGCTTGGGTGTCTGGTGCCGGCATACCTCAAGGCTTTGCTGCGCGCCCATGAGACAGGCGATCAGGGAAATGCGCAGGCCATGCAAGGCGCGCTGCTGCCCTTGTGCCACGCCGTGTATGCAGAACCCAATCCGGGTCCTTTGAAGTTTGCTCTGGATCTCATCGGGCGACCGGCCGGCGGTACACGGCCACCGCTTTATCCGCCTTCGGCCGAGATACAGGCCAGTCTGAGACAGTTGCTCTCCCGCATCAAGGATTTGCAGAGAATGGACAATCAGGAAATTTCCGGCACTCCCTGAAGGGACAGGTACACGTCGGAGTCAGGCAGTATCTCCGGCGTTTTCGCTGAATGAGGCGATCTGAGCAGCGGCATCGTTCAGCGCAGGAATGAAAGTGGAGATGCGGTCAATCGTCATCCTGACCGTAGGTACATACAGGCCAATACAGGCAAGCAGGGTGTTGTCGGCAAGACGTATAGGCACTGCGCAACCCACGACGCCGGGCAGGAACTCTTCGTTGTTGGAAGCCCATTGCGATTCGCGGATTTGTTTAATGACAGCACGTAGCGCGGCTTTGGAGGTGATGGTGTTGGGTGTCAGTTGCGGAAGCGGGGTGTTGCTCAGCCACCGTTCGAAATCCTCATCGGGCATGTTGGCCAGATACAGTTTGCCGATCGACGTGCAGTGGATCGGTGAACGGCGTCCTTGTTCAAAGTGCAGGCCGGGGCTGGGGTTGACCCGCGCCGTATCGACGTACACGACTTCGTTGTCGCTGCGTATGCCGATCTGGCAGGCTTCACCCAATGTGCTGGCCAGGGAAACCAGCACCTGGTGGGGCCGGTCCGTACGCATCGCCGCTTCGGTTGCGGCGCTGCCCAGACGTATCAGCCGGTCGCCGATGATCAGTTTTTTTGATCCAAGCGCTCTTTTGACCAAGTCTCTTTTTTCCAGTTGCTGTGCAGTGCGATGCGTACTGGTCAAGGGGAGCCGGCAATAAGCTGCCAAGTCGGTGATCGTCATCGGCCGTGCTGCTTGGGCGAGCGCTTCCAGGATGGCAAGTGCCCGGTCGAGAGGCTGATCGGAGGGGGCTGGGTTAGAAGTATCGGTCATGCAGGTGATTCAGCATCGTTGAGAGACGTCATTCAAAGCAATAGAGAAGAAAGCTGAAAATCAGAAGAAAAAATTTCGTTTTCCGGAAATTATAAGACATGCGGGAGGAACCCATGATCGGATGCAATGTGAAGCTTGGGCAGGGGTAGGAAATGGCGATGGATATCCCCTTTCTTCTCCGTATCGGCCAAACTCTGAGCGAGGGTCTGTATACCACGGTCCTTCTGTCCGTATTGGCAATCACTCTGTCCGCGCTCTGGGCCATCCCGCTCGTGGTCGGCCTTCTGGCACCGTCCAGGATCTTGCGCGGCATTGTTACCAGCTATATCGAGCTGGTGCGCAATACGCCTGTTCTCGTTCAGATGTTTTTCATCTTCTTTGGGTCTGGAAGCCTCGGCTACCCCTTGTCGGGCTTCGTCACAGGCTTGCTCGCGATGGTGCTGCAGAACGGCGCCTATATGGCAGAAATTTATCGTGGCGGCATCCAGTCCGTGCCAGTGCGGCAGACGGAAGCCGGCCTCGCCATCGGCTTCACCCCCGCACGGGCCTTCCGCCTCGTGGTTCTGCCCCAGGCCCTCAGAAAGGTGATCCCGCCTCTTTCCAATCAAGGCGTGCTGATCATCAAGGATACTTCGCTGGTTGCCACGATATCCGTGGCTGAGATCACCTTCCATGCACGGATGATGGCAGACCGCACGGCCGCTGTGTTCGAGATATTCCTGGTGCTCGCCGTCCTCTATATCGTGCTTACCGCGATCTTCAGCGGAGTGATGAGAATCGTGGAAAAACAATTGAGGATACGCTGATGGAGCTCCTGATCAACAGTATGCCGCTATTGACGAAGGGGGTCGTCACGACCCTGTACCTGTCGGCGGCTTCCATCGTCCTGGCAACGGTTTCCGGACTGGTCTTTGCACTGATGCAGCTTTATGGAGGAATCGTTCTCAGAGTGCTGGTCGAGACCTATTTGTACATTATCCGAGGCGTGCCGCTGCTGGTTTTGTTGTTCGCCATGTATTACGCCGCTCCGTACGCCGGTCTCACCATCGATGCCTTCACCGGCGGAATCATCGTGATCGCCGTGTATTTCGGAGCCTTCATGACCGAGGTCTTCCGTGGCGCAATCCTTTCCGTACCGGAAGGACAGTGGGAAGCGGGGCGCGCCATTGGTTTCGTGAGATCGAAAATCCTGATCCACATCATTTTTCAGCAAGCTCTTCGGGTCGCGGCGCCGCCGTATATCAATACCTGCGTTGCTGTCATAAAGGGAACGTCTCTCGTTGCCATCATCGGTTTGGCCGATGTGACGTATATCGGCAAGCAGATCGTCGAGCGGACACTGGCTCCATTCGAAATATTCGGTTTCGTGGCCATGATCTACTTTGTAATCTGCTTTCTTCTGTCTCGTCTGGGCAGCTATCTCGAGAAGAAGTTCGACTACATCAACTGAGGCGCGAAATATCTACGAGCGCCGGGCGTGCAGGAATAGACAAGGAGGCAGGATGGAGAACGCGGCTATCGAAATCAAGTCTGTATCGAAGTGGTTCGGAAAGAATCAGGTGCTGAAAAAGGTGTCAACCACGGTGCGGCACGGCGAGGCGGTAGTCATCATTGGGCCCAGCGGGTCGGGAAAGACCACCCTCCTGCGCTGTGTGAATCTGTTGGAGGAATTCCAGGAAGGTGAAATCCTGATCGACGGCGAGGCCATGGGCTATCGCATTGACAAAGGGCGGCGGGTGCGCCGCACTGAGGCCGAGATCGCCAGGATGCGCGCCCAAGTGGGCATGGTCTTTCAGAGCTACAACCTGTTCCCCCACATGAGCATCCTGAAGAACGTAGCTCTGGGTCCGGTCAAGACGTTATCGCTTCCGCGGGCGGAGGCCGTGGAGCGGGCTACCGAGCTATTGGCCCGGGTCGGTCTGGCGAACAAGGCGCAAGCGCTGCCGGGGGAGTTGTCCGGCGGGCAGCAGCAACGTGTGGCGATTGCGCGAGCATTGGCTATGCATCCCAAGGCTATTCTGTTTGATGAAGTCACATCGGCGCTTGATCCCGAGCTTGTCGGCGAGGTGCTGGACGTCATGCGGCAGTTGGTGCAGGATGGCATGACAATGATGATTGTCACCCATGAAATGGCTTTCGCGCGCGCCTTCGCCGATCGCATCGTCTTCATGGCCGACGGTGAAATCATCGAACAGGGGTCCCCAGAGCAGATTTTCGAGAACCCGGAATCTGAACGCCTGCAGGCCTTCCTGAAACGCTTCAAGCAGGGTTATCAGATGTAGTGCCGCTGTACGGCTCCGCCGTAAGCATTCAGACAATACATGTTGACAAAGCGCCGAAGCGCAGGCCTCGTCGTTGACGGCGAGGCCGGGCGACGTAATCTCCACCTACGGCGCGCGCCCGTATGCAGCAAGGTGAACGGCGTAGATGAGCCCTGACGTACAACAGTCAGCAGTGACTGTTGTACGCTTGGAGAATCCGAGCGGCATGCAGACCGTGAGGTGGACGAAATCCCGGAATACAGGACCGGGGTTCTTGACACGGCCGCGTAAGCGGCCGTGTGCGTTTCAGATAATGGTTTTCACCGCCCAACGATGCGGGCAACAACACAAACTGCACTAGGGTGCTGTTTGGTTAGTTCGTGCCTTCCTATTCGGACGTCTCGGTTTGTCGGGCCAGGCGCAATTCACAGCGATGACGCTGCCATCGGGCATTTGCAACGCTGCAGGCCGCCCGAATCCGGGAATGCAAGTGGCATAGCGAATGATTCAGGGCCCCTTCGATTCAGAGCATCGCCTCAAGCCTGTTGAGATACGGGGATTCGCTGATGCATCTGGTGCAGGAATCCATGTCGATGGCGGAGCTTGAAATGGCTCATTTGCGTTCGCTCACATGCGGCCGGGCATCGCCTGCCCCGGTATGGGTTTAAGTTTCCATCACCGCCGTTAAATGAATTACATCAATTTTATTGAACATAAAACATCACGATTTATCAGTTGTAAGCATGTAAGGAGTGAGTGATACTTGCTTCAGGCCACAGTTCATTGATGGACTAGCCATGAAATCTTGCAACCGCGGGTGAAGGAGCCTCCTACAGTGATCGCAGAAGAACTGGGAACATATTCCGCAACGTTGAGGTATGAGCACCTGCCCGTGGCGGTGAGGCAAAAAATCAAGTTGCATCTGCTCGATACGCTGGGTTCGGCAATGTTGGCGGCGGAGATGGCAAAACACCAGACGCTCCTTGACGTTTATACAGAACAGGGAGAGCACGTCGTCTGGGGGACACATGCCAAGCGCTCCTTGAGAGATGCGATCGTACTGAACAGCTTTCTATCTCACGCCACCTACCTGGATGATGGCGACAGGCATTCCGGTGCACATCCTGGGTGTGTGATCGTTCCAGCAGTCCTGGCCCTGGCTGTGGGCAGGAAGCTCAGTGGATCCCAGGCAATTGCCGCGATCGCCGCGGGTTATGAGGTCATGCTTCGCGTCGGCGGCGCAATCTATCCGTCCGCGGTGATAAGAGGCTTTCAAAGTACGGCGATACTGGGTGCGCTTGGCTCTGCTGCAGCCTCTGCGAGCATGCTTGGCTTGAGTTCCGTAGAGACGGCGAACGCAATTGCAATAGCCAGCAATCTGGGCGTCGGGTTGAAAGGGGCTTTGCAGGAGGCATCCAGTCAGCCCTTGCAGGTCGCTCGTGCAAGCGAAGGAGGCGTAGTCGCTGCCTTCTATGCAGCAGCCGGGGCGAAAGGCTGGAACGGCATCATAGAGAACGGCTTCCTGGGTGCTTTTTCGGACGAGTACGATGAGTCCCGGGTGCTGCTTGATCTGGGGGGGGCGCATAGAGTAATGGACAGCTATGCGAAGCTGCATGGGGGCTGCCGTGGATGCCATGCTGCAATCGATGTCGTCGAGCTCGCCGTAAAAAAATCAGATATTTCCGTCAAAGACATCGAAGCAATGACTGTTGTCGTGGACGAAGTCGCATACGCAGCAGAGAATCACAATCCGACTTCCGGCGAGGAAGGGCAGTTCAGTATCCCGTTCGCAGTTGCGTTAATGCTGATCAAGGGCTCCGCTGCCGCTCCACTCTTCAATGATGAAAATATAGAAGACCAGGAAGTCAGGTCATTGATGAGGCGAATCAAAGTCGTTGGCGACAGCAGTCGAATCGAGGATTTTCCACACAAGAAGGGTGCGCTGGTGGAAATCGAGATGAAGAATGGTGAGCTGGTGCATGAACGGATTCTGGCTGCGAAAGGCGAGCCGGAATTTCCGATGAATCAAGCTGACATGGAAAGAAAATTCTTGAGTCTGGCACGAGGAACATTGGGTTCGTCTGCTGAGCTCCTAATGGGGATGGTTCTGAATATGGAAAAATACGAGAACCTGGATTTCCTGAGCGCCAGCTTGTCCCGGTCTCTTGAAGGTTAATCTGGCGTCCATCGTCAGTGGTCAAAATCTGGAGCTATTTCATATATGGATTCGCAACAAGGCATGCTGTCCGGAACCCGGGTTCTGGAGCTGGGGTCGACGATATCAGGACCATTCTGTGGCCGCCTGTTGGCGGACTTCGGTGCAGAGGTCATAAAAATAGAAGATCCTTCAGGCGACGCTTTGAGGTCGGTGGGCAAAAGCGTGAACGGGAAATCTCTGTATGCGGCAACGCTATTGAGAAACAAGAAAAATGTCTCGGTAAGCTTGAGATCACAGGAAGGAGTGGATATCGTTAAAAGGCTGGTTGAATCCAGCGATATCCTGATTGAAAACTTCAGGCCCGGAACGCTGGAAAAATGGGGTCTGGATCCCGAGAGCCTCTGGAAAATAAAGCCTGACCTCATCATTGTCAGGATAAGCGGGTTCGGTCAGACAGGTCCGTACAGCAAGCGTCCTGGGTATGGAGTGATCGGCGAGGCGATAAGCGGGCTACGGCACATCAACGGTGATGTTGACCGCCCACCGACACGCATGGCCACTCCGCTGACGGATTACATCACCGGGTTGTATGCCGCATTCGGCGCGACAATGGCGCTGGCGGATCGTAACAGGTCGGGTAAAGGCCAATGTATTGACGCCGCACTTTATGAATGCGCTTTCAGTTTCATGGAGCCTTTTGTTCCCGCTTATGGACATTTGGGAGAAGTGGCCAATCGCGCCGGCTCGCGCCTGCCCGGAGCAACGCCAAACAACCTATATCCTACTTTAGGTGGAAATTATATCCTGATTGCTGCATTTGCTGATTCGGTCTTTACAAGACTGTGTCAAGCAATGCACAAGCCGCAACTTCTTTCGGATGACAGATACGCAACTGCAGAGGCGCGCAATGAGCACGTCGAAGAACTGGACGAAATCATTACAAACTGGACAATCAATCAGGATACGGAAGAGCTCGAGAAAATTCTTATCGAACATGAAATACCAGCTTCAAGGGTGTTCACAATGGAGGATATATTCAAGAACGAACATTATGAAGCGAGAAGAATGCTGGTGAAGGTCGAGGATGAGAAAATGGGTAATACAACGCTGGCTGCACCTGTGCCAAAACTCACGAGAGAGCCGGGTGTCATCAATCATACGGGCAGGAATCTTGGTGTCGATACAGTCGAGGTTCTTTCCACCATCGCAGGCTACTCCCATGAGCAGATCAGTTCCTTTTTGAAGAAAGGGGTGATCTCGGTCGGAGAGTAGAAACCGACAACCAAGGAGGAAGACAATGAGAATCATGACAAGACTGTTTCTGCTGTTATTTTCAACGGCGATTGCCGGTTCGGCAATGGCAGATGGCTTTCCAAACAAGCCGGTGCGCTTCATTGTGCCTTACCCGCCAGGGGGAACAACGGACATACTTGCGCGCACAATCGGCCAGAAACTTGAACAGAGGTGGGGGCAAAGTGTAGTAATAGAGAACCGGCCGGGGGGGAATTCGATAATAGCCACCGGAGCCGTTGCAAATGCCCGGCCTGATGGCTACACCATAGGAATGGTGTTGACGCCGCATGTGGTCAACCCGAATGTGAACCCGGACCTTCCCTATGACACTGCCAAGGATTTCACGCCGATAACCATGGTTGCGAAGTTTCCGGGGCTGATGGTTGCGAGCAAGGCAAGCGGGGCCAAGAATATCGATGATGTAATCAGACTGGCTAAAGAGAATCCGGGAAAACTGAATTATGGGTCGGCAGGTCCTCTGACTTCAAGTCAGCTTTCCATGGAGATCCTGAAATATCAGACAGGTATAGATATAACGCATATTCCATACAAGGGTGGGGCGCCTGCTTTAATGGCGGTTCTGGCGAATGAGGTGCAGTTCGTCATAGGGGGCCCACCCAATCTCATGCCGAACGTTCTGGAAGGCAATCTTCAAACCATTGGCGTTACAACGAAGAACAGGGCGGAATCGCTTCCGGAGGTTCCTACAATCGCTGAGCAAGGCCTTGCCGACTTCGATACCTACGAGTGGTACGGCGTTGTTGCGCCTGCTGGTCTGCCCAAGGAAGTCGTCACCGAGTTGAACGAGGCGATAGTCGAGGTGTTGAAAATGCCTGACGTTCAAGAGAGCTTCAAGAAGAGGGCAGCAGAAATCGTTGGAAACAGTTCCGAGGAGTTCGGGAAATTTATCGACGATGAACTCAGGTTCTGGAAGGAGCTTGTCAACAACATCAGTTTTGAAACGGATTGACCACGGGCCGAAGCGCAAGCCTCGCCATAGGGCGAGGTCAAGCGAGGCAGTATCAACGAGGCGCCGCAGGAGCCCCCCGCCGGGCGTATGACAGTCGCGGCTGATTGTTCTACGCCCGTAGTATTCGAGCATTACGCAGGCTGGGAAGTGGACGAGGTTCCGGCAGACGGGCCGGGGCTCGTCACCTCCCTGAGCAGAGTCCAACCACTCCAGGAAAACATATGAACAGCAGTAGCATACTTTACAAAGTCGAAGGGCGCCTGGCTACGATCACGTTGAACAGGCCACACAGAAAGAATGCGCTTGACCAGGAAGCGTTGGATCTGCTCGTGGAACGAATTGACCAGTCTTATGAGGATGACAATGTATGGCTGGTTCTTATCGACGCGAGCGGCGCGGATTTTTGCACTGGACAAGACGTCAAGCAGCTGGTGACTGATGGAAACACAGGGGATTATTTCGAGCCTGTCTACAACTCACTCAAGAGAAACTACAAGCCCGTGATTTGTCTCGTCCGCGGCTTGTGTCTGGCTGGGGGGGCTGGTATTGCCATGGGCGCAGATATTCGTGTTTTTTCCGACACGGCAAGGTTGGGATGGCCGCATGCCAAGATTGGGATCTGCTCAATAGGCGGGCCATCGACTCTTGCCCGCTCTGTACCGGTCAATATCGCGCTTGAGTACATGTTCACGGGCGATTATATGGGAGCCGAACGCGCGAAAGAGCTGAACATTGCAAACCATGTATTTCCCGACTCCGATCTGGAACGGAAATCCCAGGATATCATCAACAGCATTCTGGCCAATGCGCCACTATCGACGCGCGCAGCGAAGCGCGCAACATTGTCCACATTGTCACTTCCATATAGTGATGCAGTGGCGAAGGCTCATGCCATTCTGGATGAATTGATGTGTTCGGAAGATGCTCAAGAGGGTATGCGGGCATTTTCTGAAAAGCGGAAGCCGAACTGGAAGGGCCGATAGTTATTCGCCGAGGCTATGACTTTAAAACAATTGACGACGTTCTACTGGGTTTGCCGTTTAGGCAGCTTCGCTGCCGCGGCCGAGTACCTGTTTTCCACACAATCCGCCGTTTCCATGAGAATACGCGAGCTTGAGACAAGTCTGGGGGTGGAGCTGTTTGACCGCAGCTTGAGGGCGGCTCGGCTTACTCCCAAGGGTCGTGACCTGATCAAGCACGTAGAGCAGATCATGGCCGTCACCAACGAAATAGAGCGCAGTATCGCATCTCCGGATAACCTGGTAGGCACGGTAACCATCGGTGCCACGGAACTGGTTGCGATCACATGGCTGCCGTCTTTGGTGGCTGCCATGCATGAACGATGCCCTAACGTCTTCCTCAAGCTCGATCTGGACTCGGCAATGAACCAGACAAGAAAGCTGGAGCGTGGAGCCATAGACGTAGCGATACTTCCCGGGCCTACAGCCGGGTCAAAGTATACGAATGTCTTTCTTGAAGAGGTTGAGTTCTGTTGGGTGGCGGGCGGAAAGAATAAAGTCCTGAAGAGCCGGCACACGCCAGAAGATTTGCTGAGTTATCAGATACTGACTCTGGCTGCCGAGTCCTTTTCTTATAAGCTGGTAGAGAGCTGGTTCAAGAAAAGCGACATCATCATGGAGCGGCATTATATCGCAAACAGTTTGAGTGTCCTGGCTGAACTGGCGGCTTCGGGGGTCGGTATTACCTACCTTCCAGTAACGGCATTCGAGCATTATTTCCGTGACGGCCGGCTGAAGGTGCTCGACGTGCATCCATGCTTGCCGACGCTGGATTATTACCTGGTTTTTGAAGAGCGTGTGGCACATCCGGCTGTCTACATCGTCTCTGAACTGGCTCAGAGCCTGTCGGATTTTGATATCAAAAGACAGTAGCGCTGCGTTTCTGTTTACTTTTTTTCATACGGGTCTGGGTAATTATGACAATCTCTGAAAGGCTTTCCGATTTCGTGCATGGGCTGTCTGTGAAGGATATTCCTCCCGAGGTGATGGAAAAGGCGAAGTCGCTTGTCGTCGACACGATTGGCATTGGGTTGAGCTCTACCACTATGGAGTTCGGCAAGGCGGCCATAAAACTGACCAATGGGTGGGGAGGGCGTAGCGAAGCAAGCATAATTGGGTCATCTTTGAAAACGAACGCGCAGAATGCCGCCTTCTGCAATGGTGTTCTGTTTCACGGGCAGGATTATGATGACACTCATACCGGGTCAGTCGTTCACTCTACAGCCGCCTTGTTGCCCGTCATGATGGCCGCCGGCGAGCAAGCCAATGCGAAGGGTGCTGATGCGCTTGTTGCGCTGATTGCGGGAACTGAACTGGCAATCCGGCTGGGCAATATTGCGCCGAACCAGTTTCATGGAAACGGATACCATACGACCTCGGTAACGACGACGTTTGCGTCCGCTGCAATAGCGGGAAAGCTATACGGTCATGGTCGGGAAACGCTCGTCAATGCGCTGGGGGTGAGTGGCAGCTTTGTCTCGGGATTGATCGAGTGTGTCGGTGCTGGCGCCGATGCCAAGAGACTACATGCCGGCTGGCCTGCTCACAGTGGAATAATGGCTGCACAGGTGGCGGGTATCGGCTATTCGGGACCTCGAACTGTCTTTGAGGGAAATATGGGTGTCTATAAATCCATGCTGAATAATGCTTCTGTGGATTTTGAAGAGATCTTTTCCGGGCTTGGCGAGATGTGGAACATTCTGGATGTCAGGCCGAAACTCTATCCGTGCTGTCATTACCTTCAGGCATTCATTGATTGTGCATCAGAGATCAGAGGGAACTCGGATTTCGATATCAGAAGAATAAAATCAATCTCTTGCAAAGTTCCCGAGGGGGCCGTAAGAATCGTTTGCGAACCCTGGAAAAAAAAGCAAAGTCCAAGCAACAATTATGAGGCTCGATTCAGTCTTCCGTATTCGGTTGCCGTTATGCTGGTAAAAGGCAGTGCCGGTCCGGATGATTATTCTGACAGTGTGATTTCCGATCCGGACATACAGGCGCTCATGCAGAAAATTTCGTATCAAGTCGATCACGCCAGGCAAGTCAAGGATATGCCAGGATATGTTTCGGTATTGCTGGATGACGGTACCAACATTGTGGTGGACGTTCCTGTCGTGCGTGGGGATCGGGAGTTTCCAATAGAAGAGACAGAAATAAAGAAAAAATTTCTTCAGAATGTGAGTTTCATGGACGGGGACGCCGCGAACGCACTTTTGGACGATCTTCTGGCACTGGACGAGCTCGAGAGCCTTGCCACCTTGACAAGGCACATGCAGTTTGATGAGTTGTCGAGCGTAAAGTGATTGGAAACTTTTTGACGAAAGCCGATGCCTGCTCCTGGCAGTCCATGTCTGGGCACATGGCCTGCCGATCGGCATAATCCCATGCCGCAGGTCGCTTGAGCTTAATTCAAATAATTGTCGGCAATGCCGACATATCCGTTGGTTATTTGGCAGCCTGTTCTGGCTGGCCTTTCTTCTCGCCTCATGCGCGTGTACTTGTAATGCCTGTTCTGTTCAAGCATAAGAATATTAAATATTAATTGTTTGAATACCCCGAGCGGTAATTGATACTTCTGATTCGTCGTGACGACAGGATGGCCTCGTTTCCGAGGCTATCTGTTGCGTCCTTTTAGTGTTTCTGAGGCATACATGACTGCTGAGAAGGCAAACCGATCCGAGCCCGCCCTGGTGGTGCCGCCATTGACTCCATTTCGCGCAGATCTTTCCGTTGACGTCCAGGCTTTGCGAAAGCAGGTCGACTATGTCATTGAGGTCTGTAACGCTGGCATGGTGGTGGCGGCTGGCGTGGAGGCGCAGGAATACCACTATTTAAGTTTTGAGCAGCGCAAGGAACTTATCCGTCAAACCATTGAAGCGACGGATGGACGCCGCCCCGTGGTGGTCGGCATCTCTCATCCCTCTTTCCGCGTGGCGGTCGAACTGGCCGGCTTCGCCACCGGCCTGGGCGCCCATGCCGCTCAGTTGTTGGCGCCCTTGCGTCCGTATGGTGGCGCGCCAACGCCCGACGAGCTATTGCGCTATTTCGAGCTGATTGCGGCCGAGATTGATCTGCCCTTGATGCTGTATCTCAATCCTGGCCCCGGAGCCGACGTATCGGTGGAAACCACTGTGGCATTGGCCAGCCTCGAGCAGGTGCGCTATGTCAAGGAGAGTTCCCGCAACCTCACACGCGTGGCTCAATTGATCGACGAGGTGGATCGAGCGGGCCACGCCCGCTATTTCACGACGGTGCAGATGTTGCTGATTTCCCTGCAGCTTGGTGGCTCGGGGGCCACCATGCCAGCGCCGGTGGCTGCCTTGGCCAGACGAGTGATTGAAGCCTTTCAGCGCGATGAGTGGGAAGAGGCCGCGCGTATCCAGCAGCAGTTCTCTCTGTTTCCCGCCAAGTGGATGAAGCATGGCCTGATGCCGGTCATGAAGGCGGCGATGAAGATAGTGGGGGTGCCGGCCGGAGATCCTTATCCTCCGTTCCCCCCGATCGCCGGCGCGGAGTGGGCTGAACTTCGCGCCTATCTCGAAACGACCGATCTGTTTGGCAAGGAATGATTCATGATTGACGTTAAACGCCTGGCCGTCGAGGAAGCGGACATTCTGATCGAAGGAGCCGAGCAGAGTTCGCTGCGCCTGGCTATTCCGATGTGCATCGCAGTGACGGATGAGTCCGGCCACCTGCTTGCATTCCGGCGCATGGATGGCGGCAAGATCACCAGCATCAGTATTGCCATCGACAAGGCTTTTACGGGGGCTGCTGCGCGCAAGCCGACTCATGTCTACAGCCGGTTGTGCGTGTCCGGACAACCGACTTTTGGCATCCACATTACCAATGGTGGCCACTTTTCCATCATCGGCGGCGGGTTTCCGGTGATCGTGGATGGAGCAATCGTGGGCGGTATCGGTATCAGTTCCGGCACGGCGAAGGAAGACCAGGAGGTTGGCGAGGCAGCACTGCAGTATTTCTATCAGAGAACCGGGTATCAGCCATGACCACATGCCAAAGCGCAAGCCTCGCCGTTCACGGCGAGGTCAAGCGAGGCGAAATCAATGTGGCGCCGCAGGCGCCCCTGCATTGTGGCGGAGAAGCTCCGGCCGACAGGTCGGAGTTCTTCACCTCCGCCGCCGTACTCGCCCTCCCGCGACAGGCTGCCGTCCGGGTGCCGCCGCCTACGTCGGCGCCTGTCATTGCGATCGACAATCTTGCCTTTACGGTTAAGTCACGGGGGCGCGCTGAGGCGGTCACACCGATATTGGCGGACCTCAGCCTGACTGTTCGTGAGCGTGAGTTCGTGTCCATCGTAGGGCCGAGCGGCTGCGGCAAAAGCACGTTGTTGAATTTCATCGCGGGTCTGCTGCCGGTTCAATCTGGACGACTTTCGGTGGCGCCCATGGACGGCCGCGACCGCGTGTTGGGTTACATGTTTCAGCAGCATGGCTTGCTGCCATGGCGCAATGTGCAGAGAAACGTGGAGCTGGGCCTGGAGGTGGCAGGTGTGCCTGCACCACAAAGGGCCAGTCAGACTCGCAGGACATTGGAAAAAATGGGGCTTGCCGGCTTTGAAAGGCATTTTCCCCGGGAGATTTCCGGTGGCATGCGGCAGCGCGTGGCATTGGCCCGGACCCTGGTCACGCGCCCGGAAGTGATGCTCATGGACGAACCTTTCGGTGCGCTGGACGCACAGACACGCGTCTGCATCCAGGAGCTGTTCGGACAGTTCTGGGAGGAGCATCGCGTGACGGTGTTGTTTGTCACCCATGACATTGACGAGGCGCTGTTTCTCTCGGACCGCGTATTGGTGATGGGAGCCAGACCCGGCCGGGTAGTGGCGCAGTATGACGTCGACATCGACCGGCCGCGCACTTATGAGCAATTGCGTCATTCGCCTCGGTTCCGAGAGCTGTACGACTCCATTTGGCACGACATCAGGCAGCAGTCGCGGCTGTCAATGAGAGGAGCGGCGCATGAATGAGTGGCTGCGGATCAAGCTGCTGCAAATGCTGGTT
>Ga0172382_10005160_pt1 | contig 19610 bp, 17 predicted proteins | sample Leawel138RmetaG_FD_122245 | JGI IMG/M metagenome (GOLD analysis project Ga0172382, IMG submission 122245) | Leachate microbial communities from a municipal landfill in Southern Ontario, Canada - Leachate well 138R metaG | ecosystem: Engineered > Solid waste > Landfill > Unclassified | place... | reverse complement strand
GGTTTTTACTATTATTATTTTAATCTGTCTGGGCTGATTGTTTTTTCTAACTGGACAGGCAGAAATAAATTAGTTGGAATTCTTCTTGAAGTAGGGTCGTTCATGATTTTACACGCGGTCTCTTTTCAATTTCAGCCAATCTATGATCAGTCCTTTCAGTTTTTAATGTTTTTACATACAATCAATATCATTGCGAATGTCGTTGGCGTTGCCAATAGCGCGAATTATTATCTAAACATTGCCAAAGAATACCAACAAGACATTTTACAAATGGCAATGACTGATTTTCTAACGGGCTTGCCAAATCGAAATGCGTTTGTTAAGTATTACGATAACGTACAAGACGACTGTTCATTCGGGCTTGGTATTCTAATGATGGATATTGATCATTTTAAGACAATTAATGATACGTATGGCCACATTGGCGGAGATTACGTCTTAAAAGAAATCGCCAGTATTTTATTAAATCACATCAAACCTGAGGATGCACTTGCACGTTATGGTGGTGAGGAGTTTGTTCATGTCTTTAAAACAGAACAAGAGGAATCCGTATTAAACCGTGCAGAAGAAATCAGACAAACCATTGAGTCTCAGGTGTTTAGCTTTGAAAATCGAACCTTTAAGATCACGCTATCGATTGGCGCAGTTTACCGAAAAGCATCAAAAGACGCTTGTGCAAATGGGGTTCTTGCCCAAGCTGATAAGCTCTTATACGAATCAAAGGACCAAGGCAGAAATCGTGTGACGTTTAAATCCTTATGAGATTAGGCTTATTGCTTAATCTTTTTCTTTGGCAATTAGCACGTATGATATAATAATAAAAGAAAAGAAGTGACAATGATGATCAAAACCAAACTACTAAGCATTGAAGATCTCGACAAAATCGAGATTCAAGATCAACTTAAACAAGCAATCAATCAAAATAAGCTCGTAATATTTCCGACCGAAACCGTCTACGGTATCGGTGGTAACGCCTTAAATGAATGTTCGGCAAAAGCAATCTATGAGGCAAAAGGAAGACCACAAGATAACCCACTGATTGTTCATATTCACGATGAAAAAGAAGTGGCGAAATACGCCTTATCAATTAGCGAAAAAGCCAAACGATTAATGACCCATTTTTGGCCAGGCCCACTGACTTTAATCTTTCAAAAAAAAGATATTGTCCCTAAACAAACCACAGGCGGACTTGAAACCGTTGCGATTCGTTTGCCTTCCAATCCAGTCGCACAAAAACTGTTAAACATTGTTGGTACGCCACTAGCGGCGCCTTCGGCAAACCTATCAGGTAAACCTTCGTCAACGATGTTTAAGCATGTCAAAGAAGATTTTTATGGTAAAGTAGACTTCATCATTGATGGTGGGAAATCAACCATTGGGTTGGAGTCAACAGTGCTTGATGTAACGAAGGAAGTGTTTGTCTTATTAAGACCAGGATCGATTACTAAAAAAGCAATCGAAGACGTACTTAATGAACCAATCATCGATCAATCAGGTGAGCGTAATACAGAAAAAGTGATGTCACCTGGCATGAAGTACACCCACTACAAGCCAAAAGGCAATGTGATTTTATTAAGTGGAACGATTGAACACATTAAGAACTATTTAGAATCGCTCACTTCTTTAAACTCAAAAACAGCACTAATTTGTGCAACTGATTATCAAACAATGTTTTCCTTTATGAATGTTTTTCCACTCGGTAATCTTGAAGAAATGAATCTAATTGCAAGTAATCTCTTTTCAAGTCTAAGAGAGATGGATGAAAAAGAAATGGAACAAATCTACATTATTGAACTTCCAAAAGAAGATATAGGCTATGCGATTATGAACCGTGTGTTAAAAGCGGCGGGCTATCAAACCTTAAAATTATAAACAAAAAGAACCCATAAGCACGTTTTAGAAAATAACGTGACCTATGGGTTCTTTTACTATGTTTGATTTTTTATTTGTTCTTGTAGTTCAATCAATTCGTTTGACGTTAGATAACGATACTGACCAAGAGGTAAATCATTGAGGTGAAGGTGCATAAAACGAATGCGTTTGAGTGAGGTGACTTCATAGCCAAGGGTTTGACACATACGTCTAATTTGACGATTTAAGCCTTGTTTCAAGATGATTTTAAAGGTATCCTCCGAGACTGGATAAAGCACTGCAGGATCGGTAACCACGTACTCATTTTTTGCTAAATTATAAATCGTAACACCTGCCTGCATCTCTTTAATGAAGGCATCGTCATAAGTCTTGTTTAAAGTGACTAAGTATTCTTTTTCATGACCGTATTCTTTTCTTAGAAGTTTATTAACGATGTCGCCATCGTTGGTAAGAAGAATTAAACCAGTGGTTTGTTTATCAAGTCTTCCAATCGGAAAAATCGGCAATCGATAATTCATAAATAAAGCGATGTTATCGGCAATATTTGGATCGGTTGAGCAGGTAATTCCTTCTGGTTTATTTAATAATATGTAGACTTTTTCTTCTAGTGGTTGGATTGGTTTTAAATCAAAAAAGACCTGATCACCCTCATTAACACGATCACCAAGCGTAGCAATCTGATCGTTAATTCGAATGCGTCCATCTTTAATATAGGTTTCTGCACCTCTTCTTGAGGTAAGTCCGGTTGATGCGAGGTATTTATTTATACTAATGCCTTTGTCTTTATCATGTGTGATGATTTGTTGTTCATTTGGTTTGGTAAATCGATATTCTTTTGCGTATGTCATCATAATCCCTCTTTTTATACTTTATAAGTATACCACACTCACCTAAAAAAATAGAAACACATCGGTATAAATCATGTATAATAGGAGTAAAGAGGTGAAACGATGGATAAATTATTAGGTGCATTAGGTTTTTTGATCATTGTGCTATTCTTAGCCGCCAGCCTGAATGGGTTTAAAAAGTACTTGAGTGAAGATTCAAGAAAATTTATTTCTAAAAACCATCAATACTTTGGTATGGCAGCTAGTTTCTTTGCGGTTGTTCACATGGTAATCGCAATTAGCTTAGGTGAACTCCGTGTGACGGGGCTTTTGGCGCTTTTAGCCTTGATAGGTACAGGCGTTATGGGCATGTTGTTTAAAAAACTTAAGAAAAAAGATTTCTATGTCTTACACCGAATTTTTGGTGTCTTTGCCGTGGTGATGATTATCATTCATATCGTATTTAACAGCAAGTATTAAAAAAAGACACTCATCGATTTCGATGAGTGTTATTATCTATAAAATGGTGGAGGTAAAGGGGATTGAACCCATGACCCCTTGCACGTCAAGCAAGTGCTCTCCCGCTGAGCTATACCTCCAACAAAATCTATTATATACGAAACATTTAAAATTGCCAAGTAAAATTTGAAAGAAAAGGTATTTATCAATGACAAAAGCGGTTTATGAACTTAAGGTATCAAAAGATTATCATGATAAAACAATCAAAGAACTACTCACAAACTATGGTTTTTCAGCAAAGAACCAGTACTTAGTAGAGTTAAATAACGGTCTGTTTTTAAATAAAGAACGAGCCACTCGTTTTTTTCATTTGAAAGAAGGCGATCGGTTGGGATTGGATTTTTCTTCGTTTAAGCGTCATGGAATTAAACCTTATCAAAAACCAATTGAAATTGTCTATGAAGATGAATCTGTTTTGATTGTAAATAAAGGAAATAAAACCTTAATTTATGACGATAATAATGATCAAGCATTAATCAATCAAGTTGAGTTTTATCGTCAAAGTCAGGGGTATTTCTATGAACTACTTCCTGTGCACCGTATCGATAAAGAAACCACAGGTATGGTTGTGTTTGGAAAAAATCCGCTCGTTGTTAGCTATCTGTCCAAGCGATTTGAAGAAAAAGAAGTCAGTAAAATTTACGTCGCACTCGTGCATCATCCGTTTAATACAAAAGATGGTGTGATTGATCATCCGATTGCATCTGATCGACACAACAATAAAGAACGAGTTAGTCACACAGGTAAGAAAGCAACTTCTTTATATAAGGTAATCACATCAAGTGAAACATCAAGAGTAGAAATCAACATCATTGGTGGTAGAAAACACCAAATACGGGTTCATATGGCTTACATTGGCCATCCGGTTGTTGGTGATCGACTGTATTCGAAAGATAAAGAGGGGCCAATGTACCTACATTTTTACAAGATAGGGTTCAAACATCCAAACAATCTTGAACCAATCGAAATTACTTGCGAACCGGGATTTTAAGTTGATTTAATTGACAAAATACAAAAATCTAATATAATTAAATTAGAAGGAGTGATTTTATGTCAAAAAAAATGCAAGACATGTTTCTAATGTTTACACTAGTCTTTGGGTTAATCATATGCGCTAGTCTGTTTTTCAATGTCTTAGAAACGAGTGATAACGAACCAATTATGGATGGTATATTGGCTGTTTTTGGTGGTGAAGTGGCCAGCATTGGTGGGTTTATTAGTAGTAGAATTATTTTTAGCATGAGAAACTTCATCGCATTTATATTTCCGTTGATTTTTTCTCTTTTAGGCATTGTTATCATTAAACAATCAAGTGCAGCAACCATCAAATTATTTGCTGGTATTATATTATCTGCTGTATTCATTACCTCGGTATATTTACTAGCGAATTTAGGTTTAAACACCATCGGTGAGGTTGATGTGTTTGGCGTAACCTCAAAAATCAACTACAAACAAGCAGAACTGACAATCGTCTCAAGTGTTGCTTTAGTCAGTGCGATTTTAGGTGCAGTTAGTTCTGTATTATATAGTGTTTCGCAATTAGGAAAATAACCATTTAAAACCTAAAAACTTCAATGTTTTTTAGGTTTTTTTACGAAATGATACAATAATATCAAAACCTATGTTATAATCGTTTCATGATTCATACAAAATCAAATATAAAAAACAACAGGAGTGAATTTCATCTTATATGGACAGTGACAGTATATACTTAATTATTATTGTGGTATCAATTATTTTATCGGCGTATTTTTCAGCGACCGAAACGGCTTTTTCCTCGCTTAATCGAATTAGGGTTAAGAATTTGGCTGAGAAAGGCAATAAGAAAGCACGATTGGTGCTTGATTTATCCGAACGTTACGATGAATTAATCTCAACGATTTTAATCGGTAATAACATCGTCAATATTTTAGCGGCCTCTGTTTCAACGCTGCTTTTTGTCAATTTACTTGGTCAAGAAGTAGGCGCAACCGTATCGACGGTTGTCATAACACTACTAGTGCTCGTATTTTCTGAGGTATCACCAAAGAGTATCGCAAAAGAATCACCCGAGAAGTTTGCGATGTTTTCGGCCCCAGTCATTAATGTATTAATTATGGTGTTTACACCATTTAACTATTTGTTTAAAAAATGGAAGTTGATGCTATCTAAAGTATTTAAACACGAAGAAGACCGAAGCATTACCGATGAAGAACTGTTAACAATTGTCGATGAAGCCAAAGAAGGCGGCGGAATCAATGAATCTGAAAGTACATTAATTCGAAGTGCAATTGAATTTCGTGAGTTAGAAGCGGCAGATATCTTAACCCCTAGAACCGATGTGAGTTTTATTTCAATTGATCTCGAACTTGATAAGATAGCCGATGTGTTTAAAGAAACGGGGTATTCAAGACTACCTGTTTATGAAGGCACCGTTGACCATGTGGTAGGGATCATTCACCATAAGGACTTTTATAATTACGTTTATAACCGAGAAGAACCACTAGAAAATTACATTAAACCAGCGTTATTTATAACAAAAAATAAAAAGATAGACTCTTTGTTAAAAGAGCTTCAATTAAAGAAAATGCACATTGCCGTCGTACTAGACGAGTTTGGTGGTACGGTTGGTATTGTAACCATGGAAGATATATTAGAAGAACTAGTTGGTGAGATTTGGGATGAACATGACACGATTGTGCACGAAATCGAAGACCTAGGCAATCATGAATACCTTGTATCTGGTAATGCTAACGTCGAAAAATTCTTTGAAATCATTAACTATAACAAAGAAGTTGATGTATTTACAGTATCAGGTTGGATTGTAGAAAGTTTAGGGCACTTACCTAAAGCTGGCGAAACCTTCGAAAACAAAGAGTTTCTCATTGAAGTCATTGAACTTTTTGGTAAACGTATTGAAAAAGTGTTAATTAAGGATTTAAGAGAAAAAGAAACAATTCAAGAAGAAGACTAATATAAAAAGCGAGTACCTGTTAAGAACGGTACTCGCTTTATTGATTAAATTAACTTAGATAAATCCCTTAAAAATGATTGAATCTCAGCTTCATTGCGTCTGTAAGTTGTGACTAGACGAATAGTTTGTTCAGCATCGTGATCTGCCCAAATTTCAAACTGGTAGTTTTTCTTTAAGCTGTCTACAATCGATTTCTTTAGTCTTAAAAATTGCTGATTCGTTGGTGTCGGTTTAAAATCAATTCTAAGCTGTTTTAAACCTTCAACAAGTAAGTTTGCATTTTGATTGGCTTTGGATGCAATTTCAAAGAACAAGTTATTTGTAAAGAGTGCTTGAAATTGAATACCTAATATAAATCCTTTGGCTAGAAGTCCACCATTTTGTTTGATTGAATAAGTTAAATTATTGTGCATTGCCTCATGTTTTGTGATAATTGCCTCACCAAGCATCGCCCCATTTTTTGTCCCACCAATGTAGAAAATATCACTGTATAAACTGATTTCATTTAGTGTAAGATCTGATTCTTTTGAGGTTAGAGCCACACCAAGGCGTGCCCCGTCAATGAACAATATCAGATCGTTTTGTTTTGCAACTGTATAGAGTTCAATTAGTTCTGACTTGTTGTAGATTAAGCCTGTTTCTGTGGCATTTGATAAATAGATCATCTTTGGAATGACTCTGTGAAAATCTTGAAATTGTTCTAAAGTTATTTTTACGTCAGATGCATTAATCTTGCCATCTACAGAATCGATGGTTATTATTTTATGACCCGTTTGTTCGATTGCCCCAGTTTCATGAACATCGATGTGACCAATACTTGCAGATATAACGGCTTCATAGGGTTTTAATAAATGTGAAATAACTGTCTTATTAGTGATGGTCCCTCCGACCATAAAAGACGTATAAATTTTGTGATCAAAGTGGGTTTGTAATAGTTGTTTTGCTTTATCAGTAATGACATCCTCACCATAACCAATATTGCTTTGGTCTTTAACCTCTAACAAAAGGTCAAGAATCGCTTCATGTGCGATGTCGTTATAGTCGTTTCTAAAATTAATCATCATATCATCCTTTCATCCGTTTCTATTATAGCAAAATAATTCAAGATACATGTAAAGGATGAATTATTTTTATCGCAATATTCACTTAGATTAGCAGTTTATGACGCATGAGACGAACATTTTGATGGATCATATCGAGAATGATCAAGAACTATTAAAGAAAAAGATTATAATAGATCGTTTTAAAAATTGACAATTTCTTAATTAAGGATTGAATGCAGATATTGTTTTTACGTTAGAACTGAAAGCGATTTATGATACAATGGAATTACATACAAATGAGGGATTAACGTGACTTTATTTCAAGTAACAACTAACACATTATTATCAATTACCATCGGTCTTTTGATCGTTTTTATTTGTTTAATTGGCTATCTGATAATCAAAAGTAAGCGTAGTGGATTTAGTAAGCAAGACATCAAATCAATCATAGATGAAACGAAAAATAGTCAATTTAAAGATTATATAGTGATGCTTAACGAACAAACAAAAGAAATACAAGCATTAAAAGTTTCACTAAATGAACGATTGATTTCTAGTACGTCTGACCAACAACTAAGATTATCATCTTTTTTATCAGAAACAAAGTCCAAGCTTGATGCCGTTGAACAGTCCTTTTCAAAAGAATCATTAGATACCAAGTACCAAACTGAGAAGAACATCAAGGAACTAATCGAACAAACCTCAAAAGAAATCATGAACTTAAAAGAAAATCTGATTAGAGAGTTAAATGAAGTCAATACAAAAAAAAGCATTCAGCAGACCGATGAACAACTAAAGACACATAAAGAAATTGAACTTCAAATCGATAAATTGAAAGTTCAGGTCAAAGAAACGTTAGAAAGTGGCTTTACAAAAAACGAAGAAGCCATACAATCGTTTATTGAAAAAACAGCTTCAATTGAAGCCTCAACAAGACAAATTGAGCAATTGAAAACTGAAATTAATCGATTCAACGATTTGTTATCAAATCAAAAAAGTCGTGGTAATTTTGGAGAAGACGTTTTGAATCGTATTTTAGAAAATCTGTTTGGATTTCAGACTAAATCACTTTTTTATGAAACACAAGTTAGTCTAGTCGATCGGTTTAGACTTACACCAAGTGAAAAAAATGAAAAACTGGTCGTTGACTTTTTATTTAAAATTAAAACCAACCAGGGCATCTTACCACTACCGATCGATGCCAAATTCCCATACACTAACTATGTCACTCTTTTTGATGAACAGCTTAGTGTTCAAGACAGATTAGAGGCAAAAAAACGATTTAGAAATGATATGAAAGCTAGAATAAATGAAGTCAAACGCTACGTCATCGAATCCCATACTGCGCCTTACGCGATAATGTTTATTCCAGCAGAAGCTGTCTTTATTGATCTATTTAAAGAGTTTCCCGACTTGATCGAAGACGCTAGAAACAAACACATAGTAATCGCCTCACCAAACCTAATTGTATCTTTAATCCAAATCTTAACATTTATCTTAAGGGATTATGAATTAAGGAACAACCAAAATGAGATATTAGAACTGATTAATGGTATTTCAAAGCAGTTTGATTTCTTAAAAACACGAATGGATGAACATGTAAGATTAGTTTCAAGACTTCATGATAGTGCAAAAAAACTAGACATTACGTCTTCTAAATTATCAAATGAGTTTCAAAAAGCACAAACATTCATTGATGAGAAACAATCAACGAATCGTGATATAATCATAGAAGAAGAGGGTGTATAATATGGCTTACAAATCGAAATTTGCAACTAAGGAAATCGATAAACTTTTTGAGGCTATCTTGACGTTAGAGAGCGTTGAGGAATGCTACAAGTTATTTGAGGATTTATGTACAATTAAAGAGATACAAGATATGAGTCAGCGTTTACTAGTTGCAAAACTCTTAAATGAAGGTGTCTCATATCAAAATATTTCAAAAGAAACATTGGCTTCATCAGCAACCATATCGAGAGTCGCAAAATCCCTTTCTTATGGGGCGGATGGTTATAAACTAGTCTTAGAACGAACAACCAAAACAACTAAATAAACGCAAATTCTATTAAGTTTGGGGGACATCTCAAACTTATTTTTTAATTTAACGCTTTACAACAGTGAAGTGATGAAGTATAATAATGGTACGACAACTTAGAGGAGGTTATCAAAATGAATAAAATAATTATGATTGTCTTAGGTTTCACAGCTTTTATAACACTTTATGGGTGTACAGCTAAAGAAGTTATTAACACATACAGTGAATTTGAAGAAAGAGGTTATGTGATAGTTGGTCTTGATGATACATTCGCACCTATGGGCTTTCGAAACAATGAAAATGAATTGGTTGGGTTTGATATTGATTTAGCAAAGGCCGTGTTTAACTACTTGGGTCTTGAGGTTCGTTTTCAACCAATTGACTGGAATTCAAAAGAGCTAGAGTTAAAAAGTGGCAGTATCGACATGATTTGGAATGGTTTATCCATTACAGAGGCAAGGAAGAAAGAAATCTTATTTTCACTACCATATTTAGCCAATCGTCAAATCATCTTAACGAAATCAGGTGCTACGATTGATACTATTTCTGACCTTGCAGGTAAAAAACTAGGGGTTCAAATATCAAGTGCTGCCGATCAAGCAGTAACAGAAAACAGCATTAGTAGTCAATTAGGAGAACTGATTAAATATGACACTTATAATCAAGCGATATTAGAGCTAGATAACAATACGATTGATGGTGTGGTCATTGATGAAATTATGGGCCGCTACATCATGAGTCAAAAAGAAGGTGTCTACCAAGTCGCAAGTGAATCTTTCTTAGAAGAATTCTACGGTATTGGATATCGTTTGGAATCTGTTGAATTGAAGGAAAAAATAGATGAAGCACTACAAATTTTAAGTACCCGTGGTGTAACGACAACCATTTCACAAAATTGGTTTGATGAGGATATCTTCTTAATTTCCTAATGGAATACATTATTAGTACAATCAAATACTTGAGAGATGGTATGTGGTTATCAACAAATTTATTTGTTGTCACTCTAGTGCTCTCGAGTATTTTGAGTTTAATACTCATTTCAATTTATAAAATTAACCCATTCATTAAAGGAATACTAAGGCTATACACATGGTTATTTAGGGGTACACCACTGATGCTTCAATTGTTCTTTTTCATGTATGGGTTGCCATTTATGGGCGTTTATATTGATCGCATGATGGTTGCGTACCTCACGTTTGTTTTAAATTATAGTGCTTATTTTGTTGAAATCTTAAGAGCTGGTGTTGAAAGCACCTCAAAAGATCAAGAAGAAAGTGCAAAAGTGATGGGCGCAAATAAATATCAAATCTATCGCCATATTATATTGCCTCAAGCCATTAGAAAAGAGCTACCAAGCATATCAAGTGAAGTTATCAATTTAATTAAAGATACGTCTTTAGTTACAGTGATCGCATTAACTGATGTTTTAAGAGGGGTAAAAGAAATCGTATCAAGAGATTTTACCCTATCACCATTTGTCGTCGCAGGTCTCTTCTACTTGGTATTTAGTTATGTTATCGTAAAAACATTCCGTCTATTAGAACAAAAGTTCGACTACCTTGATAACGTCTAGGTAGTCGTTTTTTTTTACAGTTGTCTTAATCTTTGATAAAATGAGTATAAAGGATGTGATTTTAATGACAAAAGAACAACTAATTGATTTGATTGAATTACGGTTTAAAAGAGATGAAAAACGATTAGAAACAGTTGATTTTACCCGTATCAAACAACGCCTGCTAAAGAATGAACAAGCTATTCTATCATTAATCTACATGGAACAAACCAAAGGTGAACCAGCCTTTTGGTATCACAATAAAGAACAAGACCTATATATGTTTGTTGATTCATCAAAAGAATCACCAGACAGGAGAAGCATTTGTTATGACAAAGAAGCAAGAATATCTAGAAAGAAGTTTCCACCTGAGACAAGTGCGATAGAACTAGTCGAAAAACACAACCTTCAGATTTTAGATGAAACTATGTATTACGAGCTTCAAAAATTAGGACCATTTGACACGAAAACATCGAGTTGGATTTTGACACCTAATTCAATCAGAGATCAAAAGGGGGCACTGTTTTGTGACTACCATTATGGTCGTGTATTTACTTATTGTAATGGCGCTGATTCGTACTATGGTTCTAGGGGATTTCGTACGTTTATTGAAGTTTAAACACAATGCATGAATTGTTTGATTACAGTTTATAATTAATATAAAATAAAACGGATTTTTCTTGAAGTCTTTGTCTACTAGGTGTAGAATATCTCTTGGGGAAATCCCCTTTATAAAAAGGAGCATATCATGCAAGTTCATGGCAAAGATTCTAGAGGCAAACACCTAAAGAAAAACAAGATCAGAAACGCAAAGAAAAAAGGCATTAAAATTAATCAATTGTAACAAATAAAACAGTCAAAACGATGACTGTTTTTTTTTATGGACGAAAAAAATCACCTTAGATGGTATCAAGGTGTTTTTTTGAAATGATTATTCGTTTTTATAAAGTGTCACAAGCTCATGAAACGTTTCTCTTGAGGCTTCAATTAAACCAGGCATTTCTTTTTTATGTCCATTTGAATTTTGATGCATGGCTTTATGTGTTTCTGAACCTTCCCAGTTGATGTAGGCTTGTCTAGAATCAAAATAGACGGAGATACGATATAAGTCATATGTTTTATTTCTTTCATCAATCAATACCTCACGTTTGACAAAACCGTCAAATGATTGAAGCACGAATGGTTGATTGAAACGCGTAATAAAGCTATCTTTATGTCCTTTTTCCATTTTAAGAACACGAGTGGTAACATACATGTCATAACCTTCTTTCTACAGTTCAAATTATAACAACCGATGAGATAAAATATAAATCATATGATAATCTTTCTAAACAAACGGTTTATTTAGACTAATTTATGTGGTTATTTGAGCCGCTTTCTTAGATTTGTGAAGGTTTGTGTGACTTCAAAGCCTTGGGCTTCATAAATACGCCTTGCTTTATTCTCTGTTCCTGTAAATAGGGTCATGTAGGTGGCCCCCATCGCTTTTAATCGATGACACAGCTCGTAAAAAAGTGCTTTTCCAATACCTAAACCTCCATAAACTGAAGATACACCAATTCCTAAAAATGTACCTTTTTGGTTAATGACATTTAATGGGCCTGTAAAGCCAATGACTTCGCCATATTTTCTAGCGATAAGTATGGGTTTGTTTGCTAAAATCGCCTGATTGAATGCCTGTTCAAAACCTGGGTTATTAAGGTTTTTAAAGAGATTTGTGTGGTTCTTACAAGTCGCCTCATTGTAGTAATCAATGATGATGCCCTGCGCTTTGAGTTGCTCTATTTTATAGTGCAAAGATGGTGATTCATCTAGGTGGGTTAAATTCATATGATAAAGGTTTTGATAGGCAAAAGGCAAGTAGCCTTGTTTTTTTAAAAATGATTCGTAGTGACTGTTGATTAATACACCTGGCATGTTGTTATGAGTGTGTGATTGAATATTTACAAAAAACGACCATTGAATCGGATTAAAAAACACACAGTCGATGGTATCAAAACCATTGTTTATTAGTCTTTCTTCGAGAGCGTTTAATAGTGTTTTTCCAATGCCTTGAAGTTGATTATCTTTTTTTACAAACAGACAGGTGAGATAGTTGGTTTTTCTCTTGAAATCACTGACACCTGAGGCAAAACCAAGCAAGGTTTTATCCGATAGAAACGCTAGACTTATTTTTTGATAACCTTCGATTTCTTCAACGAAGTAAACGTTCATTAACTCTGGCGTGACTTTTAATAAGCATAAGTCATAATCATCAATGGATTCATTAATTAAATTGGTCAAAGCTTCTAGATGTGTAGTAGTCAAGTTTAATATCGTCATAGTGTTACCATCCTTATGCCTTCATTATAACAAGAGAATAGTGCATCCTTTGAGTAATTTAAGAAATCGTCGTTCATTTTCGATTATTGGTTTCTTTTTTCAATAAACCTCAACAATAACGATTGTTTTTGTTTCGTAAGCGTTATCTAGTTGACTTTCAAGGCTATTTTGACTAAACTATATAAAGTTGATTAGTGGAGGTATTAGAATGATACATGTTTCAAACGTAAGTCTCGTCTTCTCAGATAAAAAATTATTTGAGGATGTAAATATTAAATTTCTGCCAGGTAATTGTTATGGAATTATCGGTGCCAATGGTGCCGGCAAGTCCACGTTTTTAAAATTACTTTCAAAGGAAAAAGAACCAACCAAAGGCGATATCATTGTTGAAAAAAACAAACGAATCGCTACACTTAAACAAGATCAAAATGCGTATGATGAATTAACAGCAATCGAAGTAGTCATCATGGGGCATCAACGCTTGTTTGAAATCATGAAAAGTAAAGAATATTACTATAATTTAGAGACGTTAAGTGAAAAAGAAGGCTATGAGCTGGCAAATTTAGAAGTTGAGTTTGCTGAACTTGATGGGTGGGAAGCCGAATATAACGCGGAGAAATTATTAAATGGATTAAACGTTCCTCAAAGCGATTTTTATCAAAAGATGGCCGATATCGTTCCTAAGCAAAAAGTCAAAGTTTTATTAGCACAAGCGCTTTTTGGAACACCGGATATCTTATTACTTGATGAACCGACCAATAACCTAGATTACGAAGCCATTCGTTGGTTAGAAGATTTTTTAATTGATTACGAGCACACCGTGATTACTGTTTCGCATGACAGACATTTATTGAACAACGTTTGTACACACATGGTTGACATTGACTACTTCCAAGCAAAACTGTATCAAGGTAACTACGATTTTTGGTTAGAGTCTTCACAGCTCATTCAACGATTAATGAATGACCGTAACAAGAAAAAAGAAGAACGAATTGAAGAACTAAAAGCCTTTATTGCACGCTTTAGTGCAAACCTTTCAAAGAGTAGACAGGCAACATCAAGAAAGAAATCGTTAGAAAAAATCGAGTTAGAAAACATTGTTCCATCCTTACGTAAATACCCATTCATCGGTTTTGACATTGATAAACCACTGGGTAAAGATGTCTTAGATGTATCAAACCTCTCTTACAAAATTGATGACAAAATGGGCTTTGAAAACGTCTCTTTTACCATAAACAGAGGAGACAAAGTCGCTATTGTTGGTGACAACGACTTACTTAAACAAAATTTACTTGCCATCCTTGCAGGTGAAAAAGAACCACTCAGTGGGATTGTTAAATGGGGTCAAACCATTAAGACGAATTATTTTTCTTCTGACATTGACAAATACTTTGAAAACTTTGATTTAAACCTCATTGATTGGCTAAGACAATTTTCAAATGAACAAGCGGAATCCTATATTCGTGGCTTTTTAGGACGTATGCTTTTTAGTGGGGACCAACCGCTCAAATCCGTTGAGTATTTATCTGGTGGTGAAAAGATGAGATTACTTTATTCAAAGTTAATGTTATCAAATGCGAACACACTGATTATTGACTCGCCAACCATTCACTTAGACCTTGAAGCCATTCAAGCCGTCAACAATGGTCTAGAAGCATTCAATGGTGCAATCATCATGTTCACTCACGACCATAAATTAATTGACACGGTCTGCAATAAAATTATTGAAATCGGTGATTTAGGTGCGTATAGTTTTAATGGCACATTAGACGAATACATCGATCACGTTAAGAAAAAAGACGTTAAGAGCGTTCTTTACAAATAAAAAAACAACCTCTAACATTAAAGTTAGAGGTTGTTTTTCATGTGTGACTTGTTCATGTACATTTGTTGATCAATGATTGACATTAAACGCTCAATTTTGGTTTCTTCTAGTAGGTGATGACTCACTTCACCAACCCCATAGGCAATGGATATTGCTTCATGAAGGTTATGGAGTTGTTTGTTGATGTGAGTGGCTATCGGATTGAAATCTGAACAAAGTGTTCGTTCAATTAAGATCGCAAACTCGTCGCCACCGATGCGATATAAAATGCCACCACAGGGTTTTAAAAGTTGATTAAGTTCAGTCGAGAATGTTTTTAAGACATAATCACCATATTCATGTCCTCTGGTGTCATTAACGACTTTAAAATGATTAAAATCGATCATAATCAACTTATAAGTGGTGTCTATTTTCATCGCTTTGATGTCTTTAAAGAATTTACGACGATTTGCAATGCCAGTTAAGTCGTCTTTGTAGGTTAATGATTCAAGTAGAGAATTTAATTTATTTAGTTCAATGTTCTTTTTTGTCAGTGTTCGTTGAACATTAACTAGTTCACTATTGAGTTTTGATAATTCTTTGAAATCGGCATTTTCACGCTCGTTTTTATATCCTGAATGGTAACTAGCTCTTATTTGATTGATGAGCTCATTGTTAATCTTGATCACGTCTTCTAAGATTCGCATGGTTTTTTGGCTTTCATTTAGATTGATGAAAACCAAAAAATCAGTTGACTTATATAAAACAAAGGAGATTAATTCTTTGTTGCCTTGATAATTAAGAAGTAGTTCATGACCAAATGAAAACCCCGTTTGATTACACAATAGTAATTTTTCAAGAAAATAGACGTGTGTGGATGCATCGATGTAGCGTAACATCATCGAACCAGACTTAATTGTAAATGGATGATTACTTAAAGACAGATTCTTAATCACTTTACCAGAAGCATCAAGGTGAAGTTCAATATCTCTTGAGTTCAACAAGACGATCACCTACCTTTATCGCCTCTTTGGCGTTACTAGCATAACCATCCACATTAAAGGTCTTTAAAGGCTCTTTTAAAGCGGATACCGCTTGTCCACCAATCATGAGTTTAACGTTTGTTAAACGCTCGTTACTTTTGATGAGGCTGACTAGTTCGAGGAGTTGACTGAGTTGTGAGGATAAAGTGACGCTTAAACAAACCAAGTCAGGCAAATAAGCTTCTAAGTAAGTAACTAAATCGCTCACCGGTGTGTTTGAACCCAAATAATACGTTTCATAACCATAGTACTCAAATAAATCAGAAACCATTCGAATGCCCATTTCGTGAAGTTCATTACCGAGGGCACACGCAACCATACGCTTACCATTTTTCTTTGTATTAAAGATGATTGGGTATAGTTCAGTCATCGCAAATTGAGAAATGACCGTGGCAAGATGTTCATCGGCCACACTGATTTCTCTTTTTTGCCAAAGAAGACCAATTTGATGCATGGCTGGTTGAACGATATCAAGAAAGATATCCTCAATTGATATATTCGCCTCAACTAGGGATTGGATGTAGCTACTTGCTTTGAAACGATCTTTTTGTAATAAGTGGGCTAGGTAAGTAGAAGCACCATCAGATAGAGTGACTTCTAAGTTTGTTTTAGTAAAACTTGCGGGTTTAATACAGGTTAAAAAGTGCAAATCATCGGGTTCTAAATAAGGTCTAAATAAATCTAAAAGTAGTTGATAGAGTTTTGATACAACTTCCTTTTTGATGTCATAGGAGCCTAGGATATCGGTTAACCAAGAAAAATAATTGATGAGGATATTTGCGTCTTTTATGATTAGTGCTTCAATCATAAAGTCGATGCTATAAAGGATGTCACGTTTACTCTTAAAAATGTAGTCGTAGGATTTCTTTTGATAATCCGGATCAATCAGCTCTAATGCCTTTGTGGCAATGAGTTCCTTGTTTTGTTTTAGTTTCTCGTACATGGTTGCCACCTCTTTTTAAATGAATAATTTACGCTTCACTATATTTTATCATAAAATACGAAAATAGTTCGAAAAGCCAAAAGAGGTTTAATATTTATCGTTAACATTGAGCGGTTATCAAAAAATGCATTGAATTAATGACGTTGTCAGATAAAATAGAATTAGAAAGGAAGTGTTACTGATGTTTGAATACGCGTACGAGACAGTGAATATCAAAGGTGTCTTTTTACCAAACCTATCAATTGATCACCGTAGCCTAATCGATTCTTATGCAAAAAAAGGGTATCGTTTTGTCGGATTTATCCCTACAAAGATTGATGACTACGGGAAAATAAAAGAAATGGATTTGATTTTCGAACGAAGTCTATAAAAGCTAAGAAGAGCGAATGCTCTTTTTTTCATATATGACGGTTTTAAAAACACATCAACTATGTTACAATGACTTTAGTGTCTAAAAGAACTAAAATAAATTTAGGAGAAAAAAATTGATGAAACGTATTAAAGTGTTAGTTGTATTAGCTTTTCTAGTACTATTAAGTGGGTGTTTTGATCAAAAAAACACGTTTGAAAAAGTGGAATCCGCTTTTGTATTAACTTATGATTCAAGTGATTCGGAAAATAATGTGACAAAGGATGTTTCTTTGCCTGACTTAGAAGACAAATTTAGTGACATTAAAATTACATACACTTCAAGCAATGAAGCGGTAGCAATCATCGAAAGACTTAAAATAAAAATTATGCCAACTGAGGTGGATGTCACCATCAAGATTACCCTTACAGTGACAATCAATGAAGAACAACAATCGTTTGACCGGTCGTTTATCGTTAAAGCAAAACCCCAAAGTGATGACACATACACGCTTGTGATTGTTGATAATGACAATCAAAGCGACTACGCTGTTCTAAAAGATAGTCTATTTAATCAAATACTTAGTAAAGAAGGGTTTGATTTTGCAGGACTATATTTAGATCAAGCATTTACAAAGCCATTTGATGGATATGTTAGAAATAATTTAACCGTCTATGTCAAATGGATAAAAGTAACACTTGACCAGACGGCTCCAAATATAATAGGTGTAGAAAATCTTACAATCTTTCTAGGTGATTTAATTGATCTATTGAGTGGAATTACGGTCACAGATAACCTAGATAGTAGTCCACAGTTATGGGTTGATGACTCTGAGGTAGATTATTTCACACCTGGTGTGTACAATGTCTATTACTATGCGGTTGATTCAAGTGATAACGAACGAATCGTAGAAGCCACTTTGACGATAAAAAATGAGGTTAACCTGTCAACTTTGGAAACTTTTGAACAATCCTCTGGCTCAGGATCATCTTATACGAACGGTTCATTTCAAAGCGAAAACGGCTTAATTTGGGTCTATGAAGGTATGAGAGGCGATCAAATACTTGATGGCAAAGCATTAACCTTTGGACAAAGTTCATCTCAATTCTTAAAAACGATTATCCCAAACGGGGTAAATAGTGTTTCAATCGATTTTAAACACGTGTTTAGTGGTGCCTCGACAAGAAACGTAGATCTCTACTTAAATAACGAGCTCAGACATACGTTTTTAGTTAATGCAGATACGATAACTTATGAAGTGACCAATTTAGGTGTACAAGGTGAAGTGACCTTTGAATTAAGAAATGCGTCAGCCTCAAGGGTTATCATTGACAATATTTTAATCACACATAACCAATTGAGCGATGACATGAAATCGGTATTAAAAGACCAAGAAGCGCTAGTGCTTCCAAGCAAACTGATGTTTGAACAACAGTTATCTTTAGTAAATATCGGTAACTATGGTTCTGCTATTTCATACCATTACCAAGATGCATTAAATCCGTATAATCATTTGATTGATTTAATATCAGGTGAAGTTACTTTGATTGAAAACCAAGTTAAAACAATTGGTGTGGTTGTGACTATACGTAAAGGTACGGAAGAAGTCAGTTTCACACACACGTTTATTATTGGTGAGGGTGATCCAATCACCATAAGTGAAGCAAAAACACACAATGGACTTGTTAAAACCACTGGCGTTTTGACTGGATTTATAACAACGAATAATCAAGTTCGCGCTTTTTTTGAAGACGCAGACACTGGCATAGAAGTATATTTGGATGTTGCTTTTATTCCTGAGCTAGAAATAGGGTATTCCTACATTATAAAAGGTAATGTTACAGGGGTTAAAGAAAGACAACTAACCGATGTAACAAGCTTAATCAAACAAGAACAAACAGTAATATATCCAACCAATTATGACCCGCAAACACCTAATGAAACAGTAGGCAAAAATATCTATTTTGAAGGACTGTTTAGTGACATAAACAATCACATCGCAAGAATCGTGGTTGGTCAAGAAGTGGTCTTAGTTGATATGTCTTACTTATCAACATTTGATTTTTCATTTGCTGAGGTAATTGAAGTGCTTGGGTACGTCGTTTACGAAAACAACAACTATTACATTGTCGTTCTAGAACAAGACGATATACAAACTAGACCAAGTGACCTAAACCGAGTTAATGATTTGGTCTTAGAGCATCTTGGACTAAATCATCAAATGACCATCAGTGATGACTTAGTTCTAAAATACACCGATGAGCGATTTGGATTAAGTATCTCTTATCAATCTTCTAATCAGTCAATTCTATCAAATGATGGAAAGATTATCACCCTTGAGACAGAAG
>Ga0172382_10005159_pt1 | contig 19613 bp, 27 predicted proteins | sample Leawel138RmetaG_FD_122245 | JGI IMG/M metagenome (GOLD analysis project Ga0172382, IMG submission 122245) | Leachate microbial communities from a municipal landfill in Southern Ontario, Canada - Leachate well 138R metaG | ecosystem: Engineered > Solid waste > Landfill > Unclassified | place... | reverse complement strand
GGATAAAAGATGATGCCGGCGGGATCGCAATGGGAGAAACGGATCCGTTTGGCGCGCTCGAAAACCATGGACAGCGCTCCTTCAGAATGGTGTCGGCCCGTCGCCGCAGTATACCGGCCGGCCGCGGCATCGGCCAACGGCAAGCCCGGCCTGCAGCGGGCCTCTGCAATCACGCTAGAACGACAGGGGATTGGACGCAGCGGAACACAGCTTACGTGGCGCCGGCGCCGGCCACCTTGACGCGCGTCAGGTTGCGCAGACGGCCCGGAAAGCAAAAGAGGCCTGCAATTGCTTGCAGGCCTCTTTGTGCGGAATGAAACGAAGATGGTGGCCAGGGGCGGAATCGAACCGTCGACACGCGGATTTTCAATCCGACCCGACCTAACAGGCCTTCCACCCCACTGAAACACCCTCCCTCAAGCCAAGAGGAGGGTGTCATGATCGTCGTAACTGTTTGTTCTACCAAAGGTGGGGTCGGAAAAACGACCTTGACCGCGAACCTGGGCGGGATACTAGCAGACGCCGGCAACCGTGTGTTGCTGGTGGATGCGGATATCCAACCCACCCTGAGCTCGTATTACCCCATTGGGGCCCGGGCTCCCGAAGGCCTCCACCACCTCGTCACCGGCGGGTCCGTAGAAGGCACCATCAGCCGGACCGCTGTCACCAACCTGGATATCGTCATTTCCGACGACCCGGACGGGAGCCTGGAAAACTGGGTGCTCCATACCCCCGACGGCCGTGTCCGGATGAAGCATGCCCTCAAGGGGCTGACCGGCTACGACATCGTGCTGATCGATACCCAAGGCGCCGTCGGCCCCCTTCAGGACGTGGGCGTCCTGGCCGCCGATTTGTTGCTCTCCCCCATCCCTCCCGAAATCCTGTCAGCCCGGGAGTTCGCCCGCGGCACACTCGGAATGCTGGATCGGTTGCGCCCCATGCAATTCCTGGGCGCTCCGCTCGGGCATTTGTACGGGCTCATCTACCGGATGGACCACACCGTGGACGCGCGCCGAGTGGCGGACAGCCTCCGCAAGGCCACATTCGCCGATTCCCGCGGTGCAATCTCGATCCTCGAAACAATGGTCCCCGGTACGGTCGCCTACCGCGAGGCTGCCACCGCCCGCGTGCCGGTGCACCGCTGGGAACGGCAGCGCCGGGGCTCGACGGCTTGCGCGCTGGAGACCATGACCAGCCTTGTGCATGAGCTGCTCCCGCATGTCGATCTCCCCGCTGATCTCGGGGAGGTGTGACATGCAAAACCTCGACTTCATTCCCGGTCCGCTTCATCCGGACCTGTTCGGGGGCGAGACCCCGATAATGATCCCCTGCGACCAGCCCCCCGCGCTCTTCAGGGTGGAAGTGTGTTGGCCGGAAGACGGCGAAATCATGTGCCACAAGCTCACCGTTGTCGCCTGTGACTATGACGAGGCAGCACAGATAGCCCTGGGCGCGGAAACCCGTGCAAAGCGCTGCAACGCCGAAGTGGTGGATGTTCAGCGCCAGCGCCGCCGCCCAACGGCTGTAGAAATCGAGTGCTGGGCAAGACGTATGGGGGTGCGGAAATGAACGAGCAACCCATCGCACGCCTGACCGCCTGGCGCCGATCGGGCCACGCAGCGGTCACCATTTACCGCGACGGCCACACCCGACGCTATCGCGTCTCCCTACGCCGGTACGCCGCCCTTCGGGAGTGGACCAACATCGCCCCCCTGCCGTGGAAACGCAGCGGCGCATGGTTGCGCCACGGCATTGATGTCTACTTCTGGAACAAGGTGGAGGTGCGGTCATGAGCAAGCGACGCCCCACTGACGCCCAGCTGGTGGAAATGCTCACGCAGCCGCATTTCGGCCAACAGCGCGAGATCGCGCCCCAGGACCCGATCACGGCGACGCCGATGATCGTCGAAATTGATCATATCGACTATTACGACCGCAATCCGCGCCGGTCGCCTAACGACAAATACCAGGAGATCAAAGCATCGATCGCATCCGGCGAGATGGACCAGCCGCTGACCATCACCCGGCGTCCAGGTGCACCGCGATACATGGTCTTCAAGGGCGGCAACACCCGCCTGCGGGCGCTGAAAGAGCTCTTCGCCGAAACCGGCGGAGAGCGCTTCCAGCGTATTCACTGCCTGTTCCAGCCCTGGACCCGCGAATCCGACGCCCTCCTCGGGCACCTCAAGGAAAACGACCTGCGTGGCGACTTGGTGTTTATCGACCGGGCGCTGGCTATCCGAGAATTGAGGCAACTGCTGGAGGAGGAGATTGCTGATCAGCTCTCCCAACGCCAGTTAGTGGAGCTATTGCGTGACCGCGGGTACACCATCGGCAAGACCATCATCGTCTGGTTCGACTATGCCGTCGATGTTCTCCACCAAGCCATCCCCACTGCCCTGAATGCCGGCATGGGCCGCCCTCAGATCGAACGCATCAAGACCCTTGATCGGTCCTTCGGACAATGCTGGAAATCACTTGATCTGGGCGCCGACGACATGGCTCAGTCGGTGTTTGTCGAAGTCCTTTCCCGGCACGACGCGGAACAACTGGACATCGACGCGATTCGCCGAGATCTGGAAACCGAACTCTCAGTCACCGCGGACATCGACGTGCAGCGTGCCAGCCTGCTGATGGGGGCAGCCCTGGACGGCCGCGCGCTGTCTGAGGGACCAACGGCCGCGCACAGGGACGGGGACGAACAGCCGCAAAAGCATGCACAGGAACCTGCCATGCCAGGGCACACTGATACGGTTGGCACCGGACCATCGCCCGCAACACCAAGTCAAACCCCCGGCAAACCTGCGGAAAACACCGATTCAGAACCTCAGCAAGAAGGATTGGCGCAGAAGGGGCGAACCGGCGAGCCTGGGAAAAAGACCGCTCCGTCATCGCCGACGGTTGGAGCCCCCAAACAGGCTGCCACCCTGACCGACGATTTGCCGGCGCTACGTGAGCGTGCGGCCAAGCTGGCCAGGGATATCGCCGTGCTCGCACGGATGGGCGACCAAATCATTCATCCCATCCCCGACGGCGTCGGATACCTGGTTGGACCGACATCCCTCATGCCATCCGACAACCTCATCTCTGTCTCTGACGAGCACGTCCGGCATCTGGTCTACCTGTGGTGGACACTGGCTCAGATATCCGAGCAGTTTGCGGACGAGTCACGCGCCGGCATTCACCTGCCACAGGAATGGCGCGATACCCCGTTTGACGAGGCTATCCAACACGCCGGCAACTGGGAATTCTTCCAGTGGCACGCCTTCATCGAAGACGAACGCGCCCCCGTCGTTTGGGATCTTATCCCAATGGCCACCCTCCCCGGCTTCGGACCTCTGTTGTGGCCGAAGATGCACGACTGGGCGTGGGACATGTTCGTGGAGCTGGTTGGCGTGTATCGGGCCATCCATAAGGCCGCCAACGGCAAGGTGTGGGGGTGAGCCATGGCAAAAAAGGAATTCGAGCTGACGCACGCCGTGCTGCGATACGCAGCGTCCTGCCTGAGTGAAGGCGACTGGTCGGCGCTGCGCGACATGGGGATCGGACCAAACGAAGCGGAAGCCCTGAAGGGCATCACCATTTCCGAGCTGACCAACCTTGAGCGCAAGCTCTCCGGTCACGTCCTACGGGTCGAGCTGGATCGAGAGGCCTTCTGGACTGTGGTTGGGCAAATCCATCGTGAGGCTGAGCTCCAGCAACTGCGTATGAAGTTCATCCAACTGGATGCACCCTCCGACATGATGCAGGCGCTGTTCGGAATGGGGGTGAAGGAGTACACCTTCGCGCGGCGGGTCCTGGGCGCGCCGCCCGGTGTCGGCCGCCCTCCAGAACCGACCGAAGATGAAGCCCGGGCGGTGTGGCTCGCTTGGGAGAAACTACGACTTGAGCCAAACCTTGCGACCCCTGCGGTTTGGCGTGAACTCGCCGAAGAAACTGGCCTGCCTCTTCGGCTGATCTGGCGTGTCACCCAGCGATGGTGTGGCGCGGACAACGATGAAGTGGCAACCGTGCCATGGTCTGACGGCGCCGAAGCCAGCGCCCACGTCGTAGGCCTCCGGACCTGATCATGACGGTTCAGACACCTGACGCCAACTCGGTCGGCTCGCTGGTGGAAATGGCCGCTCAACGACTGTTGAGCGGCGCGGCCACCGGCGAACCGCAGGACAGCGTTCTGTTTACCGGGGTATGGCACGACGCCTACCCCGCCATTCTGATCAGGGACCCTATCCTGCCCGACAGCACCAAAGTGCACATGCTGTACCTGCTCCAGGAAGCACGCTCCCAACCCTACGGGGTCACGCCGCTCCCAAGCATCGAAATGACCGCGCGAGAGTTGGGAAAATCCACAACAACGATAGTGCGCGACCGGGCCATCCTGCGTATGACGCGCTGGATCAGCCAGTGCAGGCAAGTGCGTGACGCCCAGGGACGATTCCGGGGTGCGGTGCACGCGCTGCACTCGGAGCCGGCCTCACTGGCGCAGGTAACCCAGCTTGATGCGGGGTACATGGCGCTGTTGGAGCAGGCGGCTACCGGGCACTTTGATCGCATTGCCCGGCGCGTCGCCCATGCCGTGCTGGCCGCCATCGACGATGACATTCACCGTGGCCACGACCCGCTGGAACCCGTAGACCCCATAGCCCAGCGCATGGAAGCCATTCAGTCCGCCAAGGCGGGAGCCGGACGCTTCTTTGCTGGCGTGATAACGGAGCGCAAGAGCCGACTTCAAGATTTGAAGTCGGCGGAACCGGTTTCAAGTCTTGAAACCAGGGGGCCAGAGCCGGTTTCAAAATTTGAAACCGGTGAACTGGAACCGACTTCAAAATTTGAAACCGGCTCAGATAAACAGCCTTGCTACAGTGTAGCAAGGCCTGAATCTGGACCTGACCGACAGCGCACAGAGGGTGGTCACAGTGTGACCACTCCTAAAATCGAGTTGGATCGAGAGCCCACTGGGAGTGTAAACAGTGCCCCCACCCCAATCGCCGACAACATAACGCAGGATTTAGGTGAAGAAGCGGGGGTTGCTGAGGTTGCCTACAGTGTAGGCAACCCTGAAACGATATCAGGGAAGGTGGAATCCAGAAGAACCCATTCAATTTTCAGCCCGAAACACCTCCGTAAGGCTGAAAACCCACCGAAACTTGAAGCCGGTGGCCCCTGTAGTAGTAGTAGTGATCTTTGTATTCAAGAAAAAACCACTACTACGGGCAACCCCGTGGCCTGTGATGCCGTGCCCCTACTCCACTGGCCCCCAGACTTCAGCGACAACCTCAAGCGGCTGGTGCTGCGAGCCCTGAAAGACCACCTCCCGGAGCGTCCTGAAGACCACCAGGACGTGGTGAATGCGCTTGCCCAGCGCCTGCGCAACAAATCCGATCCCGTACGCAATATCGTCGGCTACACCGCAAAGCTGTGCGGGACGGTGAAATCTGGGGAGTTCTGTCCGGTACAACCGCCGCTGCCCCCTGGTAGCCCTGTGCCTGCGGACAGCGCGGTGCGGATCAGCACACTGCGTGGCGAAATCCGCGCGCTTGAGCAGCTGGTGCAGGCGACATCCCGGACGGGCACCGGCCGCGACGCCCTGGAGGCGCAACTTGCCCAACGGCGATCTCAGCTACGGGAATTGGAAGAGCCTACGAGGCATTGATGTGCCACGTGGCACAACGGAGGAGTTGAAGCCGTGCAACGAGCAATGAGGCGACGGGCGGTTGGCCGTCCATCGAGGCATGCCGTCCTTCAAGGGGGCCCGAGGTATCCGTCGGACTCGCGGAGGGCAGCATTACCAGCTGCGCGGAAAAGGGACGCTGTGTTCATTCCGTGCGGCACAGGCACCGAGGCATACCTCTTGGGCCGCCCGTCGCCTCACCACTAATCGTAATGGGTGATAACGATGATAACAACCAAGGCAAATATTCAACAATTGCTGCGCACTCATGCCCGCAATGGCGTGCCATTGGAAATGAGCGTTCCTTTCTTGCTCAAACTCGCGGGCTGGGGTGTTGAGGAAACCGCAAATGCCGCTGGTTTTACCCGTACCCACTTCTATCTGGCGCTGCGTGGGAAGAGAACACCACCAGACCAATTGCGCGCGCTGGTCGTGGAGCGCTTAGGCGTGGACCCGTGGAGCATCAACCGGTCAATTGCGAAGTGACGATGCGAAGCGGACCAAGTGTGCCACGTGGCACAAGCATCTCGCCGATACGATTCGGCCAATCGGGGCAAACGCAGGTACGTCCGCGGTCCCTACCCTCTACAACTTGACCTACAGGAGAGCATGTCATGACAACACAGGCAGTGAATGAAGCACAGGCATCACGGCCCCGTTCCGATGCCCCCGGAGCCCTGCGCAGCCAGGCAACCATGGAGATACAGACGCGCCAGGCGCAGCGCCTGGTGTTTGGGCGCATGGCGGCCGACGGTCAACACGAGATCGTCGGCCTGCTGCGGTTCGCTGCGATGCTGCGCCCGATCTGGGGCGGCAGCATGGCGGATGACCCCTACGCTGACTGGTGGCTGGTGAAGATTGAGCGTGAGCTGATGCGGGCACGCGATCAGCTGAATGAGATGGAGAGCACGGTGGAGCAGATTCTCGCCGGAGCGCCGGCCGTCAACGTGGTTGTGGCGCAATCCCTCGCGCCGGCGCGGCTCGAACTGAACTTCTCCAATCCCTATGCCTTCCATGGCGCCTATCTACTGGCGGACTTCGACAAGCTGGTACGCGCCGTGCTGACCGCGCGGCACGTAGGCCTGATGGACCTACAGACCAGCGAGCGGCTACTGGCTCAGGGCGGTAAGCAGCTGCGCTCGGCCTATGAGGCAGCGAAGGGCTACCGCTACATGGGCGCAACACGCGAAGACCTGGTGCAGGGAACAGCGAAGGCCGCGAAGGCTCGAGAGGCCATGGGAGAACTGCCGCAACCAATCATCGCAGGTGAACTGCGGGCCGCCTACGCGCCGAAAGTGCGCGGTACGCAGGATGCAGACACCCCCGCAGCTGCCACTGAAGCCGACGATGACCCCAGTGCGCCAGGCGAAGAGACTGTGTAGTGCTGACGTATCGTCCTCTTCAGGTTGCTGACGTAGAGGTTACGGCCCTAAAGGGCCCTTTAAGGGTAAGGGGGAAGCACGGGTGAGTGAGAAGTGGATCAGTCTTCTGGAGCTACCGTTCCGGAATCTCCGGGAGGCGAAGGCACAACTCGAAGAGCTGGAGCGCCGGCGGGCGAAGCTCCAGCAACTGGGCCGGGATATGGTGCAGGAATTCCGGGAGCGGTTTCCGACGGCGCCTGCCTACCCTGCTCGCTACTCGGACAGAACGTTGACCGGATACCGGTGGCGGCGTGCTGGCCATAACGCGGTGAGCTTCGACCTCACGTCCGACACAGGGATAGCTGTACTGGATAAGGTGCCATTAGATGTGAGACGAGTGTGGCTGGCATTCGAGAGGAGACGGATCTACCTGAACATGGCACTTGCCGTAACTGACTATGAGCGCATTCGGTTGCGTGACTTTCTCGAACGCTTGGACCGCCTGCGTGCCGTAGAGACATAACGGTGCCGACAAGAGCCGCGTCGGGTATGCGGTTTGCGTACTGCATACACGCATTCCACGTAATCACCTTCAGAATCTGGCGCCATTGTTGATTGTCACCTGCCAGGTATGCCGTTAAATCTGCTAGCGCATAAATCACCCAAGGAGAACAGCATGGCGAATGATTTCAAAGGCAGAGGCAATCTGGGAGCAGCCCCGACGGTTAAGCACGTGGATGTGGATGGCGAGCGGCGCGCCGTGGCGCAGTTGCGCGTCTATTTCGACCGCAGTGTGCCCGATGGCGACGGAGGCTTTGTGGACCGGGGCGGATTCTGGCTGGATGTGAACCTGTGGGGGCCGAAGGCTGAAGTCGCGGCCAAGGTTTTGCCCAAGGGCGCCCGTGTCGCGGTAACTGGAACCCTTGTTAATCACGAGTGGGCCGATAAAGACAGCGGTGAACCGCGCGCCCGGCTCGAAGTGCAGGCCGACCATGTCGATCTGGACCTGTCGCGCGTAGAGAGCATTCAGTTTCGCAAGAAGGAGTCAGCTGATGAAGCAGAAGCTGACTAAGACCGACCTCACTACCGCAGTGGCGTTGGCTTGCGACTTGCCTAAGGAGCTCGCGAGTCGGGCAGTCGATACCGCAATCAACTCCATCGCCCATGCCCTCTCCCATGGTGACGATGTCCGTCTCACGGGCTTCGGGACATTCAGTACCCGAATCCGACCGCAACGGTCGGGCCGCAACCCACAAACCGGGCAACCCATCATCGTGCCGGAATCCCGCCTTGTGCGCTTCGTACCCGGCAGCGTGTTACGCGAGGCAGTAAAGCAGTGATGAACGGGCATAGCTCCTCGCTGCGCGTTGAGCTGGTAACCGCTTTGTCGTTAGCTCGGGCCTCTGCCCCTGTATCGACCCTCAAACGCCGCGTTTCGGTGACCCGGCACGAGTCTCGAATAGCATCAGAACTCAGGCGCATGGAACGCGATGGCATCGCGCGCTTCACCCGCGACGGCGGATGGGAGCTTGTGCTGCGCAATGAGGCGGTGGGGAAGGAGTCCTGATATGGAGACCCCGTGTCAAAACAGGTTGCCTGCTGATGATGAAACCGATGTGCGGTTGCCGGACTTTGGGCCTGGCACGGCTGATGTCGTTATAGCGGCATATGTTGAAGACCATATTGAGGATTTTCAGGCCTGGCTATCGGCGCGCGAAATTCCATTTGAGGCGGGATCGCGGCAATGGCTGACCCGACAACGGCGTCGACGTAACGGGTTCAAGACTCTGGTTGAGGTGTTGGGGCTGTGAGTGTTATTGCCTTGAGACGCCGTGAATGCCTGATTGCAGTATCAACGTCAAGGCCGTCCTCAGACAATGCATCCAGGATGTCATGTACATGCTCAAGAACGAGTGTCTTCTCTATGAGGGCTCTTAGCACCGTATCATCAATGTTCATGGGGATCTCCTTTGGAAAGCGTTGTTGTGAGACTGGCATCCTCAACAATACCCCCACTGGAGATTCCCGCCAATTTTCCGTGGGAGGCGCAGTGAGATGAGCCGCCTATTCCTTTGCGAGAAGCCGTCTCAGGCGCGGGACATTGCCCGCATACTCGGTGCCCAGGGCAAAGGAAATGGCTGCCTCAACGGCAGCGGAGTGACCGTTACGTGGTGCTTCGGGCATCTGCTTGAGATGGTGCCTCCTGAGGGCTACGGCGAGCAGTACAAGCGGTGGGCACTCGACACGCTGCCGATTCTGCCGGATAGCTGGCGGCTGGAGGTTAAGAGCGACGCGCGCAAGCAGTTCAAAATCATCAAGGGGCTGCTGGCGAGCGCGCTGGAGGTAGTGATCGCGACTGACGCGGATCGCGAGGGTGAGACCATCGCGCGGGAGGTGTTGCAGCTTTGCCAGTGGCGAGGGCCGGTTACACGGCTTTGGCTATCGGCGCTGGACGATGCAAGCATACGCAAAGCGCTTGGCGCGTTGCGGCCCGGTGAGCAGACCCAGCCGCTCTATTGGGCCGGGTTGGGCCGCGCTCGGGCAGACTGGCTTGTCGGTATGAACCTGACCCGCGCCTATACGGTTCTTGGCCGGGAACGGGGCCTTGACGGCGTGTTGTCGGTGGGGCGCGTCCAGACGCCGACTTTGCGCCTGGTGGTGGATCGCGACCGCGCTATCGAGTCGTTCCGGCCGGTCCCGTACTGGGATGTGCTGGTCATGTTTGCCATCGGCAGCGGGGGCTTCCGCGCGAAGTGGGTACCGCCGGAGGCTGTGGCGGATTCCGAAGGCCGCTGTATCAGCGAACAGGCGGCCCGCACGCTGGCGCAGCGGCTGGCAGGCAAGCAGGGAGTGGTGGCTGCTGCGGAGACCAAGCGGGCGCGCGAAGCGCCGCCGCTGCCCTACGACCTGGGAACCCTGCAGCAGGAAGCCGACAGGCTGTACGGTATGGGTGCGCAACAGGTCCTGGATACGGTGCAGGCGCTCTACGAAACCCACAAGGCCGTCACCTACCCGCGCACCGATTGCCCCTATCTTCCGCAAAGCATGTTGGCGGAGTCCTCTGCGGTGCTGGATGCCATGGTTCGATCGGACGAGGAACTTGCGGCAGTCGTCGCCGGCGCGGACAGGGGGCTGCGTTCCAAGGCCTGGGACGACGGCAAGATCACCGCCCACCACGCGATCATCCCCACCAAAGCGGCGTGCGATGTCCAGCGTATGAATGACGGCGAGCGTCAAGTCTATGACCTGATCCGTCGCCGCTACCTAGCACAGTTCTACCCGCACCACGAATTCGATAAGACGCTGGTCTCTTTGTCGGCCGACGGCGAGGTGTTTCAGGCTACTGGCCGGCGCGTTGTGGCCGATGGATGGAAAGCGCTGTACCAGTTCTCACGCGAAGAGCACGACAGCGATGACACTGATGACCAGGAACTGCCACAACTGACCAAGGGTGTGGCCTGTCCCGTTGCCGCGGCGGAGGCAGTGGCGAAGCAGACGAAGCCGCTGGCGCGGTTCACGGAAGGCACATTGATCGCCGCCATGAAAAACGTGGCAAAACTGGTGACCGACGCGCGTCTGAAGCAGATCCTCAAGGAAACGTCCGGACTGGGGACCGAGGCGACGCGGGCCGGCATCATCAAGACCCTGCTCGAACGGGGTTTCCTGCAAAAGCGGAAGAAGAACCTGATTTCCACCGACACGGGGCGGGCGCTCATCGATGCGCTGCCTGAGCCGGTTAAGGAGCCTGGTACAACGGCGCTGTGGGAGCAGGCGCTGGACGATATCGCCCAAGGGCGCGGTAGCCTGGAGGAGTTTGTGCGGCGCCAGGCCGACTGGGTGGCCACCATGGTGGAGCGGGCCAGGCAGAACGGCGACCTTGGTGGTGTGCCGGTGCAGCAGCATGCGTGCCCGGAGTGCGGAAAACCCCTGCGCCGGCGCAAGGGTAAGAGCGGATTTTTCTGGGGATGCTCAGGATACCCTGAGTGCCAGGTAGCCTTGCCGGACCAGGGCGGCAAACCGGGGCGCCCGCGCGGGCAGGCCGCGGGCCAATGCCAGTGCGGCGGCGCCGTCGGCGAATCCCCAAAGGCGTGGCAGTGCGAGGCCTGCCGCGCCATCGTGTGGAAGGAATCGTTTGGCAAGAAGTTGTCGGAGTCCCAGGCGCTGGAGTTGCTGGCAGGCAAGACCGTACTGCTTCGCGGCCTGAAATCGCAACAAGGCAAGAAATACGACTCGCATGCGCACATCGAAAACGGGAAGCTCGCGCTCGTGTTCAGAAACGGTGACGGCGGTTCGGCGCAAACCGATACGGCTACGAAGATGGGCGTCGGAACGAAAGCGTCCGTCGGCGATCCTTGCCCCGAATGTCATAAGGGAACATTGGTCTTGCGCGCCATGAAAGGCGGCAAGAATGATGGTCGTGCCTTTGTCGGCTGCACCAAGTTCCCGGCCTGTCGATATTTCGCCTGGAACGGATGATGGGAACCGCTCTCAATATGCGCAACCTCACACCAAGCCAGACGGGCATGCAAGTATCTCGCTGTGATGGTTCTTTGGTGCGCGTGGGAATAGAGCAGCTAAGGCGTGGACGCTTTCAGCCGCGGCGCGAGTTTCCAGCCGAACCCCTCCAGGAGCTCGCCGCATCTATACGCACCCAAGGCGTGGTGCAGCCAATTGTCGTCCGCCCTGTGCCAGATGGCAGCTATGAGATTGTTGCCGGCGAACGCCGCTGGCGCGCCGCACAATTGGCTGGCTTGCGCGAGGTACCGGTCGTCATTCGCGCTATCGACGACAAAACGGCCGCGTTATTCGCGCTGGCCGAGAACGTTCAGCGCGAAAACCTCAATCCCGTTGATGAAGCCGAAGGTATCGCCCACCTGATCGATGTCCTTGGCCTGACACACCAGGATGTGGCCGACGCCCTTGGCTATAAACGCGAGCACGTCTCCCATCTGTTACGCATCACGCGCCTGGAGCCCCAGGTCAAGGCGTTGGTCGCCTCGGGCTCCCTCGCCCTTGGCCACGCCAAGGTCCTTGCCGGGCTTGCAAAAAACGCGCAGATCACGATGGCACAGACAGCCGCTGAGCGGGGCTGGACCGTGCGGCGACTCGAACAGCAGGTCAAAACACAGAACAATGCCGTTTCGCAAAAAAACAGACGTGATCCGGACATTGCCCGCCTGGAGCGCCGCGTAGGGGAAACGGTGGGCTCGCCCACCTCACTTGACTTTGACGAGGGCTCGAAGAACGGTACTATAACCTTCAGGTTCCACAGTCACGACGAACTTGAAGGGATACTCGCGCGCCTCGGGGTACGCGTTGACCAATAATGACAAGGAGGAAGAGCAACGATGGGGCAGTTGGATACGCGAATGAGTATGGAGCCTGGCGAGGCGGCGGCGGTGACGCAGATATTCGAACAGGGCGCGGGATTGGCTCTCAGTTCCACTCAGCGCATGCGTGTGCAGCAAATCGTGCTCGCGCTTCCGCCAAGCGCGAGTGTTGTGGATTTTGTTGCAGCAACGGAACGGCAACCCGACCTGGTCGATTTCGCGGTGGCTGTTCGTCGTTATTTCGCCGAAGCATGCGCGCCGAAAAGTCCTTGACGAGCGCACAAACGCTCGTCTATAAATTGCAGCATTCAACCGTCGTCACTGCGGATCAGTGGCACCCTGCCGGCTCACGCCGGCGCCTGTAAGCCTCTCCGGATCGGGAAGAGAGGTGGACCTCCGGGTCTCGGTCCTTGTTCAATACCTTCATCAACCCTATCGGGGATACACCTTCCCCGTGCGGGCGCTTATACCAAGCGTGGTGTTTTCCCCTGTTTGTTCAACTACCAGGAGACGCACCATGAGCGACAACACTTCCAAATACTTCGATCTTCACATCAGCGGCATCGGTTACCTGAACCGCGCCCGGATTGTCGAGCCCAAGAAAGGCGCGCCGTTTCTGGCTGTCGACATCACGGCCATTCACGGTGATTCGGCCGACCCGCAGAAGACCCGTTTCGATTGCCGGGTGAGCGGTGCCGAGGCGAAGAAGGTCATCGAGCAGTTCATGCCCCAGATCAACGATCAGGGGCGCATGGCTGCCGACGGCACGACGCTTCGCCACAAGGTGCTCGCCGGTTTCCGGCTGGGTGACCTGTATACCGACGTCTTCACTTACGACAAGGGCGACAAGAAGGGCACTACTGGCGTCAGCCTGAAGGCCCGCCTTCTGCTCCTGGACTGGGTGAAGGTTGACGGTAAGACTGTCTACCAGGCCAAAGTCGAAACGTCGGCGGAGCAGGTATCTGATGCACCCGTTGAGGTGGAATCGGGCACCGAAGCCACTGACGACGACGTCGATGCCCTTCTGCCTGAAGAAGTCAGCCTGTCGAAGGATGATCCCAACTTCGAGGCCCGCAAAGCGGAGCTGAAGAACAAGGGTTACCGCTTCGATGGCCAGGCCAAGGTTTGGCGGCTACCGCAAGCCGCCTGACTCGTCACACGACCGCCGGGGAGGATACTCCCCGGCTCTTTCCAAAATGTTCGTGTGAGCATTTCGGAAAGACGATTTTCGGTGGTGGCCACAGCCCAGAATGTGGCGCCCTTGCCGGCGATTCGCCGGTCCCTTGAAACCTCTTCGGATCGGGAAGAGAGGTGGACCTTCGGGTCTCGGTCCTTGTTTGACATCAACTTCAACCACCCTGCCGGGAATAGCTCACCCCGACAGGGGGCGTGGCTTTCTCCGGCTTTGCTCAGGAGAAAACGCCATGTCCACTTCTATCTTCGCTCCGAAAATGTTTGTTCTGTACTTCATGGTCGCTCAAGTGGTCGCTATGACGATCACGCTGTGATCGAATCCCCGGCCTCTGGCCGGGGTCTCCCCCGAACGTCGCGGGCCGGCGTTGGGGGGAGACCCCGGTCTACACACGAGCCCTGAGGAGGAGACGACCATGAGCACTGAAGGCATTGAGGTTATCGAGCTGGAGGTCGAGGAGATCGTTCTCTCCGGCGCCAGCGATGATTTGAGCGAGGAATAGGGAAAGTAAACGGGACGCCGCCTCGTGCGGCGTCTCTCCAGAGGGCCGGCCTTCGGTCCTGCGGAGAGATCGCTTTTACGCCGTCGTCACTGCGGATCAGTGGCACCCTGCCGGCGCACGCCGGCGCCTGTAAGCCTCTCCGGATCGGGAAGAGAGGCGGACCTTCGGGTCTCGGTCCTTGTTCGACTTCCCACACATGTAAACCCTGCCGGGGCGTTCTCGCCTCGGGCGAGGACTCCCTTGGTGAAATTTGACCAAGAGGAGAAATAGACATGATCAAGCTATCAGGTTCTGTCCAAATCAGATCCATCACCGGGCGCAACGGCTCTTTCAACGTAGGTCGTCTCAATACCGAGATCGGCGAATTTGCCGTGAAGCGTGGCATTGAGGAGTTTGACGCCGGCGTGTATTCGGGAGAGTTCACCATCTCCCGAATCTATCCGGCCTCTTTCGTCATCGGTGGGCGCTCTATCGTGGAGGTCAGGGCCGATGTCGAGGCAATTGCACTCATCGATGTCGATACCACCTTCGAGGAACTGGCATCCACGGTCGTCGAGGCCGAGCCGGAGCCGGAAACCGTCACTGCGTTGCCTGACGAGGACGCGGAGCTGTTTGGTGATATCTGGCCACTTGAGGACAAGGTAAAACTCGATCCGACGGTGGACCGCTCTCTTCTTCGCAAGCAGGCCACTCGCCTGAAGGAATTGGGGTACCAGTTCCAACCGGTGGGCAGGCTGTTCCAGAAGGCCGCGTGAGGACATGGACATGCGACGGGGAGTTTCGGTTGTCATGAGACATTGTCAATGGGTCGAAACAACTGACCCAGTCGAACGCGCTGAGGTGTTCGGCAGGCTCGATGGCGTGATTGACGCAATATGCCGCGTTGAAAAGTCCGGTTCAATTGCGGAAGCGATGGAACATCTTCGGGAACTTGAACGACGGTATGCGGACATGTACGACGGCCGTATACCGGGTTCGGGCGATACGGCGCCAGCAGCAATCGATATTGAAATTATTAACTAACCCAACACCCGCCCCTCCGGGGGCGGGCCTTTCCGGAAGGCCTGCCGTGCGGGCCTTGCGGAAAGGCGGTTTTACACCGTGGCCACTGCGGTTCAGTGGCACCCTGCCGGCTCACACCGGCGCCTGTAAGCCTCTCCGGATCGGGAAGAGAGGCGGACCTTCGGGTCTCGGTCCTTGTTTGACATCAACTTCAACCCTGCCGGGGAATCACCTTCCCCTGCAGGGGTGTGGTGTGCCTCCGGCTTTCACAAAGGAGACATGCCATGCAGAAATACCTTCGCCATGTCCGGGTGATCCCGGCTTCCGCGCTTCGGCGCATTGACGGCCGCACCTATGTGGCTCTGGTTGGTGGCCGGCGCTATCAGATGGAAATCGCTCCGAATGGGGCAATCCGGCTGATCTCCGTCGACACCGTTCACTGACAGGAGATCCTCCATGAACGCGAACGCGCAAGACAACGTTTTCTCCAGGCTCGCTGCCGAACACGCCGCCTGGGAAGAACGCCGAAAGCACGCCATCAATCACGGCATACGGGCGCTCGAACGTCTGGTCAATGTCGCCAAGGGCTGCGCGGGGCAGAGCCATTACGTCCGGCTGTTTCTCCTGGGGCTCTACAACGGCCCGGAGTGGAACTTCGACATGACCAACCTGCGAGCGCTGGATGCCGAGCTGCAAGCCGATGCGGTCGAAGTTCTCAAGCTCGACTGGTATGGCGGGTGTGAGATTCATAAACATCTGCCAAACGGAGACGCCGTGTTCAGTCAGTTCTGGCAAGACGAACGTGGCGATGAAGGGTGAGATCGTGAACACATGCATGGATGCTTACACAAGGGATGGCGCTATACGGTGTGCCGAAATCCTGCAGTCGCGTCATCCGGACTGCGAGATCAGGATTACCGAAGCGCTCATTCCCAATGAATCCGGGCTGTTTGATAAGGGGTTCATCGTCTTTCCATTCACTGATGATGTGCCGTTCTAGCCCGCACATTCAACCCATACGCCGGGATGTACCTGCCCGGCGGGCATGGTGCGTCCCGGCCCAACATACAGAGGTGCACCATGCTTGAACTACCTGAGGTACCCGGCGTCTTTTGCGATGCCCACCTTGTCGACGAAACCGGGTTGCGGTTTCTCTCCGTCTGGGGGAGGGACACGGCGATACAGGAATTCCTGGCTCGTTTGTCCGTTCCTGAGCGTGACGGGGGAATACGGTCATTCTGGATTGGGACTCCCGGCCAGGAGGGCGCGCACTGCGTTCCATCGGTTGGAACGGACCGATTGATGCGCCTGACCGCGCGTCGCACCGGCTCTGTGTTCGGCGAACTGATCCACCTGTGGCTCTACGACCGCCTCGCCGTTGATCCGGACCGCTCCAACGGCCGCGCGCTGCTGTTGCACCACAGCGAAGCGAATGACCTGACTGGCGCGCTGTGGGAACTGCTTAAGCAGACCCTATGGGTGCCCGTCCTCGACCACTGGCGTGATCTGCTGCTCAGCCACCTGGATGAGATGGGCTGTCTGACCCGGCTGGATGGATTCTGTGTCGGTGCGTTTGCGATCGACCTGTCCAACCGTGAACGTATCGAACAGGAGGTCTCATTTCTGGTCAGGAGTGGGCGTCTTCAGATCGAAAGTAGTTGCGAGATCACGGCCCAGGCCGCTTGAACCCGCACAACCCGCCCCTCCGGGGGCGGGCCTTTCCGGAAGGCCTGCCGTGCGGGCCTTGCGGAAAGGCGGTTTTACACCGTGGCCACTGCGGTTCAGTGGCACCCTGCCGGCTCACGCCGGCGCCTGTAAGCCTCTCCGGATCGGGAAGAGAGGTGGACCTTCGGGTCTCGGTCCTTGTTCGACATCAATATCCCATCCGGGGAAGCACCTTCCCCGGCGGGCATGGTGTTCCCGGTTCAACCAGGAGAACACCATGGATAAAGAAACCATCAAGGCGTTTATCGCCTGGCTCGAAGCCGCCACCGAGGAAGAAATTCTTCAGCGGCGCGAACAGGCCTTTAACGCACGCGTTTCCACGCGCGAGGGAAAATCCGACGTCAAGCTGGCTCTTCGTCTGATTGACGAGGAGTTGATTGCACGCCTCGATTTGAAGCGCGTGAAGACTGACAAAGGCTGAGACTGGCTTTGTCTGAGAGCCGCAGATTGATGCGGTCGAACGTTTCAGTCTCTCCTGTGAACAAAGCCCTTACGAGCTCTTGTTCCAGAAGGCTTCGTTCGCCCCGTATCACTTTCAACTTTTCCATGCCGCCAGCGTAGTGCGTCAGCGGCATTGAATCAACCCTGCCGGGTATGGTGTACCCCGGCAGGGGGCACCTCCGGCTTCATTCTGTGGAGGTGTCCTATGACTCAGCAAATCTCGATCATCGAGCTGTCCGATGATGAGGTAATCAAATATGCCTGTACGGTTCTGGAGCAGCGCCTGGCGTATCGCACCGATCCGGAAAACGTGACCATTTCCTCTCCCGATGCCTCCCGGCGTTATCTGATGCTGAAACTCGGCGAGCGGGAACAGGAAGTGTTCGCGGTGATGTTTCTCGACAACCGTCACCGGTTGATTAAATACGAGGAACTGTTTTACGGAACGATAGACGGCGCTTCGGTACACCCACGGGAGGTTGTAAAGGCTGCGCTACGTCACAATGCGGCCGCGCTGATCATTGCGCACAACCATCCTTCTGGCGTGCCGGAACCGTCCCGGGCAGACGAATCGATTACGCGCCGTCTGAAAGAGGCGCTGGCAATCGTCGACATCCGCGTCCTCGACCACATCGTGGTCGGTGGCACGGAGATCACGAGCTTCGCAGAACGCGGGCTCATTTAACCACGGCCGCTCACGCCGGCCAGTCCCCGCAGGGAGGCAAGCCCCTGCGGGGCTTCGTCTCCCTCGTTTTCACCGAGTTCAACCAAGGAGATTAAACATGGCTCTCATGTTCCAGCGCCTTGCGCGCAATTTCATAAAAAACGGGTATTACCCGACCGACGAAGACACCACGGCGCGCATTCTGGCCGCGGTAGCGCCCTCAGACCGGCCGATGCGGATTCTCGACCCGTGCTGTGGCGAGGGGGTGGCGCTGGCGGAAGCGGCCCATCACCTCGTGGCGTTGGGGAAGGGGAGCCTGGAGACTTTCGGCGTGGAATACAACGAGGAACGGGCTTACCACGCCAAGAGGCTTCTCAATCGGTGCATCCACGCCGATCTGATGGACACGGTCATCCAGCCGCGATCCTTCGGCCTGCTCTGGCTCAACCCACCCTACGGCGATCTGGTCTCCGATCAGGCCGCAGCGTCCGCATCAAAGTGGAAAGGGAGGAAGCGGCTGGAAAAGCTGTTCTACGAGCGGACCATCGGAACGCTTCAATTCGGTGGGGTGCTGGTGTTGATCGTTCCGCACTACGCCATCGATCGGGAGTTTGCCGCATGGGTTGCCAGGCATTGCTCATCAGTGCAGGTATTCCGGGCGTCTACCGATCAGTTCAAGCAGGTGGTGGTGTTCGGCGTGCGCAAACCTGTGTCCGATGGCGTGAACACGGAGGCGCGCGAGTTGCTGGCGGCCGTCGGCGCCGGGGACCGGGAGGCCCCTGCATTGCCCGAGGCGTGGGACGATCAGCTTTACGTCGTCCCCCCGGCGCCGCAAGGTGACCCGAAGTTCTTCACCATGCGGATCGACCCTCGTCAGCTGGGTGAGGAAACCCGAAACGCCGGGCCGACGCTGTGGGACCGCTTCACCACGACGTTCCAGTCGCGTGCGCGGGAACACCGCCGGCCGCTGAGGTCATTGTCGCGGTGGCACCTGGCGCTGGCCCTGTCGGCCGGACAGATCTCCGGTGCGGTCCGTTCCAACGACGGGAGGACCCTGCTGGTGCGTGGCGACACCCACAAGGAAAAGGACGTCAAGGTCGAGCACGAGGTCAATGAGCGAACCGGGGATGTACGGGAAACCCGCATCCACCTTGATCGGTTCGTTCCGGTGATCCGCGCCATCGACTTCACGCCTGGCAGTGCGACATTCGGCGATGTGCTGACGATACGGTAAGGAGGGCATGGCGATGAAGGCACTCCGCCAGCAGGACGCCGCCTTTCGTGCGGCCGTGTTGCTTGTGGAGGTCTGCCGACGCGGCGAGGAGCACGGTGGTTCAGTGGCCTGGGAGGACATCGATCAGGCACTGGAAACCGCGCTCGAAGCCATGCCAGAGCGTTGAACTTACCCGCCCCTCCGGGGGCGGGCCTTTCCGGAATGCCTGCCGTGCGGGCCTTGCGGAAAGGCGGTTTTACACCGTGGCCACTGCGGTTCAGTGGCACCCTGCCGGCTCACGCCGGCGCCTGTAAGCCTCTCCGGATCGGGAAGAGAGGCGGACCTTCGGGTCTCGGTCCTGTTTCAACAACGTCGTCAACCCTGCCGGGGAATCACCTTCCCCTGCAGGGGGGGGGGGGGGCCTCGGGGCTACCTTTTTCGGGGGGTTTTCCGGGGCAATTACGTTTAATTGTCGCGGTCCCTGAAGACCTTGGCGGTGGTGTTGCCGGAGGC
>Ga0172382_10005158_pt1 | contig 19616 bp, 20 predicted proteins | sample Leawel138RmetaG_FD_122245 | JGI IMG/M metagenome (GOLD analysis project Ga0172382, IMG submission 122245) | Leachate microbial communities from a municipal landfill in Southern Ontario, Canada - Leachate well 138R metaG | ecosystem: Engineered > Solid waste > Landfill > Unclassified | place... | reverse complement strand
GGCGGCATGGGCATGGGCATGGGCGGCATGGGCATGGGCGGCATGGGCATGGGTGGCTTTGGAATGGGCAACAACATCAACATCAACTTCGGCAACCAGGGCATGCCGATGTTCGGTTACTAAACTACATTTTAACTATCCGGTAACGAAGAGCCACCTCTCACAGAGGTGGCTTTTTCCATGTCTGGAAATCACGCCTCTGAGCGAAAACCCCTAGAACTCATCCTCATCCACGCTCTCCAGGGCCGCGGTCAAGAATCGTTCGGCCTCAAGGGGGTTGTCGCCCACCACCATGGCTTCTTGGAAGTAGCGAAGGGCGGGGTTTAAGCCACCCGCGCAGAGAGCTTGATGGCCCAGCACCAGGAAAGTGGCACTCCGATCGGGGTTGTAAGCCAGGGTTTCGCGCCACTGCTCGTCGGCCCGGTACGGTTGCTCCAGATCATTGAGAGCCAGGGCTCGTACGTTTCCGCAAACCACGCTGGTGGGGTCCGTCCGAAGCCCTGATTCAGCAAGCTGCAGGGCGGTTTTGTTCTCCTCCAAGAGATAGAAGAAGTAGCTGGTGATCTCACAAAGGTCCAGAGGGTAGTTCCAATTCGCGGCTACCCGCCAGAGCGTTTCGGCCACCATGTGAAGGCTCTCATCGGAGAGCAGACTGAGCCAGAGGAAGAAGTTGCCCTTATAATGCACCTCTGTATCGAGCTCGAAGGAAGCCACAGCGGACCGAACCGTCTCTATGTCATGGTGGAGGACCTGCTCCACGCGCCTGGCCATAGATTCGAAAATAGCCTTGTATTCTCGAATATTTCGATTGATGTCGGTCAGCAATTGCAGCCAGTCGCCGTAGCAGATGGCGTTGCGATAGCTCAGGCGCTCCTCGCTCTCAGGCCAAACCATATCGACTCCGTCGCCGTATGTCAGCGGGGTATTGAAGGGAGAGGTGATGCGAGGGTTGCCATCGGAGTTAAAAGTAAAGCCGGTCGGACGATCCACCTCGAACAAACGCTCCGGATCTAAGACCGCGTAAGCATCGTGCAAGGCTCGAAGAGCCTGGTGGAAATCGCCCAGAGAGACGTAGTGCCAGGCACGGGCATACAAGAACCAGGCGGAATGGGTCGTTCCGATCAACGGTAGGGAAAGCTCGAGGGCTCGTTCGTACAGTCCTCCCTTGATCAGGGTTACAACCACGGAAGCTCGGTACTCCGAGCTGTCGAGTGATAGACGGACCAGTTCCTTGACTCTGCCGACGATGAAATGCTCCACGGACTCTCTCCACCTCTCAGCTTCGACCCCGCCACCGGAAACCTTTCGCGAATGTGTTCTAAACTTTGGCGGTAGACACAGAGTTCACGGTTTTTTCAATCAGAAGCAAAAAGGCTTCCAGGGTCTTTTGCAAATGGGGGATCGGGGTATCTTCTTCCTTGCAGTGCGAGAGACCGTTGGAGCTGTAAGCAAACATCATCACTGTGGGCATGTGAGGCACCATTTCGGCCGCATCGTGGAGGGGGCCGGACGGCAGTTTGGGGGCTGAACCAGAGACCTCCATGGCCGCTTCCTCAGCCAACTTGATGAGTTTTTCATCAAACGGGCGCGGTGGAATCTGCCAGAGTTTGTTCCATTCTACGGTCACGTTGTTTTCCCGGGCAAATTTTTCCGAGGCTTCCCGGGCTTGTTTGTACATGCTGGCCAGTTTATCGGCGTAGAGCGAACGCTGGTCGATGGAGATGGTGCAGGATCCGGGTACGGCCGTGACGATGCAGGGATGCACGCTCACTTCGCCCACCGTGCACACGGCGTTGACTTCGGGGGTGCAGTGGCGTAAACCGATCTCCCGAATCTCAAGGGCGGTAGCGGCGGCCGCCAGGAAGGCGTCGCGGCGGTGCGGGATGGGAGTGGATCCCGAGTGAGCCGCCTGCCCGGTGAAGGTCATGCGGTGGCGCTCCACCCCGAAGGTTCCGATCACCACGCCCACAGGTTTATTCATCTCTTCTAGCACGGGGCCTTGCTCGATGTGAAGCTCCAGGTAGGCCCGGGCGGGGATGGCTTTCAGCTCCTCGTGCGCTTTTAGCATATCGTCGAGAACCACTCCGTTCTCGGCCAGTCGCTTCTCGGCGGTCACGCCTTCGGAGTCGGTAAGCCCGCGAATATCCTCGATATCCAGAGTACCTCCGGCTGCGGCTGACCCGATCAGGCTACGACCAAAGCGCGCGCCCTCTTCGTCGGCCCAATCCACGACCTTGATGGTGCAAGCAAGATTACCGGAAGCCTGGGCCCTTCGCAGACCCTCCAGGCCGGACAGGGTGCCCAGGACGCCGTCGAGCCAGCCTCCGTTGGGCACGCTATCCAGGTGACCGCCAATGATGATGACCTCTTCGGACTCACCGGGAAGAGTGACCCAGGCGTTTCCGGCGCTGTCACGCTCCATAGTCAGGCCGAGTTCCTTCACTCGGGCTTCAAACCAATCTCTGGCTTTGCGCCAAACAGGACCCCAGGCCACCCGTTGAGCTCCGTCGGGGGTGGACGTCAAGTCTGCGAGTTCTTTCAGGTCTGCGATCACGCGCTCAGCGCTCTGGACAAGTGACATTCGATGATCCCTCCAAGGAAAAGTGTGAAGCCCTACTTAAGCCCACGGTCTAAAAGGTCCTGTATATCGGGCCAGGTTTTGGTTGGGGCAGGTAGCGATAACCAGGGGCACAAATCCTATTCCGGTGAATTGCTCTGTATGCTCCAAGGAGGTCCGGGAAGGTTACCGTTTTTGTGGTTTTTGTGGGACTCCCCAGCGGCGTCTGAAGACCCAGACCGGCAAACTCGGAAGGCACGAAATACGGGTCTTCCCCGACGAGGTCAAGGACCGCTACATCAGGCTCTCACCCGCTGGTCAGGGAGAGATCGAAATTCGCTGGGAATTGGCCCACGATTCTCAGGCTGCTCCCTGGCTGAGGATACCCAACCCTACCGACATCTTGCCTGTTGGTAGAGATAGCCAGCAGCGCATCATCGTATACGGAGGTCGGTTGCCGGAAGGCTCCTCCCATATCGCCCATCTCCAACTCCATCACACTACCCGGAGCGGTGCTCGAACCGGTACTCCCAGGCTGTGGGATCGGTGGTGCTGGGATACCACCAAGATCACGCTCGAAGTGTTGAAGCAGAGTCCCGCTTACCTGGTCGCCGATCGCACCCACCGGGAGTTGGGGCGGGTGGCTCAGGTGGCATTCTTACCGGTACCCCAGTTGTTTCGACTTGGCAACGGAGGAAACGCCGAACTGCGCCTCTCCCTCACCAGTCAGGACCATCATTTGCGACTCTCCCAGTCGAAGCTGACTCTGGCACCCGGTGAGACACGCCCGCTGGCTGCGGAGTTACACCTGCTCGACCTGGATGTGGAACAGGAGCACACCTTCTCTCTAGATGTCTATTCCGAACAGGAGGAGAGGGAGTTTCGGTTCACCACCAGCTTCACACTCCAACACCCCCGAGTCGAACTGCCAGTACTCGGAGTGGATTTCGGAACTTCCAGTTCCAAGGTAGCCCTTCTGGGGGAAGGCGATATCCAGCAGGTTCGACTCGATGGAGGCGATCTTTTTCCGTCTCATCTCTATCTCCACGCCGATGGTCGTATGGTGATCGGCGAAGAGGCTTCGGAGTATCGAGGAGAGCCTAACTACCTGCGCAATCTGAAGTCTCTGCTGGCCGATGACCTGCCCTGGGTCGAGGTGCTGGACCCTACCACCGGCGAGCGCATCCGGCATGACCTGCACGCTCTGGTGGCCGGCTTCTTGCGAAGGCTCTTTCGCAAGGTCCGGGAGAGTGAAGATTTTGAAAAGTACGTCGGAAAAGGCGTGACCGCGTCCGACATCCGTCTGGTGCTTACCATACCCGCCGGGGCTTCCACCGATGCGCGGCAGCACACCGAGCAGGTGATGACCCGGATCCTGGAGCGATTGGGTTTTGCTGAGGTGAAGATCCTGGTGGAGCCAACCGCCGTCTCGTTTCTTTACGCTGCCGAAGACCCGGAGATGATCGAGGGAAAACTGATTCTGGTCTTCGACTGCGGCGCCGGCACCACCGACGTATCGTTGCTGAGGGTGAAGCTTGAGCAAGACAAAGAGGAGGGCTTCTTCTTCCGGCAGTTCATCAACCTGGGAGAGGCCGGGGAGAGCATCGGGGGCAACCTCTTCGATGTCGCCCTCTACGACCGATTGGTCCATAAGCTCAACGACAAGTCCAAGCAGCGGTTGCGCCGACTTTTATGGACCCAGCAACAGGGACACACCGGTTTGCTGGAGCCCCCAGCGGACTTCCCTGGGCGGCGCAAGCTCCGCTCTCAGCACCTATTGGAGGCCATTCGCAAAACCAAAGAGGACCTGTCGCGGCGGTGGGGTGAACAGCAACCGGAGTTTCCAGTGGACTGCCCCCAGGCCCTGGACAAGACGGATCGCTTGACCCTCAGCCGGGCCGAATTGGTCAAGACTCTCAGACCCTTTTTCGACAAGTTGGAGGGGCTGTGCGCCCGGGTTGTTCGCGAGGCTCAACTCGAAGATGACGACATCGACCGGGTTTATCTGGTGGGGGGGAGTTCTTTCTTGCCTCCCATCCGGAGCCTTCTGACCCGTATGTTCGGCTCCGATCGGGTGATCACCGACGATGGACGCCTTACCTCCATATCTCGGGGAGCGGTGGCTTCGGCCAGTACCAGGATCCGCCGGGTGCTCACTTGCGACTATGTGCTAAAGGTCCCGGGTCTGGCCCAACAGACTCTGGTGGGAGCCGGTGCGATCTACCCCACCCCCCGGCGTTCGCGAGTCTTTTTGGCACCAACGCCTCCACCGTTTCTTTTGCACTTCGAGGTCTACCGAGTCCCCAATGCCGAACTGGGCAACCAGAACGCCAAGGAGTCGCTGCTGGGTACCATCCCCGTCCGGGTGGACCACGGCCCCTCTCGGGAGGTCACTCTTACCTACCAGGTCGATGAGTATGGTGATCTGACAGCCGGGGCCCAGTATCGCGGTGACCAGGTGGTAGACTTTCCTATGCAGTACCTGCGTCCAGCCGACCAGGAGCAGGTTCCTTGACCTACCGCTGGTTTCGGCGGTGGACTCTGCTGACCGTGCCCCTGGTCCCCGGACCGTTTGTAATCGCTGGCATGATGTTCGTGGAAGCTTTTGTCGAGCGCCCACAGCACGTACTGGGAGCCATACCAATCCTTTTCTTCAGTATCATTCTGTCCTACTTTTCCATGGCCTATTTGCTGAACTCCACCCGGGTGCAAGTGGAGGGCGACCTGGTGACGGTTCGGCACGGGCCGGTTCCCTGGAAAGGAGCTGCTTTTCGTCTCAAGGATTGCAAGCGGTTTGAGCCCGGCAAACTCGACGACGGACGTTTTGCCCAAATAGGGGTGCGCATCACCTTCTTCGACGGAACCTCCGAGGCCCTGGCTCCCTCGGGGACGGAAGAAGTGGCCCTGGAGTGGTGCAAGCGGCTGAACCTGCACGTGGATCCCGTGGCCGCCAACCCAAATCTGGCCTAGGAGCTCCTAGCGGCCGGATGCAGCCCAGGGGTCGCTGAGCAGGATATCAACCGCTTGCACGGCGATCTTGAAACGAACGTCCCAGTCGCCCGAAATCTTCACGTACTTGCAGCCGTGTTGGTCAAGCGCCTGCTCGCAAGCTTGTTGGAAGTTTTTTCGATCATTGGGCAAATAGCGAACGTCGTCCTCGACCCAGGGCACGTCGGCGCAGGTCAGCAGATAAAGGTCGTAGCAACTCTTTTCGATCTGTTCCTCCACCCAGGGATGGCATTTCTTGAAGAGCCATTCGCTCCAGATCTTCATGGTCACCATGTCAGTGTCGCAAAAGAGGACTCGAGTCGCTCGGCGGCTGTAGGCATATTCCCAGGCTCTCTGGCCCCGAGCCACGTGGATGATGTCGTCGGCCTCGTATTCTCCGTCCTTTTGTTCAAGATAGGCTCGGGAGTACTCGGGCACGGCCAGGGTCTGATAGTGCTGAGCCAACATGTTACAGAGTCTGGTTTTCCCGGTGGACTCCGGACCGAAAACGCACACTCTCTTAAGAAAATCCTGGCGGATAGGGGCCGGTAGACGGTTCCAGTGAGCCACTGGATTGCTCCGGATCGCTTTGGATTCAAGCTCCAGAGAGGCAAACGGCGGATCCAGCGTGACTAGATGAGCGGATAGCTCCCGAGCCAGAGGTCGACCCAAACGCTGGGGTGCAAAGAGGTAGTCGAACGGCCGACCGGAAGCCTGTAGACAGGCTACCCACTGGCCCAGGGACTCCTCGGATAACGGTTGCTCAACGGCCACGATCTCTTTCACTTCGGGAAAAAGTCTATGCAGCCAGTTCAGTCGCCGCTCTTTCGGGATGGTGTCTTCTGGACTGACCGAGAGCACGAGCGTCAAATTGTCCTCAACATACCGATTGGCAAAGTCCACCAGGAATTTGTGCCCTTCGTGAGGTGGCATGAATTTTGCTATCAGAAGACCCGAGGACATCTCATGGCCTCTGAGAAAGTGCTGGAATGAGCGCTCCTCCAGTTTTTCTTGATTTTGACGGTGTCATCGTCGATTCTCTGCATATCTATATCGAACTCTTCAAGAACCTTTGTACCCAGCATTCCAAGCGTTTACTCTACGAGGATGTGGAAGAGTTTCGAGGTTGGTACGAAGCCAATTGGGAGATCAACTTTTTCGATCTAGGTTTTACCAACGAGGAATACCTGGCTGTCTGCGAGGGCCTGACGGAAATCGTGGACTACACCAGAACCCGATTTTTTGAAGGGATTCCAGAAATGCTCCGCACTTTGTCTGAGACTAACCCCCTGGTGGTGGTCTCGACCGCCCGCACGGAAAGTATCGTGGAGCGATTAAGGTCGGCGGGCTTGCTCGGATACTTTCAGGCGGTGACCGGAAGCGATGACGGAAGCAGCGGGAAGGTTGCTCGTCTGGCTGCCCTCAAGAGTGGGATCGGGGCGACCACCGGGGTGATGGTGGGAGACACCGACCACGACATCGAAGCCGGACGGGCCAATAAACTGATCACCGTGGGGGTCACCTACGGCTGGATCACTCCGGCTCGAGTAAAGGCCGCCCGACCGGATTTTCTCGTCGATCAACCGGGTGATCTGCCCGCTGCGATCCAGGAAGCGCTGAAGGCCTGCACGCCGGCCGATATTCCGAGTTTCGAAGCATAGGACTTGATCCAGGCAGTTAACCGGTGATGCGTGTCGAACATCCTGACTATAATGAATCGTTGGGTTGTGGCCTGGTTGGTGGTAAGCGGATTGTGCCTGGATGTACACGCCCAGGAGCTACCGATCCGTATCGACACCTCCCGCAACGCTGCGGTGTATATCAAGCAGATAGAGCAGGGCGCCGGATACAAACTGTTGAGTGAAACCACTCCGGCCACTTACAACGCCCAGCCGGGCGAGACCATAGATATCAAGGTCACCACTCCCCACGGCTTTTTTTTCCGCTGGGAAGGGGACCGGCAGAACGTGCCCGGCCCGGCCAACGTGACCGTTCGCATGGACCGTAAACTGGCCTGGGATCGAGTGGCTCTGGCCGGTGGTGGGGCGGCGATCGCCCTGCTGGGGCTCTTCTTTGCCTGGAGGCGCCGGGTGGCTGCCGAATCTCTGGTCGCCCGCTCCCAAATCATGGCCCTCACCGAACGAGTGGCCTCCGCCGAGCGGGTGGGGGCGCTGGGCCGGACTTTGGGTAATTACAAAGTCCTGGCCAAGCTGGGAGCCGGTGCCATGGGGGTGGTGTACAAAGTGGAAAGCCCCTCCGGAGATATCTTTGCCGCCAAGGTCCCCAATGAGATGGACGCCCGGGTGGTGCGAGAAGCTGAGGTGTCGAAATCTCTCCGGGCTCCCAACATCGTGGAGAGCTACGGGCTGGTGGAGGGAGAGCCGAGTTTTCTCTTGATGGAGTACCTGGAGGGCCAAACGCTGCACGATTGGATGGCGAGAAACGCCCGTCTGCCCCTCGCCCGGATCGATGACCTGGTGCGGCAGTTGCTCGATGCTATCGAGGTTGCTCATTGCGAGGGAGTGTTTCATCGGGACATCAAGCCTGAGAATATCTTTTTGGCTCAGGCGGGTGGGCGGGAGATCCTGAAGGTGATGGACTTCGGACTGGCCTCCACAATAAACGCGGCCCGCCTCACCCAAACCGGTTTTGCCATGGGTACCCCCATCTACGCTTCTCCCGAGCAGTTGAGCGGAAACCCCATTGACGCCACCACGGATCTCTATTCGGTAGGAGTCTTCATCTACGAACTGGCCACCGGAGCGCTACCCTGGAAGCAGACCGATCCGGTGGCTCTCACCCTGCAGAAGTACAAAGCCTTACCGAAAGAGCCCATCGCCTTGCGGCCGGACTTGCCCATGGCCTGGAACCAACTGGTGGTAGACCTGTTGAGCGGTGATTCTCAAAAGCGACCCCAAGACGTAGCTGAAGTCAAACGACGCTGGAACGATGGAACGAGCTTGATATCAAGAGTAAAGGATTGAGGGAATGAGTGACGACGCGACCCTGAACATTGAATTCAACGAAGCCGATCGGGAATACCTCCGAACCGGCTACGAATTGCTGATATCCGACCCCGAAGGGCACAGCACGCGCTTTCCCGTCCTGACTGGAGAGGTGACTCTGGGTGGCGCCAGGCAACCTTCCATTTTCGGCAGGGCGGGCTTTTTTTTACCAACCTGGAGCCCTCTCTGCCGATCATGGTAAACGGTGTTAATTCTACCTTTGCGACCGTCTTTCATCTGGACAAAAAGCTTGCTACCCTGGAAGCGTGCACCGAGCCTTATACAGGTCACCTGTGGGGAGTCGAAGAGCAACCTGTTGCCCGGGTAGAAAAGCTGACCCGTCAGATGGGTTGCAGGATCATCATCACCGCCTCCACCCGGGCCGGGTTGGGCCCCCACTATCGGCTCCGCGAACTCGGGGCGACCACCGTGAAGGGGAGGCAGACTCCGGTTCAACTCGACGGAGTGGATGGCCGAATTGATTGATCTGATTATCGTCGAGGTGGAGCGCTGGCTACGAGACCGGGTGGTGGGCTGGAACCTCTGCCCCTTTGCCCGTAAGGAGTTGCTCCAGCAGACCATTCGCTTCCGGGTCAGCCAGGCCGAGGACGAAGAGACCCTTCTGGCCGACCTGGTGGCGGAGTTCGAACTTCTCGACCAGGATTCCAGCATTGAGACGACCCTCTTGATCCATCCGAGGCTGCTGACAAACTTCGCTGACTACAACGACTTTCTGGGATTGGCCGAGGCGCTGCTCGAGCAGATGGAACTTGAGGGGATCTATCAGATCGCAAGCTTTCACCCGCAGTACCAGTTCAGCGGGACCGGGCCGGACGATCCCGAGAACTACACCAACCGATCGCCTTATCCCTTACTCCATATTCTGCGGGAAGACAGCGTGACTCAAGCGACGGACAGCTATTCCGGGGTGGAGCAGATCCCCGAGCGCAACATCTCCCTCATGAACGAAAAAGGCCAGGCCGAATTGCAGAAGCTTTTTCCCTGGAGCAACGCTTCGCAGGGCCTGTAAGTGTCTTTCGGGAAACCTCTTCAATGAATCTTCGTCTGCTACTCATTTCCGAGAGAGACGCTCTCGAGGAGGCGATCCGCTCTCTCTTGCGACTGGCCATCGGGGAGGAGGCCGACCTCACCTCGGCACCCTCGGTAGAGCGAGCGGCTCGCGAATTTGGGGAAGAAGCCTTCGACGTGATCCTCCTGGAGGCCGAAGAGTCTCAGGTGGTGACCCATATCGAGGAACTCCGGGAGGTATTCCCCCGAGAGTCGGTGGTGGTCCTCACCGAAAACTCCAACCATGACCTGGGGCTTTCCTGTATCCGGGCCGGGGCCCACGACTATATCACGCTGGAGGAGATCAGCCCGTCTTTTCTCTTTCGAACCCTTCGTTACTCGGTGGAGCGCCGCAACGTGCAGCAAGCATTGGAGTCCAGTCAAGCCCAGTTGTCGCAGGCTCAAAAAATGGAAGCCATCGGACGCATGGCCTCGGGACTGGCCCACGACTTTCGCCAGTACATCCAGGTGATCGTGGGTAACGCCAAGATCCTCAAGCGGATGCTAGAGGACGATGAGGAACTGGGTCGCTTGATGGATGAAGTCTCGGCGGCCGGTTTCGGGGCCAACAACCTGGTGAGCCAGGTCCTGGATTTTGCCCGGGAAGGACCCTCGGCCCGCAAGCAGCTCGAGTTAAACGCGACCCTGCAAAACAGCCGTTCGATGGTGGAGTCGTTCGGCAAGGAGATCCGGATCGAGTGGGATTTTTCTGGAGAGGGGCTTCCGGTGGAAGCCGATCCGGTGCAATTGGGCCAGGTGGTAATGAACCTGGCGATCAATGCGGTGGATGCCTGCGGAGAGGGAGATGTCGTACAAATTCGTACCCGTCGTCTGGTTCTGGGGCGTCGCTACGCCGACCGCAGCGTGATTCTGGAGCCAGGAAACTACGCGGTGATCGATGTGCGAGACACCGGTAGTGGAATTCCTGAAGAGGTTAGGGAAAAGATCTTTGATCCGTTTTTCACTACCAAGCCCAGGGGTCAGGGAACCGGGCTCGGATTGTCGACCGTTTATAGTATCGTGAGGGCCCAGGGAGGGCAGGTGGTTTTCTGGACCAGGCAGGGTCACGGAACTTGTTTTTCGGTCATTTTACCCTGCCTGGATCAGGTCATTGAACGATTGGCTCGCCCCCTGAGGCGTCCGGTCGGACTGCTGAGTTTGTTTGCACCCGAGCGCAATATGCTTCGGCATGACCTGGAGAGTTTGCGCTGTCCGGTCCGGGAGTTTGAACATTTGCAGTCGGCTCTGGACTGGTTGAATCGAGAGCCCGAGGGCTGCGTTCTGGTGGACCACGAACTGGTGGATAGTGTGGAGGCTCTGGATTCTCGGTTTGTCTTGCTCACCGGTCTGTACCTGGAAAATAGACCCGACAGTCTTCGCCTCCTGGAAAAGCCGTTCAGTCTATCCTCTCTGGCTATCGCCTGTCGGGAGGTGCCGTCTCACTCAGAGGTAAATGCCTGAGTATGCAGGTGAGTGAAGTGATGCAGCCGGAAGTGCTGTGTGTGGGTCGATCGATGTCGGTGCGCGAACTGTACGGCGAGTTCCAGGCAAACGAGATCAACGGTGCCCCGGTCTTAGACGAAAACGATTACCTGGTAGGGGTCGTGACGATGTCCGATATCGCTCGTTGCGTGGCAGGCGGAAAGCGATGCGATGAGCCCCGCTTTTTCGCGGGCTACGATGTGTCGCTACCGAACTTCGAGTCCCACGAGATCGATCACCTCAAGTCCGTGAAGGATATCATGAGCCATCAGGTTCACAAGGTCAACGTAAACGCCACGGTGGAAGAGGCCCTGGAACTAATGGTGGGCGAAGACATCCACCGGGTGATCGTGACCCACCGAGGCCACGTGGTGGGGATCGTGACCTCGGGGGATATGATGAAACTGTTCCTGGGGATGCTCAAAGAAGAGCACGGCGATCAAGAAGAGGACGATGATGACGAGAACGAGGACGAGGACGACGGGGGATAATCCGCGTCGAACCGCTCGATCTCTTGTTCTAAAATCTGCTTGCGGAGTTCCAACTCTTTGAACTTTGCAGTCCTTGCTGCTTCAGTGTTTCCCGCATCCTTATGGATCTTGACCAGCAACGACTGGAGGGTTCGCTCGGCCTGAGTGCGTCGCTGGGGCTCTAATTCGGGAAGGTATGCCTGAGCTTCTTTGACTCGCTCCAGGGCCCGGTCCGGCTTGGCCTCCTTAAGCTCCAGTTCGGCTTGGTTCTTGATGATCTGGAACTTCTCATTGGGAGTTTCAGAGTACTGCAGGGCTTGCCGGTAGCAATCCTGGGCTTTCTGGTAGGCGCGAGCCCGCTTGTGGATCTCCGCGCGCCGGGTCCAGCCCTCTCGAAAATCGTTGCGCTTCAAGAGGGGAGTCTGCATGAAGGCATCGACGGCCTGCAGCGCTTGCTGGGTGTAGCCCACCTCGCGCAGGGTATTGGCGTGATACTTCCAGGCCCCGGGAGCATCGATCTCGGGCGACTTGAGGGCCAGCTCAAGGGCCTGCTTGCTCAATTCGGCGATCGCTTCTTGCATCTGAATCGCCTCGCTGTACCGGCGGTTTGAATGAAGCTCTCTCAGCACCCGCCGCTGTTCGTTTATCCTGGTTTTCAAGTTGTCGTAGTCGGACAGATCGTCCGCCAGAGCGATACCGGTCAATAGGAGGGCCATCAAGGCCAGGTTCTTAAACATCGAAGGGATACTATCATCCGGGCCCGCCCATGGGAAGCCTAAAAAGGAGTCGTTACTCTTCTTTGTCCTTAGGGAAACCTTTTTGCCAGGAGTTGTCTACCGCCGGCCTTCCAAACACCCCCAGCAGCCCGAGTAAACCCACCACCGACATCCCGATAGCCACCCACTGGGCCAGGGTGATGGTCCCGATGTACTTGATATCACCCCGGGTAAACTCGTTCAAGAATCGGATGATGCCGTAGCCCAGTAGCATGGTGTAGATCCCCTGTCCCGCAAACTTGATCCGGGGGATGAGCCAGATGATAAACCCCATAAGTAGGAGATCGGCGAAGGTCTCAAAGAGCTGGCTGGGGTAGCGAGGTCCGGCCGGCTCTCCGACCCCAAAGGTGCCCTCCGGGTAGGTGAGAGCCAGGGCAAACCCAGGGTCACAAACATTTCCCTGGCAGCAGCCGTGCAGCACGCAACCGAGCCGCCCGATGGCCATACCCAGGAGTAGCGGGGCGGCGTAGGTGTCCAGCACGTTGAGAGGCTGTACGCCTTTATATTTGTAATAAATGGTGAGGGCGATGAATGGCATCACGATGCCCCCCAGGATAGTCATGCCTCCGGCTCGCAAGTTGAGGATCTGATCTGGGTTTGTCGAGTAGTAGTCGAACTCCCAGAGGATCCAGCCCAAGCGTCCTCCGATAAGGCCCCAAATAATGCCCAGAACACCCACATCCTGAACGGCGCTGGGGTCGGTGGGGCCGCGGCGCTTGGCGATCCAGACGGCCAGCCCGATACCAAAGATGAAGGCCAATAAGAGCATGGCTGAATAGCTATAGATAGCGAACCCGAAAGGTTTTATGAGTACTGGGTGCATGGCGTGTCTTCTAGATAACCGGAGTCCTCTTTTCGGGTTCCTCGAAAATGCCTTTGTGAAGGTCAATCTTTTCCGATCCTGAACAGCGCGCCATGAAATTTCAACTGCTGGTTTTACTCTTCTTACTGAGTCAAATCGGTCTGGCCGACAAGTTTGAGACCCCGAATGATACCCTGGAAGCCTATCTCCAAGCGTGCAAAGAAGGCGACTATCAGGCTGCTGAGTCTTGTTACACCCGTTCTTCTCGCGAGCTTGCAGCACAAGACGCCAAGCAGATGGGAGAACGCCCGCCGGAACTCTTGATCGGAACTTACGAGCGCCTCAAGGACGTGGACTTCCGGTTGGAGCAGGTGAACCCCAAGCGGGCTATCTTGTGGCCCGAAACCGAACAGATTCCGCCGATGTTTCTTCGCATTCAACACGCCGAAGAAGGCTGGCGCCTGGACTACCATTTTATGAGCCGTTACATGAGGGTCAACGAAAACGGCTGGTCCTGGCGGAATCAGCGGATTCTCGACCTCTGGAAGAAGCGCCAGTAGGGGGCTTGCCGAGTTCCTGACCCGGGTATATAGTCCGGCGATGGCGCGTTGGACACGACGAGAACTGACGAGCGGAGCCTCTCTCTGTCTGGAGATGGCGTCCGGATTGTTGGAAAACGGGGCCGAGACCAGCCGGGTCGAAGAGACCGTGCGGATGGCCGGGAAAGCCTTGGGCATGGACGTAGAGGCCATGGTCCACCCCACCGGCATCACCGTGGGCTTCGGGGAGGGTGAAGTGATCACCCGAGTTGCCCGGATCAGGGAACGCACCATCAACCTGAGCAAGGTGGCCGAACTCAATCGCCTTTCGCGGGCTATGCACGACGAGGACAAGCTCGACATTCAGGTGATCCGGGATAAGATCCGGGAGATCCGCGAAGCTCCCAGCCCGTACAGCCGCCATTTGGAGTTGGCGGCTACCGCCACAACCTGCATCTGTCTGACCCTGGTCTCTGGCGGAGGAAGCGGTGAGGCCTTCACGGCCATGTTGGCCGGCTGCATGACCAGCCTGCTGCTGCGGCGCTTCTCGAGCACCTTTCCCTCCTTTCTTTCTCTTTTCGGGGCAGGCTTTCTCAGCAGCCTGGTGGGCATTGTGGCTCACGAGACCTTGGGGCTCACGGTGGAACCCATCGTGGTGGGGTCTTTGCTCTATCTCATGCCGGGTCTGGCCATCGTCTCGGCCATGCGAGACCTCATGGCGGGCGAACTGGTGTCGGGCAACGCCCGGTTGGCAGAAGCGGTGGTGGTGACGCTGGGGATGGCCAGTGGTGTATTGGCCTGTCTTAGCTTTGCGGTCAGGAGCGGTATCGGGTCATGACCAACGTGCTCTTGATCTTCGTGGCTACTCTAGCCCTGGGCATTCGTTTCAATCTGCCCCTGCGGACTCTGCCTTATTCCGCGAGCATAGCGGCGGTCAGCTACTTTCTGGCGTCCTGGCTTTCGACCCGCGGAGCCTCGCCTCCGGAGGCTGCTTTTGCCGGAGCCTTCGCGGTGGCCATGATCTCCGAAGTGCTGGCCCGCGTGCTCAAGGTACCTTCTCCGGTCCTCTCAATTCCGGGTGTCATCCCTCTGGTGCCTGGTAGCGTGGCCTACCGGGCGGTCGTTCAACTGGTCAAGGGACAGGAAGTCATGGGGATGGAGCTTGCCATCAAAGCCGCCCTGACCGCGGTCGGAATTGCCTCTGGACTTTTGCTGGCCAGTGCTCTGAGCCGGCAGACTCTGAAACCGGTCTTTCAGGTCGTGCTCCCCTCGGAGCATAATGGAGTCCTTCAAGAAGAAGACTGATGACTGCCGCTCAGGATGCTGACCGTTCGGGGGCCTTCTCTGAATAGCAGATCCACCGCTGACAGGTATGGTACAAAATCCTGGGGGCCTTGAAAGTAATGGGGGTGCCGATAGTTGTGCCAGTGAACCCTGATTTCAGCCTCTTCGAACAGTCGCTCGTTGAGATAATTCCGGGCGGCATTTCCAGTGAGATAGTCGCTCGCGCCTAGTTCCCGGCAAAGAGCAACCAGGCGACTGGTTCGCTTGCCGGAGACGTTCAGGCCGGAAGAGCGAACCACTTTCCAGGGTAGCTCGAGGCTCTCCGTGAGCCAGCGAAAGCTTTCCAGGTTGAGCTCGAAAAGGGTCTCCCACGGTCGACTCAGGATGGTCTCAAGTCCCGGGAAGTATCGGTCGAAGTAAGGCGCCTTGGTGTAGCTTTGACGAAGAGTGGCTAGCATCTTTCTTCGCCAATCCCGCAGGTTATCGATCCTGATATTCAGGTTCAACGGTTTGCTTTGCCCTCGGGTTTTTACCGGGACGGTCAGCCAGCCGATGCCGTTGGAAGTCAGGATTCGGTTTCGATTGCGCCAGCCGTGCTTGTCGAATTGGGTGTCATCGTAGAGTACGAAAACGTCGGCCCAGAGATATTGATCGAGATACCCTAGCCAGGGTAGAAAAGAAGGCTGTAAGATCACCAACCGCATCGGGGCCCCTAAAGAGTTCCGGTGTGAATCGACTCCCAATGCTTCCAAAAGTACTGATAGCCGATCTTCATTCCCACGTCGATGGGCCGCCCTTTGAGGTGAAGGCAATCGTGCCAACCATGACTACAATACTTGGTGAAGGCCAAGCTAAACTCGGATTCGTCCGACTGATCTTCGATGCTCTCTAGAAAATCGGCCTTGAAGATGGAGCGGCCAAAGGCCCGAACCGTATAACGACCGTCAGACAACCCTGGGACACCGGTTTCTCCTAGCAACTCTTTGAGTTGATAACAGGGGCCTTCACCCTCCACGACTACCCCCCGGGCTCCCACAAAAAGTTCAGCTTCCTCCTTGGGTACATTGACCAGGGAAGTGAGCGAATCTTGGCCCCGGTAGTTGCGAACAAGTTGAGTCGCCGCGCCCGGTCTGGCTGTCAGGAGTTGATCGGGCAAGATCATAAGAAACGGTTGGCCTTCGAGCCTGGGTAAAGCCATCTTCAGGGCATCGGCCAGGCCCCTGGGGTCATCCTGTTCCACGAATTCAAGCTTCAGCCCGTTGGGAATAGGGCTGGGGGAGTGGGCCCGCTCAGGAAAGGGGTAGGGATCCAGCAGGTGCTGCATGATGAGTGCTTTGTCGGGCCGAACCACGATGATGGCGCGTTCGAATCGAGCCTCCCCGAGCTCGGCCAGGGTGTGCTCGATCAGAGGTTTGGGGCCCAGGGGCAGCAGCTCTTTGGGCACGACACGAGTAAAGGGGAGCATTCTGGTTCCCAGACCGGCACACGGCACCACGGCTACCTTTACCGGTACGCGATCTTCATCGGGAACTCCACCGAGGTCTTGCTCGTTCATGGGATTCATGGGATCAGCCTTCTAGAGCCTGCAAACATTTAGCTTTCGGTGGTCAAGCTTGTTCATTATCGTCACTCCTGAAGCGAAATCTTCCTCAAATAGCTTGGTAACAGTGAAACAGAAGGAGCAAGATTCCCTTCCAGGGGATAAAATATTTCCTCAGAAACAGGATGCTGGGCAGATTTGGAATATTTTTCAAACATGGAACTCTTCCGCACCCATCCCTGCCTCTGCTCTCTCTTTCTGGTTTGTTTAGAGGACTGGGGTGCCGGCCGGGTGGACTGGAAGTTGCTGAACAATGAAGAGTTCGTGGACCTCTTCTTGCGTAAACTCTGTCTTTGTGAAGATGTAGAGCAAGACGCTCTCCTGAAGGGTTGCAGCCTTTTACTGCAACCTTCGCCGGGAGGTCTTTTGGCTGCCGCAGCCCTTCACCAGGCCGGGGTCCTGGTTGGTGAAGAGTTCGCCGAGTTTACCACCTTCACGCTCCGGGGCAGTGGAAACGGCTGGAAACCGCTCTGCTGGGGAGGGCTGAGCGAAGTACTGGAGGAGGTGGCCTTCTCTTCGGATAGCCATGATGCCGCCTGGAACCTGGCCAGCCTGATGTCCAGGGGATGGATCGCCCGAGAGCACCAGGCGCGATTTTTTAAGCGGGTCTGGCAGACCTGTCGCCTCTCTCTGGGCCAGAAAAAAGAATTCTTTCGCTGGTTGTACGGGCAGCATCAGTGGAGCGGTTTACCCAAGGCGCCGAGCACCTATCCGGAAGAGACTTTCTCCCTCAAGGTGGCTTACCGTCTCTCCAGCGCGCGTCGACCGTATTCATCCCGGAGAGAGGGTTTCAAGAGGCGTACCCAACAAGCTCGATAAACGGGGTCTGGAGGGAAGCTTTTCCGCCCGACCGAAGCGGAGAGTCTCCAGGAGGCACGAGTGAGTAAAGAGCTTTATCTAGGCAGGCGAGACGATGATTCCAGGCTGGAATACGACCCGGACAATCTAGTGACCCACGGAGTAATCCTGGGTATGACCGGCTCGGGCAAGACCGGTCTCGCCCTGGGGATGCTGGAAGAGTTGGTAGAGGCGGGGGTGCCGATCCTGGCTATCGACCCCAAAGGGGATCTGCCTAACCTGGCACTCATCTTTCCCGACTTTGCCGCTTCCGATTTCGAGTCCTGGACCGATCCTGCCGAGGCAAGCCGGGAAGGGATCTCCCTTCAAGAACTGGCGGCCAAGAAGGCCGCATTGTGGAAGGACGGCCTGGCCGGGTGGGGCTTAGAGGGCAGCCATCTTCGCTCGGTGCGCTCCCGGATGGATCTACGCATCCTCACGCCGGGTTCGACCGCCGTCACCCCGGTCAATCTGCTGGGAAGCTTCAGCACTCCGGCCGCCGAGGTCCCCGGGGCCGAGAGAGCCGAACTCGCCAGCGGTATCGTGAGCGGATTGCTCAGCCTAGTGGCCGATAACGTGGACCCCCTTCGAGATCCCCGGCACGTATTGCTGGTGCAGATTTTGTCGTCGGCCTGGGAGGCGGGCCAGAGCCTGACCCTGGAGGAGCTGATCGGGCAACTGGTGGATCCACCCTTTGCCAAAGTCGGTGTTTTTCCGGTGGACCGTTTCTTTTCTCCCGATGATCGGATGAAGCTTGCCATGCAATTGAACACGCTGGTCGCCTCTCCCACCTTCGCCGCTTGGAGAGAAGGGGTCCCGCTCGACATCGCAGCTCTGATGGAGAGCAAGGAAGGGCGGGTGCCGGTCAATATTTTTTGCCTGGCCCATCTTTCGGAAAAAGAGAGGCATTTTTTCGTGGGCCGCCTGATGAACGAGGTCCTGGCCTGGACTCGCACCCTGCCCGGCTCGGGGAGTCTGAGGGCGCTTGTCTACTTCGACGAGGTGGCCGGCTATCTGCCGCCTCACCCCTACGATCCTCCCTCCAAGAAGCCCATCCTCACGATGCTCAAGCAGAGCCGAGCGGTGGGAGTAGGGGTTTGCCTGGCCACTCAAAACCCGGTGGATTTGGACTACAAAGCCCTCTCCAACATGGGCACCTGGATGATCGGTCGGCTGCAGACCGAGCAGGATCGAAATCGGGTGAGGGATGGTCTGATATCAGCCTCCGGAGGTCTGACGGCGAAAGAGGTGGAGGAAGAATTTTCCAAGGTACAACCTCGAACCTTTCTGCTCAAGGCGCCCAAAGAGAATAGGCCGGTGCTGTTTAGAACCCGCTGGGCTATGAGTTATCTGCGGGGCCCGGTGACCCTGGCCGAACTGCCGAGGCTGAATGTCCAGAGCCCTCCCGTCGCCGCGGTGGAAGCCCCAGGGGCGTCCACCCAACCGGCCGGCAGCTCCGACTATAGTCGGACCCCGCCTCCCGCGCCCAAGGAGTACGGGCAGGCTTATCTGGATCCGCGATACGTTTTTCATCAACGATTCGACGGGCTGTTTGAGCAGTTCAGCGAGGCTGCTCGAGCCGACGGCACAATCCTGCACCGACCCGCGCTGCACGCGGTCTTGCGGCTGCAGTTTGACGAGTCCAAGGAGGACTTTGTCCTGCACGCTCGTCACCATTACCTGGCCTTCCCGCTGGACCGGGGTGGGTCGATCGCCGAACGTTTCGCGGAAGTTCGTTTTGAAGAGGATGATCTACTGGGTAGGGCTCCCGGGGAAGCGGTTTTTGAAGCCCTCCCTCAGGCCTTCGATGAGAGCAAAGAACTCAAGCAGGCGCAAGAGGATCTCTGCGACCGCCTCTACCGGACCCTCACCGCAACCCGCTTCGTGAATGAAAAGGTCAAGCTTTATAGCAAGCCCCAGGAGGATCGGGAAGCTTTTTGGGAGCGTTGTCAGGAGGCCGCCGAGAGATTGGCTGACGAAGCGGCCGTGAAGGTCCGAGGAAAGCTCCAGAAGCAGATCGAGAGAGTCGAAAAGCAGATAATCTCCGCCCGCGAGAGCGTGGAGAAGCACGCCCTTTCGGAGAAAGGTAAGAAGGTCGAGGGCCTGTGGAAAGTGGGGGAGGCCCTGGTGGGTCTTTTTACCAAGAAAAGAAGTTCGTTCAGTTCGGTTTTATCCAAGTCTCGCATGGCCTTGGAGGCGGACAAGCGG
>Ga0172382_10005157_pt1 | contig 19620 bp, 13 predicted proteins | sample Leawel138RmetaG_FD_122245 | JGI IMG/M metagenome (GOLD analysis project Ga0172382, IMG submission 122245) | Leachate microbial communities from a municipal landfill in Southern Ontario, Canada - Leachate well 138R metaG | ecosystem: Engineered > Solid waste > Landfill > Unclassified | place... | reverse complement strand
TATCCCTTATTCAACCGTGTCTGGAATAGCATCGTCAGCTGCGGGCAACCCAGCTACGCCGACGCCTTGCGCCACCAAAACTCTTTCGGTCCGGTTACGCCCCCCTGGTCAAAGACTCTGCGACAATCGTGTTTATTCGTTTGCCCCTCATGGCCTTGCGCACACATGCTAAACACCCTTTGGTTCGCTTTTTTCATCGTCGCCTTGCTGGCAGGCCTGTACCAGTGGGTCATTTTGCACGACCCCGACGTGTTTTCCCGCATTGTGCTCAGCCTGTTCGACATGGCCCAGTTGTCGGTCGAACTGATGATTCTGCTATTCGGCACCCTGACACTCTGGTTGGGATTCTTGCGCATTGCCGAAGGGGCCGGCCTGATTCAATGGTTGTCAAAAATTTTGTCGCCGTTGTTTCGCCGACTTATGCCGGGGGTACCCGTCGGCCATGAATCCATAGGCCTGATCACCTTGAACTTTGCCGCCAACGGTCTGGGCCTGGACAACGCCGCCACCCCTATCGGCCTGCGGGCCATGCACTCGCTGCAAACCCTTAACCCCGAGCCTCGCACCGCAAGCAATGCGCAAATTCTGTTCTTGGTACTGAACTCATCGGCGCTGACGCTATTGCCCGTCACCATTTTCATGTACCGGGCACAACAGGGAGCGCCCGATCCGGCCATGGTCTTCTTGCCCATATTGCTGGCCACCTCTGCCTCGACACTGGTTGCCCTGTTGTCGGTAGCCTTCATGCAGCGGCTCAAGCTGCACGACCCGGTCGTTCTGGCCTGGCTTGGGGGCGTGGTGCTGGCCCTGGGTACGTTCATGGCCATACTGGCAACGCTTTCATCGGCCGCAATCAGTACGCTTTCTTCTTTATTGGGCAACCTGACGCTGTTCGGCATTATTGCGCTCTTTCTAATCGTCGGCTATGCAAAGAAAGTGCCGGTCTACGAAGCCTTCATTGATGGCGCCAAAGAAGGCTTCGACATTTCCAAGAACCTGTTGCCTTACTTGGTGGCGATGCTGTGCGCCATAGGCGTCTTGCGCGCTTCGGGGGCGCTGGACGCCATGCTCGACGTTATACGCTGGGCGGTAGAGTGGGCGGGGTTTGATACGCGTTTCGTCGACGCCATGCCCACCGCGCTGACCAAGCCTTTTTCAGGTAGCGCGGCCCGCGCCATGCTCATCGAAACCATGCAGCACTTCGGCGTCGACAGCTTCCCGGCCTTGCTGGCGGCCACAGTGCAGGGCAGCACCGAAACCACTTTCTATGTGCTGGCCGTGTATTTTGGCGCCGTGGGCATACAGCGCGCGCGCCACGCAGTGGGGTGTGCGCTGTTGGCTGATCTGGCAGGCATCCTGGCTTCGATCGCAGTCTGCTATTGGTTTTTCGGATGACCGCCCTACTTACAAGCCGGACATACTCCGGCCTTGCCTTGTACCCGTCTTTTGGCCGAACAGTGCCCTAAGCACCCGCTTGGTACAGGTGATCCGCCAAGGCAATGAACTGGCGTACTGATAGCTCTTCGGCGCGTGCCGTTTCAGGAACCCCTATAGCGTCCCAGTCAATGGCTTTGGCCCAATCGCCCAGACCCTTGCGCAACATTTTGCGTCGTTGTGCGAACGCCTTGGCCACCACTTGAGAAAAGTAGGCTTCGCTCTTGGCTTGGGGCCGCCCCGCCGGAAGCGGCTTCATTCGAATCACCGCCGAAACCACCCGGGGGGGTGGATCAAAAGCTTCGGCAGGCACATCGAACAACTTGACCATGTCGTACCGCGACTGCAGCATGACCGACAATCGACCGTAGTCAGACGTCGATGGCCTGGCCACCATCCGGTCGATCACTTCACGCTGAAGCATAAAGTGCTGATCAAGCACTTGCTCGGCGCTATCCATCAGGTGGAACAACAAGGGGCTTGATATGTTGTAGGGCAGGTTGCCCACGATGCGCAGTTGTGAACCCAACTGGGTGAAATCAACCTGCAAAGCGTCGTTCTGCACCACCGTAAGCCGTTCGGGCGTATGGGCGCGCTGCAGGCGCGCCGCCAGATCACGGTCGATCTCGACCACGGCAAGGTGATCAAGCGCGGCCAGTAAGGGGCCGGTCAGCGCCGACAGGCCCGGCCCAATCTCGACCACGTTGTCGCCGGGCTTTGGCGCAATCGCTCGCACAATGGCTTCAATCACACCCTCGTCAATCAGAAAGTGCTGTCCGAAACGCTTGCGGGCCTGGTGCTGCGCCATGTGTGCTTAACGCGGTCGGCGGCTGGACTGAGGGTCGAGCCTGTTATCGATATAGGCTTGGCCGCGCAACTGGTTCAGCCAGTCTTCGAACGCAGGCTCGACGCGCCGCTGAAACAGAATCTGGCGTGCCTGCATGCGGCGGTACTCGTCTTCCATGTCTTTTTCGCGCCGGTCGTCGACACGGATGAGGTGCCAGCCAAATTGCGTCAGGACCGGTTCGCTGACCTGGCCGGTAGGGGTGGCATTCATGGCCTGCTCAAATGCGGGAACCATCGTACCGGGAATGACCCAGCCCAGGTCTCCGCCCTGAGGGGCGGATGCGTCCTCGGAGTTGCGTCTGGCAAGCTCTTCGAAGCTTTCGCCCATGGCCAGACGCTGAGCAAGTTGACGCACCCGCTCAAGCGCACGCTCTTCGGACATGGCCGGCGTGATCTTGATCAGAATGTGGCGTGCTTTGGTCTGGGTGACCATGACCGGCCCCGCATTTTGCAGGGGGGACTGCTGATCCAGGGAAGGCACGGGCTGGCGCGCCTGCGCAGGCTCTTGGCCGCGCGTGGTAACCAGCAAAATGTGGAAGCCGTTGCCGCTTTGAACAATGTCGCTGACCTGACCTGCCGGCACGTTTTGCGTAGCCTGCAAGAAAAGATCTGGCCAGCCTTGTGGTGGCCGAACGCCCAGATCGCCGCCCTGCAGGGCCTCGGGCGCATCCGAGGACGACGCGGCAAGCCCTGCAAAATCGGCGCCGGAACGAAGACGCGAGAGCAATTGCTCGGCCTTGGCACGCAGGCGCTGCACCTCAGACGAAGAAGCACCCTCGGGCACGGCAACCAGGATCTGAGCCAGACCCAAAGCCGTTGGCGCGCTTTGCTGGGTCGGCGCCGGCTGAGCCAATGAACCAATACCTGAACGACGCTGTTCCGACTTAAGGAAGGCGTCAATATCGGCGTCGGAAATGAAAATGTCGCGATCGACCGTGCGTTGGCGCAACTGGTCGAGGCGAACTTCTTGACGCAAGCCCTTCAGGTAGTCGTCCCAAGACAAGCCCGAACGCTGGATTTCGGCTCGCAATTGGTCGACGGTAATCTGATTGCGCTGCGCGATGGTCTCGGCCGCCTGCAACACGCCCGCATCCGTCACTGCGATGTTAAGCCTGTCGGCCTCTTGTCGCAGCAGCTCTTCGGTGATCATGTTCTGAAGAACCTGGCGACGCAAGGTCGGGGTGTCGGGTACGGGAATACCTTGTCGCTTTAGATGCTGCTGGGCCTTTTGGGCCTCTTCGTCGACCTGGTGCAGTGTAATGACCTGCTTATTGACCACGGCAGCAATACCGTCAACGACCCGCCGGTCGGGCTGATTGGCGACGCTTGGGTTCTGGCTCGTGTTGGCCGGCTGGGCTGCGGCAGGAGCCGACATGCACAACAGCACAAGCAACATCGACGCAAACCGGCGCGTCATGGGTAGGCTACGCATTATTCGTACCTCTCGAAGGTGGTTCTTTCTGGTATTGGTGTAGTAACTGTCTGATAACCGTTGATGGTGCGCGACAACATGCCCATCGGATCAGTACCCAGCGAGCCCAGACCGCTAAGCTCAAGCTGGAAGAAAACGGCGGTGTTGGTATCTTTTTGGGATACGGCATAGCGCTGGTAAACGACCCGGGCCGCCCAGCAGCAGTCGCCCTTGTATTCGAAGCCCAGCACCGATTGCGTCGAGCGCTTCTCTTGAATAGAGTAATCGTACCGGCCCAATGCAAACAGCTTTTTGGTTAACGGCCATTGACCGGTAAAGGTGACCTGCTCTTTGCTGTTGTCGATGTATCCAAACCGGTTAACGATGGTCGGGTCGCTGACCTGCCTTGGGTCGCGCTCGTAACGGTAAGTGGCGCCCAGCATGGCCAGGCGCTGCGGCTGCCAGCGCATGCCCGCCGACATGCGGTTGCGGTCGCGCGACTCGGGGTTGAACTGGGCGTCAAAGCGCAAGTCAAGCTTGTCGGTCAGCGCCGCGGTAGCACCGACCAGATAGTCAGACTTGGTGCTGTTGCGCGGCTGGGTGCCTGGCAGCGTCACTTTCTGGTTCTCAAAATAAACGCGCTGAGCCACTGACAACGACAGGCGCTCAAAGCCTGAGTCTTCGTCGAGCCAACGTGTGGTCAGACCCCAGGTGATCTGGTTGGCATTGGCGATGCGGTCCCAGCCGCCGCTGAACAGGTTTTCGTCAAAGGCCTGCGAAAAGTTGAATGTGGCAATGCCCGTATCAAAGACCGGCAACGTGGACTGATCGCGATAGGGAACGTACAAGTAATAAATACGGGGCTCAAGCGTCTGAATGGACTTATTGCCAAACAGGGTGGTCGAACGCTCGAAGGTCATGCCCGAATTGACTGAAAACAGCGGCACCGCGCGCGACTGTGTGCGCGCCGAGCCCGGATCCATGCCAGCGTACTCGAACCCGTTCCAGTTGGTGGTGTACTGGCTAAGGTGCAGCGCAGCTTTGGGTGTCAGATACCAGCCGGGCCGAACAATGGGGTACGAAATGGCGTTATACGAACTTAAACGCGTGCCATCGTAACTTTGGTATGGGTAGCGCGAGGGATCGCCCACAGAAGCACTATAGAGGAAAGGGGCTTGGAACCGCGGCATCCGGAACTTGACGGCATAGTTATCGGTTGCCACGTCAAAGCCGCCCCAGTTATAGCGCGCGCCGCGCAGGTACAGCTCTGGCAGTTTGTCGAAAGGCGGACGACGATAGCTGCCTGTTCGGTCTTGCAATGTCTGGTAGGTATAGGTTTGCAAGTGAGCACGCCAATACTCTGAACCGGCCCAACTTAATTGGGCGACGCTGGGCAGCGCATCGATGGTCGCTTCGTTAAGACCGAAACTGGTGAAGTCGCGGAAGTAGTCGTCGTCTGACACACGGCGCACATCGAAATACGCGCTAAGGCCACCGCCTAGCGTATGGCGGTGTTGCCACCAATACATCCAGCGCTCTTCGTCGGTAAGCTTGTCGCGATTCAGGTAAGTGCCGGTGAGCTGGCCGTCGTAACCCTGACCCAAATAGCGAAACTCGGCTCCCAGCTGCAGCCCGCGTTTGGTCATGTAGCGTGGGGTCACGGTAAGGTCGTAATTGGGCGCCAGGTTGAAGTAATACGGCAGGGTAAATTCAAGGCCGCTGTTACTGGAGCCACCATAGGTCGGCAACAAAAATCCCGACTTGCGCTCTTTGCGCAACGGAAACGACAAATAGGGTGACGCCAAAATGGGCACCCCCTTGAAGTACAGCACTGCGTTGCGCGCGACCCCTTCGTTCTCGTCGAAATCAAAGTCGACCCGCGGCGAGGTAATGTACCAGGGGGGGTTCTGGCAAGGGCACCCTGCATAGGTGGCCGAACTTAAGCGCATATTGCTGCGGCTGAAGATATCTGCCCGCTCTGCCTTGCCTGAACCGCCGTCGGCGCCCAACCAAAAATTGGGGTCGTTGACCTCGCCGGTTTCGGCATCGAGGTTATAGCTAAGCTCGGGGCCACGCACGATATTGCCATCGCGCATGATAAAGCCGTTACCCCGCACATTGACCTGGCCTGTTTTTTGTTGATAGTCGATTTGGTCGCCCTTGACGACCGAATCAATGCGGCGCACTTCTGCGTCGCCGCTCAGAATGACTTTGCCGTCTTCGTCGGTTTCCATCTGGTCGGCAACCAAAAACGAGGTCATCTGGTCTTCACCCAGTTGTGTGTGCAACCTGAGCTTAGGAGACACAATTAACGCACCAAGGTCGGGCGACGCTGCGGGCGCCTGTTGGGCCTGAGCCGTCGACACAAGGCCGAACACAAGAAGAAATGCCCACCAGACCACACGCACGAGTTTTTTGTCCCCTGAAAATAGACTATATTTTGGCACAACTGCCGACGCGGCAAAGCGCGGCAGCCAAGTATTATAGAGAAGCTGCCCGCCTCACGTGCGGGTTTAGCGACATAATTGCCTTTTATTCACCCTTGACGGCACGGAACTTAACTTGAACTCCAGCGACGACACTCGCCTGAGCGCACTAAAGCAATGGCTCGCCTCGTTGGCGGCCGAACACCGACTCGACCTCGATTCTCTTTCCCCGGCCTCTAGCGACGCCAGCTTTCGCCGCTATTTTCGGCTGCAGGGAAAAAGCGGCAGCGTCATTGTCATGGACGCCCCCCCCGACCGCGAGGATTGCCGCCCGTTTCTGCAGGTAACCAAAACACTGCATCAGGCAGGGGTCAATGTGCCCCAAATATTTGCCCAGAACCTGGAACAAGGTTTTTTATTAATTTCCGACCTGGGTCGGCAAACTTATTATCAAGCCGTGCTCTCGGGCCTGGCCGACGACGCCCTGCAACAGCTTTATCGCAACGCCATTGCCGCCCTGGTGCAACTGCAACAGTCCGATATGTCGGGCTTGCCGCGCTACGACCAAGAGCGCCTCCTGGCCGAGCTGCAGTTGTTTCCCGAGTGGTATGTAACACGCCACTGTGGTGCGCAGTTGACGCAAGCCGAACAAACCATGCTGCAAAAGGTGTTCTCCGAGCTGGCGGCCGACGCTGCCGCCCAGCCCATCGTGCTGGTGCATCGCGATTACCACTCTCCCAACCTGATGCTGTGCGAGCGCCCCGAACAGGGCCGCAACCCGGGCGTCATCGACTATCAGGACGCCCTGGCCGGACCCATCACCTACGACCTTGCCTCACTGGTCATGGACGCGCGCACCACTTGGGAAGAGCCGCAGCAACTGGACTGGGCCATTCGCTACTGGCAAGCCGCTCGCGAGGCCGGCCTGCCGGTCCCCGTCGATTTCGCCGATTTTCATCGCGCCTACGAATGGATGAGCCTGCAGCGCAACCTGCGCATACTGGGTGTATTCAGCCGCCTGTCATATCGCGACGGTAAACACCACTATCTGGATCACATTCCCCGAGTGCAAGGCTATGTGCGCCAAGTAGCGGGGCGCTACGGCACGTTTGCGCCCTTGCTGCGCCTGCTCGACCGCCTGGAAAAACGTCAGGTTTCTTACGGGTACACGTTCTGATGCGGGCCATGATACTGGCGGCCGGCCGTGGGGAACGCATGCGGCCACTCACCGATACCCAGCCCAAACCCTTGCTCAAGGTCGGCGGCAAATCGCTGATCGAGTGGCATGTGCACCGTCTTGCCAAAGCCGGCATCACTCACCTGGTCATCAACCACGCCTGGCTGGGCGATCAGATTGAGGCGACACTGGGCGACGGCAGGCGCTACGGGGTGCACATTGCGTATTCGCCCGAGCCTCAACCCCTGGAAACGGCCGGTGGCATTGCCAAGGCCCTGCCCTTGCTCGGTGATGAGCCCTTCTTGGTCATGAACGGCGATATCTGGTGTGACTGGAACCCGGCGGCCGCCTTCGATGCCGCTCGCGAAGCCGAGGCAACAGGCAGCCAGGCGTGGCTGCTTCTTGTCGACAACCCTGTGCATCATCCGGATGGCGACTTTTCGCTGGGCTTGGACGGCCATGTGCTCGACGCTGAACCAGGCAATGCGCTGACCTTCACGGGCGTCGGCGTATATCAGCCCGAATTTTTTCGCAGTCTGGACCCGGGGCAGCCCGCCCCCCTGGCGCCGCTTTTATATCAAGCCATCGATCAGAAGCTGATGATCGGCGAGCATTACGATGGCACCTGGATCGACGTGGGCACGCCCCAAAGGTTGATGCAGTTGAACGCCATGCTGGCAGCAGCCCCCTCAACGCCCGTGTGACAAAAGTTTCCAAGGAGCAACCAAAATGCCCCGCGTTAGGGGCACCGCCAGGTTTCCGCGTTATCCTTAATAGTTTTTCACCTATTCAGTTGTTGCAGTTTCAACGGCCTGCACCACGGACTCTTCATTATGGCCCTCTTCTCTTCCAACAAACGCGTCGCCTTTCAACCCACGGCTTGGGGCAACACCCGGCGCAAACGGGGCATTCCGCGGTGGCTGATGCTGATCATCACCGGCGTTGTACTGGGGGCCGGCGGGGTGCTGTTTCTGCAAAAAAGTTATGGGCCCACGCTGTTGACGGCAGAGGAGTCAGCGCGCCTGCAGCAAGATCTGAATAGCGCCAACAACGACAAGCAACGGCTGCAGGCTCAGTTGGACCGTCAGGCACGCGACCTTGAAGAGGCCAAATCCACGCTGACCGAGCAAGCGGGCAAGCTCGAGCAGGCTCAGGCTCGCCTGGGATCGGTTGACGGCGAGATCCAGATGCTGCTCAAAGATATCCCCGCCGACCCTCGGGGCACCTCGCCCGGCATCCGCGCCGCAGACCTTACCAGTACACCCGGCGCACTGAACTATCAAGTGCTTGTGATGCAAGACGACCCGGCCGCCTCCACATTCGAAGGCCGCATAAAGTTTGTGGTCGAAGGTCGTTACCCCAACGGCCGAACCAACACCGTCGAACTGGACCCCATCGAGTTCAACGTAGACCACTATAAATACGTTAAAGGCACGGTCGCCCTGCCCGACGACATGACCGGCCGTCTGGTTACGATCCGCATCACCCGGGGCGATGAAACCCGCCTAAGCGCCACGCGCACAATCCGGGTACGCTAGAACCGCTGCTTTTCAGGGCTCGGCCAGGGTAGATTCCGACTTCGGGACGTCTTGGCCCGCTTCGATGACGCTGAACTGGCCGTTGGCTTCAATATAAGCCCGCTTTACCTGTCCGATAGACTCAATGCCCTTGAGTCGCAATTGCTCCATAAGCTCGGCCCGACTGATGTGCTCGCTGCGCAACCCCGAACGCAGGATTCTTCCGTCTCGGATCAGGCACACGCGTTCGGGCTCAAGCAAGCGATGCACCAAGGGTACAAAATACGCCAGACGGTCCAGCAAGACGCTCCAGACGACAACAGTCGTCACCACGACGATACCGTCGGTCACCGAGGGCGACCCGCCTGTCATGGCGTCTCCTGCTGCATCAGCGACCAAAACCAGCACAAGCAGGTCGGCGGTACCAAACGAGCCGACTTCCCGACGCCCGGCCAACCTTAGCAGTACCAGCACTGTCCAATAGATTGCAGTGCCACGCAAGATCATCTGCGGCACGCCCTCGTGCAAAGCGAAGATTTCGCCAAGGTCCGACACTGTATTCCTCCGGGCATGAGCCATCCAACGCCCGGAAGCGGGGCAAACTACGTGCCCGCCTGGACAAGGAACAGGCCAACGAGCCCAAGACCACACGGATAAGCACACAATGCACAGACGCAAAAAAAGCCGCTTGTGGCGGCTTTATATGCATGGCTCATGCAAGCGGGCTTATTTGCCGATTGCAATGGCTCTTTGGAATTTAATGGTGGGTTGGCCGGGGCTCGAACCCGGGACCAACGGATTAAAAGTCCGGTGCTCTACCGACTGAGCTACCAACCCGTTAAAACCAAAGAACGTAATTATGAGGCAATTTTTTTATCGTGTCAAGAATAAATGCGGCATAAAACCCAATCCATTTAGCGAGCACGCGAAATGCGCACCTCGGCCCCGCGCCGCTTCACTTCGAGCCCTTCAGAGGGCAGTATCTTCAGCCCCTCGAGACCCTTGATATAACTGGAGCCCTGCATCTGCATGACGCGAATCTTGTTGCGCATGACGACCGGACTATGCTCGGGCATGCCGAACATCCAGACCTCATCAAGAATACGCGCAGAGTTGAACTCGCCCGTATGTTGAGCGGTAGGGCCCAGGCACAACATATGGCCTTCGCGCCCGAATATAGGCAGGGCGTCAAGCCCTACGTCGACCAACAGGATCTGGCCGCCCTCGTAACGTTGACCGGTGGACAGATCCCACCAGGCATCGCCGGCAGGCAAATAAACCTGTTGCTGGGTACCGGGCTGCAAAACAGGCGCCACCAATAACGCCGGCCCAAACAGGTATTGCGTGTCCCAGACATGAGCCATGACGTCGTCGGGAAACGCCAGCGACATGGAGCGTTGCACTGGCAACCCCGTGCGTACGGCGTCTTCGATAATACCCAGCACATAAGGCACCAGGCGATAACGCCAGTGCAGCCAGTGCTGCACCAATGAACGTGTGGCTGGGTCAAATGCCTGAGGCAGCAAGGCCGGCACCGCCTGAAAGCTGAAGTTGGCCGACAGCACACCGGCCCCAAGCCAGCGCAAATAGAGCTCGGCATCCATGCCGGCAACAGGTTCGGCAGCACAGCCTATGCTGTGCAAGGTCGCCGTGACACCGCTATTGCCATGCGCCAGCGCGGTTCTGAGGGAGCTCGCCAGGCCGCTCCAGTCATTACTGACCCTGGGTGCAGCCTGCCATGCATAGCGCTGCGCCCCCGGGAACAGGTCGGCGCTGAAAACAACGCCTTCTTGAGGTGTTTTATGACCCGCGACAGCGTCAAACAATGCCTGGCGCGCCAGAAGCGGGTATATGGTTCGCAGCTGCGCGCCGCTTTCACCGCCTCGCGCGGTGATTGAGTCGGGGATGTCGAACTGCGCATCGCATACCGGTGCGCCCAGCCCCTCGTCAAAAACCTGACGCTGCCTTTCGGCCCACAGCTTGTAGACGTCTTTATAAGTAAGATCGAGCAAACCGAACGGTTTGCCTGCACTGGCTTCGTTACCGGGAAAAACATGGGCGTCGCCGTCGTCATTGACCAGCAGCCAGCCGCGATCCTCCCATTCATCGAACAAAGGCGTGCCCGCCGGCACTCCAGGAAACGACGGGGCTGCCACCTGCAAATGCAAATCGTGAAACTGCGCAAGCAACGCGCGCGGGTCGGCGACGCGGTGTGGGTCCCACTCGAACACCGGCTTGTCGGCCTGAAAGCCATACAGCGCGGGTTGGGCGAACCTGACTGCGTCCAGGCCGAGCTCGTCGGCTCGCATGCTTTGAGCGGCGGCAAGCAGCTGCTCGGCCGTTTGGCCGGGCGCCTGATCCAACCAGACACCCATGGGCCACAAGCAAGGCTGGCCCGCACGACCGGTAAGCGCGGTGTACTGGTTAAGGACCTCGCCGGGCTCGCCCACAAACACATACACATCAAGCGCGGCAGAGACCGAGGTCAGGTCGTACAGGTCGGGCTCTTGCGCACCAATGTCGTGTTCGACCCGCCCCAGGCTGTTTACATATATGCCCCAGCCCCTCGGGCTCCAGGCCAAAGGCAGGAAACGGGACGAAGGCAGATCGGAAACCAGAAGCTCACCGCGCCGATCAAGGTCGGCGGTGGCTTCACCCAGGCCGTAGATGGCGTCATCGACGTCGAGCTCAAGACGCAGGCGCCAGGCAGGCTCTGAACCAACCTGAGCACAAACCAGCGCCGGGTCGCCAGTGCGCAACAAACATTCGTCGCCTCGATAAACCGCGAGCTGGAAGGGCTGAACCGAGAGCTCGAGGGCGATGTCGCCTTGCTCGAGGCGCCAGCCCTGCTTGGCCGGCACAGACGATACCGCCAGCTCGCCCACCGGCTCCTGCCGCGCAAGCAGCATCTCGGCGTGCGCACGGGCCCGGGCACTGGGCTTATCGTTGTTAAGAACCGAGGCAGACGCGCACCGCAGTCTGTAGACCCCGGGCGCGGCGGCTTCTATTTCGAGTTGCAACTCGGCGTTCTGGAAAGCAAACACCCCATGGGTGGACTTTGCTGTCAAGAACTGCAAAGAGTCAAGTTGCGTCACGTGGACAAGTTCAGACTTGGGCGGCACAGCGCAATCCTCGGCAATAGCCTGTAAAGCGTTCAAAAGACACTATTTTGACGGATTTACGCTATAAAATAAAATGAATCAGTTTAAATAGCTGTTTAAAGGGTGTTTTTACCCCTTTTAGCGGGGTGCCACCGCCTTTTGTAGCGAGCGCTCTAAAGGCTGGGGCTCACCGCGCAAACTAGCACCCAGTAAATCTCCGGCCAGGGCTGCCCAGCTTAACCCCCGCGAACCATAAGCACAAGCAAGCCACAACCCCGGGGCCTTGGGCACCGGCCCGAACACTGGCAAACGCCCTGCGACCACTGCTCGCCACCCTGCCCAACCATCGGGCCGGCCCAACCATGACTGAACTTGCTCGGGGGTGACCCCTAGTGTTTGTGCCACCTGTTGTGCAATGGCACGATGCCCCGGCGCGGTTACCTGGGTGCTTGCGGCGTCAAGCACATAGGTGCTGCCCGCCACGTTCAGCCCTTGTACCTGCGGCAGCCAATAACCTTCGGCACTGACTACTGTAGCCGGATCGTGCCTGGCAAGGTCTGCACGCAAATAGCTGACTTGTCCCGCCACGCGCCAACCTGCCTTCAGCTTGGGCAACTGAGACAGATCCATGCATGTCGACAACAGCTTTGCGGCTTCGCCGGCGTTGGCAAGCACCACCGTTGCCGCCGCAATAAGCTGCCCGTCACTGCTGCGTGCCAGCCAGGCATCGCCGTCGGCCTGCAGCTGCTCGATGCGAACCCCACGACACTCGATACGGGGGTGGTCCAGCAAGGCATCCAGTAACGGTTCGGGCTGTACAAGCTGTCCGTCGGCAAAACAGATGCCCGGCCGATCAAGCGTGAAGCCCACCCTGCCCGAAAGCTCGGCAGGCTCAAGCCAACTGACCCATTCTTGTGGAAACTGCAGGGTGGCGAGCGTGAGTTGACGCTCGCGCTCGTGGTCGGCGTCGCGCATCAGCTCAACAGTGCCGGTGCGACGTGGCCGCGCGGGCTGCGGCAGGTCTTGCCACCGGTTCAGCGCACGTAACACGCCCGCACGGCTCAGCCGCGCCCGCTGGTCGTCGTCACGCGATACCAGCGGGGTAATGGCTGCGGCCAAATGACCGCGATGACTGGCGCCTCGACCTGCACTTAACGAGGGGTCGGCCACCAATACCTCGCAGCCCCGCAGGGCCAGGGCGTGTGCCATGCCGGCTCCGGCCGGCCCGGCGCCGACGATAAGTATCGGCCCCGATTCCTGGGCCGCAGTGCCCCGACCAAGCCCTGGGCGCAAGACCGCTTGCGTCATTGCCCACTTGCCGCCAAGCCCAGGTGTCTTGCGAACCAGAAACCCTGCGTCGCGCAGATCGCGGCGCACCGCGCCATTGGCACACCAGGTTGCCGCTGTTGCGCCGGGCCGGGCGATGCGCACTAATTGTCCAAACAAGGCGGGCGACCACATTTCGGGGTTCTTCGTGGGCGAGAACCCATCGAGAAAGAACGCATCGACGCCGGCTTGCGCCTCGCGTGCGGTGTGTTCGATACGACCAAAAATCAAGGTCAATGTCACGCTGCCGCTGTCAAACTCGAGCCGATGCACACCAGGCAGCAACGCAGGCCACGACTGGGCAAGCCGCTCGGCCAGCGGCCTTAACGAATCGGGCAGTTCCCGCGAGGCTGCGGCAAGGTCCTTGCGTGAAAACGGATGGGCCTCGAATGCCAGTACGTGAAGCCGCCCGCTACGTCGCGGGTCTTCTTGCCAGGCCTGCCACAACGCCAGAAAGTTGCGGCCCAGACCGAAGCCGGTTTCGCACACCGTAAACGACGCCTTGCCGCGCCAACGACCGGGCAGCCCGTTACCATTAAGAAAAACATGGCGGGCCTGTTCAAGCGCCCCCTGACGCGCATGATAGACGTCTTGATGTCGAACACTGAACGGCGTGCCGGTTTCATCGCGCCACAAGGCCGCCGGCTCAAGCGGCATGAATCGGCTCATTGCGCGACGGCGTTATCAATGTTGCGTACACTAGTCTCTTTTACTGCAAGCTCGTTCACGTATGCCTTCGTCTCAGTTTCATCTTAGCGAATACCTCAATGCCGCCATCTCGGCAGCGCGTACCGGAGCCGCAATACTGCAGGCTCACTCATTGCGCCGCACCGACCTCGTCATCGGAAAAAAAGCGCGCAACGACCTGGTCTCGCAAGCCGATCATGACGCAGAAGCCGCCATTATCGAACACCTGCGCGCCAGCACACCACAGTTCGGCATCGTAGCCGAAGAAACCGGCGGGCAAACCAGTGGCGCCGCCACCTGGTATATCGACCCACTAGACGGCACCACCAATTTTCTTCACGGCATTCCCCATTACGCCGTGTCGATCGGGCTTATCGCCCATGCCGGCACAACCGTCGACGACGGCCCGCCGCTCGCGCACGACACACCGGTCATCGGTGTGGTCTACGACCCCAATCGCGAAGAGCTCTTCACCGCCATGCACAACGTCGGCGCATGGCTCAACGAACACCGGCTCTCATGCTCGCAGGCCGACAGCTTTGCCGAAGCCTTGTTGGCAACCGGGTTTCCGTTCAGAGATTTTTCGTTTGCCGAAGAATACATGCCCACACTGAACGCCGCCCTGCCCGCAACGCGTGGGGTACGGCGCATGGGCTCGGCAGCGCTGGATCTGGCCTGGGTTGCCTGCGGACGCTTCGACGGCTACTGGGAAATGGGCCTGGGGCCCTGGGACGTTGCGGCCGGCACGCTTATCGTACGCGAGGCAGGCGGCATCGCCGAGGACATGCGGCATATTCAGCCGTGGCCCCAAGGCGGCTACCTATATGCCGGCAACCCAAAAATCGCACAGGCGTTGGACACCATGATTCAACCGCACTTACGCCCACGCTAACATTCAAACATCAACGCTGGGCTGCGTCGCCCTGGTCGCGCAGCACCCGGCGCAGCAGCTTGCCGGTATTGCTTTTGGGCAGCTCCTGGCGAAACTCGATTTCGTGGGGCCGTTTATAGCCCGTTAAATGCTGCACACACCAGGCGCGAATATCAGCTTCGGTCAAGGCGGGGTCTTTCTTTACCACGAATAACTTCACCATCTCGCCGCTTTCAGCGCTGGGCATACCCACCGCCACGCACTCGGCCACCCCGGGGTGCTGCATTACCACCTGCTCGACTTCGTTGGGATACACGTTGAAGCCCGAAACCAGGATCATGTCTTTCTTGCGATCAACGATGCGCACCCGGCCTTCGGGGCTCATGATACCGATGTCGCCGGTCTTGAAGTAGCCGCCACAGAAGGAGTCACGTGTTTCGTCGGGCAGCTTCCAGTAGCCTTTCATGACCTGAGGCCCGCGGATCGCCACCTCGCCCGCTTCTCCGTAAGGAAGCTCATGGCCGTTGTCATCGAGCATGATCACGTCGGTGGAGGGCAGTGGCAGGCCTATGTCGCCGGAGTACTCGCGGGCGTTGGTGGGGTTCACAATCGCCACCGGTGACGTTTCAGAAAGCCCATAGCCTTCGATCAGCGGCAGGCCGGTGACCTTGTGCCAGCGCTCGGCCACGGCCTTCTGCACTGCCGCTCCGCCGCCAAAACATAAGCGCAGCGCCGAGAAATCAAGCTTGGCAAAGTCAGGGCGATTAAGCAGGCCGTTGAACAAAGTGTTGACCGCTGGAAAGATACCCACCGGGTCGCGCCGCCATGCCGACAAAATGGTGTCGAGCTTGCGCGGGTCGGCTATAAGCACACTGATCATGCCCGCATGCATGGCAAAGAGCCCACATACCGTAAACGCAAAAATATGGTACAGGGGCAATGCAGTAAGAATGACCATGCCCGCACCGCAGGTTTCGCCCAGAACCGGGCGCGCCACCGCCTGAACCTGCAGGACGTTGGCCACCAGGTTGCCGTGGGTCAACATGGCCCCCTTGGGCCTGCCCGTGGTGCCGCCCGTGTACTGCAACACCGCCACGTCATCCAGGCTAAGACGCACCGGCGCACGAGGCGTCGAAGCCCGAAACCGCATGATGCTTTTGAACCGAACCGCTTCATTCAGAGTATGCGAGGGCACCATATGCTTGACGTGCCGAGCCGCAAAGTTCAACACCGCACCCTTGATACCAAGCAGGTCGCCCACCGATACCAGCACAATCTTTGCCGGGCGTATCGCAGGCTCAACCTTCTCCAGGGTGGCGGCAAAACTTTCAAAGATGAAGATCATGTCGACTTCGGCATCTTCAAGCTGATGCCGAAGCTCTGGTGCGGTGTACATGGGGTTGACGTTGACCACGACCATGCCCGCGCGCAACACGCCCACCAGGATCGGCAAATAGGCCATGACATTAGGCATCATCAGCGCCACATGACTACCCGCAGCCAAACCCTGAGCCTGAACCCAGGCAGCCACCGCCTCGGCATGGCGGTCAAGCTGTGCAAAGCTCATGTCGCTTCCCATGAAAGCTGCGGCACGGCGCTGCGAATGCTTCTTGCAAGCGCGATCGATCAGATCAGGTAACGACTGATACCCATCGGTGCTGATTTCGGGCACAACGCCTTCGGGGTAATGCTTGATCCAGGGCCTTTGCATAGCTCCTCGCTTTCCCGCCCCGCCGGCGGGGTATTTGTTTTTGTCGATCGGCGTTGAAGATACTTCGCGATCAAGGTACAGTTTATCGTCAAGTATCAAGGATCCGGTTTCATGAAATTAGTCGAACCCATCGTAGGTTGGCAAGCCGAAATGGCCGACATCCGTCGCGACATCCATGCCCACCCCGAACTTGCCTACGAAGAGGTGCGCACTGCCGACCTGGTGGCCCGCCTGCTCGAGTCCTGGGGCATACCCACACATCGCGGTATGGGTGTCACCGGCGTGGTCGGCATTATTAAAGGGCTCACACCAGGCACAAGGGCCGTCGGCCTGCGCGCCGACATGGACGCCCTGCCCATGCAAGAGGCCAATACCTTCGCCCACGCCAGCAAGCACGCCGGCGTCATGCATGCCTGCGGGCACGACGGCCATACCGCCATGCTGCTGGCCGCGGCCCGCTACCTGGCCCAGAGTCGCGATTTTGCAGGCACCATCTACGTGATTTTCCAGCCTGCCGAAGAAGGTTTCAGCGGCGCAAAAAAAATGATCGACGACGGCCTGTTCGAACGATTTCCCATGGAAGCCGTGTTCGGCATGCACAACTGGCCCGGCATGAAAGCCGGCACCTTCGCTGTTCACGACGGCCCGGTCATGGCCTCGAGCAATACGTTCGAAATCACGATCAGGGGCAAGGGGGCACACGCCGCCATGCCCAACCTGGGTCACGACCCGGTCATGGCTGCTGTTCAACTGGCCCAGGCATTTCAAACCATTATCACCCGCGAGCTCGACCCTTTGGATCCCGCTGTGCTCAGCATTACTCAAATCCACAGTGGCTCGGCCGACAATGTCATTCCCGACGACGCCGTCATGCGCGGCACCGTACGCACTTTCTCCGACCAGGCAATCGACCTTATCGAAAAACGCATGCGTGAAATCGCCACGCTTACCTGCCAGGCCCTTAACTGCTCGGCCGACTTCATCTTCGACCGCCGCTACCCGCCCACCCTCAATCACAGCGACGAAGCCGCCTTCTGCGTCGAAGTCCTGCACGATCTGGTCGGCCCCTCGGCGGTCGACCAGACACGCGCACCCTCCATGGGCGCCGAAGACTTCGCGTTCATGCTCAAAGAAAAACCCGGCTGCTACGTCTGGATCGGCAACGGAGACGGCGACCATCGCAGCCACGGGCATGGCCTGGGGCCCTGCATGCTGCACAACAGCAGCTACGACTTCAACGACGAAGTACTGCCTTTGGGTGCAAGCTACTGGGTCGAGCTTGCCCGTCGACGCCTGGCGCGCCCGCCCGACGCCGGCTAAGCGCCGCTCAATCATCTCCATGTCACCGCCGCAAGGCTTGCTTCCGCTACAATAGCAAGCCACCACGGCGCAGTCGGCTTATCGCCCTACTCCGGGCCTGATTCCCGGTAAGCACAGCCCCCCGACCCAGTTTCATCAACAAGGTTGCCTATGTCGGAAACGCCAGTCACGCCCCCAGAGGGCCCCATCACGATTCCGCGCCGACTCGACCCCGAAGATGCCCAGCTCGCGTTGCAGCGCCTGCAGTCCATCCTGAAGCGTCAAGAGGTGGTCGAGGCCCTGGCGCATCGCCAGTACGAAACCGACGAGCGCTCGAACCTGCTGGAAGGCATGCTGCACCGGCAGCACGAGAACGAGATCAAGGACATTGTCAACGACCTGCATCCGTCTGACATTGCCTTCATTCTCGAGTCCCTGCCCGAGAACGAGCGCCAGGCGGTCTGGCAACTGGTCAATGCCGAACACGACGCCGACGTTCTGCTCGAGGTCGACGACTGGGCGCGAGAATCGCTCATCAAGTCCATGGATCTGCAAGACCTGGTGGCAGCGACAGGCACCATGGACACCGACGAGCTGGCCGACCTGGTGCCCGACCTGCCTCCGGACGTCGTGGCCGAAGTGCAGAAAGGCCTTACCGACGAAGAGCGCGCCCAATTGGTCGAAGCCATGGGTTACCCCGAGGACACGGTGGGCGCCATCATGGACTTCGAGATGGTGCGTGTACGCGAGGACGTCTCCCTTGAAGTCGTGCTGCGTTACCTGCGGCGCCTGCAGGAGCTGCCCGACCACACCGACCAGATCTTCGTCGTCGACCGCCAGGACCGCCTGCGCGGCACGCTGGCGCTGACGAAACTGCTTATCAGCGAGCCTGAGCTCGAAGTGTCAGAAGTGATGAGCACCGACTACCTCACCTTGAATCCGCTCGACTCCGACGCCGATGCAGCCGGCGCCTTCGAGCGCTACGACCTGGTCTCGGCCCCGGTAACGGACGACCAAGGCCGCCTGATCGGTCGCGTCACCATCGCCGACGTGGTGGATGTGATTCAGGAAGACTCTCAGGAACAAGCCCTGTCGCGCGCCGGCCTGCAAGAAGAAGATATTTTCGCGTCGACTTTCAACGCCATGCGAAACCGGGCGCCCTGGCTGGTGGTCAACCTGTTCACGGCTTCAACTGCGGCATTTGTCGCTTCACGGTTTGAGGGCACTGTCAGCCACATTGTGGTGCTGGCCTTCCTCATGTCCATCGTCGCGGGCATTGGCGGCAACTCGGGCAACCAGACCATGACGCTGGTCATCCGGGCACTGGCGGTGGGCCGCATCAACAGCTCCAATGTCTGGCCACTGGTCAGGCGCGAGCTTAAAGTCACCCTGCTGGTGGGCATCTTGGGTAGCTTGTTCGCCACGGCGTTTGCTTGGTACATCTCTCGATCATGGGCGATTGCTTTGGTGATGATGGCAGCGATGATCGGGAACATGCTGATCGGCGCGACAGTGGGGGTCATCATCCCGCTTATCCGCGATCGCGTGGGCAAGGATCCGGCGATGGGGTCGTCGGTGCTGCTGACATTCTTCACCGACTCACTCGGGTTCTTTATTTTCCTGGGCCTGGCTACTTTATTCTTGCTGTGAGTCGGGTGTCGGCTTACAGGCCAACTTTGGTGTGGGGCGTTGCGTTGTTGGTTCTTGAGACGTTCCTGCGCTGTGGGTGGTTGTTGCGCTGCTGGCTCTTAAAACGTTCCTGCGCTGTGGGTGGTTGTTGCGCTGCTGGCTCTTAAAACGTTCCTGCGCTGTGG
>Ga0172382_10005156_pt1 | contig 19631 bp, 25 predicted proteins | sample Leawel138RmetaG_FD_122245 | JGI IMG/M metagenome (GOLD analysis project Ga0172382, IMG submission 122245) | Leachate microbial communities from a municipal landfill in Southern Ontario, Canada - Leachate well 138R metaG | ecosystem: Engineered > Solid waste > Landfill > Unclassified | place... | reverse complement strand
GCCAGCCAGGCCGACCTTGACGCTCATGTCCTGGTTGTCTTGGATGACCACCAGGAACCCGGTGCCGTCGAACAGAACGCTCCACACCGCGTCGGCGCCTGCCCCTGTGCCGTCCCATCTGTTGGCGGCGACCCTTGCGCGCAACAGGGTGCGGTAGGCGTCGTCTGGCAGGCGGACCAATCCTGTCTCCGGATCGTAGGGCTCACGCCACGTGCCCTCGTCCCAGCCCACATGCTCGGTGTCCCAGGCGAAATAGACTCCCGCCAGCGGCGTATCCAAATACCGAGATCGCCCTACCCACAGGCCCACGGCGTCCAGCTGCACACCGATGGAGTCACGCAACCCGAACGCATCGCGCACGGCTTCCAGCAGGCGCTGCTGGGCCACGAGAGGCCCAAGCAGCCCCTCCACCAGGGCCATGAACCTGGGTTGCTCCCGGTACAGGGAGGTGACGAGATCGAGATAGGCACCCAGCGTGGCCACGGCCTAGCTCTCCACGGTCACGGTAACGTTATCCACCGCGCCCACAGCGACCTCCGTGTAGACCAAAGGAAGGTTGGCGGGGATCGGATCGTCGCCCTGCCTGGCGATGCGCAGGGCCGTCACGTCGAACGTCCGCTTGCCCACCACCGGCTCGGCGGCGTTAACGGGCGTGTAGAGCTTGGATAGCAGTATCTCCTCGCCGATGGGCAGCTCGTTCAGCTGCGCGGCCACGTTCGCCTTGATAGCCTCTCCCGTGGTAGAGACGTACCCCGCCCGGGGTGTGATCACGACCTCCACGGTCGGCGACACCGGCGTAGGCCGGAAGAAGCGGGTGGTTTGCGGCAACCCGTTGCGGCCTGCCACGGTTACGGAAGCCGTGCCATGAGTGCCCGCGCCCAGCGTCTTCTTGCTCGCAATGACCTGCGCAATTGTGTCGGTGTCGCCGCCCTCAACCACCACGGCCACGCTGTGAGCGGGGATGCCGCGCGCGTCGGTGCTATCGGCATCATTTTCATAGCAGCGGCAGCGGGTGACCCCGGTCAGGCTGGCCAGGGCGCCCTCGATGCCGTCCAGTACAGTCTGCGAGGGCAGCGCGGTGGACAACCGTTGGCGCTGGCGCAGGGCCGCGTCGGTTTCCACTTCTGTGCCCGGGGTGGCAGCCAGGGCGTTGGTCACGGCCTGCCAGCCCCGCGTGGGAGTGGCAATGGCGCTGACTTCGCCGGATGCGGCCTGCACGGCTCCTGCATCCTGGGCCGTGGCCGTCACCGTCACCTCGCCTGCCAGGGGGATGGTCACGCTGGCGGGCAGATCCCATTTCTGTCCGGCCACGTCCTGAGCCACGCCGCCGGTGATGACCGTCCCGGCCTGGCCGGTGAGGGTCAGGTCAACAGTGGAGTGGCTGGCGGGGCGGCGCGTGAGGCCGTTGATCGTGACCGCGTTGGACAGCCCAGCGCCTTGCGCCGTCTGGGGGCTGTAGGAGTTGTAGACCGACCTGGCCAGGTCGTAGGCGTCCTGCAGGGCCAAGGCGAACATGGCTAGCATCTGGTATTCCTGGGCGTCGGCCTCCAGATACAGGTCTTCGCCGAAAATGGCCTTGTACTTGGCCACCAGGGTGGCCAGAGTCTCGTCGTAGGTGGGAATGTGGATCCCGGTATCGTCGATGTATGCACTGCTCATCTAGAGCACCTCCGTCAGGCTGGCCTCGCCGTAATCCGTGTCGATGGTCACGGAGACGGTCAGCCTCCGGGTGTCGGGGTCCAGACTGGAATCGTAGCCGGTGATGGCCGTAACGCCCTGGGTGCCCAGGACGCGCTCGCGGATTACCAAGTCGTAGCTCTGGCGGGTGTGCTGGCCGAAGACCCCTCCCACATAGGGCGTGCCCTCGGCCAAGTCTAAAAACCACTCCTCGCGCAGAAGTCGTAGGCGCGAGACCACGGCCTGGGCCACGCCCAGGGGGTCGTCGCGCCAGTAGTCGGCGTCGCCGTGGCCCATCTGTATGTCGGCCTGGCCGGTCCATTTGCGGTAACGCACTACTGCGGCCCTCCCGTGGATTCGCTCCCTGAGGTGACTCCGTTGTGCACATGCCCGGTCTGGCTGATGCCCGCAGCCACCTGGTCGCCGGTGCTGATGAGCGTGCCGGTGAGAGTCAATGCCCCCGTCATGGACGCCGCCGCCGCACCGCCCGCCAGGCTGGCCAGACTGAAGGAGTCGGCGGCGATCTCCACCAACGGAGCGCGCAGTGTGATCTTCGCATCGGCCTGGGTCGCTACCTCGCCCGCCGGGGTCAAAGTCACCGAGGCCGCCGGGCCCTGGGCCTGGATCGTGTGATCGGGCTTGATGGCTACAAAGGCCTGCCCATCGTCATGCCGCAGCTGCACGTCCTCGGCGTTTACTCCGTCCAGGGCCTGGGCCTGGGAGAACGGTCCCACCAGGGCGAAGCCGTCGGAGAGATCGTGCTGGCGTGTCTCCAGGGGCTCGCCGATGCCCCCGGACTGCCACCAGGAGTCGATGCAACGCGCGGCGAAGACCACCAGGCACTCGTCCCCGGCGGCGACCGGGAAGGTCAGGGTGAAGCCGCCACCGCGCGGGAAGACCACGGGCACGTCCACCAAGAGCGGCAGGGTCACGGAGAGTTCGGATCCGTCCGGACGGGCCACGCGGCCCTTGATGGCGGGTTGGACGCTCACGGTGAGCGCCACCGAGTCGAAGGACTGCACGACGCCCGGCAGCGCGGTCCAGACCTCGGCTAGGCGACCGTCCAGGGCCGCGCGCACGGCCTCCACGCCATCGTCGTATCGCTCGCGTCTGTCCACGTTCTTCCCCCTCAGGCCAGGAGTTTGCTGCCTACGGGCGCGCTGTCGTCGATGCCCACGCAGATCAGGTCCACGTACCAATCCTGCCCGTGGGTGTCCCCGATCCAGTCGATGGCCAGGATGCGGTACAGCCCGTCCTCGTCCAAGCGCGGGGTCAGATTGGCGGCGGAAAACTTGAGGTCGGTGCGGTATTTCTTGATGCTGGCGTTGTCCAGCTGGATGCGCCCGCCCACGCGGAAGCGGGGATTAATGAGGGCCCGGATCTTGATGCCCTCGTTGGTTTGCTCGGGCTGGCCCACTAGGCCGGTCTGGGCCGTGAGGCGCACAGCGGTCCCGGGCAGGTAGCCCTGCACGGACACCATCTGCAACTGGCCGTTCTGGATGGACCAGCTGGTCCCGGTCGTAGACGCGGCGTCACGCAGATACTTGCGCGCCATGCCGTACATGGCCTTGCCGCGCGGTAGGCGCACCCCACCCAAGTCGGGGACGTGCCCCCGCGTCACGCCGTGCCCGGCCAGGGCTCCGGCGGCCCGGTCCACCTGGTCGGCCTGGGAGGCCCCGGCGGCCAGGGTGGAGTTGACCACGGCGTAGTTGTAGGCCTTGTCCCCATCGCTGGCCAGGATGTCCAGGTAGGTCTCGGTGCCTTCGCGTCCGCGCCGGGCCTGGCGGATATTGCCGCCGAAGATCAGCCCCGCCCCGCTGCCGACGTAGCCCGCCTGCAGGACGATGGAGGAAAACTCCTTGATGCGGGTCATGGTCCGCTCGGAGAGGTTGTATATCCTGAAGTCGCCGGCGTTGGGCGTCTCACTGTCCGCGTGCTTGATCTTGAAGGCCACGCGCAGCTCGCCCAGCTCCAGGCCCTGGCCGTCGCCGCCCACCACCAGGCTGCAGGCGCGCAGGTACAGCCGGTCGTCGCTCATGACGCGGCCTCGTCGAGGATGAAATACAGTTGCACGTCCGTGCCCAGGGTCTCCTGATCCGGGGCCAGGTCCGAGGTCTCGGACCAGACCACGAGCTTGCCGCCCAGGCCAAGGTGCCCGTGGGGCTCCAGGAGGTCCGCGCCGGTGATCAGCGCAAGCCCGGACAGCACGTCCCCGCCGTCGTCGGGCAGGGCGATGTCCAGCAGCCAGCCTCCCTGGGCCGCGTCGCACCAGCGCAGGGTGAACTGGTACTCCACGCCCGCCAGGGTCACGCAGAAGGTCTCGGGCTCGCCGCTGAGTGGGATGAGGTAGGCGGTCATTTTGAGCCTCCAAAGAGCTGAACCAATCCGGACGAGGACACCGGCTTGGCCTGTTTCTGCCCCGTCTGCGTGGGGCTGGCGGTGCGGGAGGCGTGGCGCTGGCGCGAGCGCGGCACGGCGACCTCCTGGACCGTGGCCAGCAGTATCTCCTGCAGCTCGGCCCGCACGGAGAGCACATGCTCGGTGGCGGCGTCGGTGGTCACGGAGAGGGTCTTGATGAGCATGTTGGCATAGGTGCGCTTGCCGGTGACCAGTTCGAAGGGCTCGCGGGAGCGCTGAAGCCGCAGCAGGGCCTCGTAGGCCTCCACGCTGCGGGAGTCGCCCGCGCCGCCGCCTCTGGAGTCGGAGTGCCCGGCCTCGATACTGACCGTGGCCGGTTTGACGTACGCGTGGTCCGTGATCTGCGCGCCGCGCTCCACGGGGTGGGCCGTGATCTCCAGCGAGTCGTCGTGCTGCTCGCAGACCACAACGTCCAGCACCAGCCCGCCGATGGAGCGTACCGGGCGGATGGCCACGGGCTGGGTGGCGCGGGACAGGACGGTGCTCACCGGGCGGCCCCCCGGGTGTTGCGCACCAGGTCGGCGTTCACGCGGCGCTGCTCGGAGCCCACGGCCCGGGCCACGGCCTCGGGATTGCGCGCCCCGTCCACGTGGATCACGGTATTGGCGGTGACGTTCCCGGCCCCCGCTGGGCTCCCGGCGGCGGCGGCCTGCGGCCCCAGGACCGGACCGGCAGGAGCCGGGGCATCGTCGCCGCCCCCAAGCAACCCCTTGAGGCCCTCCCAGGCTCCAGAGATCATGCCCCCCACATGCTTGACCACCGTGCCCACAAGGTCCAGCAGCCCCTGCAGCAGGTCAAAGACAGCCTGGAGCGCCCCCCCAAAGTCGCCCTGCAGCAGGAGCGCCACGATCTTGACGAACGAGGACACGGCCTGGAGCACCCCGCCGAACATATCCGCAATGAACGAGCCCCACTGGCGGAAGCTCTCCATGAGCGGCCCCTTGACCATATCCCAGACCTGGCCCAGGGCGTCCATGAGCGGGCCGAGGGCGTCCACCACGGCCATAATGTCATCGGCCCACGGCCCCCAGTCAATAAGGCTCTTGCCGCCCTCCATGTAGGTTTGGAAATCGTCGATGAGGGCCACGATAGCGATAAGCCCGGTGATGATCATGCCCAGAGGCGTGGCCAGAAGTCCGAGGTTGAGCAGCCTCCAGGCCACCAGCAGCCCGCCCACGGCGAAGATGACTCGTTGGGCGCCCTGGTCCAGGGTCTTGAACCAGTCCATCAGCCCACCCACCCAGCCCACGATGCGCATGACGATGGCCCCGAAGGCCCCGGCGACGCGCATGACCACCTTGACGACCACCTGGATAATCCCTGAAATCTTGGTGAAGTTGTCTATGAGCGCCTTGCGGAAGCGGACCAAGTCCCCCGACATCTTGCCGATGAAGGCCATGGACACGGATTTGGCCATCATGCCCAGCACCGACTTGATGGAACCGATCTCGTTGACGTAGTCGCGGCTGGCCTTGGCGGCGGTCTGGGCGTCCACCCCGGCGGCGGAGTACATCTTGTGATAGGCCTCGGACAGGCCGGACACGTCTTGGGTGAGCATGGGCACCAGGCTGCGGTCGATGCCCAGCTGGGAGAGGAAGGACTCCTGCTTGCCCCGGCTCATGCCCCGTATGTTCTTGCCCACGTCCCCCAGGACCTCGGCGGTGTCGCGCAGCTGGCCGTTGGCCCCGCGCACGCTGATACCCAGCCGCCTGAAAGCGGCCAGCCCGCCGCCCTGCCCCATGGAGGCGTCGGCCATGGTCTTTTGCAGGGCCTGGAGGGAGCCTTGCAGGGTCTGGCTGGAGGCCCCGGTCTGCTCGGCGATGTAGCCCAGCTCTTCCAGCTTGGCCACGGACACGCCCGTGGCCTCGGACAGGTCCAGCAGCTTGCGCTGGGACTCGGCCACCTTGTACAGCCCGGCGTAGAGCCCGGCGGACATGGCTTGGATGCCCGCCGCAAAGGCCGTGACCCGCAAGGTGGCCGAGGCCAGACCGCCGTTGAATTTCTTCAATCCGGCCCCGTCGACGTCGAACCCCAGGCGGGCCAAAAAGCCCTTGATGACCTCGCCACCACCGCTCACGATCTACGCTCCCGCTCCTTGGCGTCCATGTATCTGCGTTCGTTTTCCGCCTGCACGTCCAGGGCCTCATTCAGGATGGCCACGTCCTCCAGGGCCAGGGTGCAATCCACCAACGATTCGTAGCGGCAGCACCCGGCCAGGACCGGACGCAGCAGCCAGTCCTCGCCGTCGGCCATGGCCACCCAGGCGGCCTCTACGTCCAGACCGCGCCTGGCAAACCCCGGGGCAGGTCGGCGAAAAAACCGCTCAAATTGTCCTCCAGCACGGCCCAGACCAGGCGCAGCATGGCCGCCATGTCCAGGTCCTCGAACATGAGCTTGTCGCCGCTCATGACCCTGGCCCAGCCCCCGGAGGGCTGTCGGCGCTCCACCACCCCCAGGCACTTGTTGATGACGTAGTCGGCGTCGGCATCGACCATGCCCGCCACGGCCCTGGCCAGCGGCTCCAGGGCCTCCAGGGACTCGGACCCCAGGCCCGAGAGGTCCGACAAGCTCGAGAGCACCGGGGCCAGGCGGCGTACGACGTGGAACTGGCGGCGGGCGTCCAGGCGGCCTGTGCGGTAGGTTGCGTCGCCTATCACGATGTCCATGGACTAGCCCCCCGCCTCGGCGCTGCTCGCGCCCTTGCCCAGCACGTAGACAGTCTTTTCGCCGTCGAAAGTCCACTCCACGGTCCCGCCCTCGGAAGCGTAGGTGAGCGCCGGGGGCTTCTTGAAGGCGGCTCCGGTGACGGTGACCAGGTCTCCGCGCGCGGGGTCCTCCACGGTGATGGTGTTGGTCCCCCAGCGCGAGGCCGAGGCGGCCTGGTAGTTGAACATGGCCATGAGCTGGGCATTGACGGGCGAGGTCTTGAGCAGGCGCAGGGTCACGGTGCAGGCACTGGCGGCGGACAACGAGTGCATGGCCGAGCCGTCGGCCCCCACGGTCATGACGTTCTGGTCGCTGGCGGCCTCGATGCTGATGCCCTCGTTGGCGGCTCCCTCGCGGATGCTGAAGTTGCCGCCCTCGCCATCAATGGTGGCAGTGCAATCCAAGAAACTGTAGGCGGGCATGTTCTTCTCCCTAACGGTTGACGTTGATGGTCACGTCCACGAAGTGCACGGCCCCGGCCAGCTTGACGGCGCATTGGATGGGCGGTGCGACGCGCTGCTCCCGCTCGCTCTGGGACTGGTCGTCGATGCGGCTCGAATAGACGTAGTAGCCGTCGGGCAGATAGTCGCCGTCGGCCAGTTCCCCGAAGCCGTCGGCGTTCCAGACGCCCGGGGCGATGAGACCGTTGGCCACGGCCTGCTGCAGCACCCTGGACACCCGGGCCTTGATGCGGCTCATGCCCTGCTCGGTCTGGGGGATCTTCGTGGTGGACTGGTACAGCAGATTCCAGACGTCGGTCTGCACGGCGTTTTGCAGCCAATCCAGCCCGTGGACCTCGTCGAAGAACACGCCCGAGGCCATGACGCCTTCCTGGACGATGGCCGTGTCGTTTGCGTAGTAGACGAAGACGTTGATGTTCTTGGCTCTCAGCACCCTCGCCTGGGTCTCGGAAAGAACCTCAGCCGCGATGCCCGGCTCCTGCTTGAACTTGAGGGTCAAGGTGGTCTTGGACCCCGAGAAGTTGACCGTGAAGGCCCGCCCGATCATGGAGACCACGCTGTGGGCGTTGGAGCTGGAATACTGCAGCACCGTGCGCTTGTAGCTCAGGGCCTTGGCCCTGGAGCCCAGGTCGGTGGTGTATGTGGAGGCGAGGGCCCGCGCATCGGTGATGGTCACGCCGTAGATGCGGCTCACGCTGGCGGCCTCCACGAAGGCAGCCACGTCCAGGTGCGCGTCGTCGTCAATGGCGCTCGCGGCGGCGAAGACCAGACCGTACCAGGCCGAGGACAGATCGGCCAGGGCGGCGGCGCACTGGGCCGGGGTCTCGGCGGCGTAGCCGGGCACGGGAGTAAAGGCCAGGGCCTCGGTCAGGCCGGTCATGGCGCTGATGTCCGTGCCCGTGGCCGGGGCCGTGGCGTACCCCAGAAAAGCCGTTGCACCAGTGGCAACGGTCTTGATGACGAACCGCTCCCCGTCCCAGGCGCAGGTGGCCCCGGACTGCCCGGCACCGGCCAGGGCGGCGGAGATGACGGCGGCCACGGCGGCCATGCTGGCGCAGCCCGAGAAGTCCAGGCCCGTGAGGTCGGCCTCGGTGCCGTCCACCTCCAGGGACATGGCTCCGGTACTGATGGCGGTCCAGTCCTCCAGGGTGGACGAGACCCCGCTGCCGCGCAGGATGGCGGGAGTGGCGGCGGCCAGCCAGCGGGCGATGATCAAGGTCTTGGGACGGGGCGACTGGCTGAAATAGATTAGCGCCGCCTTGTACTCCGGGGCACCCAAGCCGAAGTCCTCGGCCACGGAGTCGATGTCGGTATAGGAGCGCAAGCGTTCCAGGCCGTCGACGACGTCCGAGTCCCCGGCGATGCACAGCACGCCGAAGGAGCGGCGTACCGCAGCCAGGGGGGACATGTTGATGGCCACATTGACCACTCTGCTCACGGACAGTCCGGTACTCATTTAATCCTCCGTAATGGTGACGTCGCGGGTCTGGCCGTCGTCCGCTTGGATTTCCAGCCGGGCTCCCGAGAGGTTGCGCACCGGGTAGACCCGGCGTTGTTCCACATCGAAAAACAGGTCCAAATCCACGCGTCGGACCCAGGTCGTACCCACTAGGTCCGGGGCGGGCTGGGGTTCTCCGGCCCCGCCATAGGCCAGACCCGCAGAGCGCAGAGCGCAGCGGTGCTGTTCCACGGTCAGGCCAGCGACCAGGCGGTCGGCCAGGTCGTAGGCAGCCGGGCCGTAGAAGGTGGCCACGAAGCGCGCCCGCACCCAGTCCAGCACCACGTCCGAGCCATCGCCGGAGCCGTCGTGCAGGGCGGCGGGCAAGCCGGTGCGGCTCCAGCCCAACATCCCCAGGGCGCACCAATCGGTGGCCAGGGGCGGCACGGGCAAAGGGTTTGACTGCCAGCGCGGGCGCACCAGGGCCAAGGGCAGCCCGGTGATCCCGGCCACGGCGGCGCGCACCAGGTCCTCCAGGGTGTCCCAGGAGGCCGCAGCCCGCTGCGGGGCCATGAAGCCGCCCGTGGCGCTGGTGGCGAGTGTCACGACGTCACCTCCCGCCCGTATGGCTGCACGGCCACGGCCAGGGCCTGGCAGCAGCCGCCCACTGTCGTCCAGTCCTGGACCTGGCGCACGCGGTAGACCAGCCCGCGCCAGGTGATCTCGTCCGGGGCCAGGGTCTGGGTGCCCACGGTCAGCATCTGCATGCAGTACACGGCCAGCACCTCGGTGCTGCGGTCGCCCTCGGGCAGACGCGCCAGCTCACGGTCCGAGGCGGGAAGAATGACGCCGGAGAGCGTGCGCGTCTCGCTGGAGGTGACGGCTCGCCCATCGGCCCCGACGGTGACGGCGGTCCGGGTAAGGCTGAACGTCGTGGCCCAGGCGGGGTCGGCCAACAGTTCGACGGCGGAGAACATCAGGACTTCACCACGTAGGTAATGGATTTGCGCAGCTGGCCGCTGTCGATGAGCGGGTTTACTGTCCCGCGCTCGCGGCGACTCTTGCCCGCCTTTTTGATGACCTTGCCGGTTTCGTCGCGCTGCGCCGCAGGGCGCTTGTCCAGGGCCTTGTCGGACAGGGGGGCCCAGTCGTTGTCCGCAAACCGGGCCCGCACGGAATTTTGGGCAATGAGTCCTGCCTTGTTCAAGCAGCGGGGCACGGCGGCCTCGTCTCCGGACAGGGCCTTTTGCCCCGCCTCGCGCAGCTGGGCCGCGATCTGCTCCTGGGCGGCGCGCACCCCGGGCATCAGGAAGGGCCGGGCCGGGAGGTTGTTCGCCGGGCTGCCGTGCTCCTGGACGAAGCCGATCTCAGCGTTGGTGATGGCTGCGCTGTCCTTACGCTCGCCCTGGTCCGCCGGGATGCCCACCAGCACCTGGGAGCGGGTCAACAGGCGCATGGCCCTGAGCATGGCCTGGGTCTTGTCCACGATGACCGAAAGGCTCGAACCGTTCATACGACGGCCCCTCCCGCGCCCACCAGGCGCAGCAGTTCGCGCAGCTGCTGGCCGTAGATGGTGGCGTTCCAGTGCCCGCCCTCGGGCTGCCCGGAGGCCGGACCGGCGTGCCCGAGGGTCTTGGACAGCTGCCCCACGCCCCGGGACTCGGAGGTCACCGGCCCGCGCGCTGCGCTCTCAGGGTCGGCCTCCATGGTCAGCTGGTGGGCGATGAACAGGGCCACGGCGTCATCCCACAACACGCCCAGGCGCTCGGCGGATAGCCGCAGCCCGGCTAGGCGCAGCCAGTAGGCCACGCGGGCGTCGGGATGCAAGGCCTGCGTGAAGGCGGGGAAGGCCTCGCGGAATGCGGCGATGTCCACGGATTACTCCTGACCCCGGCGGTAGACGTCCCAGGCGGCGGCCACGTCGTTGGCGGTGACGCTGCGGCCCAGGGCGGCTTCGACGGCCTGGACCCGGGGCACGCCGTCCTTGCGCAGGTCGGCCTCGGCCAGGGAGGGGAACAGGACCAGCAGGGTGCCCTGCAACGTGTCTGCGGACGGCGCGGGAGAGGACGGCGCGACGATCTCCGTGGCGGAGGATCCCTCCACCACGCGGGCGCGGCCCTCACGGACGGACGCCTGCACAAACCAATTCCCCAGCTCGTCCTGCGTCAGGTCGTGGTCGCCGACGCAGAACTCGCGCATGGGCTCCCCGGGCCGGAAGCGGACTCTGAAAGGGTGTTGCACGGTAATGATGGGCATGAATGCTCCGTGTGTGTGGGGCGGTCCGCAGACCGCCCCCTTGTTTGTTCGGATTACAGACCGTCGCCGTAGCCCACGGTCTCGGGGTAGACGAACTCCACTTCGCCCAGGGTGCCGAAGTAGGTGGTGATCTGGTGGATGCCGCGCGCCTCCAGGGGGGTGCGCTGCAAGGGGACCATGGGGAAGCGCACGAACTGCTTGCCCCGGGTGTAGGCCACGGCCCGGTCCGCTCCGCCCGCGCCCCGGCCCGCCAGCCACTTGAGCGGCGCGACATTCAGGGGGCGACCGTTGGTCACGAAGGACAGGCACTTGCCCGCCACGTAGGACAGGATGGACTCGCTGCCCGCCGTACTCACGGGCTTGACCAGCAGCGCGAACTTAAGCGGGGGCAGGAGCAGGGTGTCCGGGCACACGGCGTAGGCGCTCTGAGCCCAGGTGGCGGCGATCAGCTCGTTGATGTCGGCCAGGATAGTGTCCGGGGACGTGGCGGCGGTCCATGCGGCGTCGAACCCGGCGGGCGTGATGGTCGCGTTATTGACCAGGCCGGTGAGGCCCAGTTCCGTGTCGCCGATGTAGACTTGTTCGTCCACGTCCATGTTGTGCTTGAGGCGCAGACCCTCCAGCTTCTGGGCGTCGATGGGCCTGCCCAGCTGCTGAGCGCGCACCAGCTCGGGGATGGACCACGAAAGCTCCATGCCCCACAAGCGCATGGGCTTGGTGGTCTTGGTGAGGTTCAGGCTGATACCGGCGATGGCGTCGGCGTTCGGGCCGATCCAGTTCTTGCCCAGGGCCTTGCCCGTGCCGGGCGCGCCGAAGTCCGCGTTGGTGAAGCTGGCGGCCTCGTCGCCGATGGTCACATCTTCTCGCAGGGCCATGTCGCGGTTCCAGCTGACGCTGGACAGCGGTTTGTGGATGGTGGGATCCATCCGCTCCAGTTCGCCTACCAGGAAGGCCCCGGCGGAGTCGCGAGTGCGGGAATCGTAGGTCTGCATGGGTCCTCCTAGAGGTTGAAGCCGATCTCGACGACACCACTGGCGTCGCCCTGGCCCTGGAAGGTGGCGGGGATGGGCACGTTGCCGGGGGCGGACTCGGTCACGGTCAGGGTGAAGCCGTCACTGGCCGCGCAGGGCGTGCTGCCCGCCGTGATGGAGAAGGTTACGCCGCCCGCCGAGAACTCCGTCCCGGCGACGCCCGAACCCAGGATGCGACCGTCCGGGTCGAACACGTCGAAGGCCGTAGCCGAGGTCATCACCACGGCGTAGTCGCCCGCGTAGGCCGGATCGTCCACGGACAAGGTGCCCACGGTGGCGTCGCCGGTGTTGCCGGTGTTGGCCGCGCCCGCGATGTCCAAGGCGTCGGGGTCGGCGACGGCCTCGATGTCGCCCACGGCCTTGCCCGCAGCTGCGGTCACGCGCACATACACCGCGCCACCCTTGGCGGCGGTGCCCGAGGCCAGGTGCACAAGCACGTAGCCGCTGCGCAGCACGTCGCCCACGGCCCCGGCGGGCACCAGGTCCGAGGACAGGGAGCCCACGCCGTGCTGGGTGGGGTAGCCGCGGGTCAGGACGCCGTAGACGGCGGAGGCGTCCTCGCCCCCGGCCAGGGGCGCGGCCTTGCCGCTGGAGAGCTTGACGATGGAGCCCGGGGCCATGGCGGTGGAGCCCAGGACGCAGGGCTCGGTGACCGCGCCCTGTCGGCGGCTCACGTCACCGGCGAACCCGGCGGGCATACGGGTGGAATAGGCGCTCATTTGCTGCCTCCGTTGTGATAGGCTTCGTTGGCGGCGTTGATGTCCGCCGGGGTGACGGCCCGCCCGAAGTCGCGTGCGCTGGCCTTGGTCAGGCTGTCGGCGGTGCGGGCGTTGTTGCGGGCTCCGGCAAGTTCGGACGCGGCGAGGAACGCGGCGTCCAGGGTCACGCAGTCGCAGGAGTCCAGGGCGCTGCCGCGCAGGACGCCCTGCACGACCTTGTCCAGGGCCTTGTCGCGCACGGCGGAGCGCAGGGCCACGCGCTGCACGGCGCAGCGGCGGTCCGAGTCGGCCACCAGCAGCCCGGGAACCAGGGCCTCGGCGCGGCGCTTGGTGTCGGCGTCCACGGTGGCGGCGTCGCGGGTGCGGGCGTCGCGGGACTTGGAGTCGGCGCACGGTCCGGACGGCTGGTCGCCCTTATCCTTGTCCTCGTCCGTGGTCTCTTCCTCGGGCGGGGTGTCCTCGTCCTGGGTTTCCTCGTCCTGACCACCCTGCCCCAGGCGGCGGACCTCAATGGCCAGTTCGGCCAACTGGCGCTCCAGGGCGCTCAGGCGGTCGCCGTCGCCGCCTTGGGCGGGCGGCAGGTCCCGGGGATCCTCGTCGCAGCCCTTGGCCTCGGGGGCCTCGTCCAGGGTGTCCAGGGCCTTGCGGACCTCGGGCGACCGGAAGGCGTCCAGGAGGCGGTCGGCGAAAGACCGTTTCGATTTCTTGGTGCTCATGATGTCCTCGCGGTTGTCGTTGATGCGGCAGCGGGGGCCGCAGCGGCCCTGAGGGACCAGGGCGATGTGGTTGCCCATGATGGCTGTCTGGCGACCCCGGCCCGGCCCTAGCTGCTGGTACTGCGCGTCATAGCCGCAGGAAACTTCCCGCAGCCCCCCGCGCACCAGGGCGATGGCGGCCTGATCGGTGATGACCAGATCGGCCAGCAGCAGATCGTCTTGGACTCCCTCCCCGCGCCTGACGTCCTGGGCATGGCCCACGGCCAGGTCTTTCCAGTTGGCGGGGGTCACGTCCTCGCCGGGGTGCCCGAGGGTCACGGGCTTGCCCTCGAAGCTGGCCATGGTCTCGGGGTCGAAAACCTCCGTAGCCTCGCGCTCCACACGCACCACGTCCTGCCCCGGGGCGGCCTCGACGGGCACGTCGGCGGGGTCGTAGTCCATCTCGCCCGTGCGGGCGATGGGCACGGCCTGGCAGACCAGGAACCCTTCCGGGGTCTCGGCCAGGTGCTCGGACAGGCGGGTTTGGTAGGCGAAGCGCATGGGGCGGGGATAGCCCGCCAGGGGGAGGAGGTCTTGTAAAGGGCTTTACAAAACACCCTGGGGGCCGGGGCGGCGCAGGACGGAGCGGGGGGACGCGACCGGGCGGCCCGGGCAAGGCCGTTCAAAAACGTTCATGAACGGGTCAGGAGGGCCGGAAGGGGGGAAAGGCGGGCCAGGGGAAGGCCGGGAAAACAAAAACGCCCTGGAGGGCGTTTTCAGGCGGGGAGGAGTTGGTCGCGGCGCAGGGTGACCACCATGGACTCCCCGGCGTCCAGAAGTTCGTCGCCGTCGAACTGCGGGAGCGAGATTTGAAAATCCACCTCGAAGGCCTCGCCGTCCCAGAGCACGTCGACAATAGCGCCCTGTGTCCCGGCGGGGAGGTGGTGCTCCTCTCCGCCGCAGTAGACGTCGCGCCCGGTATACGCCTCGCGCAGGCGGACCATGCTGAATTCCTCGAAGGCCATTAGCGTTTTCCTTTCGGCACGTAGCAGTTGAGCAACCGGGGTTTGGAACTGACAGCTCCCGTCTCCTTGTTCCTATCGTATATCCACGCCGATACGACGTCAACGGTCCTGCCGTCGGGGCCGGTGACGGGCACCATCACGTTGTATCGCTCCCCATATTTGTCCACGCCATGCGGTTTGGCGGGCAAGTCAGGGAGCTGCTCCATGACCTGCCTCTGAACTTCCGCCGCATGAGACTTGTCCATACCCAGGGCGGCCAACCAGACCCGGGCTTTGTCTTTTCCGCGCGGGCTGCCGGGGTCCATGGAGTACTTGGTCAGCTTCCTGGGGTCGAACCCGGCTTGCTCGACGTTGTGCATGGGCGCGCTTGGCATGTGCGGGACCACGGGGCTGTAGTCCTGGCGCTCCCAGTGGCTGCGGCGCTGGATTTCTCCGGCGGCGGTCTCCTGCTCCATGGTGGGCAGGGGGCCTGACACGGGCTTGCCGGTGGCCTCGTCGGGCACCACGGGCTCTGGGTAGCAGCGGCAGTTGGGGAACTCCCCGGCGTGGCCGGTCATGCCGTCCAGGGTGGGCGGCTTGTGCCAGGGCACGAAGCGCCCTTCCATGGCCCGGTGGCTGGGCCTGCCCCCGCCGTCGCGGGCCGTGCGCCAGATGTACCCCTCAGAGCCCACGCCCTGGGCCCGGGCCTGGGTCAGGGCGGTGTGGCACTTGCTGATTTCCGTTTGGGCGATGGTCCGGGCCCGGCTCTGGGTCACGGGGCCCTGGGCCTGGATTTGCGCGATGAGGGTCTCGGCCCGGGTGCCGTCCAGCATGGCGTCCTGGGCCATCTCGCCCACGCGCATGGCCGCGTGCCAGGGCAGGGACTTGATGAGTTGCACGTTGGCCTCCACCCGGTCGGCCACAGCCTGGCGCAGGTCCACGTCCAACAGCGCCCGCATGTCCACCCCCCAACGCTGGGCGGCTTGCCGCCAGGACAGCTCGTTGGACCGCTTGACGGTCCCGGCCATGTTCAGCGCCGCCTGGCGCGCCCAATCGTCCAGGGCGTCGCCATACTCGCGCAAAGCCTTTTGGGCCTGCTCCGGATCCTTGGCGCTGCCCAGGATGGCCCCCACCTGGTCGGCCACGCTGCGCAGCTGCTTGGCGTAGCGCCGTTCGGCGGCCTTGGAGGGCCGCCAGGCCTTGGACGCAGCCCGCGACGCGGCCACGTCCTGCCAGCTCCAGGGCTGGGCCCACGGCATCAGGCGTCCGCCTCGGCTTCGGAGGGCGTGAAGCCCCGGCCCACATCGCCCATGATCTCCTCGGCCTGGCCCCGGGTCATGGTGAAGCTGGCCATGAGCATCTGTACGCCAGAGTCGCGCGGGAGCTGGCCCGCGCCCACCTGCTGCACGATGCTGACCATGGACGCCACCTGGGCGCCGTTGAGGCTGATCTCCTGTGGCGTCGGCTCGTCACCGGGGGCGGCCAGGCCGGGCAGCTGCTCGTGTTCGGCGGACGGGGCGGGCGCGCTGGTCGCGGATGCGGCCTGAATGTCCTCGTCGGACAGCCCGGTCCAACGGCCCGTGATGCGGCCCGTGATGCGCAGCTCGGCCAGGGCCTGGGACTCGCTGACCAGCCCGGCGGCGTAGAGCCCGGCCACGGACTGGGCGTCGGCTGTGGCGATGGTGGACTTGTCCGTCTCGCTTACCTGCCACAGGTCGCGGAACTCGAAGCGCGTGCCTGCGGGCAGCGGCTCGCCCCACAGGCTGCGCGACAGGATGGGCAACAGCGTTTCGTACGCCGGGCGCAGGTCGTCATCCTGTTGGGTGGCGATGGTGTCGTAGTAGGAGCGCAGATCGGCCTCGCCGGTGGAGAAGCCCTTGGGCGACTGCCCCAGCAGGCGCACCAGGGGGATGCCCGTGGCCCCGGCGATCTGCTCGGCAAAGGATTGCAGGGCCTCCGAGACCCCGGCGAAGGTCCAGTTGTAGGTCTGGAAATTGTCCTTGGCGTCCAGCAGGGTCAGGCCCTCGTTGGTCTGCAGCTCGCGGATCATCGTAAACATCTTGAGCAGGGCCTTTTCGGCCTGTCCCCCGGCGGCCAGGATCTCGCGCAGACCGTCCACTCCCACCACGCGCAGGTAGGAGCGCAGCATGAGGTTGGCCGCGCCGTGGGTGGAGCTGTCCAGGGCCAGGATGCGGTCATAGGCCCGCTCCACCACGGACGCGCCCCAACCCAACTCGGCCAGGCGGTCGTAGTAGGGCAGGTCCACGCCGACGAAGCGGATCACCCGGGAGTGGTGCCAGCGACTTGTGGCCGCCATGCCCTTGGAGTCATTGACCGTGTAGGACAGCGGAAGGCCGAGCTTGGGCCCGAGGGACGAGACCACCTCCAGGCTGGGCACGACCTGGTGGCGGTCCAGGACGTGCAGCCCCAGGAAGGATCCCTGCTGAAGGTCGGCTGGGGACAGGGGCTGGGAGGGGTCCGCGCCGTCAATGAGCATCAGGGCCAGGGCTCCGCCGTACAAGCGGCCCCACTTGATGGCCCGGGACAGGGCGGAGTTGACGCCCAGACGGCGCAGGGCGCGCAGCAGCTCGTCCACCTTGCCGGGAGCCAGGTCGGTCTGAATGTCGATGCCCCCGCGCAGCATGTCCTCAGCCACCACGTCCACCATGCGCCCCACGATCCAGGAGGTGCGGTACATGGCGTCCAGGGCCTGGCGGTCGCGGCTGAGGACGTTGCCTCGCCTGTAGCCCGAGGCCGCCAGGGCGTTGTCCTGCCCCAGCCCCAGGCGGGCGGTGAAGTTGTCGAAGCCGTCGGCGGTGCGCGCCGCGCGCCCGTCCGGCTTGTGGTCGCGTCGTCTACCCATGGGCCAGAGCCTCCCATACGCTCAGACCGTGCGACTTGAGGTAACGCAAGGCCTGGGTCATTGCATCAACCTGATCATCATTGCCGCCCGCAGGGAAGCTGATCAGCTCCGCCACGAAGTCCTTGACCCAAGGGAACTCGTCACCCGCAGGGATGAGCACGTTGCCACCGGCCCACAGGGCGGTCACCGCGTGCGCCCGGGCCACCTTGGAGCCATCCGGCTCGATGGGCAGGAGCCCGGGCACGTCATCACGCAGTGCATCAATGACCGCCGGGCCATTGGCCTTGTCCTCAATGAGCACGGCTGTGGCCGAAGGGAACATGACGCAGGTGGCCTTTACCGCGCTGCGGCTGGCCGTGAACCCCATGCGGTCGCGCACCTGGGCCAGCAGATAATAATAAACTCCCTTGCGGCCCCAAACCTGGCCGACCACATAGTCGGAACCATCGGTGTTTTTGAACGTCATATCCCAGGACTGAATCATCTCGTCGAAAGTCGCTGGCAGCGTGGCCCGGTTCCAGCGCCTGATCCAATCCTCCTGGAAGATGTTGCCGCCCTCTCGCACCGGGGACTGCATGTACAGCGCGCTCCACTCCGCAGGAGTCAGTTGAGCCTTGATCTCGTAAAGTTTGTCCAGCGGGTGGAGCTCCGGGCAAAGCGCCGTGCCGTCCTCGTTGATGGCCGGGAACTTCAACACCCGGGCTCTGGGGTTGGTTTGAGCCACAGTGGCGGCCAGGTCGTCCACGGCCCAGGCCGTGGCCATAATGAGTTGCCCGCTGCGCTTGGAGAGGCGGGTCAAAAAGACCGTGTTGTACCAGCTCTGGATGGCCCGTTTGGTTGCCGGAGAGCGAGCTTCCTGCATGTTCTTGATGGGGTCGTCGATGATCCCGATGTCCACGCTTTTGCCGGTCAACGGTCCACCCACGCCGGTGCAGATATAGTACCCACGGTGGTTCAGGATGTCGAAGCGGCTGGCGTTGCGCAGTGCTTGACCTTCCATGGTCACCACCCGTTTCGGGTTCAGGGACGATTCAGGAAACACCGTGGAATAGCGGTCCTCCAGCATGATGCGCTGTACGTCCCGGTTCATATCTTGGGCGAGGTCCGCTGCGTAACTGGCCGCCGCAATGCGCATGTCCGGGTGCCGCCCGAATACATAAGCGGGGAACCGGCGCGAAACCAATTCGGATTTGCCATGTTGGGGCGGGGCCTGGAGCACCAACACTGGTCGCAGCCCGGCGACCACGTCTGCGAGAAACACGTCCAGGGCCTCGCATACCGCCATGGAAAAGGGGCCGTGGATATAATCGGCCTTGGTGAAAGAAACAAAAGCGGCCATGGTCCGCCGGGCCTGCTCCGCATGGAGGACGCGCAGTTCTTGTTCAGTGAGCAGGGCGTCCAGGGGGTGCGCCATGTCACGCTCCTGCCAGGGCGGCGATGCGCTGCGCCAGTTCCTCGTCGCTCAAGCTCTTCAAGTCTGCGGCACTGCCTAACGCCTTGACCCGAGCGGCCATTTCCTCGCGCGCCCGTCGCCTTTCCTGCTCGCGAACCTCTTCCACGTACTTCTTCTGGGCCACCGATGCGCGCCCCAGGTCCGCGATGCTCCGGGCCAGGCTGGCCAGGTTGATCTTCTCCGGGTTTACCTCCAAATCCTTGAGCACCGAGAAGAGCTTCTCCTGCACGAGGCGCATCAACGCCTCGTTGATGGCCCCCTCCGTATCGGGCGCGGCGTCCACGATGGCTCGGGCCTGTTCGCTGGCGACCTTGAGGGCGGCCAGGCGCTCCTCGAACTCCTGACCGTAACGATGCACGGCGCTCTTGGATATTTCGTATCCGCGCTCCTTCAGGGCGTCGGCCAGGGCCTGATACCCGGCAAACCCACCCTGGACCAGGGCGTGGTCCAACCACTCTTTGACCTCGGCGGGCAGCCGTTCAACGGCAGAGCGGGGCGGCATTACCAGTACTTCCCGGGGCGGGCGATGCCCGGCTCGCAGTCGATGGTGTATTCGGCCAGATCCACGCCGTAGCGGGTCAGGTCCGCGAACCACCTGCCGTCGGGCTGCTGGCGCACGGCGACCAGCTTGCGGTCGGCCAGGTAGTCCAGCTCGCGGCGCACTTCCAGGTGGGTGGCGTCCGGGTACATGCCCTGCACGGTGGCGAGGATTACCTCCTCATACGCCCCCACGGGCCGGGCATTGTTCAGCGTCAGGACGATCAGCCACCGCATGTGCTCGCGCCGCGCGCGAGCGGGGTCAACAGTCATACCGGCCTCCCTTCTTTTCCAATTTTGCGGCCAGGGCGTCGAGCTTGGCCTCGATGACGGTCTGGTTCCTGATCCAGTCCTCCCGGCGCACGTATTCCAG